>Ga0302220_10003549_pt1 | contig 10761 bp, 8 predicted proteins | sample II_Palsa_E1_3_FD_194572 | JGI IMG/M metagenome (GOLD analysis project Ga0302220, IMG submission 194572) | Peat permafrost microbial communities from Stordalen Mire near Abisko, Sweden - II_Palsa_E1_3 | ecosystem: Environmental > Terrestrial > Soil > Palsa > Peat permafrost | place: Sweden... | reverse complement strand
GAGCAATAAAATGGCACGTTACACAGGACCCGTCTGCCGCCTCTGCCGCCGCGACGGCACCAAGCTTTTCCTCAAGGGAGCCAAGTGCTTCTCCGAAAAATGCCCCGTTGAGAAGCGCAACTTCCCCCCAGGCCAGCACGGCCAGTCCCGCAAAGTGAAGAAGGTCGTCGGCTACGGTCTCCAGCTCCGCGAAAAGCAGAAGGCCAAGCGCATCTACTTCACCCTCGAGACCCAGTTCCGCGCCTACTACCAGAAGGCCTCGAACCGGACCGGTGTCACCGGCGAACTCCTGCTCCAGCAGCTTGAGACCCGCCTCGACAACGTCGCCTACCGCCTCGGTTTCGCCATGAGCCGCCGCCAGGCCCGTCAGGTCGTCCGTCACGGTCACCTCCAGGTCAACGGCCGCAAGGTCAACATCCCCTCCTTCCAGGTCAAGGTTGGCGATGAGATCGCAATCCGCGAAGGCTCGAAGGCCCTCGTCATCCTCGAAGAGGCGAAGAACTTCGCCGCCGGTCAGAACTCCGTGGCCTGGCTCGACATCAACCGCGACAATCTCTCCGGCAAGGTCATCGCTCTGCCGAAGCGCGAAGACGTCAACCTGCCCGTCAACGAGCAGCTGATCGTCGAACTCTACAGCAAGTAACCGAAAAAGTTACAAACTGTAGCAGAACAGAATTGGGTGCCCCACGTCCGGATTCTCGGACGTGGGTTTCGCCCGTAGCCAACCCAACAGGGAAGGCCAGCAGCACACAACCTAACCCGCAACCGCACCACCCCGCCATCTCGCAGAATGCATCGCGAGTGAGCCGGACAAGGAGAAATACACATGCTTTGGAGAGGTTTTCAAAAGCCCAAGCGTCTCGCAGTCGACACCGAAACCCTGACCGACAAGTACGGCAAGTTCTCCGCGCAGCCCTTTGAGCGCGGCTTCGGTACCACCATCGGCAACGCCCTTCGCCGCACCCTGCTGTCTTCCATCGAAGGCGCAGCCGTCACCGCTGTCCGCATCGAAGGCGTCCTGCACGAATTCCAGTCGATCACCGGCGTCGTCGAAGACGCGACCGACATCATCCTCAATCTCAAGCAGATCCCCTTCAAGCTCGCAGGCGACGGCCCCAAGGCCCTCTACCTCCGCGCCGATGCTGCCGGCGTCATCACCTCCGGCATGATCGAAGCCGACGGCGACGTCGAGATCCTCGACAAGAACGTCTACATCTGCACCGTCTCCGAAGGCGGCAAGATCGACATGGAGATGCGCCTCAAGCGCGGCCGTGGCTACATCTCTGCCGACAAGAACTTCGACGGCGACCTCGGTCTCGGCTTCATCCCCGTCGACTCCGTCCACTCGCCCGTCCGCAAGGTCAACTACCTCGTTGAGGCAGCCCGTCTCGGTCAGATCACCGACTTCGACAAGCTCACCATCGAGATCTGGACCAACGGCACCGTCCTCCCCGCAGACGCCCTCGGCCTCTCCGCCAAGCTGCTCAAAGACCACATGACCATCTTCATCAACTTTGAAGAGGAGATGGAAGCCGGTCACGACGGTAGCCACGACGGCCCCGCGCTGCGCAACGAGAACCTCAACCGTTCGGTCGAAGAGCTCGAGCTCTCCGTCCGCAGCTACAACTGCCTGAAGAATGCCAACATCGCCACCATCGGCGAGCTCATTCAGAAGACCGAAGCCGAGATGCTCAAGACCAAGAACTTCGGCCGCAAGTCCCTGAATGAGATCAAAGAGATTCTCGCCCAGATGGGCCTGTCTCTCGGCATGAAGATCGACGAGAACGGCAACCCGCAGCCCGGACCGACCTCCGTTCTGCCCGCTGCTACCCTCGCCGCCAGCTTCGGCAACTTCGACGACGATGACGAGGATGAGGACGAAGAAGACGACCTCGACCTCGCCAGCGAGCCGGAAAACTTCTAACCTGGTTTGGGCGGCGAAGTAAAATTCGCCGCCCGTCTCAGCAGAAAAGCGCAGCGTAAGCCGCGTTGCAACAGCCTCAGTTCCACCTGAGGCAGCACCACCCGCACGAAGCCCATGGCTCGCGCACATTCCAGTCACACCGACTCACGGCAAAGGCCGAGTCGAAGGAGATCACCGATGCGTCATCGTAATGCAGGATACAAATTAGGTCGTAACACCAGCCACCGTCGCGCCATGCTGCGCAACCTCGTCACCTCCGTCATTCTGATGGACCGCGTCGAGACCACCATCACCAAGTGCAAGGCCACCCGTCCTCTCATCGAGAAGATGATCACCCTCGGCAAGCGCGGCACCGTCCACGCCCGTCGCCAGGCCGCGGCTTACCTCATGACGCCTGAGTCGGTCGACCGCCTCTTCGCCACGGTAGCCCCGCGCTACGCCGCACGTCAGGGCGGCTATCTCCGCATCACGCGCCTCGGAGCCCGCAAGGGTGACGCCGCCGAGATGGCCTACATCGAGCTCCTCGGAGCCGAGCACGAGCTGAACGAGAAGGCCCAGAAGCGCGCCGAAGCCCGCACCAAAAAGCGCGAAGAGCTTGCGAAGCAGATGGAAGAGCGGAACCCCGGCGAAACCGGCGATCCCAACGCCGAAGCCTAAACTCAGCACGCATATCAGAAACAAAGAGGCGCACCGAAAGGTGCGCCTCTTTGTTTCTGAGCTTTGAAGAAGCCTGTCCTGCCGGACGGGCCCACTCCGCGTGGGGCGGGCGTTCACACGCCTTTTTAAAGTTGTCTCGGCAAAATAAGCCGCATCTGCCCTCCCGTTGGTCGGGATCATCTTCCGCCGACCAACGGGAGGCCCCTAAAAGATCATCCCTGCAAGACCGGTATACCCGCCACGAAGTGGCCGCCCCACGCGCAGTGGGCCCGTCCGGCAGGACACAGCCTTACCCGCTGTGGACCATCACGCGATTCTTACCTGCCCGTTTCGCCGCATACAGAGCCTCATCGGCCAATTCCACCAGCTGGAACCCATTCTCCAGCGATTCGTTCATCGCGGCCATCCCTACGCTGATCGTCAGCGGCGCATTCTCCCACTCCTCCACCGCCACCCGCTGCATCACGCGCCTCGCGAGCCCCATGGCACTTTCTTCGCCACTCTCCGGCAGCAATACCACAAACTCTTCGCCGCCATACCGAGCCGGCAGGTCCGGCAGTCGAACCGTCGTCCGCAGAATCATTCCCAGCCGCCGCAACACCTCATCGCCCGCCGCATGGCCCCACTGGTCATTGATCGTCTTGAAGTTGTCGACATCGATCAGCAGCACCGAAAGCTCCCGCTTCCTCCGCCGCGCCATCGAAAACTCCATCACCAGCCGCTCCTCGAACGACCTGCGGTTCCTCAGCCCTGTCAGCTCATCCGTAACAGCCAGCTTCCGCAACTGGTCATTGGCCTCTTCCAGCTCGCGATGGTACCGCTCCAGCTCGGCCGCATGAGCCACCTCTGCCGTAATGTCCACCGCCACTCCGGCCAGCAGCATATTTCCGGCCGAATCATGGCACGGAAACTTGAACGACCGCAGCGAACTGATCGTCCCATCCGAAGCGCGAATGTGCTCCTCAGTCTCCACCATCTGGCCCCCGGCCATTACCTCCAGATCATGGGTCCGCATCGACTTCGTCAGCTTCCGCGACCACAGCTGCTCATCGGTCCGTCCCAGCCACGCATACTCGCTTACGCCGAACCGCTGGGCAAAGCTGCGGTTATAAAACAGCAGCCGTCCCGCCGCGTCTTTGATATAGCTCAGAAACGGGCTGGCGTTCATAAACGATCGAAACAGCTCTTCACTGGCCCGCAGCCCTGCGCTGGCCTTGTCTTTCTCTATCAGCGCCTGTTCCAGCGCATACCGTTGCACGATCGACTCCAGCCGGACGCTCACCTGCCGCGCCAGCACCTCCAGCGCATGAGCCTGCTCTGCCGTCAGAATGCGCGGAGCCATATCGATCACCGACAGCGTTCCCAGCGGATTTCCATCCTTGGTGTACAACCCCGCTCCGGCGTAAAAGCGCATCGGCGAATCGCCCGCCACCAGCGGATTGCTGCCGAACCTCGCATCCAGCAGCGAGTCCTTCACCATAAAGACTCCGGCCTGCCGGATCGCATGAGCGCAGAAAGCCACTTCCCGCGGCGTATCCCGCAGCTTCAGTTCTTCGGACGCACGGTACCATTGGTGCCGCTCATCCAGGAGCGTTACCAGTCCTATTGCAGTTCCACAGATCGCAGTCGCCAGTTGCACCAGTTCATCGCATTCCAGCTCTGGTTGGGAGTCCAGCAATTCACGTGTCCAAAGCGCCCTTAAATTAGCAGCTTCATTCTCCGTTCGTCGCACGTTCATTAATCACCGCTTAGCAAATGTAGAATACGATGCAGGAAACGAGTTAACCTAAGGTTTTTTATGGGCTTACGAAAGTAACCCACAGCCTGATTCGTTCGTTGCAGACGTATTTTCCGGGCCTTCCCGGGGGCGTTATTGGCCTCTGATTCGGCACCGGCGAGTTCCGGCACCATGCAATAGATCTGTGGCGTCTCATCCTCGACGAGGCCGTTCGAGTACCCTTGAAACTCTGCTCCCTGACGCGAGCAATGTCCATCCCACATTCGTCTCATGGCCCATCGGTTTGCCACATCTGCTCTCTCGCTCGCTAAAATAGAAGCAGGAGGCGACGTGGTTCTTTCCCTGAAAAACCTTCGTTTTCCGCGGTAACCTTATTTCCTTTCAATGACTTAATGGAAAGTCTTTGCTCGCAGCACCTTTGCTCGTACCATCATGGACGCGAAGCCGGACCAATAAGCTTCACCCCATGAATCTCATGAAGGGAACTGCAAAATGCCCATAGCCAGGCTGACCATCGAACTGGAGATTCCGCACGCGCAGTCCCTCAAAGACCGCCGCCAGGTCCTCCGCTCGATGAAAGACAAGCTTCGCCACGGCTTCAACCTCTCCATCGCCGAACTCGACGAAGGAGTCGTCTGGAACCGTGCTACGCTGGGCATCGCCGCCATCTCCTCCTCCACCAGCTACCTCACCGGACAGCTCCACCAGATCGACCGGGCCGCCCAACGCATCGCCTCGGCATTAAGCGCGGAGATCATTGATTCTTACGCCGAAATCCTGCCCGAATAGCCCTTAAAACGCGCAAATCAGGCTGAAGTTACCAAAGTCTTTCCCAAAAAAGACCATTATTCCTCACTCAGAGTTAGGCTGAACGCCGCATCTTTGATATCCTCAGCTGTTCTACCCGGTAGAAACCCTTATGCCCGAGCAACGAGCCAGAACCTACCACCGCAACCGTGTCGCGAACACTTTCTCTGAGGAGATTGGGTCCATGCTCGAAGGAGAACTCTCCGATCCGCGCATCGCTCCGAGCTACGTCACCGACGTTGTCCTCGCGCCCGGCGGCAAATCCGCCCGCGTCTTCGTCGCCGTTCACGGCAGCGAAGCAGAGGAAGCCTCAACCCTCGAAGGCCTCACCACTGCCCGTGCGTATATTCGTTCTCAGCTGCGCGACCGCATGGGGGTCCGCCACGTCCCTGAGCTCACCTTCGCCATCGACCGCTCCCAAAAGATGACCGGTCGCATGGAAGAACTTCTCGAGCGCACTCGCAAACGCGAAAAAAAGCGCGCCGGAGCCGAACCGGTCTTACCGGTTCCAGTAAGGTGATGATGCCAGAGACTCAACTCCACGAACCGCACCACGAGCTCCGCCACGAGTCCGGAATCGCCGCTCTCCTGGCTGTCTTTCGTTCTCATCCCCGCTTCCTGCTCACCTCCCACGCCCGCCCGGACGGTGATGCCATCGGTTCCGTCCTTTCCCTCGCCGAGGTGCTCGACCAGATGGGCTGTAAAGCCGACGTCATCCTCGCCGATCCCATCCCCAGCATCTACCAGTCCCTTCCTGGCATCCATCGCATCCACCAGACCCCCTCCGCCAGCGATGTTGACCCCGACCTCACCACCCCGGCCATCCTGCTCGAGTGCGACGGCATCGCCCGCACCGGCCTCCTCGGCCTCGAAGGCCGCCCCCTCATCAACATCGACCACCACGCCAGCGGCCGCCCCTTCGCCTCCGTCAACTGGATCGACGAGCACGCCTGCGCCGTCGCCGCCATGGTCTATCGCATCGCCATCGCCGCAGGCGTCGAGATCACGCCCTCCATGGCCACCTGCCTCTACGCCGCCATCCTCTCGGACACCGGCTCCTTCACCTACTCCAGCACCGGCGCCGGCACCTTCGCTGTGGTCCACGACCTCGCCACCCGCGGAGCCAATCCCAGTCAGATCGCCCGCGACCTCTACTTCTCCAATCCCGCCAGCAAGATCCGCCTCCTCGGCAAGGCCCTCTCGAACCTCAAATGCGACGGCCCCATCGCCTGGACATGGGTCACCGGCGAAGACATGGACCTCGCCGGAGCCAGCGTCGAAGACTGCGAGGGCGTCGTCAACTACCTCATCAGCATCGCCGGCGTCGAATCCGCCGTCTTCCTCCGCGAAGTTCCCGACGCCAGCCAGTTTCGTCTCAGCATCCGGAGCAAAGGCAAACTCGACGTCTCCCAGGTTGCCGAGCACTTCGGTGGCGGCGGCCATCGCAGTGCCAGCGGCTGCACCCTCGACGGCCCCCTCGACGTAGCCACCGAGCGCATCCTCACCCAGCTCCGGACGGGACTCTGTTAGCCTTGTCTCGTTCCGCATACGCATAAACTAATGAACGACATGCAACAATCCGCCGACATCGGCGCTGGGAACAATCGCGCATCCATCGCCTGGCTTCGTCACCTGAAGCTTCCCGCCCCGGTAGCTATCCGCGAATTCGTCATCCTCCTCCTGGTCTCCGGCTTCCTTCTCCTCTACGGCCTCATCCCCATCTTCGGTGGAGATCAGCTCGGCCTCGTCGGCGCAGACGAACCCCGTTACGCCCAGGTCGCCCGCGAGATGCTCGCCGCGCACTCCGAGGCCTGCCACCAGGTCAACGCCAAAATGGTCCCCCGCAGCCTCAGCCTCACCGACCTGCGCGCCTCCTTCCACTGCCTCTCCTCCGGCACCGTCACCCCGATCCTCTACGGCCAGCCCTGGCTCGAAAAACCCGCTCTCTACTACTGGCGCGCCATGAGCTTCTTCAAGGAGTTCGGCATCTCCGACTGGTCCGCCCGCCTGCCCTCCACCTCAGGAGCCCTGGCCCTCATCATCCTTGTCTTCCTGCACATGCGCCGCTTCCGCCCCGGCGGCCACCTCGACGCGGCCCTCATCACCGCCTCCTGCCTCGGCATCGTCGCCTTCTCCCGCGGAGCCTCCACCGACATGCAGCTCGCCGCGCCCTTCTGCATCGGCATGCTGGGCTGGTACGCCTGGTACGAAACCGGCAGAAAATTCTGGCTCTTCGACCTCTACTTCTTCGGTGCCGCCGCCACCCTCGCCAAAGGCCCCGTCGCCCCGTTCCTGGCCCTCGCAATCATCTTCCTCTTCGCTGGTCTGCGGCGCGAATGGTCCGTTCTCCGCCGCACCATCTGGCTCCCCGGCATCCTGCTCTACCTGGTCATGGTGCTCCCCTGGTACATCGCCGTCCAGAAGCGCAACCCGACCTTCAATCGCATCTTCTTCCTCGAACACAATATCGAGCGCTTCGCCACCAACCGCTACCAGCACCACCAGCCCATCTGGTTTTACCTGGCCGTCCTGCTCATCGCTCTGATGCCCTGGACCGTCATCTCCATTCGTGCCCTGATCGATGCCATCGAGGTCTCCATCGCCGAGTGGAAGGTCCGCCACAACCCCCAGCGTTACCTCGGCCACACCCGCTCCGGCGACGCCTTCCCCGAGTTCCTCGTCCTCTGGACCCTCTTCCCCATCCTCTTCTTCTCCTTCGCCGGCTCCAAGCTCCCCGGCTACATCCTGCCCTCCATCCCTCCCCTCACCATCCTCACCGCCGACTACCTCAACCGCATCCGCCGCTGCGGCCTCCCGAAGTGGCTCCTCTGGTCTCACGCCGCCTTCTGCGCGCTTCTGGTCTTCGTCCTCGTCCTCGCTCCGCAGCACATGCAGTACGAGACCTTCATTCCCTCCACGCAATGGCTGGTCATCGCCGCTGTCTCCGCTGTCTTCTTTGGCGGTATCGTCTTCCTCATCGTCCGCCGCTGGGGCATCGCCCAGGTCTGTAACGCGACCCTCATCCCCATCCTGGCCATCATGGTCTTCCTGCTTGGCTTCAACGGCAAAGAGCTCGACCTCAACTACTCCGCCCGCCCCCTCGCCCGCGAGATCCAGCAAAAGGCTCCCGGCGTGCAACTGGTCGCCGTCGAATCCGTCAAGCGCGACATGGACTACGGCCTGGCCTTCTACCGCAACCAGCCGATGATCCACTACAGCACCGACGGCGTTCCTGCGGCCGAGCACATCCTCGTCATTCCCTCCAGCGACACTGCCGAACTCAACCAATGGCTCGCCGGACGCGTCTACGAACCTCTCTTCCTCTACGAATCCCAGGGCCTCTCCGTCTACCGCGTCTACGCCCGACACTAAACCTTACCTCCTTCTGCTCTTACGTGTCCGGCTGGAACTCCCGCGCGCCGTCACCAAAAAATCATTTCGTCCAAATCCCCATCCCATCCGTCATCTATACCAACCGGGTTACCTTTCCGGACCCACATCCACGTCTTTCCACCAGAATTCCTATAAGCTCAACGAAGACATCGAGGATATGACTGTCGCGACCCAACTCGAGATCCTCGACCTCCGGCACTTCTCTGCCCGGCAGCTCCGCTCTCTCCTCGAAACCGAAGCTCGCGTCTGGGAGAAGCGTCTTCGCTGGAACTATCAAAGCTCCACCGAGCTTCTCCTCCAGTATCTCGATTCGCGCATCCTTCCCGGCTTCGTCGCCCTCGACCGTGGCCGCATCTGCGGCTTCACCTTCTGCGTTTACGAGGGCCACAAGGCGGTCGTCGGAGACGCCTGGGCCATCGGCGCCGACCCCGCCCAGGCCCTCTCCACCACCCGAACCCTCCTTCAGCACCTCCTCCAGCTCCTCGGAAACTCCCCCGGCATCCAGCGCATCGAGTCCCAGCTTCTCCTCTACGACGCAGGCACCATCGACGAGATCTTCCTCGCCGCCGGCTTCACCATGCACCCGCGCCTCTTCATGGAGTACGACCTCCCGCCCGCCGGCCCAATCCCCGCCCGCCCCTCCATCACCCTTCCCGCTCACATCGAGCTCGTCCCCTGGTCCGCGAACCACTACCAGGCCGCCGCAGAGCTGATCCACGAGTCCTACGCCGGCCACATCGACGCCCGCATCAACGATCAGTACTGCTCTCTCCACGGCTCTCTGCGTTTCCTCCACAACATCGTCCGTTTCCCCGGCTGCGGCGTATTCGACCCCAACGAGTCGTGGGTCCTGCAGGACACCTACAGCGGCGCTCTGGTCGGCATGGTGCTGTGCTCCCGCGTCGCCGACGACGTCGCACACATCACCCAGCTCTGTGTCGCCCACTCCCGTCGTGGCGAGGGCCTCGGACGAGCCCTTCTCACCCACTGCATCGACCATCTCTCCCGCTCCCGCTTCGCCGCCATCACCCTGACGGTAACCGAGGCCAACTACCAGGCCGTAAAGCTCTACCGCGAATCCGGCTTGTTCACCCGCCACCGTTTCGACGCCATGGTCCAGGACAGAGCCTGACCCCAGACTGCCGTTGCCTTTGCCGTCGTGGGTCGCAGCCCGTTTTTTTGTGAAAAGGGAATTATCTGACCAATTAATATCAAGGTATCGGCGATACCTTGGTTCAATAGCGTCTGGTTCGATCGTGTGGCTTAATCACAGTTACACAGTGAGGAGGAAGCCCTCATGCGCACGATCAGCCATTTCATCAACGGCCAAAGCGTCACGCGCCCTGGTGCCTTCACCAGCCCCGTCTACGATCCGAGTACCGGGCAGGTGCAGGCCGTGCTGGAGCACGCCGACACCGCAGTCCTGGCAGAGGCTGTCGCAGTCGCCAAAGCGGCGCAACCCGCCTGGGCAGCGAATAATCCCCAGCAGCGAGCTCGGGTGATCTTCAGCTTCAAAGCACTGATCGAAGAGCACAAACAGGAGATCGTCCACCTGATGTCCTCCGAACACGGCAAGTTGCTGGGCGACTCCATGGGCGAACTGCAGCGCGGCCTCGACGTGGTGGAGTTTATGTGCGGCGTCCCCCATCTGCAGAAGGGCGAGTTCACCCAGGGCGCTGGCCCTGGTGTCAATGTCTATTCGATCCACGAACCATTAGGAGTCGTCGCCGGAATTTCGCCCTTCAACTTTCCCGGCATGATTCCGCTCTGGATGCTGACCCCGGCCATCGCCGTCGGCAACGCCATCATCCTGAAGCCGTCAGAGCGCACCCCTGGTGCTGCCGTTCGGCTTGTAGAGCTCGCCCACGAAGCAGGCGTGCCGCCGGGGATCGTCAACATCGTGCACGGTGCGGAGGAAGTCGGTCAGGCGATCACCGATCATCCGGACATCAAAGCCGTGAGTCTTATCGGCTCGACTGTTGTGGCGAAATCCGCCTACACGCGCGGCGCGGCCAACGGCAAGCGCATGCAATGCATGGGCGGAGCGAAGAACCACGGCGTCATCCTCCCCGACGCTGATCTCGACCAGGCCGTCGCGGACATTCTCGCCGGTGCCTTTGGCTCCGCCGGCGAGCGGTGCATGGCCATGCCGGTGATCGTGCCCGTCGGCAAAAAGACGGCGGAGGTGGTTATCGAGCGCCTGCTGCAGGAGATTCCGAAGCTTAAGATCGGCGGCTTCACA
>Ga0302220_10003548_pt1 | contig 10764 bp, 8 predicted proteins | sample II_Palsa_E1_3_FD_194572 | JGI IMG/M metagenome (GOLD analysis project Ga0302220, IMG submission 194572) | Peat permafrost microbial communities from Stordalen Mire near Abisko, Sweden - II_Palsa_E1_3 | ecosystem: Environmental > Terrestrial > Soil > Palsa > Peat permafrost | place: Sweden... | reverse complement strand
CCAGCGCGACCTTCGCCTTAAAATCCGAACTGTACCGCTTTCTCGTCGTCTTCATGCCCGCTTCCTTACTTCGCGGGAGAGCTTAGCACCCTGTCCAACTTTCCGGGACCACCTCAGAGAGACAACCACCGCAGACCTTGCCGAACCCTTGCCGGTTTCACCGTTGTCGCTCGGGCCGAAGGGACGCTGTTGTTCTTGCCAGATCTCTATCACCGCGATGGCGGCGACAATCGGTGCCTGCTGCGGATTCGCTTAATCTACCAGTTGGTAGAGCCGAATGGTATAGCGGGTTGATTTGAGCTGGCCCGTCCGGATTAACGCCCCCATGGCGACAAGCTCTTGCAAGTCACGCGTCGTCGTAGCGCGGGACGCGTCAGTGATGGTCATGTAGTTTGCTGCACTCAGACCACCTTTGAAACCATCTAAACCCTCCTTGAATATGCGAGCGATTGCCCGTGCCTGCCGCTCATTGAAATGGTGTCGGAAGCGGTCGTAAAATCTGGCCTTCCCAATCAGGAATTCTATGAGATTCTGACTGTAGATTTGCGCATCGACTATGACCTTTGCAAAGTAGATCAGCCAATCGGTGATCTGATTGTGTTTATTGGCGGCTTCCAGCGCATCATAATAAGCCGACCGATGGCGCTGGATCACATGTGACAGCGCGATCAAGCTTGGTTCCCCGATCCCTTGTGACAGGGACATCTGTGCAATCGCGCGGGCAATGCGTCCATTGCCGTCCTCAAAGGGGTGGATCGAAACAAAATAGAGGTGGGCAATGCCAGCACGGGTGAGGGCTGGCAGCGGCATTGGACCATCGGGTCCGGTTCGAGCGAACCAGTTCAGGAACTTGCCCATTTCAGAAAGCATGGCGCTCGACGGGGGGGCCTCAAAATGAACCTTGGGCTTGTGCAATGCGCCAGACACGACCTGCATGGCATCCTCATGCTCGCGGTAACGGCCAACCGCTCCAAGATCGCTGCGCCCACTGACAACCAGGCTATGCCAGGCGAAGAGTGTTTTATCGGTAAGGGGGGCGCCAAAATCACGATAGAGCGCGACCATCATTTCCGCGATGCCACGCTCAGCAGGCGGAATACGGCGATCATTGGCTTCCAGGCCGAATTGGCGGCGCAGCGAGCTTTGCACGCTGTCGCGGTTTAAAACCTCTCCTTCGATTTCCGAAGTCTTGAGCGCCTCGCCTGTGATGACATCAATAGTGAAGGCCGTGCGCTCTTCAGGCGCCAGATGCTTGACTGAGCCGATCAGGATGCCCGACTGCTTCAGGAACTGGGCCTCGAGCGTCGTTAGCGGATCGGTCTTCCAGGTGAAATTCGGCCAATCCGGTTGTTCCCAGTTCCAGATCATGAGTTATAAATCCCTCATTTATGCCTCATGAAATTACACAATTTGAGCAATAAAGCCAGCGCATATGCCTCAGAGGCCGATAATGAGCTGAATGGTAACGATTTATCCTACATTCTGACGGAAAATAGATTTGTGGGATACATTGCGTTCAAGCCTTGTCCCAGCAGATGGACCTCAACCAAGCAAATATTCTATGTCCGTCTCTGTCAGCTTGCTTTGGGTTGCGCTGTCACCCTCCCAGAGCATGGCGGCCAGCGCACGCTTCTTGTCCTGAAGGCCAAGGATCTTTTCCTCTATCGTCCCCTTAGCAATCAGGCGGTGGACAAAGACGGGCTTAGTCTGGCCGATCCGATGGGCGCGATCGATGGCCTGCGCTTCAACCGCAGGATTCCACCAGGGATCGTACAAGATGACGGTGTCGGCAGCAGTGAGGTTCAAGCCTGTGCCCCCGGCCTTGAGGCTGATCAGGATAAGCGGAACCTCGCCCGCCTGAAACTGGCGCACCGGGGTTTTGCGATCCTGTGTTTCCCCTCGAATTTCGACATAAGCTATCGCCAGCGCGTCGAGTTCGGGATTGATTAGGTCGAGCATCGACGTGAACTGGCTGAACAGGATGATCCGTCGCCCTTCGCGCAGCAATTCAGGCAGCATCTCCATCAGCCTGGCGAGCTTTGCCGAGCCGGCGGGTTTTTCTTCGCCCTTTGCTGTTGTTTGCGGCAGCAGGCGCGGATCGCAGCACACTTGCCGCAGCTTAAGCAATGCATCGAGGAAAACGATTTGAGAGCGCAGCAGACCGACGCGAGAAATTTCGTCACGGACCCGCTTTTGCATGAGCAGGCGCAAGCTTTCGTAGGTCGCCAGCTGATTCTTCTCGAAGTCGACCCACTCTTGCATTTCCGTCTTGTCAGGCAAGTCGCGCGCAACTTCATCCTTGGTCCTGCGCAGCATGAAGGGCCGCAGGCGTCGCCTGAGCAAGGCCTTGGCTGCGTGATCATCATCGCGGGTAATCGGCCGGTCTATGGTGCGTTTGAAATGGTCCAGCGCGCCGAGCAGGCCAGGCGTGACCAGATCCATCAGGCTCCACACGTCGGTCAACTGGTTTTCCACCGGTGTGCCCGACAAAGCGATGATCTGGCCTGCCTTCAGCGCCTTCGCCGCCTTGAAGCCGGCAGTCTTCGGGTTCTTGAGGATCTGGGCTTCATCAAATAGAATCAGCGACAGCGTTTCGGCAGCAAACTGCTTGGTGTCGCGCACCAGCAGCGGATAACTCGATACGATAATGTCGGCGTTTTCAACCTCGTCATGCAAGCTGTGCCGGTCATTCCCGTGCCAGAGAACGCTGCGCAGTTCGGGCACAAAGCTCGCAATTTCGGCTTGCCAATTCGTTAGGACCGAAGTCGGGCAGATGATCAGCGCCGGGCCTTTCAGCTTTCCGGCGGCTTTGAGCGTAGCGATGTGCGCCAGGGCCTGCACGGTTTTACCAAGCCCCATGTCATCGGCCAGCACGCCGCCGAACCCGGCGCTATGGAGTGCTTGCAGCCAGTCCAGACCGTGTTGTTGATAGGGCCGCAGATTTGCCTTGAAGCCGACCGGCGTTACGGTCGGTTCCAGATCGATGCGCGCGAGGGCGCGGGCCAGTTGGCGCAAGTCATCGCTGCCGCGCCAGCCGATGCGGCCTGCGCTTGCCTGCTCGAGATCGGCCAGCACGGCGATATCGCTACGCGGCAGGCGCAACTTTCCGGATGCCTCACGATCGTGGAGCGCCAGGTCGAGCAGCATCGCCAGCACAGGCCTGATCTGTTCGGTGGACAATTGCGCCAGCTTACCGGGGCCGATCGCGATAGTGAAGCTATCCCCTACCTCGTCCAGCAATTGCGGACCGAAATGCGCCAGCAACTGTCGCAACATCGGCAGGATATCGACCACGTGTCCATCGATGCGGGCACCAAGGCTGATATCGAACCAATCGGTGCCCGATGTCGTGACATCGAACTGCACGTCGCTGCCGCCAACCTCAGTAATGGTGAGCTGCCACTTGGGGCCATATTCGATGCGCCAGCCGTCCGCGCGCAATCGCGGCAGTGCGGTTTGCATGAACAAGGCGAAATCGGTGGCCCTGGTGAGCGCGGACGGTGCAAAATCCCATTGCTGCGAAGGCTTGGTTTTCAGTTCTGGAAATGCCTCTAAGGGCATAAGATCATGGGCGACCATCAGGCCAAGCGCCCGCGCTTCTGCCGCCAGGTAGCGTCTGAAACGGATAAAGCCGGCATCGCTGTTGCTGATCACCTCAACTGCGTTTGCACTCGGCGTCACGCGGTATCCCGCATAATCGAAACTGATACGCGCGCAGGCCATGTCCGCCTTGTACGTGGGCGATGATTGATACCCACGCCGACGCGGTATGATCGCATCGACCTTTTCCTGAACGAAGGTCAGAACCGGCACTGGCTGTATTGCGCCCAGGTCCTTGAGGCCCGCGAGCGTCGGTGCCGGTACGTCAATACCCGCGATGTTTTCCCAATGGGTTGCCAATTGTGCCACGGCGTCGGGTGGCACCGGGGGAATCAGCAATACGCGCTGGGCCAGCTGGGCATCGGTGATACCGGCCACGCGGTGCACCACGCCGGTGGCTTCATCGACAATGACAGGCGGGGCAGTTGCGAGCAGCACTTGTCCGTCGATCAACCCCTCCAGTGACGGGCGTTGTTCCCCGTTGGCAAGGCTCACCCAACACCATCGCGCCACTTGGTCTTCGCCCCAATGGAGGGCCGGCCCATCGGGCTTGCGCCAGTGCGCGCGACCGGTCGCGATGGCCTTTTCGACCCAGTCTCTCCCCGCCGGTCCTTTGGGCGAAGTGTGCGTGTCGAAATCGCCGGAGTATGGATCCATCCGACGCACCAGCCACAGATCGACCGGATCAAGCGGCATCTGGCCGTTCCGCAACTGATAAGCGGCGGGTTGCTGCCATCCCGGTTGGCCACTGCTGCGTTGTCCCCAGATCCAGGCCGCTATGGCAAGCCGCTGCGGTGGCATCTGCCCCGTTATTGGCAATGCCTTGCCTCTGCGACTCTTCCCATCGTGCAGGGCGCGTGGCGAAAAGACGTAGGTCAGATTGAAGGTGCCGCGAGTGCGCAGAGCTGCTTCGGCTTGTGTCTCGCTTAGCCATTGCTGCAAGGGCGCGGGTAGGGGAGGAGGTTTTGGAGTCGCCTTTGGCAAAACCCGGCGCTGCGCCGAACCCGATTGCGCGTCTGGGTCTGACCCAGCGCTTGATTGTGCCGCAAAAAGCACGGCCGCTCCATGCTTACAGTCGAAGCCGACCGGGCAGGTGCATTCGATCAAAGGTTCGTCGTCGTCGTCGCCGTCCAAGTCCGCGAAGGCAATGGTCACCTCGTAAGGACGCCTTGCGCTCCCTCTGACGTCGGCGGTAATCAGCGCCATATCCGTGTCGATCGCAAGTTCGCTCACCCGACCTTCCTGCCAATAGGTATAGCCAGCCGCGACCATGTTCTTGGTCTGGATTGCGTTTGCAATCAGTTGTGTGGTTATCGGGGGTATCATAGCCCACAGTATGGCCGATGACGTCGGGTACGATCAAGCGTCGGCGCGACCGACAGGGGGCGTTGTACATCGACGGTGATTTTCACCAGATCTGCTGTTTCAACGGGTCGATGAAAAAGGTCTCCGGCTCATCTGACGTGTGGATCGGCGTGCAAAAGGGGGTCTGACTCAAATTCCGTGCAGATTTGACATTTCCGCATTGTGTCCGGCCAACTCCATTGGGGGTCAGCAAGGAGCACACGTCGATGGCCTCGAAAGCATGGGACAGTAGCCTGCGGTTACCGGGATTGATCGTGGAAAGCCGGACTGTGATTGACGGAATTGTCGAGATGTGGGGCCGCTTGGCGGCCGTGCGAGCGAAATGCCCGGACTGCGCAATGCCATCGACGTCCCTCCACAGTCGATACGACCGCACGCTTTCGGATTTGCCGGTCAGCGGCAGCACCGTCAGGCGGCGACTGTCGGTTCGACGGTTCCGGTGCACGCACACGCCTTGCCCAAGGCGGACGTTCAGCGAGCCGTTGGCGCCGCCGGTTGGCCGGCGATATGGCCGCAGGGTGGGTCGCTGCGACGCACTGGTACGCGCGGTGGCGGTCGCGCTGGGTGGTAGGCCGGGTTCCCGCATGATGGCGCGTCTGTCGGTGCCTTGGTCACGCGACACGATGCTTCGGGTTCTGAGACGCAGCGACCCTGCCGCCGTGCCGCCGCCACCTGCGCGGGTCGTTGGCATCGACGACTTCGCCTGGCGCCGCGGCCACAGCTACGGGAGCATCGTGGTCGATCTCGAACGCCGCGAAGTGATCGACCTGCTTCCCGATCGTCAGCGCGACACGGTCATCGCCTGGCTGCGGCAAAACCCGCAAGTCGAGATCATCTGCCGCGACCGTGGTCCGGGTTATGGTGCGGCCGCAAGCGAGGCGGCGCAGCAGGCGCAGCAGGTGGCCGACCGCTGGCACCTGTTCGAGAACGCCTCGGCAGCATTTCTGGCCGCGGTGCGTTCGGAAATGCCATGTCTGCGGCGCGCGCTGGCGCCGACGGGACCGGTCGATCCGGCGACCCTGACCCGTGCCGAGCGCATCCAGTGGGATGGCTACCAATTGCGCGAAGCCCTCAACCGCCAGATTATCGATCTAGCCGGGCAAGGCGTGCCGATCAGGGTCATGGCACGCACGACCGGCGTGTCGCGCAAGACCATCCGAAAGGTCCTGCGCGGTCAGCGTCACGACACCTTCCGCACGCGCCAGAGTTCGCTCGATGCCTGGTCGCTGACCCTCGAGGCGGAATGGAGTGCAGGCTGCCGGATCGGCGCTGAACTGTGGCGGCGGCTGAAGGCATCCGGTTTTGGCGGTTCGTTGCGCGTGGTAAGCGAATGGGCGACCCGCCGGCGTCGCGACGAGAAGCTTGGCCACACCGGCGGTGCGGGGCTAAGTGCACGAACCATCGCGCGCAGCATGACCACCGAGCGCGACACAGGATCAGCGCAGACCGCCCTGATTAACGCGGTGATCGAAAAGGCCGTGCCAGCGCTGATCAGTGCACGCGAGGCTCTCGATCGCTTCCATGCCATGATGCGCTCTAAGGACAATGCGCGGCTCGATCCGTGGATCGCCATGGCGGCCAAGACCAAGCTTGCTGCGTTCGCCGCCGGTGTCGAGGCCGACAAGGATGCCGTTGCCGCAGCCATCTCGACGCCTTGGTCCAGCGGTCAGGTCGAGGGCAAGGTCAACCGCCTGAAGGCCATCAAGCGCCAGATGTACGGGCGCGCCAAAATCGACCTACTCAAGGCCAGAGTTATGGCGCCAGCATGACCGCCGATTGCACGGAATTTGAGTCAGACCCCCTTTTGCACGCCGATCCACCGAGGTATGGCGAACTGGAATGTTTCGAAGTCGAGAAACACACGTGGGTTAAGCCCAGTCGGCCGTCTCGCGACGAATGGCTGCGACATCGTGAAAGATCTCGCCCGACAGCGTCGCTGCATGTATGCGGGCGAGCTTTGCGCTGGGCATGGCGCTTGCTGCGGCTTGCGTCAGGCACGTAGTACCTTGCTGATCACATTCGCTAATTCCCCTTCGCTAGTGGGCTTTGGGCGCAGCCTGTGATGGGGTAGCCAGCTGGTCCTCGAAGCGAATAGCCCAATCACGCAAAGCACCGAAGGTCGGCATCAGGCCAATGCCAGCCGCCGACAGCTCATATATTACGCGGGGCGGTACTTCGGGATAGGCGGTACGGATCACGATCCCGTTGCGGGCCAGATCGCGGAGCTGTTCGGTCAGCATATGTTGTGTGATGCCGGGCAGCGCACGCCCGAGTTCGCCGAAGCGCAATGGCCCGGCGACCAGGCTACATACGATCTCGATCTTCCACTTGCCCGTGATCGCGCGGATCGCGTGCTGAAACCGCATGACATCGATCGGCTCAGGCCCCGTGCAGCCGTCGCAATCGTCCCCGTATACGCGAGCCCCAATAGTCTGGGTTTCCATACTACCTCACTAAATTCATCCTACTTGCGCCTATCCATCAATTGGAGTGGAAGCCGGCGCAAGGAGAAATCACATGAGCAAAATCTTGATCACCGGCGGTTCCGGATTTCTGGGAAGCCGCTGCATCGTCTTGGCGCTAGCGGCGGGTCACGAGGTCAGCACGACCATTCGTAGTCTCGATAAAGCGCCGCAGGTTAGCGCGCTGTTGCAGTCAGCATGCGGCGGGGTCGAGCCTGAAATCGCATTTCATCCTGCTGATCTGACCCGAGATGACGGCTGGGCCGAGGCTGTCGCCGGTTGCGACTATGTCCTTCACACGGCCTCGCCGTTTCCTACGGTCCAGCCAGAAAATCCCGACGACCTGATTATGCCGGCGCGCGACGGGACGCTGCGCGTCCTGCGCGCCGCACGCGATCACGGGGTTAAGCGGGTTGTCCTGACATCCTCGTTCGCCGCAATCGGCTATGGTGACGCGCCGCAGGACCATATTTTTACGGAAGACGACTGGACGCCGATCGACGCTCCGAACCAGGCCTATATCAAATCTAAAACGATCGCTGAACGTGCCGCCTGGGATCTCGTGAACGAGAGCGGATCGCTGGAGCTGAGTGTAATCAACCCAACGGGCATTTTTGGCCCGTTGCTCAACTCGGAACTCTCCACCTCGATTGCTCTTATCAAGGCGCTGCTCGACGGCGCATTCCCGGTTCTACCGGATATGTGGTTCGGTGCCGTGGATGTTCGAGACGTGGCCGATCTGCATTTGCGAGCAATGACCGATCCTGCCGCAGCCGGTCAGCGCTTCATCGCTGTGGCAGGCGAGCCAATGTCATTGACTACTGTCGCCACTATCCTACGCGATCGGCTTGGGGCAGCGGCGGCTCGCGTCCCGACCAAAAGCGCGGAGCCTTCGGCCGAGACGAAGCGGCGTAGGTCGAGCAACGCAAAGGCCAAAGATCTGCTCGGATGGTCGCCACGATCTGGCGAAGATGCGATTCTCGCAAGCGCTGCGAGCTTGTTGGAGCGGGATCTGGTTACAATGCCCGCTTGAGATATCGAGGGAGTGCGAAGCCCCGATTACACTCCCTTCGATCGTGGATGTCATGCGCGCTCAAAGACCATCAGAACCGGTCGCCATCGCGTAACGAAGCCAAGCCTCTCGTAAAGCCCGATCGCGCCGACATTTTCGGCGAAGGCGTGCAGGAAGGGCGTTTCGCCGCGCCCCAATATCCCGCGACCAACTTCTCGCATCAGTCCTGCGGCATAGCCGTGTCCGCGATGGGCGGGGTGGGTACACACGCCGCTCACTTCCGTGAACGGCCCAGCCTTCATCCGTTCGCCCGCCATCGCAACAAGGCGGCCGTCGCGGCGCATGCCGACGAAGCGGCCCATTTCGTGTGTTCGCGTCGAGAATGGGCCCGGTTTTGTCAGTGCGGCGAGCTCTGCCATCTCCGGAGCATCGGTCACTCCAAGCTCCTCGAACACAAAGGCCGCGGGGTCGCCTTCGATCCGCTCGGCGACCATCTGGACGGTCAGGGCCGAGCGGATGATGACAAGCCCTGACGGCGGCGCTATCGCCTCGGCCTGCTGGAGGACGATGTTTCCGCCGGGCAACACCAACTCGGCAAGATTTGCCAGGCTCGCCGCCGAAGCGTCGGCGGTTGCCGCGAACGGCGCGAAGGCCGGGTCGTAACGCAATATGCTACCGGCGCTTTGGGCGAGATCCGCCTGCCGTGTCGTAAGCGATGTCCAAATTGGTCGATTCAGCGGATGATCCATTCAATGACTCTCCGGGGTTGGAGCCGGGCTTGCGGCCGGCCAGGCAGCCATCGCCCGCGCGGCGACTTTCTTGAGCTGTTGAGAGGAGGCGCCATCCTTCGCCTGAGCGGCCATTCCCTGAAAAATCCCGAAGAAAAGGCGGGAGGTTCCATCGATGTCGGTGTCGATGGGCAATTCGCCGTCTTGGACCGCACTCTTCAAGCGCCAACGTAACCGCTCCAGACTACCATCCCGCATCTCTCTGGCCGCATCTGTGATTGCCTGCGGCCAATCGTCCGACAGTGCGGCCAGCATCGCCATGCATCCCGGCGGTCCGTCCGCAGAGCCTGGCAGCATCTCGGTCGCCGCCATGAGCATCGCCTCTACGCCGGCCCGAGCGCTTTCGGCGTTCCCAACTCGATCCCAAAGCTCGGCACCATGAGTTGCCGCGTAACGGTGTATGGCCTCCAGATAGAGCGCCTCTTTGCTACCATAGGCAGCATAAAGGCTCGGCGATCGGATGTGCATCACATCGCAAAGGTCCGTCATCGATACCGACTGGAATCCCTTGCGCCAAAACAAGCGCATAGCGGCGTGCAGCGCCGCATCGCGATCAAACTCCCTCGGCCTACCCGTAATGACCATTCCAGCACTTTCTTTGTTGACCGACACATAACCCCGTTGACGAATGTGATCAACCGGCTCATCTCGTTATGTATCGAACAGCACAGAAGTGGATTTGACAATGCTACTCAGCGGAAAACGCGCATTCGTTACCGGCGCAAGCAGAGGGATCGGCGCGGCCATCGCCAGGACGCTTGCCGCCGAGGGGGCCGACGTCGCGATCAGCTATGAAAAATCGACCGACCTTGCCGAGGCCGTTGTTCGGGACATTCGGGCCATGGGACGCAAGGCTATAGCGATACAGGCGAACAGCGCCGATGTAGCGGCGGTCCAGCACTCAGTGACGCAGGCCGCGAAAGAACTCGGCGGCCTCGACATCCTCGTCAACAATGCCGGTATCCTGCGCGTTGGCGAGTTGAAGGATATCTCGATCGAGGACATCGACGCGACCCTGAATGTCAACGTTCGCGCGCCGATCGTCGCTGCGAAGGCGGCGCTGGCTTATCTCGGCGACGGCGGACGGATCATCTCGATCGGGAGTTATTTCGCCGACCGCGTGCCTGCGTCTGTGCTTGCCGTATACGCCGGTTCGAAGTCCGCGCTCATCGCCTTCAATAAGGGTCTGGCTCGCGAGCTTGCCCCCAAGGGCATCACCGCCAACCTCGTGCAGCCGGGCTCGATCAACACCGATATGAACCCGGCACATGGGCCCTACGGGGACGTACTTCGCCAGTTCATTGCAACGGGCAAATATGGCGCCGGGGATGACATCGCGAACGCCGTCGCATTCCTAGCGAGCGACAAGGCCGCCTACATCACGGGTACGGCGCTGACTGTCGATGGCGGTGCTAAGGGCCTGAGGCGAAATAAGCGATTCTAGATTTGTAGGTGGACGGACGGTGAATGGTCTGATTCAGTAGCGGGATGAGTTTGCGAGATTTGCATGATTGACCGTGCCTCGATCAAGGCGCGG
>Ga0302220_10003546_pt1 | contig 10777 bp, 9 predicted proteins | sample II_Palsa_E1_3_FD_194572 | JGI IMG/M metagenome (GOLD analysis project Ga0302220, IMG submission 194572) | Peat permafrost microbial communities from Stordalen Mire near Abisko, Sweden - II_Palsa_E1_3 | ecosystem: Environmental > Terrestrial > Soil > Palsa > Peat permafrost | place: Sweden... | reverse complement strand
TCGATAGCGATAGCATAAAACCTGGGGTATTGATTTCAATCGGTGATGAGCATCCCATCGACCGTATCGCCAGTCACGCCAAGCTGGAGTTGATACAACATCGCCTAGACCATCTGTATTGGAAGCAGCATCGACTTTCCGTGCATCTACTTACTCACTCGGATCTCGAACCGGGTGTGCCCCTTGCGATGGGCAGTTCAACCATGCCGGATTGAACCGCCCCTAACAGGAGAAAAATGATGATCGCATTAAAGGTAGTGCTTGGCGCATTTCTGATTGTGACCATACCTCCCGTTTTTTCGGCCATAATCTTGGAGTCGTTGGCCGTCTTGAAACGGTTGTTGAGGCCATCATTGGAAAAATCATAAGCCGATGGCATGCAGCAGCTCGATGGCTCGCGCCACTCGCTGCTGCAGCACGCTAGCGAACCTGAGCCGACGCGCCCAAGGCCAAACCCTGAGCGCCATTCGCCGCGCCAACAGGCGGTATGCCCATCGCCTGAAATAAAGTTGCTGTATCGGTCAGCCTAGCACTACCGGCTCGAATTTCGCTAAGACGCGCATTTTGATATTGCTTTTCGCTGGCGCGCACCGCATTTTGCGCCACCGCCCCAACGGCCGCACGCCGCTCGGTATCGCGCCAATATTGAGCGCTATGGTCCAAAGCACTGGCCGCGGCGGCCTGGGTATCGGCATCGTGCGTCAGGGCGCTCAAGCTATCCGCCACATTCTGAAATGCGTTCAATACCGTTTGCTGGTAATTGCTGAGCGCGGCTTGATAAGCATCTTGGGCCGCACGGCGTTTGGCCAGCAAAGCGCCGCCATGGAACAGCGGCTGCGTCAAAGATGCGCCCATGCTCCATACGGCGCCCGCGGCGCCCACCGCACTCGGAAAAGTGAAGCCTGCTTGACCGAAGCTGCCGGTAATCGACAGACTAGGGAATAGATCTGCCGTGGCGACCGCCACCTGCGCCGCAGCCGCCTTCAGCGCGGCGTCGGCCGCCAAGATATCGGGCCGTTGCTTGAGCAAATCGGACGGCACCGCAACCGGGACCGGATCCGGCAAACTTAAATCCGCCAGATCGAGATCGGGCGGTGCGGCATCGGGCGTGCGCCCCATCAGTACCGCAAGCGCATGGCGCGTGGCCTGCCATTGCGCGCGCAAACCCGGTAAGGTAGCGCGTAGCGCGTCAGCGCTCGCTTCGGCATTCAGGTAGTCGTCATGTGACGCCGCGCCCAACTGACTGCGACGCTGAACCTCGGTGGTATCGGCATCTGCCAGCACAATCAAGCGCTCTGTGGCGTCAACCTGGGCATGCAAGGCCGCGGCATTGATTGCCGCCGTCACAAGATTGGCGGCCAAGCTGCGGCGCGCCGCGTCAAGTTGATACGATTGCGCGTCGACCTGCGCCGCCAAAGCTGAGTTGGCATAGCGTGCAGCGCCGAACAAATCGAAGGTGTAACTGGCATTGAGTTGTCCGGCAAACACATCGTATAGATTAGTCTGCGAGCCGAGATTCGGCAAACCCAAGGCGCGTTGGCGGCTTGTTTGCCCGCCGGCATCGATACTGGGCAATAACGACTCACCGACTTGCGCGCGCAATTGCTCACGTGCGCCGGCCAAATTATGCGTCGCTTGCGCCAGCGAATAATTCTGCCGCAAAGCCTCCTCGACCCAGGCATTCAAGGTATTCGAATGATAGGCATGCCACCACTGTGGAACCGCTCGCGCGCCTAGCGCAAAATGCTGCACAGCACCTTCGGCGCCGGCAGCTGTCGGCTGAGCTTCAACGCCATAATGCGCCGGCTGCGGCATCGCGGGAGCATCCCCCTTGGGGCCTAGCGCACAGGCGGATAACAACAACACGGCCAGGTACACGGCGCGGCGCGGGTGCAATATATTAACGTTGCGCATTATTGACTCCCTTTGACCGTGGTTCCACGCGTGTGACCTGTTTCATTGGGCTTGACCTTGAAGCACAACGCATACAAAGCCGGTAAATAGAACAACGTCAGTACCGTAGCAATCGTGATGCCGCCCATCAAGGCCGTGGCCATGGGACCAAAGAAATTGCTGCGCAACAGCGGTATCAAAGCCAGTACGGCGGCGGCGGCAGTCAGCGTGATCGGTCTGAAGCGTCGCACCGTGGCGCCGACGACGGCATCGAAGCGCCCTCGCCCGGCGGCAATATCCTGCTCGATCTGGTCCACCAGAATCACCGAATTACGCATAATGATGCCCAGCATCGCAATCGTACCGAGCATCGCGACAAAGCCGAATGGCTGATGAAACAGTAACAGCGCGCCGACCACCCCAATCAAACCCAATGGCGCCGTCAGCACCACCATCATGACGCGCCCAAAACTTTGCAACTGAATCATCAACAGGGTCAGCACCGCAATCGCCATCAGCGGCATCTGCGCCGAAATGGATGACTGGGCCTTGCCATTTTCCTCGACCGGGCCACCCACTTCGATGCGATAGCCAACCGGCAGGGTGGCGCGGATACCGGCTAATTTGGCGTTCAAAGCTTGCGTCACGTCGATACCTTGCGCACCGGCACGGACGTCGGACTGAACGGTAATCGTCGGTTGCCGGTCACGTTCCCAGATCACGCCGTATTCAAGGTCGTAGCGCACGTGGCCCAAGGTTCCCAATGGCACCGGCCCCGAAGGCGTCGGCATCGCCAGCGAGATCAGACGCGAGGGGTCGACGCGCTCGCTATGCGGGGCGCGCAAGTCGACGCTGATTAGTTTGTCGCGCTCACGATATTGCGTCACGGTATAGCCCGACAAGTTCATGGCCAGGAAGTTGGCGATCTGCTGCGAAGTCACACCGAGCTCACCGGCCCGCTTCTGGTCGATTTCGAAGGTCGCCGAGCGCTCGGCCGGTTCATCCCAGTCGTACTGCACATTGACCGCACGCGGCTCTTGGCGCATCACGGCTGCGACCTGATCGGCAATCGCGCGCACTGTCGAAATCTGATCGCCGCTGACCCGGAACTGCACTGGAAAACCGACGGGCGGTCCGTTTTCCAGACGCGTCAGACGGGTGCGGACAGCGCTGAATTGTTCGCGCAGAGGGACTTCCAGCGCCTTCGCCAAATGCTCGCGGTCGGCCACCGATTTGGCGGTCACCACAAATTGAGCGAAATTCGTGGCCGGCAATTGCTGGTCCAGCGGCAGATAAAACCGCGGCGCACCGGTGCCGACGAAGTCGATCATATGGTCGATTTCCGGACGGCCTTTGAGCACGGCCTCAAGACGTTCGGCCTGCTGCTGAGTCTGCGCGAAGGAAGCACGTTCGGGCAAACGCATATCGATCAGCAACTCGGGACGATCCGAGCTCGGGAAGAACTGTTGCGGGACCTGGCCAAACGCGACCAGGGAACCGATAAACAGCAGCGCCGTAATGATCACAACGCGTCCGCGATAGGCCACGCACCAGCCCACCACACTGCGCAAACGCAGATAGACACGGGTTTGGTAAATCGCATGCTCATGCTGTTCGGCATCGTGATCGACGTCATGCACTTCGGCATCGGCCGCGCCGGTGGTGTGCGTTTGCGGTTGCTCCTTGAGCAGATGAAAACCGAGTAGCGGGATCAACACAACGGCCGCCAGCCAAGAGAGCAGCAAGGCAATCGCTGAGACTTCGAAAATCGAGCGGGTGTATTCACCGGTTCCCGATTTGGCCAGGGCAATCGGCAGGAAACCCGAGACCGTCACCAAGGTGCCCGTCAACATCGGAAATGCCGTGCTGGTGTAAGCAAAAGCTGCGGCACGCCGGCGATCCCAACCTTGTTCGAGTTTCACCGCCATCATCTCGACCGCGATAATCGCATCGTCGACCAACAGACCCAGGGCCAGCACCAAGGTGCCCAGCGACACCTTATGCAAACCGATATCGAACTGCAGCATAAACATTGCCGTGACGGCCAGCACGATGGGGATCGAGATCACCACCACCATGCCCGTGCGTATCCCGAGCGACAGCAGACTGACCACCAAGACAATGCCAATCGCTTCGGCAACCGCTTCAAGAAAATCGCTGACCGATTGTTCGACCGCATGCGGCATGCTCGACACCGAGGTCAAAGTCAGCCCCGCCGGCAAACGCACGCGCAATTCGGCGGTGCGCGCATCGAGCGCTTTACCGAGTCGTATCACATCGCCATCGGGTTGCATGGTCACGCCAATGCCCAGTACCGGCTTGCCGTTGGCGCGCATTTCCTGGGCTTGCGGCTGGTCGTAGCCGCGCGTGATAGTGGCGATATCGCCCAGTCTGATGGTGCGATTATTGATCCGTATCAGCGTCTCGCCGAGCGCCTTTAAATCGGTGTACTGCCCGGTCGGCCGCACAAATACCCGGTCGGTCGCGGTGGTAATCAAGCCGGCCGGCGCCACGGCATTTTGACCATTGATCAGGTCGCCGAGCTGCTGCGGGCTAATACCCAGATGCGCCAATTGCGCGTTGGAAATATCGATGTAGATATGTTGACTCTGGTCGCCGAAATAATCGACTTTGGCAACGCCCGGCACGCGCAGTAATTCGCCGCGCAACTGATCGGCATAATCATGGAGCTGCGCGGGCGAAAACCCGTCGCCCTCGAGTGAATAAATATTGGTGTAGACGTCGCCAAATTCGTCGTTGAAAAACGGACCTTGCACCCCGCCCGGCAATGTCGCCGCGATATCGCCGACTTTCTTGCGCACCTGGTACCAAGTCTTCGGCACTTCGCTGGTCGGCGCCGTATCCTTGATCGTGAAAAACAACTGCGATTCACCCGGGCGCGAGTAACTGCGCAGGAAATCGACGTCCGGCGTTTCCTGCAATTTGCGGGCAATGCGGTCCGTCACCTCTTCCTGAACCTGGCGTGCGGTCGCGCCTGGCCACTCAGTCTGGATCACCATCACTTTAAAGGTAAAGGGCGGATCTTCCGATTGCGATAGCCGCGTGTACGACCCCATACCCAATAAGGTCACCAGGACCAAGATAAAGGTCACCAGCGCCTGATGCTGCAAGGTCCATGACGATAAGTTGAAACGGCCTGGGGAGCTCATAATGCAAAGTCCTCGGCATGCAGGGGGGCCACGGCCTTTACCGTCTCGCCCGCAGTCAGGGTGTGCACGCCTTGCACGACAATCTTCTCGCCTGCGGCCACCCCGCCCGTCAAGGTGACACTACGCTCGCCATACTCGCTCACCGTGACCGGGCGCAATTCCAGGCGGGCATCGGCCGCACGCACGACCCACACGGCCGGCTGATTGCCCTGATGAAATAAGGCTGTCGCGGGAATCATCACGGTCGTTGCTTGAGCCTTCGCGCCCTTGGCGGCAGCTAGGTTCGAGGCGTCGATCGACACCTCGCCCGTCATGCCCAAACGCACAGCCGGATCTTGGGTATCAAGCGTCACCTTGACGTGAAAGCTGCGGCTCTGCGGGTCGGCCGCCGGGCTGACCTCGCGCACGGTGCCGTGCAAGATACGTCCCGGCAGCGCTGCAAGCGCGATGGCGGCGGGTGCGCCCACGCGAATTTGGTTAATCTGGTTTTCAGCGACATCGGTGGTCACGTCGATAGCGCCCGTCCATGCCAAGGAAAACACCGATTGGCCCGCAGCCACCACCTCTCCGGTATTGGCTTGTTCGGCGCTAATCATGCCGTCGTGCTCGGCCAGCAACTGGGTATAGCCCAATTGATTGGTCGCGAGCCCGGCGCGCTGCTGCGCATCCTTCTCTTGCGACAAGGCTGCAGCATAAGCGTCCTGAGTTTGTTCCAATTGCACCGCACTAATCAAATTCTCGCGCGCTTGAACGGTATCGCGCTGCAATTGCTTATCGGCCGTAGCGAGATGCTGATGGGCCGAAACCAGGTCGGCCTCGGTGCTGGCTGCGTTGCGTTCGGCATCGGCCGGGTCGAGTCTGGCAACGATCTCGCCCTTATGCACCGTATCGCCCAGATGCACGCGGCGCTCCAATATCTGGCCCGCCACTCGGAACGACATCGGCGTGACAAAGCGCGCTTGCACCTCGGCCGGCAAACTCAGGGCCTGGCCCTGGGTATTGGCCAGCACCGGCAGCACCACGACATCGCGAGGCGCATCGGCCAGCGGTGCGGCTTTATGGCAAGCCGCCAGGATCGTGACCAGGCATGCTGCCAGCAAAGCGCCGGCCAAACGGCGCGGTCGGCCGGCTTGAAGCGGACCGGCATCCCGCCCCTGAATTGGACGATTGAATGGGCGACCCAAGGCCGAGCTAGGAATACTACGATGGTGATCAGCGGTCTTCACGACGCCCCCGTCTGGAAATGTGATGGCCCGATCCCGCAACGCAGATCCGAACCGATGTGCCACAGCAAGCGATGTATCTCAAATTATTTCGCATTCTAATACATACTTGTATTCAGATACAACAGTGTATTTAGATGCATTGTTGCATTTAGATTCATAGCTGCTAAAATTTCGCCATGACACGCCAGCGCCTCACTCGCGAACAAAGCCGCGAGCAAACCCGTGACCGCCTGCTAGAGGCGGCGCACACCGTTTTCACAAAAAAGGGATTCGCCGTCACCAGCGTCGAAGACATTGCCACGGCAGCAGGCTATACGCGCGGCGCCTTCTATTCGAATTTCGGCGGCAAAACCGAGTTATTTTTTGAGTTGATGCGCAAGGAAAGCGGTGAAATCGACCTGGAATTCCAGCGCATTCTGGAAACCACCGCCGACAAGCTTGAACTCGAGAGCAAAATCGTCAGCTATTACAGCAAGCTCTATCGTGACGATATGTGCAGTCTGCTATGGATGGAAGCCAAAATAGTGGCGGTGCGCGATGCCAAATTTCGCGCCCAACTCAATATTTTTCTGACGGAACGGTATAACCAAATCGCCTGCTTTGTAAAAACCTTCTCGGCCCTGACCAACACCACCCCTGCCGCCCCACCCGAGGAGATCGCAATCGGCCTGATGGCCTTATGCGAAGGCGTCAGCTTCGCGCACCGCTGCGACCCGCAACGCATCTCCGAGGAGACCGCCGAAGCCGTGTTGTCGTGGTTTCTCAGGGCCTCGATTTTTATGCCGCTCAAGGCAAATGAGGGCGCCGCGGCCCTGAAAGTTGCAGGCGACACCGAGCAGAAATAAATACGGACCGGCATGCGCCGAACTTGAGACTAAGCCGCCGGCGTACCGGCGCCCCAAAGACAGTGAGCAGCGTTGCTCAAGACCCGCCAAACCAGTTATATCCCTGATCTACCCAATACCCGCCGGGGAAGGTATTCGTCACAAACATCTCGGTGATGTGCTTGGGATTTTTATATCCGAGCTTGGTCGGCATGCGCAATTTCATCGGATAGCCATACTTGGGCGGCAAGGTTTGGCCGTCGTAAGTAAACGCCAGTAAGGTCTGCGGATGCAGCGCTGTCGCCATATCGATACTTTCGTAGTAATCGTCGGCACACTTGAAACCGATATATTTGGCACTGGTATCGGCGCCAATACGTTGCAGAAAGTCGCTAAAACGCGTGCCGCCCCAATGGCCGATGGCGCTCCAGCCTTCCACACAAATATGCCGGGTAATCTGGCTAGTCTGAGGCAAGGCATAGAGTTCGGGCAAACTCCAGGGATGTTTATCGCGCACCAAACCGCTGATTTGCAGTTTGTAATCGTCTCCATCGACGTCGGGCACGCTGTCGATATCGTAAAAAGCATTAAACGGAAACGGCTTGGTCAGCATCGATTCCGGATATTCCGGCGCCAGCTTATGCGGATCGAACAGCCAGCCCTGAACCTGGTCATTCAAACGCGATACGGAACTCAGGAATGCCGACACCGATTTATCATCGGTCAAACTACAGCCGGTCAGCATCGACAAGCCACCCAGTGTCAAAGCACGTTTGCCGAACAAACGCCGCGTCGGCATTTGTAGTTCCTTTTCGGCATCCTTAAGAATCAATTGGCGATCCAAGGACGGATCGATTAATAGCGAAGTTTTTTTGCGAATAATCATATTTTTTCTCCTAGCGACCGCGCAACATGGTGAGCAATGAACGGGGCACGAGCGCCACCATCGCGACATGAACCAGAAAAAACAAAACAATAAAAGCCATGGCGCAGAAATGCACAATGCGCGCATTGTCGTAGCCGCCCATTAAATCGCGCAACAGCGGGAACTGCACCGATTTCCAAATCGCCAGGCCCGATAGCACAATCACGATCAAAGCAACGATGGCGGACAGGTAAGCCAGTTTCTGCACCGCGTTGAAGTGGCTCAGGTCTTCATGTCCAAGCTTTCCGGTCAGGGCTTTAAATAAATCCTGAAAGATCAAACGTGGCGACAAGGGGAAAAACTTCCGGAAGAAACGCCCCGTGACAAGATTCAGCAGCAAATAAACCAGGAAGCTCGCGAACAGCAGCCACATGGCCGCAAAATGCCATTGCAGCGCGCCGCCCAACCAACCGCCCAGGGTCCATTGGGCGGGAATCGTCAAGCCCCGGAACACCGGTGAAGCGTCGTAAATGCGCCAGCCCGACAACACCATCAGGATAACGGCCAAAGCCGTACACCAATGCGTCACCCTGACCCAGATCGGGTTGATCAGCGGTGGCTTGTGGGGTATTGCGGGCCTGCCGACTGGGTCCGCGCCTTCGGTCTCGTGTGTCATGTATCCTCCCTTGTGGTCCATGTTGGTAATTGCTTTTGTATTTCACTTTATGATGTTCAGGTATCAATCACAAGCCGGCAGGGCCAGGGCCTGCAACACCTGCCCGTCGGCCGCCTGCACAAAGGCCGCGACGCCCATTCGGCCGGACTCCGGCCGAGCTGCGTCAGGCGTCAAATCGAGCTTTTGTCGAATCTGAGCGACACCTTTGACCAGAGGCACGGGGCCGATCCACTGGCGCACCACAAATTCGTGATGGAGCGTGGCGCCACCATTCTCCCCCGCACCGATGCGGCTGACCAGATGATTTTCATAGACTGCGACATAGGCCTGAGCCGCTTGGTTCGAGAGCGCGGAACGCTGCGTAAAACTGGCGTTCAAGTCGGTCTGCGCGCCGCTGCCGGCCAGATCGATGTGGATATCGGCGCCGCTGGCTTGTGCGTTGATCTTCGCCAGCCCGGCCGCGAACCCTTGCGTGCTTTGCCAATCGCGCATTTCAGCGCCGGCCAGTGCAATCTCAGGCGTATACACAATATGACTGCCACCGCGTTCGCTTAAAGCCTGCTGACGGTCGGTAAAACCGGCTTGGGCAAAACGATCGCGCCAGCCCAGGCTGTCCCAGTAGTTGACATGCAAAGCCAGCGGCACAACGCCGGGTGTGCCCACGCCAATCCGGCTCAGCCAATTTTCGGCCGGCGGGCAGCTATTACAACCTTCCGAGGTATAGAGTTCAAGCAAGGCCAGTCTGTGCACGGGGCTGACAGCTGAGCACTGGGCGGCGGCCCAGGCTTGCGAGGCGCCGCCGGTTGCCAGAGCGCAGAAGGCCAGCAGGACGGCAACAAGCTCAAGCAAGCGACGGCTTCGAAAGCAGGAAACGAAATATGAGGTGGGCATGGCAGGCTTCCAGTACACGATATATAGCTTGGTCGTGACAGACCTCCATACCTTACAGCCCCGCATAAAAAAGAGGGAAATAAATTAACTCAAGCGCACCGCGCCACTAAATTCAGCCAAGGCCGCCGCATCGGCCGCCAGAAACTCGGGGATCAAGCGGCGCAAACATTCGACCCAGGTCTTGATTTTTGCATCGAGGTACTGGCGCGAGGCATAGAGCGCATAGAGATTCATATGTTGCAGGCCATATTCCGGCATGATTCGCACAAAATCGCCGCGCCGCAAACCGTCGATCGCGGAATACATAGGCACGGTGCCGATACCCATGCCTTCGCGTATCGCCACGCCCATCGATTCGGCAACGTTCACCTGGAATCCGCCCGCGATAGAGACAATTTCGGCCCCGGCGGGGCCTTGGAATGCCCACTTGTCCGCCGGAAAAATTGACGTTATCAGTTGTAGGCAATTATGCTGGTGCAAATCATGGGGTGTGCGCGGCACGCCATAACGTTTCAGATAATCGCGCGAGGCACACAGGATGCTATGCGTTGTGCCCAGGTACTGTGCAATCAAACCGGAGTCGGGTAAATCCGTTGCCATCACCAAGGAAACGTCGTAGCCTTCGTCGAATAAATCGGGGATCCGCTGTGCCAATGTCAAGTCAACTTTCACCTCGGGGAATTCCTGTTGATACTTGGATATCGCGGGAATCACATAGCGTTGACCGACACTGCTCATGGCGTGCGCGTGTAAGGTCCCCGAGGGCCGCGCCTGTGCATCGCCGGCCTCGGCTTCTGCCTCATCGACAAAAGCCAGAATCTGCTCGCAGCGCTGCAAATATCGCTCGCCCGCCTCGGTCAAAGCAAGGCGGCGCGTGGTGCGATTTAGCAGACGTGTGCGCAAATGGGATTCGAGATCCGATATGGCGCGCGACACGTGCGGTGTCGTGGTATTCAAATAACGAGCGGCGGCGGTAAAACTGCCATCCTCGATAACGCGCATAAAGACACGCATGTTTTGTAGCGTATCCATAGGAATAACTCTATAGGCAGACAAGTAAGTTCGGGTATTGTTACGCAAAAGCCCTGCAATATTGTTGCAAAATTTGCAACAAACCTTTACCTCTTTCCGTCTTACAAAACTCTGGAGCAGTCCCTAGAATCGAGCCTTTAAAATAGCGCCTTATAAAGGAATCAAAGTGGTGTCCATGGTGTGCGAAAAAATACGGATGA
>Ga0302220_10003539_pt1 | contig 10786 bp, 10 predicted proteins | sample II_Palsa_E1_3_FD_194572 | JGI IMG/M metagenome (GOLD analysis project Ga0302220, IMG submission 194572) | Peat permafrost microbial communities from Stordalen Mire near Abisko, Sweden - II_Palsa_E1_3 | ecosystem: Environmental > Terrestrial > Soil > Palsa > Peat permafrost | place: Sweden... | reverse complement strand
TGCCGCCGTCGAGATCCAGCGTAAAGCCAACTTCATTGATATGCCCCGTAAATGTGTTTTGTTCACTGGCGCGATTTTACGATTTTTATATCCCGACCACGCGGTCGGTGAATCGCGAGTGTAGCGGACGAGAACCAGGTGGGGCAAGCGTTTTGAAGGCATTTGAACGCGTGAATGCGCGCCAAAGCACGCGTTGAAAATCACTCGGGAAAACCCGTACGAAAATGATTGAATTAATGTAAATCGCAGGCATTCGAAGGCCGTGTCTGGCCCTTGGATTCCGGCAGAATAAATCGATTTGGACGTGAAAATCCGAGAGTGCGGAGCGCAAATAAAAAGCGCTGTTGGAATCATCCAACAGCGCTTTCGGTCGGGCACTTGATGCCTCGTTGTCTCCTCGTTCTCCACCTCAAAATTCGGGTGCAACAGAACTGAAACGGATATTAGATTGCGCAACGAATACCGACAACCTAGCATTTACCCTAGTGGTGCACGTTAGCACCTTTATTGGGCGCTTATTTGTTCAGGTCCTGATAGATGCTGCGGTTAACTGAGGGAAAACCATCACTTGCAATGACATATAGTTCGGATCACCAACTAAATTGCATTGCTCGCGCTCCTGCCGCTCTAGCCGCGCAACGGCCTCACCCGGGCGACAATTTCCCCCACAATGCCGCGTCGAAACAGCAGCACGCAGGCTATAAAAATAAGACCCGTCACGATCGTCACCGACTCTCCGAGCGAGTTGAACCAATCTATACCCGTGAGCGAAGACAGCGCTGCGCCAATATCACCGAGACGATTTTCCAGCGCCACAATGATGAACGCGCCGAGCAGAGGCCCGAACATGGTGCTCATGCCACCCACCAGGGTCATCAGAACGACCAGGCCGGACATGGTCCAGTAGGCGTCGCCGAGCGTCTCGAAGCCGAGCACCAGCGTTTGAAGCGCGCCGGCCAGTCCCGCCAATCCCGCCGACAACACAAACGCCAGCAGTTTGAAACGTGAGGTGTCGTAACCCAGCGAGATCGCGCGCGGCTCATTCTCCTTGATCGCGATCAACACTTGCCCGAACGGCGAATGCACCACGCGCACGATAAATCCAAACGCCAGCACCATCACCAGCAGCACGACGTAATAGAGCGTGAGATCGGAACTGAGGCTGATTGCACCGAAAAGCTTGCCGCGCGGCACGCCTTGCATACCGTCTTCGCCATGCGTGAAAGGCGCCTGCAGGAACACGAAATAGACCATCTGCGCGAGCGCCAGCGTGACCATCGCGAAGTAGATGCCTTGGCGCCGGATCGCAAACAAACCAACGATCAGGCCAAGCAGCGTCGCTACCGCCGTGCCCGCGATCACGCCAAGTTCTGGCGTAAAACCGAGCGTCTGGATGGCGTAACCGGCGGAATAACCGGCGCTGGCGAGGAACATCGCATGGCCGAACGAAAGCAGGCCCGTATAACCGATCAACAAATTGAAGGCTGCCGCCAACAGCGCGAAACACAGCACTTTCATCATGAAGACGGGGTACACGCCGAGGAACGGCGCCGCGATCAGGCCGGCAAGCAACACGCCATAGAGCACTTTCCTAACCATCATTTTTCCTTGCCGAAAAGTCCCGCCGGGCGCACGAGCAGCACCAGCGCCATGATCACGAAAACGACCGTTGCAGAGGCTTCCGGATAGAACACGCGCGTCAGACCTTCAATCACGCCGAGCCCGAGGCCGGTCAAAATCGATCCCATGATCGACCCCATTCCGCCGATAACGACCACCGCGAAGACGGTGATGATCATCGATTGCCCCATCAGCGGCGACACCTGGATCACCGGTGCGGCAAGCACGCCCGCGAATGCCGCGAGCGCGACGCCGAAACCGTAGGTCAGCGTGACCATCAACGGCACGTTGATGCCGAATGCCTCGACCATCTTCGGGTTCTCGGTACCCGCGCGCAGATACGCGCCCAGCCGTGTTTTCTCGATCACGAACCACGTCGCGAAACACACGACAAGCGATGCCAGCACCACCCAAGCGCGATAATTCGGCAGGTACATGAAGCCGAGATTCGTCGCGCCAGAAAGCAGTTCGGGTACGTCGTAGGGTTGACCGGATGAACCATAGATAGACCGGAATACGCCTTCGATCACCAGCGTCAGGCCGAACGTCAGCAGCAAGCCATAGAGATGATCGAGCTTGTAGAGCCAGCGCAACATCGTCCGTTCGATCACGATGCCGAACACGCCCACCACCAAAGGTGCGAGCACGAGCATCGCCCAATACGGCACATTGAAATACGAAAAACCCATCCATGTGAGCATCGCCCCCAGCATGAACAACGCGCCGTGGGCGAAGTTGATCACGTTGAGCAGGCCGAAAATCACCGCGAGGCCAAGGCTCAAGATGGCGTAGAACGATCCGTTCACCAGCCCGAGCAGTAACTGGCTCATCATCGCCGCGAGCGGAATGCCGAAAATTTCCATTGAATCTGCCGTCAGAGTAGTTTCGACGCATGCCGCCTGGCTCAAGATGAGCAAGCCGTCATGCGTCGATCGATCATGCGGACCACGGACAGCGCTTAAGCGTCAGCGCCCTACGCGTCACAGCTGGATCCACCGTGCCGCTAAAACCCGGCCGCTTACTTCCACAGCGCGCAGCGCGACTCTGCCTTGGTGTCGAAAGCCTGGTCGCCCGGGATGGTCGCGGTGATCTTGTAGTAATCCCAAGCTTCCTTCGATTCCGCCGGCGTCTTCACTTGCATCAGGTACATGTCGTGGATCATGCTTCCGTCCGCGCGGATGTAGCCATTTTGCGTGTAGAAGTCGTTGATCTTCGCCTTGTGCAACTGGTCCATCACCTTGTCGCTATCCGTCGTGCCAGCCGCTTGCACCGCTTTCAGGTACGTGGTGACCGCGGAGTAATCGGCGGCGTGAAGACTCGTCGGCATCTTCTTCATCTTGGCGAAGTAGCGCTGTGCCCAGGCGCGCGTCGTTGCGTCCTTGTTCCAGTACCAGCTGTCAGTTGCGACCAGGCCTTGCGTGGTTTCGAGGCCGAGACTGTGGATGTCGGTGAGGAAGATCAGCAGCGCTGCGATCTTCATCGTCTTGGTGATGCCGAATTCCTTCGCCGCCTTGATCGAGTTGATCGTGTCGCCGCCTGCGTTCGCCAGACCCAGCACCTGCGCTTTCGACGATTGCGCCTGCAACAGGAACGAAGAAAAGTCAGAGGCCGACAACGGATGACGGACCGCGCCGAGCACTTGACCGCCGTTCGCCTTCACCACATCCGACGTATTCTTTTCCAGCGCCTTGCCGAACGCGTAGTCGGCTGTCAGGAAGAACCACGTCTTGCCGCCCTGCTTCGTCACCGCCGAGCCCGTGCCCTTGGCGAGCGCCATGGTGTCGTACGCGTAGTGGACCGTGTACGGCGAGCACTGTTCGTTGGTCAGGTTATCCGCGCCCGCGCCGATATTGATGTACGGGATATGCTTCTCAATGGCGACCTGATTGGTCGAGAGCGCCGTCGCCGAATTCGTGCCGCCGATGATCACGTTCACGCCGTCGCGGTCGATCCATTCACGTGCCCGCGAAGCTGCAATGTCCGCCTTGTTCTGGTGATCCGCGTAGACGAGTTCGATCGGCTTGCCGTTCACCTTGCCGCCGAAATCCGCAATCGCCATGCGGATGGACTCGAGGCCACCCTGCCCGTCGATGTCCGCATACAGGCCGGACAAGTCCGTGATGTAGCCGATCTTCACCGTGTCGCCAGGGGCTGCCTGGACGTTGCCGGCCATCAGCGATGCGGTGGCAGCGGCAAGCGCCAGGCAGATTCCCGACAAGCGCGCGAGGGTCTTCTTCTTCATTACAGTCTCCGTTGAGTTGTTGTTCTTGCGGTTGGCCGCATGTTGATGCGTTGAACTTGCGTTGAACGATTTCAAACCCCGAGCAGCTCGTGCAGCACCGGCATTTTCGCTTCGAGTTCGCCGGAGTTGAAATGCTCGACGATCTTCCCGTGCTCCATGACATAGAAGCGATCGGCGAGTGGCGCAGCAAAACGAAAATTCTGTTCGACCATCACGATGGTGTAGCCGCGCGCCTTCAGCATCAAGATCATTCGCGCGAGCGTCTGGACAATGACAGGCGCAAGTCCTTCCGATATCTCATCGAGCAGCAGCAGATTCGCGCCGGTACGCAAGATGCGCGCGACCGCCAGCATTTGCTGTTCGCCGCCCGACAACCGCGTGCCCTGGCTGCTGCGGCGCTCCTTGAGATTGGGGAACATCGAATAGATTTCATCGATCGACATGGCGTCTTTCGCCGGCCCCACGAGCGGCGGCAGAAGCAGGTTCTCTTCGCACGAGAGGCTTGAAAAGATGCCGCGTTCTTCCGGGCAATACCCCACGCCGTAGTGCGCGATCTTGTGCGTCGACATGCCGACGGTTTCATGTCCGCCGATACGAATCGACCCCGTGCGACGACCGGTAAGCCCCATGATCGCGCGCAGCGTCGTCGTGCGGCCTGCACCGTTGCGTCCGAGCAGCGTAACAACTTCGCCTCGATGCACGGTCAGGTCCACGCCGTGCAGGATGTGCGATTCACCGTACCAGGCTTGCGCGCCAACGAGCTCCAGCGCCGGCTCCTGAGTGGATGCTTCGCGCAATTGTTCAGCGCGGCGTTCTTCCATGATCGTGCTCATGCGTGCGCTCCGGCGAGGGCTGCGTCGGCGCTGCCCATGTAGGCTTCCATCACGAGCGCGTTCTTCGATACCTCCGCGTAGCTGCCTTCGGCCAGCACTTCACCGCGTTGCAGGACGGTGATGGTGTCGGAGATGCCCGCGATCACATTCATGTTGTGTTCGACCATCAGGATCGTGCGTCCCGCCGATACTTTCTTGATCAAGGCCGTTACGCGATCAACATCTTCATGACCCATCCCTTGCGTGGGTTCATCGAGAAGCATGAGTTCGGGTTCCATCGACAGCGTGGTTGCTATTTCAAGTGCGCGTTTGCGGCCATAGGAAAGTTCGACCGTGGTGGTATCGGCGAAATCGGTCAAGCCGACCTGCGTGAGCAAGTCCATGGCGCGATCATTGAGTTCATTGAGGACGCGTTCGCTTTTCCAGAATTTGAACGATGTCCCGAGCGAACGCTGCAAACCAATACGCACGTTCTGCATCACTGTCAGATGCGGGAATACAGCAGAAATCTGAAACGAACGAATGACACCGCGACGAGCGATCTGCGCGGGACGTTCGCTGGTGATGTCGATGCCATTGAAGACGATTTGTCCTGCGGTGGGTTCCAGGAACTTGGTGAGCAGGTTGAAGCAGGTCGTTTTGCCCGCGCCGTTGGGGCCGATCAATGCATGGATGGAGCCGCGACGCACGCGCAGGTTCACGCCGTTGACGGCGGTGAAGCCTTTGAACTCTTTTGTCAGGCCGCGGGTTTCCAGAATCGTATCGCCGAGAATCATGTCCCCTTCCGTGCTTTGTTTGAGCCTTTGTTTCAGCTTCAGCTCGGCGCGCTTTTGGCGCATGCCCCGTGATTTTGCTGGCGGTGTTGGTCTTGGGTGATTGCGCTGCCGCTGTTGCGGTTTTGTCGCACTGCTGTTGCACTTCTTGCGTGCTGCACAATGGTGATGCAGACCTGCGGTGCAACACGCGCGCAGGCCTTATTGTCGCGCCAATGATGCAGCGCAATCATCGGGATTTGCACTTAGTTTTGAGGTTGGTTTTTCGTTCGCACCGGATGGCATTGATTTTCGTTCGCACCGGTGGACGGTTTGCGGGTCGGGGTGTTGATGTAATCGTCGGGGTTTATGCCGGGTGGTTGAGGTCAAGCTCCGCAGTTCGGGCCGGGTTGTCATCCCGAATCCCGAGAGCCGGTCCATCCGCCATTACGAGCGATATCAACCAGGCATTGCGTCGACCGGCGCGAGCGAAAACAAAAACCGTCGATCGGCGCGAATCATCTCGCTAGCGCGCTCAGCGATCATCAACGTCGGGGAATTCGTGTTGCCTGAGGTGATCGTCGGCATCACCGATGCATCGACCACCCGCAACCCGCTCACCCCGATCACGCGCAAACGCCCGTCAACGACAGCAGCCGGATCGTTATCCGTCCCCATCCGACACGTACCCACTGGATGAAAAATAGTCGTCCCAACTTTCCCCGCCGCGACAGCAAGCTCCGCGTCCGTCTGGAACGCCGGTCCCGGCAAGATCTCCTCCGGCGAATACTTCGCCAACGCCGGTGCGCTCACAATCCGCCGCGTCAAACGCAGCGCATTGACCGCAACCTCCCGATCACGATCAGTCGACAAATAATCAGGCGCAATCAAAGGCGCATCCCGCGCATCCGGTGTCGCAATATGAACACTCCCCCGCGACGTCGGCCGCAACGGACACACTGAAGCCGTGAACGCATTGAACGAATGCAACGGCTCGCCAAACCGGTCAAGCGACAAGGGCTGCACGTGATACTCCACATCCGGCCGCGTAATAGTCGAATCATCTGGATTGGACTTCGCAAACGCACCCAGCTGCGACGGCGCCATCGACATCGGCCCGCTTCGCATCAACATGTACTGCAAGCCAATCCAGGCCTTACCCCACCAATGCGCCGACAACGTGTTCAGCGTCCGCACGCCATGGACTTTGTAAGCCATCCTAAGCTGTAGATGATCCTGCAAATTCTCACCAACACCCCGCAGGTCCTTCACGACGTCAATACCCAGCCGCTGCAGGCGCGCCCCGTTCCCAATGCCGGACAACTCCAGCAACTGCGGCGAATTCACCGCGCCCGCACTCAGAATCACTTCGCATCGCGACTTGGCCAGATAGTCCGTCTCGCCACCACGATATTCCACACCCACGCAGCGCTTGCCCTCCATCACCAGCCGCTGCGTATGAGCACCCGTGATGATGGTGAGATTGGGCCGCTTCATCGCCGGCCGCAAAAACGCCTTCGATGCATTCCACCGAATCCCGCTGCGCTGGTTCACATCGAAATAACCGACACCCGTGTTGTCGCCACGATTGAAATCGTCGGTAGCAGGAAGACCGCTCTCCTGAGCCGCCTGCGCGAACGTCTCCAGCACCTTCCACTTCAGCCGCTGTTTCTCGACGCGCCATTCACCACCGGCGCCATGCCATTGATTCCCACCGCCGTGGTGATCCTCACTGCGCTTGAACACCGGCAACACCGAATCCCATGACCAGTCGCGATCGCCGGTAATGCGCGCCCAGTCGTCGTAATCCTCGCGCTGGCCGCGCATGTAGATCATGCCGTTGATAGACGAGCAACCGCCCAGCACGCGGCCTCGCGGATACGAAAGCGATCGCCCGTCGAGTCCGGCTTGAGCCTGCGTCTTGTAAAGCCAGTCCGTGCGCGGATTGCCAATGCAATACAGATATCCGACCGGCACGTGAATCCAGTGGTAGTTATCCCTGCCGCCGGCTTCCAGCAGCAGCACGCTCACATCGGCATCTTCGGTCAGCCGGTTGGCAAGCACGCAGCCCGCCGTTCCCGCACCCACGATGATGTAATCAAATTCGCCCTCAAGCTTGCGCGCGTCCTGTTTCATCGATGTCTCCTGCCCAAGCCGCTTCAGGCGGCTTTCGCTCCATAGCAAATGCACAACCTACTGCGGACGCAGTGCAGCAATCCAATCAGATATCTTCAACAGCTTTATAAGCTGGGCTAATATCAGGCATGGACCTGACTCTTCTCCGCGCTTTTGTCACCATTGCCCGCGAAGGCAATCTCACGCGCGCGGCCGTGCTGTTGCACGTGTCGCAACCCGCCGTCAGCCTGCAGATCAAGAACCTGCAAGAGACGCTGGGCGTCACGCTGTTTTCGCGGACATCGCATGGCCTGATCCTCACGCGCGACGGTGAAACCCTTCTGCCGCACGCCGAGCGAGCCCTCACAGCGGCGAGCGAAGTCCAGCGCGTGGCCGCCGCGCTTCGCCACGAAGTCAGCGGCCGCCTGACTATCGGGACGATCCTCGATCCCGAATTCCTGCGGCTGGGCGGCTTCTTGCGGGCGCTCGTGGAGACGTATCCGCGCATCGAAACCGCGTTGCGGCATGGCATGTCGGGCTGGGTGCTCGAGCGCATCAAGGCGCGCGATCTCGATGTGGGGTTTTATATCGGCGATCCGGCAATCGATGAACCCCGCGATCCGGACCGCTTTCATGTCGTGCAGTTGAAGCCGTATCTGTATCGCGTGTTGGCGCCGGCGGGTTGGAAGGAGCGCGTGAACCGTCCGGACCGTTCGGAAGGCGGGGCGAATGGCTGGGTGGCGCTTGCCCGGCTGCCCTGGATCTGGACACCGCCGGAATCGGCGCATAACCGCTTGCTGACGCGGATCTTCGACGCCCACGGCGTCCAGCCGGTCAAAGTCGCGGAAGTGGACCAGGAGCCGTCAATGCTCGATCTCGTCAAGTCGGGCGTGGGCCTGACGCTCGTGCGCGATTCCATCGCGCTGGCCGAAGCGCACGCGCATGCGCTGACGATCGTGGAAGGCGTCACGGTGCCGACCCAGCTTTCGTTCATCGTGCTGGCGGAGCGCCGCGAGGAGCCGAGCATCGCGGCGGCGTTACATCTGATTGAAGATCAATGGGCGACCTGATCGCCTGAACAACCGGTATGAACGTCATGACCGGAAGCCAACAAATCCTCCGGTCATCAAACTTTGTTAGTCTGAGGGTCGCGCATCTGGCGCCCACGTGAACAGGAAATTTCAAGATGGCACGCAATATCGAAATCAAGGCTCGCGCGCATCAGTTCGACCAGCTTCTGGCGCGCGCAGCAGCGCTAGCCAGCGAACCGCCGATGATCTACCGCCAGCAGGATTTTTTCTACGATGTGCCAAATGGCCGCCTCAAACTGCGGCAATTCGATGACAACACGCCGGCCGAACTGATTTTCTATCAACGCGACGATCGCGACGGCCCGAAGGTGTCGTATTACTCCCGCAGCCCGGTGACGAACCCCGAAGCCACCCACGCCCTGCTCGCACAGGCGCTGAACACGCGCGGCATCGTGAATAAGGAGCGGCACGTGTATAACGTCGGGCGCACGCGGATTCATCTTGACCGCGTGGACGGACTGGGCGATTTCATCGAGCTGGAAGTCCTGCTTGGCCAGGATGACGACGAAGCGGGCGGCGAGAAGGAAGCCGAGGAATTGTTTGCGAAGCTTGGCGTGTCGGCGAGCGACCTCGTACCGGTCGCGTATGTCGACCTGCTGAGCGAACCGGCCTGAACGCCAGCTTATTCAGCAGAATCCGGCGGCGTGGCTGCGAGATGTCCCAGCGGTAGCGGTCCATTGCGCTTGAATGTGGTCAGCACAATATTGGAGCGCACGCTGTCTACGCCGGGAACTCGCATCAGCTTTTTCATGACGAACGTAGACAGCGCATTCAAATCCGGCGCAACGATTCGCAACAGGTAGTCGGCGTCGCCAACCGTCGCATGGCATTCGAGCACTTCGGGCAGCGCTTCGATCTGCTGCTGGAACTGGTCGATAACGGTATCACCGTGATGCTTCAGCTTAAGGCTCGTGAAAGCGGTCACGCCGAGACCGAGTTTTTCGGGGCGCAGCACCACCCGGTATCCATCGATCACGCCGGTCGCCTCGAGGCGTTGCAGGCGGCGGCCGATCTGCGAGGGCGACAGCGGCACTTCCTCGCCGAGTTGTTGATGCGTCGCGCGGCCGAAGCGCTGAAGAACGTCTAGCAGCGCGAGATCGAAGTGATCAAGGTCGACCATGTGGATATCCTGCGTGAAAAGCCGAAAGACGCAAGCTTACCGCGTGATCTCCAAGTCGCAGGCGTAGTCCTTGCGCACAGAATAGCCATCGCTAACGCAAAAAGGTCCCGACATGATCAAGAAGCTTTCAGCCGACGAAACGTCCAAACTTCTCGCGGAGTTAGAGCACTGGCAACTCACTGCGGATAGCGGCGCAATTCTCCGAAGCTTCAAGTTTGCTGACTTCAACGAGGCATTCGGTTTCATGACCCGCGTGGCAATAAAAGCGCAGGAAATGGATCACCATCCAGAATGGTCGAACGTGTATAACAAGGTGGACATCACGCTCACGACCCATGCGGCGAAAGGTCTGACAGACCGCGATATAACGCTCGCGAAGTTCATCGACTCCATAACTTGAACCGCCTGACATTCGCTTACCTACGCTGACTTCTGCGACAAATGCGTAACAGTCGTATTACAAACGATGACATTCAAAATACGCAATAAGCGAGTTGGAAAGAGCCTGTACGGGACCGAAACTCCCTTATTCGAAAGCAGAAACAAAGGTATTTGCAAGTCTGCGACAATGAAATCTTTCAGCGAGAAAGAAAACCCCTCGTACAGGCGTAAGCTTTCACTATGCTCCAGGCGCTCTGACCATTCCAGTCCATCGGCGGCACAGACCGACACTGTACAATCAGCAGCGCATACGGTTTGGACCGTCCGTTTCTCTCGTTTAACGACCGAATTTGTCGCCACGGGGACTAATGGTCGTGCTGGAAAGTGGTCGCGGGGTGGCGTCTGCGAAGCGGGGAATTCTGGCTTGTCCAGCCGCAGGAGAATCGCTGCACGGCGAGGCGCGGTGCAGCGTTTGGCGTAAAAAGATTGCTGATATAACTCGGACGCGCCGCGGTAAAGAAAGGTAGGCAATTCCGGCTGGCGGCCGCGACGCGCAATCGAGCCCAACCCATCGTATAAGAGCGACTTCCATGCGAATCCTTCTGATCGAAGACGACCGCCCCATCGCGCGC
>Ga0302220_10003538_pt1 | contig 10786 bp, 10 predicted proteins | sample II_Palsa_E1_3_FD_194572 | JGI IMG/M metagenome (GOLD analysis project Ga0302220, IMG submission 194572) | Peat permafrost microbial communities from Stordalen Mire near Abisko, Sweden - II_Palsa_E1_3 | ecosystem: Environmental > Terrestrial > Soil > Palsa > Peat permafrost | place: Sweden... | reverse complement strand
AATGCTTGCCCCCGCAATTTTCGTACGCTGCCGAACAGATCGCCCACAAGCAGCCTCACAAAATGGTTTCAATGCAACGTCCGTGAGGTGATGCCATGCTTGCCGAAACCATGACCATCGAAGTCGCACTGTCACACCAGGGAAAATGCTACCGCGTGACCTTGGTGCAGTGGCCGTCCGGGCAATGGACCTGGAGCTACGCCTTATGGAATCGGCTGTACACGAACGGCCGGGAAGGCGTCGACGATAGCGGGACCGCACTCATGCAGGCCAAGGCGGCTGCGGAGGCGCAACTGGATCTGCTGGTGACGTAACGCGCAGCCGCAAGAACAGAACGGCGCGAGCGACGCCGCTGCAATAGGATACAAGACACCCGCATCGCCCGCTTCCACAATAGACCTCCGTACAATCGATCAGGAGGTCTGCAGTGACATACACTATTCCCGCGTCTACCCCCGCGCCTACACTCGACCCGATACCCGAGCATGTGGAGAAACCCCAGCGCTGTGTCATCGTGCTGGATCGCGCGTTGCCGCCAGGCAAAGCCGCCAATGCCGCGGCCGTTATCGCGTTGACCATCGGACAGCGACACCCGGGGCTGGTGGGCGAGCCCTTGATCGATGCGAGCGAACACTCGCATCCAGGCTTGATTCCGATCGGCATCCCGGTACTGGCGGCCAGTCGGGAGGAGTTGTCCTCCCTGCGCAGCCAAGCAATCACCCTAGGCTGCGACATCGTCGATTTTCCGGAGCAAGGGCAGCAAACCACCAACTACGCGGCGTTTCGGGACGCGGTCGCGGCCGTTCACACTGTGCATCTGAGCTATGTCGGCGTGGCGCTGATCGGGGCGAAGAAGCCGATCAGCAAGGCAGTGGCGCACCTGGAACTGCTGAAATGACGTTTGCGGATAATGTTCACGACTGGCGCTCATGAGGTAACGCTGATGCGTGACACTCACGGGCGACGTTCGGACATGTCCTTCACACGCGGATCGCCGCCCGCATTGCTAGCTTATAGCTTCCAGGCGTGACACCCATCATGCGCCGGAAGTGGCGAGTCAGATGCGCTTGGTCCGTAAAGCCGGTGGCGGCGGCCACCTCGGCCAACGCTAGTCCCGACTTGATCAAATCCATGGCATATCGGACGCGGGCCTGACGCTGAAAACCATGAGGCGTCATGCCCGTCGCACGATTGAACGCGCGGAACAGCCGGTAGGGCGGCAAGCCCGCGGCGCTGGCGATATCGGTCAAATGTACCGATACATCCAGGTGATCGGTCAGGAAGTCGCGTGCCAGTTTCACGGCGCGATCTTCGCGCCCGACAACCACGGGCGGCGCAGTGTTCGATGCATGCCGCAGCAGCAAGCGCGCCGCGAACGCCAAATAGCGTTCCTCGCGATATAGCGCTGGGCCCCGTTCTTGCGAGCAACGATGTACACCGTACAAGGTCGAGCATAGCGCGCGGTCCCGGATGATCGGTCCCGCGAGCGTGACCGATCTCGATACGCGTTCGTCGCCGACCAGTGCTCGCAAGTAATCCAGGTCCACATAGATCGTGCGTTGCGACCAGCCGTGCGAGTCGACCGGCCAACCGGCGTGCGGTTCGTCAGCGCCGATCGCGTACAGATCGCCACGCCGCGCCACGAACTCGCTACCGCGCATCTTGATGCGGATGGACCCCCATGTGAGCAGGGCGAAACATGCGGTGTCGTGCGTATGCACGTCGTAGGAAAAATTGGTGAAGCGGCCGCGCAGCAATGCGGCACCGAGTTCGGGCGCTTGCCAGATCGTGGTTTCGCTATTGCTTTGCTGTGCCGCCATGCCGCCGCCCCAGGGTTGGTCGATCAGAAGACGACAGTGTACCGGCATCGCAGTAAGATCTAAACGTTCGGCTCAATCAAGCATCCACCAGGCGAACCAAAATGCCCAATCCTATCGAAGAAGAGATACAGCGCAAGCTCGACATCTTCGTGCTGACACGTACGTTGCTGCTCGAACACGCGAGTTCGTTGTTGGCCGGCCTGAAACAGATTCTCGGGGAGGGCGCCAATTTGACGCTCGTTACCGAAACCACCGCGGGTATGTGGGTCATGCCCGACGCCGGAGCGGCGTGGCCATTCGATGGCAGGAATCTACGCTTCGGTGTGCGCATGGAGCTCTGGTATGAGGCGCAGCCCGTGGGGTTTATGATACTTCCGGTCACGTTCGAAAAGGTGAACGAATCGGCCATCAAAGCCGTATTCGGCATCGAGTCGACGAGCGTGGAAGGGAGTGCCGGAAACGACGCGACGATTGCCCAGGCGGCAGTGGAGCGCATGCTCGCGGCGGCCGAGAAATGGACACCGATCACCACGGCGGGTTTCGAAATTATCGCGGTCAGTTAGATGCGGGGTTGGATGTCAAGTCACTGGATAATTCGATTTCGTTATCGATTAGGACTGCTGTAAATTCTTCGTATCTGAGCGCCGTGATCTTGCAAGCCTGCGTGCCATCCAGCAGCTCGACTTCAATCGCCGGGACGGCCAGTTCGATCGAAAGGTGGCCGCCCGGCCCTTTGAGGACGGCGGGCGTCAAGTCACCTTTGAAGCGATATAGCAGCGCGGTGCCGCTGACCGGTAAAACCTGGTACGAGATGGCCAAGCGCACAGCGGTGGGCGGAACAAACTCGCTGATATCGATTTTTCTGCGTTCGCTCATAATGAACTCCTGCGGAAGTCATTTTTGCAAATTTGTGCCGCTTTTACGCGTCACCGGGGTGCTTGGGCGTTTGCACCGGCTCGGGTGGCTCGCCGGGCTCGGTGTCTTCTTCCTGCGCATCCTCATCCGGCGGCTCAGTGCCATGAGAGGGCGTGCCGGCTTTTGCTTCTATGCCAGATTCCGGCGTGAACGTTGGCGATTCTTCGCCGATGGACTCTGCAACCGGGTTGGATTTCATGGCGTGTTCCTTGCGTGATCGTGCGGTTACCGTGAAAGGAGAAGCAAGAGGCGCGCCTGCCGGTCTTGGCCGCACGCCTGCTAGCCCTGCGCTTGCCGGTTCGACACCCCGGCTTGTGACCCCAGGCCTTGCCAACTGCCGCCCAGCGCCTTGATCAACTGTACGCTTGCATCCATGCGTCTGCGCATCAAATCGACCTCCAGGCGCTCATTGGCCAGCGCAGTGCTTTGCGCCGTCACCACGTCGAGATAGCCGACGCTGCCAATCCGGTATTGATTCAGCTCCAGGCTCAAGGCTAGTTCTGCCGATTTTACCGCCTCGTCTTGCTTGGCCGCTTCCTGTTGCAGGATGCGCAGCGCGGCGAGATTGTCCTCCACTTCCTGGAAGGCACTCAAGACCGTTTGCTTGTAGTCGGCGGCGTTCGCCGCGAATTGCGCCTGGGCGCCATGCAGCGTCGCACGTCGCGCTCCGCCATCGAAAAGCGGCGCGATCAGTGCAGGTGCAATGGTCCACATGCGCGAGGGCGCGGTCAACAAGCTCGACAGCGCCGAACTTTCCGCGCCACCGCTGGCAGCCAGGAGCAGGTCAGGGTAGAAGGCCGCCTGCGCGACGCCGATTTGTGCGTTGGCCGCCGCCATCTGACGCTCCGCGGCGGCCACATCGGGACGACGCTGCAACAACTGAGAAGGGATCCCAAGCGGAATGTCGGGTGGCGTGAAATCGGCCTGCGCGCTAGGCAGCGAAAATAACGAAGCCGGTTGCCCGATCAATGTGGCTATCGCATGCTCATAACGCGCGCGCATCACGCCCAGATCGAGTTCCTGGGCCTGAGTCGCTTCGAGTTGAGTTTGGGCCTGAGCCACATCCGATTGCGAGGCGATACCGGCATTGAAGCGATTGGTGGTCAATTGCACGGTCTGCTCGAATGCCGCGGTGGTATCGGCCAATAGCTTCGCCGAGGCATCCACGCCGCGCAAATTGAAGTAATCGACCGCCAACTCCGCATGCATGCTTAGCCGTACGCCCTCGAGATCGGCGGCGCTGGCTTGCTCGTTGGCGCGAGCGGCATCGACGGTGTGCCGTATCTTGCCCCACAGATCCGGCTCCCAGGAAACGTCGAGCGCGGTAGCGTAATCGGAAATCGTGTTGCCGGACTTCGCTGAGTCGACCACGTTGTCCGAGTAGTGTGTGCGGCTGGTGGCGGCCCCCACGCCGACGCTCGGGGAAAACCCTGCGTGCGCAAAGTCGATGCCTGAGCGAGCTTGGTCGAGCACGGCGATGGCTTTCTGCACATTCTGGTTGGACACGTTGACCTGATCTTCCAGGTGATCCAGTTGAGGGTCGCCGAAGATCTTCCACCATGGTCCGCGCAGCACGTTGTCATCGGGCTGCGCTTGGGTCCAACCGATGTCCGGTGCAGCGGTGTGAGTATGAGTTTCCTGGGCGGCTTCCCGGCTTGCCGGGCGCGTTTGCTCCCGCGTTTGCTCTTTATACTGCGCCGGAACGGTGACCTGCGGGCGCACATAAGTCGGACCAACCATGCAGCCGCCAAGCAACAGGGCAGCGGTACACACGCCAACTAGCGGGGCGAGTTTGACGGTGTATTTTTTCATGACGCCGCACTCGTATCGACGTGCACCGATTCGCCCTGCGCAATCGAATCGCTGGGGTTGAGTATCACGCTATCGTTCGCACCCAAGCCGGTCAGCACCTCGATGCGAGTGCCGAAGTCGCGCCCCAGTGCGAGGGTTTTCAGCGCCACCTTGCCCTGGGCATCGACGGTCGCCACCTGCACGCCCTGCGGTCGATAGAGCAAGGTATTGACCGGCAGCGAGTAACCGGGATGTGCGGTGGGCAGCGCCATGTGAATCTGTCCGTAGGAGCCGGGCAGCACGGTCGAGCCGGGATTGGGAATATCCACTTCGACGCGCAAGGTGCGGGTCACGGCATTAATCGTCCCGGTGTTGCGGGCAATCGTGCCGGGGAAGGTGCGGCCCGGGAATTGGGGCAGCGTGAGGTAAGCGGCGATACCGTCGACGCTGGCCGCGGAATCATTTTGCGGGACGTCGACGTAGACCCGCAGCGTGCTCGTTGTTGCGATATCGAACAACTCTTTGACAGGCCCCGCGGCACTGCCGGCTTGAATCAACGCGCCGACATCGGTGTTGCGTGCCGTAATGATGCCATCGAATGGCGCGCTCACTTTCTCGTAGGATTGCAGTTGCGTGAGGCGGCCCACGTTGGCCTGCGTCGAGGCCAGCAGCGCTTGCTTCGCCTGCGCATCGCTGACCTTCATATCGGTTTCCTGGCGCGACACCGAGTTGGTTTGCAGCAGTTGCTGCCAGCGTTGGGCCGTAACCTGCGCCAACTGCGAGTTGGCCAACGCCTGTTGTTCGTCGGCGCGCGCCTGGCGCAACTGGTCGTCGACCTCGGGCGCGTCGATAACAGCGAGCAATTGCCCGGCTTTCACATGGGTGCCGATATCGGCGGACCAGTTTTTCAAATAGCCGTCAGTGCGAGCAAAAATCGGAGTTTGCCGCTCGGCTTCGATATCGGCTGGCAACACCAGCTCCTGAGTCGCGGCTGCAGGGCTGGGTTTAATCACCTGCACGGTGGGCACGGCAAGCGCGGCGGTCTGGCGCGCAAGCGCGGCTTGCGCATCGAGGCGCGGCCAGATTCCTGAGCATAGTGCCAGACCGAGCGCGGTTGCGGCCAGCACGATGAGTCCGCTACGGTGAGGCGCGGCCGGGTGAAGGGCATCCGGAGGGGCATCTCTTTCAGACGCAGACTTGGAAAATTGTCTAGACATGAACGGCTCCAATCAACGCAAAATATCGGTATCGAATTGCAGCGCCGTGAGCGGGCGCCGTTTGGCCAGCCAGTTGTGAACCACGGAGAACACAACGGGTACGAAGATCAAGGTGGCTGAGGTGCCGAACAGCAAGCCGCCGATCACGGCGCGGCCCAAGGGCGCGTTTTGTTCCCCGCCGTCGCCCAGGCCGATCGCCATAGGCACCATGCCGATGATCATCGCGAGCGCGGTCATCAGCACCGGCCGGAAGCGACTCGTCCCGGCAGCCAATGCCGCCTGAATTGGCGTGAGGCCATGCGCGAGTTTTTCGCGCGCAAAGCTCACGACGAGAATGCTGTTTGCCGTCGCCACGCCGATGCACATCATCGCGCCGGTCAGCGCCGGGACGCTTAACGTCGTGTGCGTGATGAACAGCATCCAGAGAATGCCGGTCATGGCCCCAGGCAGCCCCGTGATGATGATCAACGGATCGACCCACGACTGGAAATTGACCACCATCAGCAAATACACCAGCAGTACCGCGAACGAGATCCCGGCGGCCAACCCCGAGAACGACGCTTGCATGGTCTGCACCTGCCCGCGGATCACCACTTGCGCGCCGCGCGGCAGATCTTGCCTGGCGGCATCGACGATGCGGTTGACGTCGTCGGCGACGCCGCCGAGGTCGCGGCCTTGCACCGACCCATAGATGTCGATGACCGGTTGCACGTTGTAATGCGTCACGACCGCTTGCTGGCTGGTTCGATGGAAGGTGCCGAGCGAGCCGAGCACGCCCTCGATGTGTCCCGCATTGCTGCCCATGCCGCCCGTGAACGGCGTGGCGTTCGTGGCCAAAGGAATGTTGGCCAGCGCCTGCAGCGAGTTCACATCGTATTGCGGCACCTCGGTCATCACGGGATAGCTAACGCCGTTTTGCGGGCTGAGCCAAAAGTTGGGCGAGGTTTGCGAGCTGCCCGACAGCGCGATCAGCAGGCTGCGCGCGACATCCTGTTGCTGCAGGCCCGCCTGCAATGCTTTGGTGCGATCCACGTCCACGTCGATTTCGGGCAGGTCCGCCGGTTGCTGGATGCGCAGATCGACTAGCCCCTGGACTTTGTGCAAGCGTGACAGCAACGTGTCGGCGAAGGCTCGGTTCTGGTCCAGGTTGTTGCCGATCACCTGGATATCGATGGGTGCAGGCAGGCCGAAATTCAGGATCTGGCTGACCATGTCGGCTGGCAGGAACGAGAACGTGACGTCGGGAAATTGCTGTCCCAGCTTCTCGCGCAGCTCGCTCACGTATTGCGCGGTCGGATGATGATGTGCGTTGAGCGTGATCAGGATGTCGGCATCCGCGCTACCGATCGGCGCCGAGCTGCTGTATGACAAATTGATGCCGCTGGTAGGCAAGCCGATGTTGTCGACGATGGTGTGCAACTCGTTGGCCGGTATCGTGCCGCGTAGGCTGGTTTCGACCCGATCGGCAATTACTGCGGTCTGCTCGATCCGGGTGCCCGTCTTGGCGCGCATGTGCAGTTTGATCTGGCCAGAGTCGATCTGCGGGAAGAAATCGCGTCCCAGGAATGGGACCAAAGCGAGCGAAGCAACACAGAACACCAGGAACCCCACGATAAATGCGCGTGAATGTTGCAGCGTATTTTCGAGCACGGCCTGATAGCGCACACGCAATGCCTCGAACCGGGATTCGAAACGCTTCTGGAACCGCTCGAAGCGGTTCGGCTTGCGCTCACTCCTTGCGATGCCCGCGTCACTCGCGCTGGTCGATGGGGCGCCCCGCAGCAAATACATGGCCAAGGTCGGGATCAGGGTGCGCGACAGGAAATACGACGACAGCATCGCGAACACGATCGCTTCGGCAAGCGGCGTGAAAAGGTAATGAGCGACGCCGGGAAGCAGTAGCATCGGTACGAACACAATGCATATGGACAAGGTCGAGACCAGCGTGGGAATCGCGATTTCGCCCGATCCATCGAGTATCGCCTGCAACAAGGGCTGACCCTGTTCGATATGGTGGGTGATGTTTTCGATCGCGACGGTGGCGTCGTCGACCAGAATACCCACTGCCAGCGCGAGGCCGCCCAGCGTCATGATGTTGATAGTCTGGCCGAGCAAGGAGAGCATGATCAGCGAGGAGACCATCGCCAGCGGGATCGAGATGGCGATAATCAACGTGGCTCGCCAACTGCCCAGGAACACCAGGATCATCGCGGCCGTCAGGCCCGCTGCGATCAAGCCTTCGCGGACCACACCCTGCACGGCGGATTTGACGAACACCGACTGGTCGGTGACCGTTTCGATGTCAAGCGCGCGCGGCATCTGTGCACGGATGTGCGGCAGCATCTGCTTGATCTGGGCGATCACGTCGAGCGTCGAGACGTTGCCGCTCTTTTCGACTTCGAGCAGGGCCGCCCGCTGTCCGTCATGGCGCACGATGTTGGTCTGCGGCGCATACCCGTCGCGCACGTTGGCTACGTCGTGTACGTAAGTCACGGTCCCGTCGGCGTCGGTCCGGATCGGCAGGTTGTTGAGTTCGGCCACCGATTTGGCGCCGCCGTTCATGTTCACGTTGTATTCGAACGTGCCGATTTTGGCCGTACCGCCGGGCAATACCAGGTTTTGGGCATTCACCGCATTGACCACATCAGTTGGCGTCAGCCCATGAGCCTGCAACGCCTGCGGGTTGATATCGACCATGATCTCGCGCACCTTGCCGCCATAGGGGATAGGCACCGCCGCGCCTTGCACGGTTGCCAATTGGGTGCGGATGAAGTTATTGCCCAGGTCGTAAAGCGTCTGTTCGGGCAAGGTCTTGCTCGACAAGGCAAGTTCCATGATCGGCACTGTGGACGCGTTGTAGGTCAGCACCAGCGGTGGCAACGTGCCCGGCGGCAACACGCGCAACAAGCTTTGTGCGCTGCTCGACGCCTCGGCCAATGCGCGCGTGATATCGGCGCCGGGATGGAAAAATATCTTCACGACGGCCACGCCGTTGAGCGACTGCGACTCAACGTGTTCGATGTCGCCCACATCCGAGGTCAAGGCCCGCTCATAGGGGGCAACGATCCGATGCGAAATGTCTTCCGCCGACATGCCGTTATAGGTCCAGACGACACTGAGCACGGGAATGTCGATGTTGGGAAAGATATCGACGGGCGTGCGCAGTATCATCAGCGGCCCGACGATCAGCAGCAGCACGGCCAACACGATAAAGGTATAAGGGCGGCGCAAAGCTACTTTTACGATCCACATGGTGCGGGTTCCCTACTCATCGGGTTGGGCAAAAAAGCGACGGGGCTGCAACGGGTGCATCGTGCAGTTAGAGGGCAGTCTAGCGAGGGGGATCGAGCGCCGAGGTGTCAAGAGGATTACGAATTTGTAATCATCACCGTGGTGCGATGCAGGTATCATTTATCGAACCGAAGCCGCGGCAAAAAAGGAGGAAGCCGATGCGTATCCTGATCGTCGAAGATGAACTGAAGACCGGTGAATACCTGAAGAAAGGCCTGGAAGAGTCGGGCTTTTCCGTCGAGCTCGCGCGCGACGGCGTGGACGGTTTGCACCTGGCGCTGGAGGATGACTACGACCTGGTCGTGCTCGACGTGATGATGCCGCGCAAAGATGGCTGGGCTATGCTCAAGGACCTGCGGGCAAGCAAGTCGACACCGGTGCTTTTTCTGAGTGCGCGCGACGATGTCGAGGACCGGGTCCGGGGCCTGGAATTGGGTGCCGACGATTACCTGGTCAAGCCGTTTGCCTTTGTCGAGTTGCTGGCCCGGGTGCGCACACTGGTGCGGCGCGGTCCGCCTCGCGAAGCGGAGTTGACCGTGGTCGGCGATTTGGAAATCGACTCGATCCGGCGCCGCGTCAAACGCGCGGGCGTGCGCATCGAACTGACGCCGCGCGAGTTCTCGTTGTTGCAATTGCTGGCGCGTCGGCGCGGCGAGGTAATGAGCCGTACCCAGATTGCGTCATATGTGTGGGACATGAATTTCGACAGCGACACCAACGTCGTGGAGGTGGCCGTGCGACGCTTGCGCGCCAAGATCGACGACGCGTTTCCCGACAAGCTGATCCATACCGTGCGAGGCGTGGGTTACATGCTCGATACGGAACAGCCCGATGTCTAGCCCAACGCCTGACAGCAGCACCATCAGCAGCCCGACCGGCAGCCCAATCGGCAGCGTTTCCCTGACTCGCAAGCTGGCGGCTACCTTCGCGATCATCTCGCTGCTTGTTTTCGGTGCCAGCGCCTACGTGTTGTATCACGCGCTCGCGCATCGCATCGCCGAGCAGGACGACCTCGATATCGTGCTGGCGGCGCGGCATTTCCGGCGCCTGTCTGCCGACATCGTTGCGCCCAAGGATATCGCGGAGCATGAGGAGCGGCTCGAGAGTCTGGTACTCGGTAACACCGCGTTTGCAATGAACGTGCAGGATCTGGAAGGGCACACGCTGATCGAACGTAATCCCGACCATCTTCTGTTGACGGTCGGCGTGCCTGTGCGGCCCACCGCACGGATTACCGAAGCCGACGTGCGGCAATGGCAGGGCTCGCACGGAGAAACCCTGCGCGGCGTGTCGACTGGCGCGACGCTGGTCGGCGGCAACACGGTCAACTTCGTAGTCGCACGCGATATGACCGATCGCGCGAGACTGCTGGCCCAATACCGCATCACCATTTATGCAACCGGGGTGGGAGGCGCGCTGATTGCCTTCTTGCTCAGCTACGCGCTGGTGCGGACTTCCTTGCGGCCGGTGCGCGAGATCGCGCGTAGTGCGGCGCAGATTACCGTCGACCGGCTCGACACACGCATTGCCTTGCGTGGTGTGCCCAGCGAACTCGTGCCCATGGTGCAATCGTTCAACGCGATGCTGGAGCGGCTGCAAAACAGCATCGCACGTCTTTCGCAATTTACTGCTGATCTGGCGCATGATCTGCGCACGCCGGTGAGCAATATGCGTGGCGCCAGCGAAGTGGCGCTGGCGCGCACGCGCTCGCCCGAAGAATACCAGGCGCTGTTGGCCTCCAATCTGGAGGAG
>Ga0302220_10003537_pt1 | contig 10788 bp, 21 predicted proteins | sample II_Palsa_E1_3_FD_194572 | JGI IMG/M metagenome (GOLD analysis project Ga0302220, IMG submission 194572) | Peat permafrost microbial communities from Stordalen Mire near Abisko, Sweden - II_Palsa_E1_3 | ecosystem: Environmental > Terrestrial > Soil > Palsa > Peat permafrost | place: Sweden... | reverse complement strand
GCGTTTGCGTGGCGTTGCACGCCATCGATGTCAGACCGCGTTGTCTGACGCGTTACGCGTGCGGAATCAACGCGCTCAAACCCTTCGTTCCGCGAAGCGGAAAACCACGTAGTGCGAAGGGTGTATTAAAACTTGTGGACTGACCAAGGACGACTCTCCCCATGATCAGCCATCAAGTTCCACCAGAGCGAGGCTTTTGCTTTTTCCTTCGCGCTGGAGGGCTCCACCACGGGACGCAGGAAAAGGCTTCATTTCTCCGCTGCGTCCCGGCCTCACCAGCTGGTCAAGATCATGGCTCCCCTGCCCTTGCGGTTGCTCTGACTTCGATTACTTTCAAGAGAACGCCAGCTTTTGGCTTCTCAAGTTCAACGTCATGGACATCAGTGACCTCCGCGCCAGATTTGAAGCAAGCGTCGCCCGCACCAAGGTCATCCTTGAGCGGGCTGATCAGTTGTTTCCCGCACCTGTTGCACCGGCCGTTGTTGAACCTCCGGCACCTCTGCCCGCGCTGGTGGTGCCGATCCTTCCGGAAGCCAGGGCCGCCTTCCATGCGGCGTTGCTGGCGACTCAGCCCCATCATCATCCGAGCCCTGATTGGTGGACCAAGGTGGCCTATCGCAAGTGGCGCGGTCACTGTGTTTATTGCGGTCGGGAGGTTCCTCCGCTCGACATCCCCAACGTCAATCGAGCTGAGATGGCTTCGGTTGATCACCTGATTTCGGTCAGTGTAGGCGGCCCCGATCACCTCGATGCGATCGTGTTGGCCTGTCTTTCATGCAACAGCACCAAGCGTCAACGCGACTGGATCATGTGGGGCAAGGCGGTGGACAAGAAGGGCATCAAAGCCCTCCGCATGAAGTTGTCCCGCCAGAGCTGGAATCATCTGGCCCCTGATCCCGTCGCGGTGAAAACGAAGCTCAAAGTTGAGCGGATGCTCGATGCACGATGGGAGCATCCGCGTTTCCTGTGTCATGCATCCATCAACGCTGGTGGAAGTTACATCGGTTGGAAGGATGGCGCACATGTGCCACCTGCCATGATCTGGCTTCTGCGGCAGCGTGGTGCGGAAGCATTCAATGATGGTGACCATCGTGGCAAGGGACGCAACCTCTGGGTGTTTTCTTTCACCGATCAGCGCGCCGCCCTCGATGCGATCTGGGAACTTGTTGCACACAACGCGTTGGTCCGCCGCCTAGATCTGTCTCCTGAGTTTCCGGACGCCACGCCGAGTGACAACGAGGCGTTGGCAGACTGGGCGCAAACCTTCCCGAATGTGAGCAACCTGGTCAAACGTCGATGGAACAAGCCATCAGGTTTCCGCGGCCACTCCCAAGCCTGGCGCGAGGGCCGCGTGACCAAAGGTGAGAACGGCGCCTGGATCGTCCGTGACCCCGTGCGAAAACTCACGACTCGGAAAACCTGACGCAACGCGTCAGGGCCTCCCCCGGCGCTCTACCCCCGCTCGCCCACCTCGCGCGCGGCCGGGTCATCGTTCAAACCATCAGCCAACGCCTGCAACTCCGACTCGATCAAGGCGGCCCGATCAGCGTGGGCCCAGGTCACGTGATCGGCCGGCACGCTGAAATAATCATCCGCAGCGCGTCGTAGGCGACTGAGCAGTGCGCCGATGCGGCCGACACTCGCATGGAAGGCCGTGACAGCAAGCCCCGGCCGCGAAGCGGACGGCGGGGCCGGTTGCGCGGGTGTGGCGACACCCACGGCATGACCCGCCTCGTAAGCAGCCCGCAACGCGCTTTCGATCGCCCAGACCGGCACGGAATGGAAATCCAATCCGTCGCTGTTACGCGTTTCGAGGTCGGTCAGGTGGAAGTGAAACCGTGCGAGCGAGCGCACGGCGGCATCACGTCGGGTCATGTCCATCGGTCAATCTTCCCTGGGCTCGAGGATGGTGGCGACTGGCTGGCCGTCGTCTCCACCATCAATGATGATTTTCAGTTCGACGCGTTCCGGCTCGATCGAAGAGCCGTGACGCGGCACACGATAGACGATCATCTGGCACCGGCCGGAGTCAAGGTCCGGGTGCGCCCGGCACCGGGCCATGTGCTGGCGCGCCGCCACCATCGACATCCACAGGACATCCCAGAGCCGCCCACTCTCGTCTTGCGGGCACCGCTTGCGCGCGGTGTCCAGTTCACCCCATGCAACGCAATCGGCCCAGACCGCCGAGCTCAACGCGACCGGAATCTTCCAGCCTGCCTCGCGTGCCATATCGCCGGCATCGAACAGCACGCCATCGGCGATCGCCTCCGCTCGTGAATACGAAACAATGATTGGCGCGCCGCCGAAAAGTCCATGCTTGGTGTCGTTGCTCATCAGAGTGTCTCCCACGCGCCGCGCGCGTTCTTGAATTGAATGGAGGTGCAGCCGGCGTTCGGCGTGCCGAAATCGTCGAGCGGTCCGAACATGCTTTCGTCATCGGGGCCCAGGTAAACGCCTTCGTAATAAAGCTCGCCGTCGTCATCCCGCATGCGGAAGGCTTGACCCTGGTTCGTGATGTCCTCGACCGTGGCCTGGGAGCCGCGCGGCCCCCGGATGCCTTTGCTCCTGCCGCCGTCGATGTGGTCGGTGGTGATGATCCAGTGGTAAATGCTCATCGTCGGATCCCCCTCACAGCCACTGCTGAGTCAAGGCGTTCGGATCGTTGTGCAGCGCACACGCGAGCTGATAAACAAGGTCGAAACCCATGTCCATCCCGCAGCCGTTCAACACCACGCCCTCACGCTTCCCGCAGCGAAGACCCAGCAGTCGGCCGACATGGAAGCTCGGGAAGATGGGCCGGTCATCACCTGGGAGCCACACCACGACTGAGACTTCCCGTTGCATGCCTGACTTCGACACGGAGCGCAGCACGGTGAAAACACGGGAGCCCTTCGGCATCCAGTCACGCAAACGGATGAGAGATTCGGATTGTTCTGATGTGTGTGTGCGGGTGCGGATGTGTGCCATGGTCGTTTCCTCTTATCTCGTGGTTGCTGGCCTTTCCAGGAAAGGCAGCAGGCGTTCGCCTGCTGCTGATGGCAGCCGCCGTTGCCCGCAGGAAGACGCGGTCAAGGTGGGCGAGCAACGCGAGCAGAGAGGGGCTGGCGCGGGATGGAGCGCAGCGACTGACTCGGGCCCCGAACGGCCCTTGACCGAGGTAGTCGACCGGAGGGCAGCTCGTGACCTGTGTGCTTTGAATGCTCCACGGCTTTGCGGCGCGACAGCCCACGCGTGTCGGCGCCGTGGTGGCAGGCAGCACGTGACGTGCCCTAACCGCCCGAAGTGGGTGTCAGCGGCGTGTGCCGGCGGTGGTCAACGCAGCGCGTTGTCCATGGGCGGTGCACCCGCTGTCCCCACGGTGCGTGAAGCGTGAAGCGCGTCGGGCGTCAGTTAAAGTGGGGCCATCGTCCCCACCCATTGCTCGATCAGATGACTCTTGACCCTCCGATGGACCCGAAGCTCACCGTCGATCTGACTCATATCTACGAGCAAGTCATGTGGCTGGCGCACCAGCCCAATGTGACTGCAAGCATGGCGAGGGCTTGGTATACGCACGTGTGCGCCGGGCGGGTGAAGCTGAGGCTCCGGTCTTTCACCGGCTCCGTGTCAGCGGCCGCCGCTGCTGACCCAACACAAACGCTCCGGCTCGAGCACTACCTGCGCATTCAAACCCGCCTCACAAAATTCGTCGAAGACCACGTCAAGTTTCATGGGGTGGCTCCTTGATGGAAGGGTTGTCAGACGAAAATTGCGCCCTCGACTGCACGCTGGTCTTTGCTAACTGTAGAACTCGATACTTTTAGCTTTCGAGCGATGGCTTGGACAGAATTTCCCTCCCGCAGCAATCGGACGACTGCTTGGCGCCGTGCCTGAACCTTCGGCGACGAACTCTTGGCGTGACGATTGTTTCGATTGAGATTGCTTTTAAGCCCTATCTCGGTTGCGGCTGTTTTCACCCAAGTCTCTGACTTGTGCAGCATCTTGGCTATCTCCGATCGCTCGTAGCCGGCATTGATTGCTTCTCGCAACTTCTGCCACATGATGTTGCGCGCCCGAAGGGTGCGTATTGCCTTTGAATCTGATAGTCCGTGCATCAGCTGTCTGAACAAATTGTCAGTGGGACGAAGACCAATTCCTGAGGCCATGATGCCGAGGTGGATCTCACAATTTCCCTGTTTCAGACTTTCAAGTGCTCTCAGAAGGTAAGCACGCACAGGTGCCGCCTTTACGTCAAAATCCAATTGTCTAGCCACCACCTCTCTCGACAAAGCCACCAGGTGTTTCTCAGTCGCGTCGACCCAGGCTTGAAGTCGTTCCGTCGTGCTGAAAGGACGCGAGCACTTAGGCATACGCAACATGTCCTTTCTCAGACGGCTCAATGCCCCTTCGGTAACTGAAGCCGCTGCCTTTCGGAGTGCATCTGGAATAGCGAGCAGAACTGGGGCCCTAGATGGTTTCCCGTTCACGCCGCCACCTGCTCAATCGCATCGAGCGCCCGCGGCGCTTTGTCAGTGAAGTGACCCCCGAACGACCCAGCCTCGTCTTCCCACCACCCTGCCCGAGTCCACTCGGCCAGCAACGCGTCCATGCGGACCGTGGGCATGCCGATCTTGGCGGCGACGACCAGGACCGTCGCGGCGCCGCACCAGCTCTCCGTCGGGACGGAAGCGTGGCGGAGTTGTGTGTAGAGGGTGGGTTCGTCAAAGGTCATGGGCGTGCTCCGGGGATGCGGGTGATTGCTTAGACGGCCCCGACGCGCATGACGCGCACGGTGTCGGTGTTCTTGTCGATGATTCGGTAGCTCAATCGAATGTGTCGGCCGCGGGCCCACGTCGAGAGTCGGGCGGCGACGTGCGAGGCGTGGCTGCGAGTTCCCGTGCTGTCGTCATCAGCGGAAAGCGTGCGGATCGTGAAGCTGTCACCATCGCTCAGTTCGAGCACACGCTCTTGCTCGGGCGTGAGCTTCGTCTTCTTGCGTGAGGGCAATGCCACCCCGCGCTCAATCGGTCCGAGTTCGACACACGAGAGCGATTCGAGATCGCCCTTGGTCGAAAATGCGAACGTGGGTTCGTCAATGCTCGCGTCCATCACGCGGCCGCCTGCGATGGCGCGACCGCGGCGCCCAACTGGGCTTCGATCGCTTCAAGTCTTGCCACCAGCGCCGATTTCTCGGTCGCCAAGGCCGCCGTGTCCACCGGCTGCTCTTCCGGAACGATCCGAGTGAGCCAACGCTGATCGGGGTCGGTCTCCCCTTCCTTCAAAATGCTCATCGCGGTGGCGCGCGGGAAATCACGGATCAAGACAGTGGCGCCTAAGCGCGTGCGCGTCGTCCAGTTTGCGCGAGATCCACTTGACGAGAAGCTGCCTTTCAAGAGCACCACGCCATCGCACAACGTCGCGCCGCTGTCCCGGCCGTATGCGCGGGCGACCGAACGGCTTGACCGTAGGTCTCGAAACACAGGTCGCGCACGCGCTGCTGATCGCGTTCGTCAAAAATCCACGCGCGCTGTTCGCCATTCCAACGACCGCCCATGCGCTTGGCTTGAGTAACGAAATCTTCGTTGAATGGCACTTTGACGGTGGTCGTTCCGGTCGAGATGTTGATTGATATGGGCTGGGTGTTCATTTGTGATTCTCCTGATTTGGATGATTAAGAGTGTTTCGCAGCTCTTATAAACAACGTAACCAAATCTTTCATTTCGTCAAGGCGATTTATGCGATTATTTTCACTTTTTCGATTTGCTGTTATTGTGCAAATAATTCACCGCGCGAAACACGCAGCTCAATAAAGTCTTATCGGCTCATTTAATTGCAAACAACCATTATTCAGATAATTGGCTCCTAGCGCGGCTTTGCCGCGCTGCGCATGCGCTCTTCATGGCCGTTTGGCGCCTATGCTTTGTGCATTCACGCGCGACAGCACGCATTCAGTCACTGGCAACAGGCTCCTTGATTTCCTGGGAAAGCCAGTGAACCTCTACCCGGGGAGGGACATCGTTGTCCCATTTGAGGCGGTTTGCGAACGCGCGCAAGCACTGATCCGCAGAAGCAGCTCTGTCAGCCTTCCAGTGGGAGGGGTTGGGAACGTAGTTTGTTCCAAGTGGACAAATCCCCAATTCGCCCTCGAATCCGAATTTTTCAGAAAGGGAGCGATCAAACTCGCCCATGATTCCATAATAAAGTTCAGAACCCTTTTCGATGAGCTCTTTATATTTTGCGGCTGCCTTTCCCCCCAGATAGGCCTTTATTTCCTCTTCGCCTCTGCAAAAACCGGGTGAAATCGAAATAGACAGTCCTGCTTCTCCATTTTCGAGCTGTTCAACAAAGATGGTTTTAGGACGCAATAATCCTGGGTGCGGATTTGGTCTCTCAGCGAAAACGAACGAACGGGGGGATATTTCAGTGCTCATAGAGTTTCTCCTAAGTGGTGGGTTATTCAGAGGTCTGTTGATAGCGTCTCTATAACTATTACCCTAGGCCGGCAAATAAAAAGCGCAAGACCTTTTTTGCAATTATTTTGATTTAGTTGATTTGTTGTCATTCAACAAATAATTCGTCACCTAAAACCGTAGTTAATGCATTCAGTGCGATTTATTTAATAGCAATCATCCAATAATCATCAGTCGCCACCTGGCGCGGCAATGCCGCGCCGTGGTTTCCTTTTCAGCCTTTCCGTTCAAACGCTCTTGCTTCTGCCTGACCATCAGGCCGGTGCAACGCTTCCTCCTAGTAGCAAATTGCACCGGCCCTCCGACCCGTCCTCCGCGCGAACAGACCGATGCCGGCCCCGTGTGGGGCCGGTTCGGTGTGCGCGCGATCAGCCCTGCGCTTGGTCCTTCGGCTCGAAGACCCGCAGCACGATCACTCCATCCAGCGGCAGCGCGCTGAGCACGATGCGGAAGCCCTTGCCATCCGAATTCGGAAACGCAACTCCCAGCTTTTGCCAGTCATGTTTGATCTCGCCGCTCTGCTTGTCCGTGTATTCGCGGACGGTGAACGCGTCGAAACGATCAGCAGCTTTGGTGGCGGGCTTGGTGTTGGTGTTCTTGCTCATGGTCTGCTCCAGTTGGGATGCGCGGATTGCGCGAGCCCAGGGCCGCGTGCCGATCAAGTCACTGCAGCACCGGATTGAAGAACGTGAGTGATGAATGGAGGGCGGAACATCGTGGAGCACCCCGAAGTGGGTTGCGCAGGGACGCGGCGCGCAACTGTCGCTCGAATTCAGCAACCGCCCCAACTCTGGAGTGCCTGAGCCTGCTTCGACCGCCCGCCCCTGCCGATCACACAGACGCACCGTGCCGCTCACCGACATGGGTGAGGTCAGACTGGAAATAGGGGTGGTGTTTCCGAACGGCTCAGGGCCGGTTCGTGCTGCTGCCGTTGATCAGATGGAGTGGCCTTCGTGCTGCACGTTCGAGCCGTGCGCAGGCCAGATGTCCGCATGTGCGGATCCCACCATCGGGAGACGGCATCGTGAGCGGAGATGTGGGCAGTGGGTAGAGGCAAGCGGAGCGCGCAGGCCGCTTCGTTTGCGGCCGAAGGCGTCAAGGAGCCTGGCCCGTCAGGGGCGCAACGAAGTGCGAGTCGCGGAGCGACCCGGCACATGGCCCGAAGGGGACGCGATCAGGCCTATTTCTTGGACTTTGGCGGAATTGGTTTCGAGGTTGATGCAGCCTTTTTCTTGGCTTCCGTCGCCGCGCGTTGTTTCTTGATTCTGCCAGTCGGTGAGACTTTCAATCCATCGAGAACCCGCTGATTCAAAGCCTGCAATCGCTCGGCCTCAGTCTTTTCTTCGGCCTTCTTTTCAGCAATTTTTTTACGTATGTCGCTCAAACGATTCTGGATCGCGCCCCTCAACTTCAAGATCCTTTCATCGCTACCTGTAAGTTTTTCCAGTTGACCTTCCAAATAACCTTCGTTGCTGATACCCAAAAGCGCTTCAACGATCTCATCCAAATTATCTACGCCTGCCAGATAATCCTGCACCAGACCGTTGAAATCATCAACTGCGTCCATCTTCTTCCTCCCATAGTGCGGCTCGAGCATAACGAAGTAGTCGTAGCGTCCGCACGAAACACGGTGAAGCGCCGACTTCCAGCCCTTTCTTTGCCTGTCATTGAGAGCACTGATGTTTGTCAGTCAGCCAGCCACCCCGCCAGGAGGTCGTCGCCATTCGCGAGAGCTTTCTTTCGTGCGCGGCGTCGATCGTAGACAGTAACGCCTGCGGCCAGCACCGCGCGCAAGCAGTCGTGGTGTTGATCAACGAGTTCGGCAGGCCGAGCCCCCGAATCTCTCTGCCACTCCGCAAGGCGGTTCAAGGCAAAGCCTCGCGCCTGTTTACTTGTGCCTTCGCGTAACAAACGCTCGGTCCACTCTAATACGCCGAGAGAGACAACATGTTCGATCAGGTTATTGCGCCCGAAGTCGCCCAAATCTGCGTCGATCAGAGCATCAACGACCTTCCACTGACGATTTAACAACGCTTGGTGGGTCGCTATCCATTTGATGTAGTCAGACTGGTCCTGGTCCACGATCAGGCGCTTAACGGCTGCCAAATCGCCCCGCCGCGCGGCGTCATTCAAGACCTCGTTGCCGTTGTAATTCGAGGTGTCTCGCTGGACGATCATGGAATAGTTCCTTCCTGTTTGTTTTTCCATCCTACCGCCAGTCACCCGTGAAACGTCAAGCAAACAAGTCCTTTCCACTTCTACCTGGGCTACTTGGTGGCTTATCGAGGCGCCACAAAGTAGCCCAGGTAGAGCCGGCGCCACTTGCTTTGCTCGGCTCACATCAGACCACGCGCCGCCATGCTCACGCATTCGCCTGCGCCGACGACCAGATGATCGAGAACTCTCACGCCTACAAGCGACAGCGCGCTGATTAGTTCTTTGGTGATCGCACGATCTGCGGCGCTGGGTTCGGGCACTCCGCTCGGGTGATTGTGGGCCAGGATGGCCGCGCTTGCGTTGCAGGCCAAGGCTGCCCGCACCACTTCTCGTGGATGGACGCTGGCGCCGTCGACCGTGCCGTTGAAGAGCTTTTGGATCTCCAGAATTCTGTGTCGATTGTCAAGCCACAGGACGTGGAACTGCTCCGATTGAAGCGCGCCCAATCGACACCTCAGGAACGTTTCGGAGTCTCTGGGATTTCCGATGCTCCCCAGCCGTTCCAGCTTCGAGCGGAGGATGGTTTCGGCCGCTTCGAGCACTTCGCTCTCAGTGGCGCCCTGGCAGGTGTAGGTCCCCAGTAGATCTTTCACGACGCCCATGTTTGCTCTCCCTCGGCACTGGATTGCGCCGTAGGGCATCGGGTCGCGGAGCGGGAAAAGCCCTGCAGCACCGGAGCGACGAACGCCAGTGAGGAACGCAGGGCGAAACGAAGTGAAGCACCCCTTGGGGTTGCGCAGGGCGCCCGCGCAGCAAACCTTGCCCACATCAGCGCATCCATGTCTGTGCCGAGGTTGACGTGGGGATGTGAGTGCATCGGCAACCTGCCCTGCTGGGCCAATGGAAACTCAGCGTTTGGACGGCCGAACACTTGCACGCTTGGTGAGGCGTTTCTCGGGCATGGACACCCCGGCGCCCGGGGTGACGATGAGGCGCTCGTGGCGTTGGATGAGACTGCCGAGCTGCCAGTCGGCGAGTGCAACCAAGGCGGTGCCTGGATGGCGTGCGTGGATTTTCAGGGCATCGATGAGCGGTCCAGGGATCGAGACCGCGCTGTGGGGGACGTCAGCGTCAAATGAACTGCAGGTGACATCTGGCTGACCGTCGACCGCGGGCAGCGCAACATGCACGAAGCGGCCACCGCCGCGTTCGGCGATCCACTGGCTGCTCAAACGGTGGTGATCGTCGATGAGTTGAAGCAAACCGCGCTGAGCCAGCGCGACCACTGCGGTTGTGCGACAACCGGGTGCGTCCTTGAGCATGCGTGCACGGAACGCTTCAGGCATCCGCAGCTCAATGCGTCTCGCCGCGCCGCGCAGGCGCGTGGCCATCACCACACGTGGGGCACGTGTGGACAGAACCGCGTCGAAATGAAAGCACTCCCGAAGGTCCGAATGGGGATCCTGTTTCTTCACTGTGCGGTCCTTGCCTTGGCTTGTTCGCGTCGGCACCGACGTGCCGCGGTCTCGGCGCGGCGCCGCTCCTCCATCGCTGTGGCGACGCGCTCCTGGCCAACTCGCTCTTCGGCGGCTTCACGCAACATCCGATCTCGCAGACAGGTGGGTGTGTGACCGCCTGTGTAAGTTGAGGCGAACAGCCCGTTGGCATCACGCGCCACCGGGTTTGCTCCCTTGGCCAGCAACAATTCGGCCATCGCGGAACAGGTTTGGAAGACCTGGTGGTTGTCGTGGTTCACCCCGGCGACGTTGGCAACCAAGTGAAGCAACGTCTTGCCTTTCAAGGGCGCGCGTTCGAGCACGTCGTTGATTCTGGACGTGTCAGTTTCGAGTTCGCGCCGAAACGCGTCGAGATCGCCGCGGGAAATCGCCAAGAGCAAGGCGACCTGAGGCGGCTTGCCTGAACGCGGCACGATCGCAGGGAGCGGCGTGGTGTCGATGGGATGAGGCAGTAAAGCATGGCTGGCACTCCAGGGGTTCTCCTTTCTGGATATGTAGCGCATCGAGTCAACGTAGGCGTCGAGGTGGGCGGCGGTTCGAATGTTCATGGGGTTTCTCCGAGGTTCACGCCGCGACCGCGGCAAGGTGTTGGTCGTGAGCGAGCTGCTGTTCCCAGCGCATCGTGGCTTCCATCGCCAACATTTCGTGGTGGAGCAAAAAGCCCA
>Ga0302220_10003534_pt1 | contig 10797 bp, 12 predicted proteins | sample II_Palsa_E1_3_FD_194572 | JGI IMG/M metagenome (GOLD analysis project Ga0302220, IMG submission 194572) | Peat permafrost microbial communities from Stordalen Mire near Abisko, Sweden - II_Palsa_E1_3 | ecosystem: Environmental > Terrestrial > Soil > Palsa > Peat permafrost | place: Sweden... | reverse complement strand
TGTCGAAGGACGCGCGCCAACGCCCGCCCAACGCGAATGCAACATCACCCGGATCAACCGTAGCGCGCATCCTTCGACAAGCTCAGGATGAACGGATCTTTTTGATTTTCCATAACAAATCTGGCGGATCGCATCTCAAGGATGCAGAAATTCCATCGGATTGACCGGGCTACCATCCTTGCGCAATTCAACCATCACCCGCGGATGCCCCGGCTCGGCAACCCCCAGCGGCGCCCCCTGCACCACGGTTTCGCCAACCGCGACATCGATCCGCCCCAGCCCGGTGATCAACGAAGACCACCCATCATCATGCGCAATAATCACGATATGCGCATACCCATTGTACGGCCCGGCAAAAGCAACACGCCCCGCCGCCGGCGCCACCGCCTGCGCTCCGCCGGCCGGCGCCAGCGTGACGCCATGCGCAGGCCCGGTCGGACTCGCCTCACCAAACCCGCTCAGCAACCGACCAGAAACCGGCAATATCCCGGAAAAATGCATCAATGGCGGCCCATTGTCGGCCCGCGGCTCAACCATCAACATTTGCCCGGGCGCCGCCGCAGCAATATTCGCCGGCCGCGGCAAAGGCCCCGGCAACGCCGCCAACCGCCGCCCCAGCGTGTCATCGCGCTCCAACTGCGTCACCAACGACCCCAGGTCACGCGTCTGCTCAGCCAACGCCAGCGCGCGATCAGCCTCACGCCCCGCATCCCCGGTAGCCGCCCGCGAAGCAATCCGCTGCCGACTTTCAGTCGCGGCCAACTCCTTCTGCCGTGCCCCCAGATCACGCTGACTCGCCTGCAACCCCGCCGCAACACCGCGCGCCTGATCCTGCAACTGCCGCCCACGCGCAATCTCGGCGCGCAGCGCAGCAGTACGCTGCGCCACTTCAGGCAACATCGTCTCCAGCGTCGCCCGCAACCACACGGTTTCATGCAGCGAATCAGCACGCATCAAACTGAACGCCAAAGGCCGCCGCGCCATCATCTGCAAAGCCGCAGTCAAACGCACCAAAGGCTGCTCGCGCTGCGCAATGCTCGCACGCAAATCGGCCCGATCGCGATCGATCAACGCAATCCGCGCATGCGCAACCGCAATCTCCGCCTCAGCCTGCTGAATACGCGCAGCAATCGCGGCGGTCTCCCGCGCAGTCCGATCAGCCGCCTGAGTCGCAACAGCCGCATCATGATCCAGCGCCGCAGCCCGCGCCCGCGCATCAGTCAAAGCACGGTTCGCCTGGCTCAACGCCGCACCCGCTTCCCCGCGATTGGCATAAGGCGCATCAAGCGCCAAAGCCACACCCGCCACACACGCCAGCACCCCAGCGCCCAGCCACACCGCACGCGCGGCTATTCCAGCGCGATCACCCTTCACGATGATACGGATGCCCGGAGACAATACTGGTCGCACGCCACAACTGTTCGACCAGCATGACCCGCGCCAGCATATGCGGCCAGGTCATCGGCCCAAACCCGAGCAGCACATCGGCCCGCGCGCGCAGATCCTCGTCATGCCCATCGGCCGCGCCAATCAGAAACCGCGCCTCACGCACGCCATCATCACGCCAGCGCTCGAGCAGCCGGGCAAATTCACCCGACCCCATCTGCCGCCCGCGCTCATCCAGCACCACAGTGCGCATCGCGCCAGCCGGCACCGGCGGCAATGTGCCACCGCGATCAGGCAATTCGGTCATCTTCAACGCGCCCAGCGGCCCGGTCGCGATACGCCTGGCATACCGCTCGACCATATCCGCCTCAGGCGTGCGACCAATCCTGCCCCGGGCGATGACGTGCAACTGCATGCCCCGGCCTTAGCGCAGATCGAACGCCACAAGAATCCCTAGATTTAAGCTTCGCCCTGGTCGCCAAACGCCCACATGCGTTCCAGGTTATAGAACGAGCGCACTTCCGGCCGGAACAGATGGATCACAATGTCGCCAGCATCGACCAGCACCCAGTCGGCAGCCGGCAGGCCTTCGATCCGGACATGGCCAAACCCGCCGTGCTTGATCCGCTCGGCCAGCTTCTGCGCCATCGTCGCGACCTGGCGCGTCGAACGGCCCGAAGCGATCACCATATAATCGGCGATGCTGCTTTTGCCCTCGAGCGGGATCGAAACGATTTCCATCGCCTGGTCATCGTCGAGCGACTGCATCACGAGATCGTGAAGCGAGGTCGGCGCCGGACGCGGCGCTTTCGCGGGGGTGGCGGCTGGCGCCTGGGTGGGTTGAACTTCGGTCATGGAGTTAAGATTTGCTCCGTCGTTAAAAGGCAGAAATGGCAAATACGGCCCCCGCCGGAATTGGCGGAAACCGTTGAAAATCGAACCCGACGAGTCAGGATTTCGCCCCAAGCGACGCAAGGCTTCCCTTGCGGGAAACCTGTCGAACCGGGTGTTTCGTCAGCATATCGCGCATGGGAAAGGCGGGAATGCGGCGATGCCAATCCGGGTCGGCGGCGCGAATGGCCGTGGCCGACATGGGATCGGGATCGAATTGCAAAGGGTATAGCGCCGGAATTCTCCGTCTTGCGCCTGACCCGTCTTTTGCAAGACTTTCCTGCCCGTGCCGCCGGCGCCAGCGGCGCAGCCAGACCATGGCGGGGCTCGCCATAGCGTGCGCATCATACCCCGGACGCGCGATAACTGCAATCGGCATCAATCGGGCAATCCCGCGCCAGTCCCGCCAGCGATGAAACTGCGCTAGATTATCGGCCCCCATCAACCAGATAAACCGAAATCGCGGATACCGCCGCACGATCTGCGACAGCGTATCCACCGTATACCGCGTGCCCATTTCGGCCTCGATCGCCGTCACCCGAATCGGCACGCCCCGCGCCACCCGCCGCGCCGAAGCATACCGCACCGGCAAGTCCGCCATGCCCTCGACGGGCTTCAGCACATTGCCCGGCGACACCAGCCACCACACTTCATCCAGCCCCAGCGCGCGCATCGCAAACACACTGATCCGCCGATGCGCCCCATGCGCAGGATTGAAACTGCCCCCCAGCAGCCCGATCGTCTTGATTTGAGAGATCAGGACTCAGGGCCGAACCTGGCCAGTGCCACGCACCAGCCATTTGTACGTCGTCAGCCCCTCGACCGCGACCGGCCCCCGCGCATGCAACCGCCCGGTCGCAATCCCGATCTCCGCACCCAGCCCGAATTCCCCCCCATCGGCAAACTGGCTCGAAGCATTGACCATCACGATCGCACTATCGACATCACGCAAAAACCGCTCGGCCACAGCATCATCGCCGGTAACAATCGCATCGGTATGCGCAGACCCATGCGCCGCGATATGCGCCAGAGCCTCATCGAGCCCATCGACAATCTTCACGCTGAGAATCGCGTCAAGATACTCGGTATCCCAATCCGCATCCGTCGCCGCCAGAATACGCGGATCGATCGCCCGCGCCCGCGGATCCCCCCGCAATTCACACCCCGCATCCAACAGTGGCTCAACCAGCCCATGCGGATCCGGATAACACGCATCGATCAGCAACGTCTCCATCGCCCCGCAAATCCCGATCCGGCGCAACTTGGCATTCAACACAATCGCACTAGCCATCGCCGGCTCCGCCGCCCGATCGACAAACGTATGATTATTCCCATCCAGATGCGCCAGCACAGGCACCCGCGCATCCGCCTGCACCCGCGCCACCAGGCTCTTGCCCCCACGCGGCACAATCATGTCGATCAACCCCGCCGCGCCAAGCATAGCCCCAACCGCGGCACGATCCTGCGTCGGCAACAACTGCACCGCCGCAGCAGGCACCCCGCCAGCAACCAGCCCCGCCACCAGCGCAGCATGAATCGCGCGGTTCGAATGCACCGCCTCGCTCCCCCCGCGCAGCAACACGGCATTGCCCGCCCGCACGCACAGCGCCGCCGCATCGGCCGTCACATTGGGCCGGCTCTCATAAATGATCCCGATCACGCCAATCGGAATCCGCACCCGCTCCAGCACCATCCCATTCGGCCGCGCACTCCGCTCGATCACGCTACCAGTGGGATCCGGCAAAACCGCCACATCCGCCACCGCCGCCGCAATCGCATCCAGCCGCCCCTGATCAAGCCGCAACCGATCCAGCAAAGCCGCAGTCAACCCACCAGCCTCACCCGCCGCCATATCCAGCGCATTCGCCGCCAACACGTCCGGCCCCGCCGAACGCAAGGCATCCGCCGCCAGCAACAACGCCCGCTCCCGACTTTCCGCCGGCATCTGCGCCATCACCCGCTGCGCACCACGCGCCGCAATCGCCAGGCGCTGCACAAGCCCGGTCACGCTCTCGCCAGACCCAGTTTCAAGCGGATTTTCAATGATCGTAGCCATGGCCTGGCCCTATCATGCCCATACAACGCTGTCACGCGGGAGAGGCCTCCGGCGGCCCAGGGCCATTGCCCTGGGGACCCATTACCGTCTTGACCTGCGCGCTGCCGCGCCCCCGCGCAGCGGCATAGTCTCCCGACGCAGCGGCGGGATGTCAGGCCGAACAGACACCCCAACGCAGACGGTAACGGGATGCAAGGGCAATGGCCCTTGCCCGCCGGAGGCCCTTAAACGCCCGCCGGAGGCACCTTGTGCACGCACCCTTTTCGCGTACATTCCGACCCAAATCACGGGACGGGCATCATCATGAAAACCTTGCAGATCATCCCCCTGGCACTGCTGGCAAGCACAGCCGCAGCGTCCGTCAGCGCACAAGACAGCGCAGTCGAATCCCCCGCGTTGAAAGTCGGCGATTCCTGGCTCTACGATGACGTCACCGAAGCCGGCGCGACAGCGTACAAGGAAACCCGGCTCAACCTCGTCGTGGAGCGCCTGAACGCAGACACCATGACCGTCGGCATCAAACACGAAGGCGCCCCCACCGCATTCGAAGATCATGTCGTGGGCATGGACTGGAGCCAGCGCCGCCTCGTCGATGGCCAGCAGGCCGTGACGACAAAACCGTTCGAATTCCCGCTGAACATCGGCCGCAAATGGACCGTCGATTATATCGACGCCACCCGCCGCGGAAATCAGCTTTCGAGCCATGTCCGCCGGACGTATTCGGTCTCCGGCTGGACCGACATCACAGTCCCGGCAGGCCACTTCCACGCGATCGAAGTCGTCGCCGACGGCGTCGACGAAGCCACCATCGCTGTCCCCGCCATGGCCGGCTCGGCCGTCGTCGCGTCCAGCGGCGGATCAACCAGCATGAGCCACGCGCAACGCGGCGGCGTCGGCAAAATAATCCGGCCAACCCACGCCGAGTTCTACTACGTCCCCGCCCTGAAGAACGTCGCAAAAAGCATCGAAGAACAATACAACACCGACAACGTCCGCCTGACCCGCCAAACCCGAACCCTGATCACCTTCACCCCCTCCACCTAAAAAAATCCTCCCCGCCCCGGGGAGGGGGACCACGCGAAGCAGTGGTGGAGGGGCCTCGCCCCAGGCGCACCCCCAGCAACAAACCACCACAAAAAAAGCCCTCCCCCTGAAGGGGGAGGGTTGGGTGGGGGTGTGCCACGCCAATGAAATCAAACAACAAATCCGCCAAGAACGCCCTAACCAGCCACCCCAAACACCAAAGGCGCATGCCGATCAATCAACCCGGCACTACCCTCATTCAACCCAACCACCTCAACCGCAATCCCATGCCCCCGCATCCGCGAAACAACATCCTCCAACGCCCCAACCGCCGTAACATCCCACAAATGCGCCGCCGTCAGATCGATCCGCACATTCCGAACCCCATCCCGCAAATCAAACCGATCCCGAAACATATCCGCACTGGCAAAAAACACCTGCCCCGAAACGCGATAAACCCGCGTATCCGTCCCCGCCTCAAACGCGACCGACACCTGCATCAACTGCGTAACCTTGAACGCAAAAAACACCCCGCTCAGCAACACGCCAACGGCAACCCCGGCCGACAGATCATGCGTGGCCACAGTGACCGCAACAGTCGCCACCATCACAAACCCCGAAACCTTCGGATGCCGCGCCAGATCCGCCAGCGACCCCCACGAAAACGTGCTGACCGACACCATGATCATGATCGCCACCAGCGCCGCCACCGGCACTTGCGCCACCCACGGCCGCAACGGCACCATCACCACCAGCAGAAACACCCCGGCCACCAGCGTGGATAGCCGCCCCCGCCCGCCATACCGCACATTCCCGACGGTCTGCCCAATCATCCCGCACCCGGCAATCCCGCCAAACAACCCCGCCGCCACATTGGCCAGCCCCAGCCCCGTACACTCCCGCGCCTTCGAACTGGTCGTCTCGGTCAGGTCATCGACCACCCGCGCCGTCATCAGCGATTCCAGCAAACCGACAGCCGCCATCGCAAAAGCAAACGGCATGACAATCCGCAAAGTCTGCCAATCGAACGGAACCCGCGGCAAGGCAAACCCGGGCAGCGAAGCAGGCAACCGCCCCAGATCCGCAACCGTATGGATCGGCATCGGAAACACAACGCTCACGACGGTCAGAACAACAATACAGATCAACGGCGAAGGCACCGCAGTCGTCACCCGCGGCACCAGGTAGATAATCGCCAACCCACCCGCGATCATCGCATAAGTATGCCAGGTAACCCCCAGCATCTGCGGCACCTGGGCCGAAAAGATCAAGATCGCCAACGCATTCACAAACCCGGTCCGCACCGACCGCGAAACAAACCGCAGCAAGACATCCAGCTTCACCAGCCCAAACAAAACCTGCAACAGCCCGGCCAGCACAGTAGCCGCCAGCAGATACTGCAACCCATGCCCCCGCACGAGCGCCGCCGCCACCAGCGCCACCGACCCCGCCGCCCCAGAAATCATCGCCGGCCGCCCCCCGGCCACCGCAATAACAATCCCGATCACAAACGAAGCAAACAACCCCACCTGCGGATCGATCCCGGCGACAAACGAAAACGCAATAACCTCCGGAATCAGCGCAAAAGTCCCAACCATCCCAGCCAGAACATCCCGCCGCGCATCACCAACGCCAGAAAACCATTCGGCGCGATACCGCGCGAGTGTGGTGCCATTCATAAATTTAAAAATCCGCAGCAATCGCCCAAACGCCACCCCCAAAGGGCAACACAGCAATCACAAATGCGTTGCCCGGCGGATCGGCGGCCAGGATAGCCACCCGGAATTGCACCGGGTCCATGCGAATGTGATGGCCATAATCAAGTTCATGACGCAGTGCAACATTTCGGTCGACCGCTGCACAGCCTTAAGCGTGAGTGGCAAACAGACCGGATCGCGCTGCCACAATGAAAGCCCCAAATAAGAATGGCTAAGAATGGGACCAATACGCCATTCAGATGATCTCTACTTGCAGCTGGAGCGGTCACATTTGAGTGTGAACGTCTCGTTTCCAAATAACTTGGCGCAATCTGATGTCGATGAAGATCATTCAGTGAGTAATTGACCATTTCTTGAAACGATCTATAAGTGTTGGGTTCTGTTCTAAATTAGCAATTACCTTTGCCTGACGCCAAACGCTTCCGCGTTTTACTTTTATATCTACCGATATTTGCTTAGGATCGATATACGAAAACGAAATAACGTTTCGTCTCACTAAATGAGCTATAGGCATTCGATTATCGACGATCATAATTGCACCATGCAAATAATCATCTAAATAGCTCATAAAATCCCCATCCTTCATTGCAAAATCTGCGGCCAATTCTATTGCATCATTTATAGAACAATTCATTCCACTTGATAAATTAAATAATCTTTTGTGAAGATCTGGATTTATTCTTATCTGAAATCGACCTGAAAATTCTCGGCGATTGTTGAATTCGTCACTCACAGCTTGTTCCTTTGAGTAAATTGCGAGCACATTCAGACCGTAGGTGTTCCATAGGTTCGCCGTAGTGTCAATCATTTTTGCACTCCTCCAACGTGGAGTTGCATCAGATGCATTCATTTCGATTCCACGGAGCGCGAGCTTAACAGGGTGCGGAAAAAGGCTTCCGTTTAAGGGCAATCAGTGATTCAATTTCCCCGTTGGCGTAGTGCTTGGGGATGACCATGCGCGGATCTGATGTTCGAACGAAGAGCTTGTTTTCGTACGTGAGTTGCGAAGCGCGTGTGCCGGACAATCATCCGCTGCGGCCGATACGGGCCATTGTTGACGAAGCGCTGGAAGTGCTGTCGCCCGAGTTTTCCAAGCTTTATTCGCAGATTGGCCGCCCCTCGATCCCGCCGGAGAAGCTGCTGCGGGCCTTGCTATTGCAGGCTTTTTATTCTGTGCGTTCAGAGCGGCAGTTGATGGAGCAGTTGGATTACAACCTGATATTTCGGTGGTTTGCCGGCTTGTCGATGGATGCGCCGATCTGGGATGTGACGGTGTTCACCAAAAATCGCGATCGCTTGTTGGAAGGCGATGTGGCTGCCAAATTCATGGCGGCAGTTCTGCGGCAACCGCGGGTCAGTGTATTGCTGTCCGAAGATCATTTTTCGGTGGATGGCACGCTGATCGAAGCCTGGGCCAGCATGAAGAGCTTCAAGCCCAAGGATGACGCCCAAGGAGACGACCCGGACAATGGCTCAGGTCCGGCAACGGGCTCTTCGCCTGACCAGGCACCAAAAACCAAAGGTCGCAACGCCGAGCGCAATTTCCACGGCGAGAAGCGCAGCAATGCGACCCATGCGTCAACCACCGACCCCGATGCTCGGCTGTACAAAAAGGGGCAAGGTCAGGCGGCGAGACTTTGCCACATGGGTCATTTGCTGATGGAAAACCGCCACGGCTTGATCGTCGACACCATGCTGACCCATGCCACCGGCACCGCCGAACGCGAGGCGGCGCTTGCCATGCTGGAGAGGTTGGATGGCCGCCATCGTATTACACTGGCAGCGGACAAAGCTTATGACGTCGCGGACTTCATCGCCAAATTGCGGGACCTGAAGGTCACTCCCCATGTGGCACAAAACACGGCAAACCGACGCTCGGCCATCGACGGCCGCACGACCCGGCACCCCGGCTATGCCATCAGCCAGCGCATCCGCAAACGGATCGAAGAGGGCTTCGGCTGGATGAAGACTTACGGCGGCATGCACAAAACCCGTCACGTGGGCAATCAGCGCGTGGCCTGGACCTTCACACTGACCGCCGCGGCCTGCAATCTTATCCGATTGCCCAAGCTGTTGGAGACCGGGTGATGGCAAACATCGCCGGCAAATGGCGAATTGTTGAAACGGCTACCTGGGAACGGTCGCATCTCGATCTTTGTGGGCCTGCTTTCATCGAGATTGATGGCAAGGGCCGCGGTGAAATGGCCTTCGGCGCACTCGAAGCTTCGCTCACATGCGGCTTCACCCCGAGCCGTATCGACTTCGATTGGAGTGGAGCCGACGAGGGTGATGAGGTTTCCGGTGACGGATGGGCTCAATTGCAAGACGATGGATGCCTCGAAGGCGAAATCGCATTCCACAACGGCGATGAAACCACCTTCATCGCCGTCCCTTGGGAGAGTTTTTCCGCAGCCTGTTAAAGGTGAAACGCGCCCGGGATCGCCGCGTGAGGGGGGGATCGATCGACTGACCATTTCGAGGAGGGCAGCTGCCGATCACCCTCTTCCGTCAGAACCAGCCATCTGCAGGAGTACCTGTGAGCGGGCGCGTCTGGTCGACAATTGTCGATCGCGCTCGCCGCAAGAACGTCAGCCTTCTCAGGATTACCGGCAAACGTGCGGACTACACTCCATTGCTGAGACAAGCTAATTGAGCGACGCTTCGATTTTTAGAACGATGCGATGGGTCGTTCGAATGGGCAATTTCAGCCGATCACCTTCGAGTGTAAATTTGGGATAGGAGGTCGGCGCCAGCGTTATCATCGCGCGTCGATTCCATGAGGCAATGCAATTTTGCGCACAATTTTTCCTAACGACGCTTGCAATACGCAAATTTTCATGTCAAAAATCCACTGACTTGAAAGGAGGCGCTGCTCCATGGACATTCGTCGTACCATTCTCGATACCGTTCCGAAGGAACTTTGGCTCGACCTCGAAGACCGGCACCGCGCCGAAGCATTTAAGGCGCACGACGTCGTCAAGACGAGCATTCTGCTAAATGCCAAGCGCAGCCGTGAAGTTGAGGGGCAAATCCGGTTCCGTTTACAGGAACAGGGCTATGAAGAGGTGGTGCAGCTTCACGGTGGCGATCTTATCGATGATGGCATCATGCCGGGTACTGATTTACGCGTCTATCAACCGTTCGCTCGTTTCCAAGGATTGAAGGTAGGCGTCATTCTGGGCTTCGCCGCTATGCCAGAACCGCGCAAGATGCCCGCGAAGAACATGTCCCGCGCTGCTGGTGTTTCGTTGAATTGGCATCTTCAACCAAGCATGTTTGATGATCCAAAGAGCGTGCGCGTAACGGATATCTTCGTACTCTTCCTGACCGCCCGTGATCGCAATAGAGCCGGCATGATCGAGGAAATCGCAGTTGGCGTCATAGGCGCCGACTACAAGGACTTCCTTTTTTACGAATCGCTCGAAGACTTCTTACGCGGTTACGGCGATGGCGCTGATGCGCCAGATACTCCTGACGCTCCGGGTAACAGCGGTGCTGAGGTCAAGCTTCGTAAGATTCGCAAACCGTTCCTAACCCCGGAGAAACGTCCGGATCGCGACGTCGAGGATGCCTCGAAAAAATAATTTAACCGCTTCGGTAGATGCTGACTTTTCTCCGCTCCGCACCCCAAAAGGGTGCGGAGCCGCAAGGACTCCGGCCATGAGAATTGGTACGTTAGGCTTCATACCTGCGAGGCTGACCGAAATCCGTAATGCTCGGCGC
>Ga0302220_10003515_pt1 | contig 10853 bp, 9 predicted proteins | sample II_Palsa_E1_3_FD_194572 | JGI IMG/M metagenome (GOLD analysis project Ga0302220, IMG submission 194572) | Peat permafrost microbial communities from Stordalen Mire near Abisko, Sweden - II_Palsa_E1_3 | ecosystem: Environmental > Terrestrial > Soil > Palsa > Peat permafrost | place: Sweden... | reverse complement strand
GCCCCCTCCATCAAAGCCTGACCGCACCCATCACCGAACCAACGCCACAAAATCGTCACCTCGACCGAAGCGGCGGGCAGTATTCCGTCGTGAAATGGAGAGCAATCGTGTACATCCATGGACGCTCTCGTCCATTTGCGGACATCAGCACGGAACAGATCATGTACCCCAAAATCACAAGAGTCTGACAAACCAACCATATAGCCAACTCGAGTCGAACTCCCCGATTTGGGCACTCACATGCTCCAATACCGATAGGTTGAATCGCTGCTCCCCAGGAGTCTGCATGAGATCTCTCATTCAAGACATTCGTTACGCCCTCCGCCAACTCTTCAAACGCCCCGGCTTCGCAGCCACCGCCATCCTCTCCCTCGCCTGCGGAATCGCCGCAACCTCAGCCGTCTTCAGCGTGGTCTGGGGAGTCGTCATGAATCCCTACCCCTACGCCGCACCCGACCGCATGGTGCACTTCTCCCTCGGCGGTATCACAGCCGGCGGCTACCAGAACATCGCGATCACCGCCACCCAATGGCAACAACTCCGCCGGGTCCCGGCCATCGAGGACTCGGCCCTGCTGAACTTCAAACGCTTCACCATCACCGGAAGCGACCTGCCGGAAGACGTTCAGGGCAGCCAGATGACCTCCAATGCCTTCAACTTCTTCGGCGTGCCAGCACTGCTAGGCCGAACACTTCTGCCGTCCGATGCCATCGACGGCCACGACCCGCAACCCGTCATTGTCCTCAGCTACAAGTTCTGGCAGCGCCGCTTCAACGGCGACCCCGCCATCATCGGCAAGACCATTCAATTGGATCACCAGCCGTACAACGTAGTAGGCGTTGCCGCAAAGCGATTTACCTGGAGCGACGCCGATGTCTATCTTCCCGTGAAGACAACCGCAGGCCCCGACCCCTATGAGGTAGAGGCCCGCCTCAAGCCCGGAGTCAGCCACCACCTCGCCGAACAGCAGATACAACCGCTCCTCACTCAGTTTGAAAAGGACACTCCACGAAACTTCCTGCTCAACCCGGGACCATTGGTCGTCATCGGCCTCAACGAGCAGTTCATGAAAGCGATCGGCCCCTCCCTCGCGCTCCTCTTCGGTGCCGTGCTCTTGCTCCTCGCCATTGGTTGCGGCAACGTATCGATCCTTCTCCTCGCCCGCGGGGTAGCGCGCGAGCATGAGTTTGCCGTTCGCGCCGCCATCGGTGCCTCGCGGGGGCGCATCGTCCGCCAACTCCTCACCGAAGCCCTCCTGCTCTCAATCACCGGAGCCACGCTGGGAGTGATCCTCGCCTACAAGCTGCTCGCAGGCATCATCGCGCTCCTGCCCGAATACTCATTCCCCCACGAGGCCGCCTTCGCCATCAACCTCCCCGTCCTGACGTTCTCTGTCGTGGTCTCTCTGCTTACCGGCATCCTCTTCGGCCTCTGGCCTGCCCTGCGCCTCTCGCGCCCCGATGTTCGCGAGGCCATGCAGACCGGCACCCGCAAAGTCGCCGGCACAGTCAGCGGCCGGACCCTCCACAACGCGCTCATCGCCGGTCAGATCGCACTCACGCTCCTGCTCCTGTCCGCCGCCGGCGCAGCCGTTCAAAGTTTTCTCAAGCTCGCCCACACTCCTCTCGGATACGACCCGCATAACACCATGTCGATCGGTCTGCCCATTCGCGACTCCTACTCCACCCTCCCCAATCGCATCGCCTACGTCGAACTCCTCCGCAACAAGGTCGCCGAGATCCCCGGCGTTCGCATGGTAGCCATCTCCGCCAACGCCACGCCGCCAAACAACGGCCTCAACTCGCCGATCGAACTCCTGGGCCAACCCTCCTCCCAGGACCGGAAAGCGCGGATCAACTTCGTCAGCGAGGGGTACTTTCCGCTGCTCAAAGTCTCCCTCCTCCAGGGCCGCCTCTGGACCGAAGCCGAGAACCATAACGCCAACTCTGTCGCGGTCATCAACCAGACCTTCGCCCACAAGTACTTCCCCAAGGGCGATGCCATCGGCCACTCCCTCACGATAGGGGCTCTCAAAAACGCGCCTACAGAGGTGACCCCTCAACCGGGAGCAACCGGCTGGATCCAGATCATCGGGGTGACCGAAGACAAGCTCGATGACGGCCTGCGCAATCCAGTCGTTCCCGAGGCCTTCATCCCATACACCCTCGCCATGTGGGGCTATACCCAGTTCCTGGTACACACCGACGGCCCACCCACCGCCATGATCCACACCATCGGCCTGCAGGTCGCCTCCGTCGATCACGATCAACAGATCGGCGGGCAGGCCCGGGACCTCGAACACTGGATCAGCACCCAGCCCGAGTACGCCCAGGGCCAGCTCCTCTCCTGGCTCTTCGCCGGATTCGCCGTGCTCGCTCTCCTTCTCGCGGCAGTCGGCCTCTACAGCGTCGTCTCCTACACCGTCTCTCAGCGCACCAACGAGTTCGGCATCCGCATGGCCCTCGGCGCCCCGCGCGGCAGCGTACTCGAGTTAGTCGTACGCTCCGCCATCATCAGTGTCGGCACTGGCGTTGCGATTGGAATCCTGCTCACCCTCCTGCTCCAAAAAGGTCTGGCACACTGGGCAACAGCAACCGATCAGACGTTTACTCCTCTGCTCTTCGCAGTCGCCATTCTCGCATCCGTCGTCCTCATCGCCAGCGGCATCCCCGCCCATCGAGCCACGCAGGTAGACCCAATGGAAGCATTGCGCTACGAGTAACCTGGCCACTCCGCGCTGAACCCACTCTCGCAATCGACTGTCCGACGCATTGCTACGAAGATTGGGAATCTGGAGCATTCAAGCAACATTGAAACTTCTCAACGAACTGAGCCACATGCAGGCCATCCGCCAGTGCGTGGTGCACATGGATCGATACAGGCATTGTGCAGCGGCCACCCGCCTCAGTGATTTTGCCGAACGTAATGCGGGGCGCGGAGTCTTCTTGGGAGAAGTCGCGAGCATGCGAAATGGATGTGAAGTCGAACCAGGGAAGCACCGAATAACGGATCAGGTTGGCCTCCGGATAGCGCTCGATGTCATCTCTCTGCCGTACCCGGTCAACTTCGATAGCCGCCTCCCGCACGAACTCATCGATTCGCGGTCTGAACTGATAGTGTCCCAGGCCAATCGTGCCATTCTCGCGTCCCACAGCGCTTCCGCCGTTGATCTGTTCATAGCTCCAGACGGTGCCGCCAACAATACGCGTCTTGAAGTTCTCAACTTGGTGCGCAGCGACGAGGGAGCGATGCAGCAGTGACAAAAAGACTGACAGACGATGCTCCTTGGCATAACGGTAGGTCTCCGTGCAATCAACGCGGAGGCAGACGCCGTGATAGGGTTCGCTAAAACTCTTGAAGAAATGAAAACTCGCCCGTCGCTCCCACGTCTCCAGGTCAATCTTCTGTCTGCTGCCAATCACAATTTCTTGCATGCTCTCATGCTAAATCGAAGAAGCCTTCTCGATCGTTGCTGACGAGAAGCGCGTTTATCGGGACTGATCTGCCGCTGTGCCTAACCTTAGTAAACGAGCGCTTTAGCCTGTTAGCGTCAGCTGAGAACATCCGTCGGCGCCGTAGTGAAAGCCCTCAGCATTCTGCTACTGACCGCGACCAACCTCTTGCAATCCCTCAAACTCCCGGTGTATCGTCGTACCAGCATGTCGAGCCGCTTCCAGTTCGCTTTTTTTACCTTCTCCTATTGGCGCCATCCAGCGGCCAGTGGAGTCCTCGCATGCATCTCTGAAAACACCTAAAACCCTTCAGAGTCTTCGACCTTCCCGAGCCGCAACCCACACCAGGTTGCGGCTCTTTCGTCTTCCGCACACGTTTCACAGGCACACTAAGGAGAGGCAATGACGTCCACCGAACCCGAAACCCAAATCAAGACCCAAATCGAAACCATGACCCAAGCCCCAGCCCATCTCAAACGTCTCATCCTCACCGGCTTCATGGGAGCAGGCAAGTCCACCATCGGCCGCCTCCTCGCCGCCCGCATCGGCTGGAACTTCCTCGACCTCGACGCCCACCTCGAGTCCCGCACCAACGCCACTATCCCCCAGCTCTTCGAGCAGCACGGCGAAGCCCGCTTCCGCCGCCTCGAATCCACCGCCCTCGCCTCTGCCCTCGGGTACAACAACATCGTCCTCGCCCTCGGCGGTGGAACCCCCGAAGACCTCACCAACCGCCTCCTCCTCGAGCAAACTCCCGCCACCTTCACCATCTTCCTCGACGCGCCCTTCCCCACCCTCTTCGACCGCTGCATATTGCAGGACATCGCGCGCCCCGTCCTCGAAGATCCCGCCGCCGCCCAACTCCGCTTCGAGCGTCGCCACCCCCTCTACCGCCGCATGGCTGGCCTCACGATCGCCACCTCCGACCAGACCCCAACTCAAACCGTAGAAGCGCTCCTTCAGGGCCTGCCCCAACCCAAACCCCAGACTCAAACTCCGCACTCCCACACCTAAGCAATAGAGCGCACACTATCTGCATCTCAACGTCAGCACCCACAGGAGAACCCGGCTGACCAACCCTACGCCCGACGACCTAACCCCGTACGAGAAAAAGACCCGCGCCCAGGTCCGCGGTAACATCCTCTTCTTCTTCGCAGTCATTCTCCTGCTCGCCCTTGCCTGGACCCTCCAAAAAGAGCTGCTAATCCTCTACGTCAGCGGCCTCTTCGCAGTCGTCCTCATGCCCGCAGTCACCCGCATCCAGCAGAGGAAGATCCGCAACTACCGCCCGTCCCGCGGCGTCGCAATCGTCATTCTCATCGCTGCCGTTGCGCTCGTCCTTGGCGTCTTCTTCACCACCGGTCTGCCCCCAGTCCTAAGCGACCTCCGCAACTTCTCTGCCGAGCTCCCCCAGCGCATCCCCGAGATCGTCGCCCGCATCAAGAAGCTCCCCCTGGCCGACAAGTTCGGCATCGACACCTTCGCCCAGCGCGCCGCCGGAGCATTCGACGCAACCGCCGGCTATCTCTTCACCTCGCTCCCCCTCTGGCTCTCTCACCTCTTCGACATCCTCACCGCCGCCTTTCTCTGCATCTACTTCATGCTCGAAGGCGAGCATGCCTACCACTTCTTCCTCTCCCTCTTCCCCGTCTCCGAGCGCTACCGCCTCAACAACACCCTCAAAAAAGCCGAGCACAAAGTTAGCAAATGGCTCCTCGGCCAGGGCCTCCTCATGCTCATCCTCGGAGTCTCCAGCACCATCGCCTTCGGCCTCCTCCATGTCCGTTACTTCCTTCTCCTCGGCTTCCTCATGGGCCTCTTCAACATCATCCCCATCGCCGGCGGAGTCATCACCATCGTCATCGCCGCAGGTGTCGCTGCAATCGACTCCTGGACCAAGATGGCTGGCGTCCTCATCTTCTACGCCGTCTACGTCAACCTCGAAAACGCCTTCCTCACCCCGCGCATCATGCGATCCAGCGTCAATCTCATGGGCATCACCGTCCTCGTAGCCCTGCTTTTAGGCACCGCTCTCGCCGGCATCGTAGGCGCCCTTGTCTCCGTCCCCACCGCCGCTCTCATCACCGTTTTGCTCGAGGAGTACGCCGTCCAAAAAGATTAGCCAAGCCTCCCTCTGCAACTTTCGGGTTACCTCGCGCATACTCACCTCCACCAACGCTTACAAACCCGCTATGCTACTAGGTTAGTTTGAATTTCAGCTCTTTTAATCTTCTGAAAAAGAAACACCCTTGCTATCCTCATGCCAGTGTCCGACCTCAAGTTTGCCCAATCCGCTCGCAGCAATCTGTTGGCACCGGTCCTTCTCGCGTTTTTGATCCTCGGCCTCACCCTTGCCCTGGTCATGCGCTTCACACCGCGCCGCACCGCCGATCTCGACATCCTCCACACCTCCATCTATCCCGCCCACACCGTCTACAAAGGCGAATCCATCCTCGTCGGCCACGACCAGACCCAGGACGACCTCTACGTCCTCACCACCCTCCGCGTCACCGACGGCCTCCGCCTCCCCCTCTTCCTCAAGGATTTCACCGCCACCCTCACCACCGGCGATGGCCAGGAGATCACCACCAGCGCCGTCGAAAAAGACGACTTCTCCAACCTCTACACCTCCTTCCCCGCCCTCAAACCCCTCGCCTCAGAACCCCTCCTCCGCGAAACGATGATCAGTCCCGGCCAATCCGCCGAAGGCATGATCCTGCTCCACTTCCCTGTCACTCAAACCGTATGGGATCATCGCCGCACCGCCTTCCTCAATGTCGACCTCTACCATCAGGGCCAACAGACCGTCATGATCGGCCGCGCTAGCGAAGCCGCTGCAAACCACACCGATAAAGATAAAGTATCCAACTGATTCAACTTACCTTTGGGACACACCCACAAATTCCGTCATCCCGACCGGACCTGAGCAAGCGGAGCGCGTCGAAGGGGCAGTGGAGGACCCCCACATTGTGCCCGAAGCGCCCCCGATTCGCCGTGAGAATCCACTCAGCCCTTAAACTAGATTCATGACCCGCCGCCGCTGGATCGCCGACACCTGGACCGCCACCACCGCCTCCCTCACCGGCGACCAGGCCGCTCACCTTAGCCGCGTCCTCCGCGCCGAACCCGGCCAGATCTACGACGTCGTCTCCAACGGCTTCCTCCACCGCGCCGAGATCCTCACCGTCTCCGACAACGAAGTCCTCTTCACCCTCCACGAAGAGCTCGAGTCCGACGCCGCCCTTCCCCTCCATCTCCTCCTCGCCGTCTTCAAGTTCGACCACATGGAGTGGGCCATCGAAAAGGCCACCGAATTAGGCATCGCGAAGATCACTCCTATCCTCGCCCGCCGCACCGAAAAGCATCTCGCCCAATCCGCCCTCAAGCGCACCGAACGCTGGCGCCGCATAGTCCTCGAAGCCAGCAAGCAATCCCGCCGCACCGACATCCCCGAGATCGCCGACCCGCTCGCACTCAAGCAAGCTCTCGCCGAAGAAAAATCCCCCACCCGCATCCTCCTGAGCGAAACCGAGCAATCCACCAGCCTGACAACCGCTTTAGAAATCTCAAGTAACAATGTCCGGGTGCCCCATCCATCGCAGCTTCATCGCGATGGGTGGGATGAACAGTCTTCCCTAACGCGAAGCACCACCCATGCTCTCGCTATCGGCCCCGAAGGCGGCTGGACTCCCGAAGAGATGTCCCTCTTCACCCAGCACAATTGGCAGCCCGTCACCCTCGGCCCCCGCATCCTCCGCGCCGAAACCGCCGCAATCGCCGCCACCGCCATCGCCGCCACCTACCTGTCCTGATATCTAAATCGTTTGGTTAAAAGAAACCCTCTCCATATGAGATAACGAAGGATAGCCATGATCCGAACTTATGCTCCTCTCCTGGACACATCGAGTCAGACGCAAGGGAACTCTCAGCCAGCCTCGTGGCGTCTTACAGAACGCTTCCTGTTTCGCTTTTCGTTCTGCTATATCGTCCTTTACTACACGCCAACCCTGCTTGAGCTCGTGCCTGGTGTTCAACTCTTGACTGCCTGGGCATATCGCTCGTGGAAACATTTGCTCTACTCAATGGCAGGAGGGGCATCCCCTGCACAACCGACGGGAAGCGGAGACACCCTCGCGGCATACATCTCACAGGCTGTGGTCCTCATTCTTGCGCTCGTCGCAGGTCTCGCCTGGTCTCTGTTGGATCGACACAGAACGAGTTACATTCGTCTTCACGGTTGGCTGAAGGTTCTGGCGCGATATACGCTTGCTTTTACGCTTCTGTCCTATGCGTTTTTGAAGATCCTTCCAATACAGTTTCCTTACCTTCAGACCTCGCTCTTAATAACCAGCTATGGGCAATCATCTCCGATGGGGCTGCTCTGGAGATTCATGGGATTCTCCCCTGCATACACCGCCTTCGCAGGATTCTCGGAGCTCCTTCCTGCGATCTTTCTCTTCTTTCGGCGCACAGCGTTACTCGGCTCTCTTTTGGCGTTCGTTGTAATGCTAAACGTCGTCATGCTCAACTTCTGCTACGATGTTCCCGTAAAGCTGTACTCGCTGAATCTCCTTGCACTAACCGTTTTTTTGATCGCACCGGAAGCTCGAAGACTATCGCGAATCTTCCTGCTCAACGCTCCAACCCAGCCATCGGACCCATGCGAACCAATCTTCCAACGCCACGCTACAGCTCGCGCAGCACTTATGGTGAAGTTTATTGTTCTTACGGCAGCTCTTGGTTGGTCGATCTTCTCGTCGATCCCTTTGTACAGTAGGTCTAGGGCCATCACTTCGCAGCCTGCTTATCCGCTCACGACGCGTGGGTTTCATTGGATTCAGGAATATCCCTACAACCGATAGAGAATCCAGACCACTTCAGATTGGCAAACAATCAGAAGTCCAGCCGCAGCGAAGTGCGAATCTGCTTTGCCTCAATTCAGCCGCAACAACCCATGAAACACTCTCTTCCAAGCAAAAAGAGTACCCGGGACAAAGCCCGGGCACTCTCACACGCTGACTAGCCGACAGCTGCCCTAGCTAAAGATATCCTTCACCTTCTCGAACAGCCCACGCGACGTAGGCGTATTCTCCACCACCATCGTCTCGCTCAACTGCTTCAGCAACTCTCTCTGTTGCTTATTCAGCTTACCCGGCGTCTGCACACGAATCTCTACAACCAGATCGCCCTTGCCATGCAAGTTCAGATGCGGCACGCCCTTGCCCTTCAGCTTGAACGCCTTCCCACTCTGCGTCCCTTCAGGAATCTTGATCGTCGCTGCACCCTCCAGCGTCTGAATCTCCAACTCCGTACCCAGCGCCGCCTGCGGGAACGAGATCGGCATCACGCAATGCAGATCATCACCATCGCGCTCAAAGAACTTATGCGCCTTCACACTCAACACAACATACAAATCACCAGCAGGCCCGGCATACTTACCCGCCTCGCCCTCGCCTGAATAGCGAATCCGCGTGTCCTGCTCCACCCCCGCTGGCACCTTCACCATAATCGTGTGCTCTCTGGTCACCCGCGTCTCGCCCTTGCACGTCTGGCACGGATCAACGATCAGCGTACCGGTTCCTCCGCACACCGAGCAGGTCCGCGCCACAGAAAAGAATCCCTGCTGAAACCTCTGTTGCCCGCGACCACCGCACTGCGTACAGGTCACCGGAGCTTTACCTCTCGCCGCACCCGAGCCCTTGCAATCAATGCAGGTCTCCATGCGCCGAATCGTAATCTCCTTCTCCTTGCCGAAGACCGCCTCTTCGAACTCGAGCTTCATGTCGTACCGCAGATCGCGCCCACGCTGCACCCGCGAAGCCTGCTGGCGGCCATTGCCGCCCATGTTGAACATCTCGCCGAACAGATCGCCGAAGATGTCCCCAAGGTCCTGCGCATTACCGCCGCTAAATCCACCGCCAAACGGACCAGCACCACCGCCACCATTCTGAAACGCAGCATGACCATACCGATCGTAGGCCGCCCGCTTATCCGCATCGCTCAACACGGAGTAAGCTTCGCCGCACTCCTTGAACTTCTCCTCAGCCTCAGGATTGTTCGGGTTCCGGTCCGGGTGATACTGCATCGCAAGCTTGCGATACGCAGTCTTCAACTCTTGGTCGTTCGCATCCCGCGAAACACTCAATACTTCGTAGTAGTCAACCTTCGTCACGTTTGCCGTCGCCATGTCCCTGAAATCTCTTTCTAATCTATCTTCAAAACCGAGCAGCTATCCAAAAAGCAAATGCGCGTCTCCCAAGCCTCGCATCCAGATCTCCAAGTAAATTCTGCCCTGTTCTCGCTTCTAAGTACCTAAGCAAATCTCCTGCTACCGTTCTAGCTTCTAAGTACCTAAACAAATCTGCTACACCGTTTGGCTTCTAGGTAACCCAAGGCTTTAGCCTTGGGCCTCTCAGCTAGTCACCATAAAAGGGGCTTTAGCCCCTGGGTATGTCTTCCTATCCCAGCCAACAAACGTATCAGCCGGACAAACCTAATCCGCAACCTGATCCGGATTCGCAGCAATCCTCACAAGCGCCGGACGCAAAAGCTTCTCGCGGATCTTGTACCCGCGGCGAATCTCCTCCAGCACCTGGTGGTCCGGAAACTCCTTGGTTTCGATGCTTCCCAAAGCCTCGTGGATTCGGGGGTCGAACTGCCCCCCAACCGTCTCAACCGCCTGCACATTCAGACCCTTCAACGCATCTTCCATCTGCTTCAGAATCAGCTCCACACCACTGCGAAGCTGCTCAGCAGTCCCATTGGCCTTCAGCGCCAGCTGAAAGTTATCCATCACGCCCAGAAACGGCTCAACCGTATTCGAAACCGTGTAGTCCCTAGAATCCGCCCGCTCCTTCGACTCACGCTTGCGTGCATTGTCGAACTCGGCCTGTAGCCGTGCCAGCCGGTCCAGCAACTGGTCTCGTTCACCCTTTACCTGCTCCAACTCCGCCTGTACGGGGCTCATCTCATTAACCGGCTCAACCTCAGAACCCACAGCCACCTCCGGGTCAACGACTCCTTGCCCGTTCATCTCATCCTGCATTTTTTTGGAACTCCTCATCGTGTTACCTCTTCTATTGTTGCCCATCTGGGCCCATCGCGCGAACTCATCCCTGGCGTTCATCCCCAAAAACCTCTCTAGCCGTCCGCAAAGAACTCGTTATACCTTCATTTGTCATTCCCGAAAGGGTCTGCTCTCGTCGTTGCCTTTGCACTCGTCGTTGTCCTTGCCGTTGCTCTCGTCGTTGTCCTTGCAGTTGCTCTCGTCGTTGCCTTTGCAGTTGTCCTTGCAGTTGCCTTTGCCTCTAGGTAACCCAAGGCTTCAGCCTTGGGCCTCTCTCACTCCGGCAAGAAAGGGGGGCTTTAGCCCCTGGGGTATACCTTCTCCATCAACCCTCA
>Ga0302220_10003507_pt1 | contig 10863 bp, 14 predicted proteins | sample II_Palsa_E1_3_FD_194572 | JGI IMG/M metagenome (GOLD analysis project Ga0302220, IMG submission 194572) | Peat permafrost microbial communities from Stordalen Mire near Abisko, Sweden - II_Palsa_E1_3 | ecosystem: Environmental > Terrestrial > Soil > Palsa > Peat permafrost | place: Sweden... | reverse complement strand
GGGCATGGAGTGGGGCGTCCTGCACCAACATTTCCAGTAGCGCCAGCGACTGCGTTTGGGCCGTGTACACCATCGCCAGGCCCTTGGGGTTCCAACGTCCGCCATACAAGCGCGCGCCTTCCCCCGAAAACGCCGTCTCAGCAAAGCGTTGCGTGACCACGCGCCAGACCGTACGCATCACGTACGCATCACGTACGCATCACGTGCGCATTACGCAAACACACCGTACTCGATGCGGCCCAAGGTGTCCATCACACTATCGGCCCCAATATCGGTATCGATGAGACTGAGCGGCGTCGCCCCTTCCAGCGCCTCAATCGGCGTCTTGAGCCAATTGAGCGCGGCCTCGAGTCCCTCGAAGACCTCGGCGGCCCGGGCCACCGTGCGCGCGAGTCGCAGCAGTTTCGCCGACTCTTCGCGACTCAAGACACCTTCGCGCTTGCGACGCGCCAAGGTCCGTTCGGGAATGTCCAGCGCCTGCGCCAGTTCCGCCTGTGACAAGTCAATCGACTTCAGCATGGCGTCGAGCGCCCGCGAGGAAATGCCGTGGCGGACCACATCGACCCATTCCAGGCCAGACCGAGGCGCATGAGCCAATACCGCGCGCCCGCCGAGCAACGCGTCGGCGGAAACCATCTCGAGTGCGCCCATGATTCACCTCCTGCCATTTGGCATCTATTTTACACCAATATGGCAGCCATAGAGCTCTGCCGACGTGACCGCAGGCTGAGACTCGCTCAGGTTTGGCGGGTGCGCCTGACCGCGAAAGGGTTCCGGGGCGTTGCGGCCAAAAGAAGCCCATCCTGGCCCCGAAATATAGGGTTAACCCTAGACACCCCTGCCAAAGGACAGCCATAAGCGCCCCACCCCTGTATTTTAGCACTCAAGCGCAAGGCTGCTAATACGACTTATCAGCCTTAATGCCTTTCCGTTACGCCATTTTAGTGACGAAAAAGGCGGCAAACGGGCGTCCTCGACGCCCGGCGTCGCGCCGACGACCGGCACGCACCGCATGCCACTGCCACCCGCGTGGCGGCACCCGTGCAGGCCGCCACACGAGGGCATGACCTGATGAGTTTTCGTTACGCCTCTCACCTGTGACGGAAATTACTCCCCTGCCCTCAATCGGCACCCCGTCGTCAAGCACGGCGACGCGGCCGCTGCGTGGCGTCCCTTTACCCCATCAGGCCCGCCGACGGGACGGTCTGTGGCACAGCCCCCCCCTTTTTTCAGGCCGGAGCGGTCACGGTCATCTCAACGCCCGCCGCACGGCGACGGGAAGCAGCGCACAGAACGGTTTCCGATTTCCATCCTAGCCGCTACGGCAGAATTTTCAAGGGCAAGACGGGTGCGAAGTCCACGGCGCTGGGGCGAATCCATCACGGGATCGGTGCTGGCCAGCGTTCATCTTGTGCGGCTCTATAATCTAGACGCGGCCTTACCGTCGCCATTGCCGAAACGCTACAGTATGCATGCTCCTATACCGTTGATCTGGGCCGAAGCAATCGCCTATCGGGCGCACCCTACCCGGCCATTACGCAAACCCTACCTGGATGAGGTCGGCCAGACACGCGGTGCGTGGGTCGCCGAGCTTCTACGCCGAGCCGCCATGGCATTCAGTGAGCGGGAGTCCGCATGAGACACGCCCCGTTAATCTGACCGCTCTCCTGTTCGACACATCACCGCTCAACTAGCACCCGAAAAGTCATCCAGATCAACCGTCTCGCAGACATTTCCAACACCTACGCCGAGGTATAGATCACCAAGGCGCCGCGCAGGTGTTTCTCCTCTGATTGTGTTTGTACGGCATTGGCGCTTTGCAGGTGAAATCACCGCAGATCATGCCAGATCGACCACTCTCGCGTTGAACGATCGATTAATTCCATTAACGCCGTCCAACGCGCAGTCCGCTATAATTTGCCGATTCAGAACTGGGGTGGAGGTTGCAGAAAAATGGGTAGAGCCAGCCAGGGAAAAACATCGTCGCGTGCCCGCAAGCTGGACGCGAGTGACCTGAAAGCATTGCGACGCGAAGCGTTTCAGTCTGGAGTGTCTGACGCGATGGTTCTCGATCGCAATGATCTACCACCGGAACAGAAAATCTCGTGGCCCCTGGCCCAGATGCTTCAGGAGGAGGTATCGGATACGCCGACGCTGGAGGAATATCAGAGCGCGCTGACGGCGATTGTGTCGGCATGGAATATCAGCCTTCTGCCCGAGGACGCGCGTAGCGAAGCATTGCGCGAGCAAATCAAATTCGACAAAAATGTCCCACCCGAAATACGACGTGAGATCACACAGGGCATCGAGCGTCTAATTGGCGAAAAACTGGCCCGGTTTCCCCATGACCGCCGCCGTGTGGTCTCGTGGAAGGCCAAGCTCGAAGGCGACATACTTCGTGTCGTGGCGGCGGCGGCCGAAGCCCCCCGCCACGACACGCTGGACGATGTTATGCGGGCTGTGCTGCGAACAATGACCGGGTAAGCCGCCACGACCTGAATACTTGATGCCTTAACCGAATAAGTCGCGGCGATTTCACCACCACGGGGCTGATGATCGCAATTTGACGCATCTTGGTCGGCCCCGTGCTACGTGAACGTCAATATGATGTTGACAAGGCAACTCGAGAACTTGGCATCGAATCAAATAAAATTCGAAGAAAAAAAGCCCCACAGAATGGCCTAATTGATGATTGGCCGAAAGTAACCTTTGATACACGCGGTATTGCGCACGCACAACTGGATGTGATTTTCGGCCCGAAACCCGGCGTCCGGATAAATCACTTTACCCTCCAAGAAGGGCGCGCGCACGGAATCGTAGGCCGGTTCGCCACGATCTTTGCGATATTGATGAAGCGCATTCAAGACAGCGCAATCGAGCTTACGACCGGCTTTGTCGGGGGTTGTGCCGACATTCTTGGGGGGCGCGCTGTCAGCCGCTTTAAATATCTGCACCAGCTCATCGTGAGCTTGCTTGACTTGAGCGAGGCCGTCGCGGTCGAATAGATCAAGGCAGTGACGTAAGTCAATGATGGCGCCCAATACGAATGGGGTTTCGATCTTCGCTTGTTGCTGACGCGCTTGGGCCCACTCGAAGGCGCGGGCGGGATTGCCTTCCCAAAAGTAAATGCCGTGGCCCAGCCAGTCATACAACTCTTCAGATGAGCGCAGATGGGGTGGCTTACCCTGAAGAATTTTCTCACCCACGGATGCGTCGCATCCGTGAAAGCCGAGTACAAAACTCGGCTGATACTCATACGCTGACCAGATAGCAGACCTCAGCCTCGATAGGGTTTGGTGAGCTTGCCGGCATCGTTCAGGATGCCCGCACGCTGCAGGAACGCAACGGCCGAGCTCTTCGACGCCCGGACTTCCTGACCATGGGCGCGCATATCCTTAAGGCGCCCGGACAAGGATAGTCCTTTTGTAGAAGGATTCTGCACGTTCACCCGACTTTGAGCCTTTTTGACCGTCATAGCGACTGGCCTCCAAAACAATTTTTTGTATTCTACCATTTGATGTATGGGCCGCGGTGGTGTTGATCTGGCACCGATACGGGTGGCGCCGAAGTGCTGATCATGTCAAGTGCGCAGCGGAAGCCGTCAATCGCGTTGCGCAGTGTGGGGGGAGCAGGTCGCGGCAAGGGTGGGTTGCGGGCGTCAGGGCTGATCGATGGCAGGCTCTGCCGCTTACGGAATCCGTAACGCGCAATACGGTGAGTCCGTAAGCGGCGATCGCACTGCTGAACGGCCGAAGCGCCTGAAACCCTTGCTGGGGCAGGCGTGGCGGCAGGTGCGGTGAAACTATAGCGGATTTGACAGAAAAACCGAAGGCCCGGATAGTCATACCTATCCGGGCCTTCGGTTGGCGACACACTCGGCCCGAGGGCGAACGTGCTAGGGGGGCGCGCGCCCGGACTGGCGGCGCCTCACGGGCGGCCCGCGCCCGTCGCCAGCCGGCGCGGGTCCGGTTCATCGCAACGCCGGCGCACCGCCGCACGGCACCCCCGGCAGCGTGAGATCGGACGGGGTCGTCGCCGATTGCCCGCCTAGCTCAAGGGGCGGGCAACTCACGCGGAGGACCGTGGCCAGGGTTCACCCCGGCGTGACACAGCAGCCGGCGCCGCCCTGGCGGGCTGCGCCCCCACCCGCGGCCGGTTCCCGAACCGCCTGTCCTGCGCGACCTGCGCGCCCCCTCAAGCGTCCAGTCTGAGCGCGGCGCTCAGACTGGAGGTATTTTCGTCACGCGCAATGATCGTCACGAAAACTCCATCGACCGGCGGGACGCGGGGTTAGCCGCGCTCGATGCCCCCCCGCGTCGGCGTGCTGCGCTGGGCCCGTCACGCCCGATCGATGTAACGGTTAAAGGCGACTTCGTCGTCGTAAAATGACTTTGTCAGCGTGTCGTCGGCCCAGTCGATCAGGCGCTCGATCACCGCGGGCCGGGACAGGCTGAAGTGCGCCACCAGCCGCTCCAGGGCAAAAAACTGGCTAGCCTTCAGCGTCAGGCGCAACGGTCGCTCGCCTGCATCGCCGTCGTCGGGGCGCGGCAGCCGGTGGAGGACCTGTACCACGTCCGCCGCCGCGTGCGCCGGCTGGGTGGTCCGTGGCGTTCCCGCCAGCCCGCGCTGCGCCTGCGCCAGTTCGCCGCGCAGCCGCTCACACTCCCGGAGCAGCGCGTGATGGGCCGCAGCGGTCGGCGGGGCTCTTGCCGTCACGGTGACATTTATTGAGGCCGCCCGCCGCCGCGCTCGGTAGGCGGCCTGCCGCTGCGCTCCGGTCATGGCATCCGGCTTGCGCGGTCGTCCAGGTCCACGCGTGATCGGTGCCGTCTCCGGTTTAGCCGCCCGCTTCGTCGTCACATTGCGCATCGTTGCCCCGGATTGAATCGATGGACTCATTTTACGTCACTGTGACGAATATTCAAGGTCCCGCCGAAATCGATCGCGTTCGGCCACCGTCGACGGTCCCGGCCCTCGCCCCATGGTGGGCCAACCATACGGCCGGGCAAATTCCGCGGGTGGGGGCGCAGCACGCCAATCGGGGGTTTCGCAAAAAATTCGTGACGTGACGAAAAGTGCCGCTATGGGCAGACCGCCTAGACGCTGGAACCGATCGCCCCGTCGCTGGCGGCGCCGGGATGGATGCCGTGGTCACGGGGCAACCCTGCCCTGCCTAATTATTTGTTACAGTCACGAATAATAGTGTAGTGCTTGAGCGATGAGGAGCCCGCCGTGAATCCGCCTAAAACCCCGAACGCGTTAGCGGTGCCCTTGGTCACGCCAGCGCGCGGCCGCCATGCCGGTTACCGTCACAAAAAATAGTCCCGCGGTGCTCGAGCGCGATGTTGAACGGCTGCCGGCGCGTGACCCGCGGCCTGACGCATGGGCCGACGCGCGGCCGGGTGTCGAGGGCGGCGAGGCTAGCGCAGGATGGGAGGAGCGTCTGGCGGCCGAGCATGGGCGCCACGAATATCAATGGTTATTGGCGCGCGCCCGGTCTTATTTAGCGTCGGCGGACCCCTTGATACCCCGTGACGGTCCGGTCAAGCGTCCGGTGACGCTTCAGCTGCGCGCGTATCGGCAGGATTTATCGGTGGATCAGCTGGATTCGGGTGCACTCTCGCGAGCGCGACGCATCACCGAGAGACGCGCGGGTTGCCGTGGTCTCATGATCGTGAAAACGCAACTAACAGGTTTGTTCTAGTCGTTATCCTGCTCGACACGTCCCGCGCAACTTAAGTCCGAAAAGTTATCCAGCTCAGGCAGCCTGCAGACATTTCCACGGCCTACGGCGAGGTATAGCTCACTCGGCGGCTGAGCGCTACAATACTGGTCATCCATACAGTAATTTGCGTTGGGCCATGCTACTCCTGATCACTCCCATGCGCCGCGCGGGCGTGTCGCTCTCGCGGCAAGCGATTCAAACGACGATTCCGATCTGGGGCGATATCGTGGTGGCCCATGAACATCCCGAGTTTCTTGGACGCTATAGCGACGTGGCCAGTGTGGCCCCGGCCGCCGCCGGACAGCCCGCCCCCTTGCCATCCCTGTACGACGTCAGACTGTCGTGGATGGCGACCGGCGGGTTCGTGTTATCCGGCATTGAGCGGCACGGCGCCGTGGCTTTTGCGCAAGCCTGGTGGTGCCGCCCGAAATGACGCGCGCCTATGCGCCCTACTTCCAACACGCTTACTGCCGGTCCTGTGCTGATTCATAGACTTCATCGCCGTCCCGCTTTCCCACTGCAATGACCGTCACCGTAACCGTCGTATCGACGACACGATAAACAAGGCGATAACCCAACGCACGCAGCTTGATTTTGTAGCAATCAGGCATGCCGTGTAGACGGGATGCGGGAACGTGGGGGTTTTCCAGTCGCTCCTTCAGTTTTTTCGCAAACTGGGTGCGAACCGTTGCATCGAGCTTCCTCCATTCTTTTTCTGCGTCGATGATGAAATCAAGCTCATAGGTCATCAATGTCGACCTTGACCGTGGGCTGTCCTGCGCGCTCTTTAATGATTTGCACAAGCTTTATGTCGTCCAACCTGTCAAGGATAGCTTCCCAGGCATCGGCCGGCACAAGATAGGCGACGGGCTTGTTCCGATTCAGAACGGCGACAGGATGCCCATGCGCGCCTTCAATAACGGCATTTGGGTTCAATTTCAGTTCGGAGATACCCACTGATTGGTCTGCCAGAATTAGTTCCATGACGACTCCATTCGATCTCTGCGAAGACCTCATTATAGCTCTATTAACAGGTCTATTAATGCGATCTCTTTGCCCGAATAGTTTGAGCTGGCCGGGAATTGAGCCACATGCCGATATTTGAATGATCTCCAAAGATGGGACTCGGTTCATTGTGGCGAAGAACTTTGCTGCCCTGGGATACGGATCAGGACAAACTCGGAAAGCGGCTCGATTCTTCGTGGGATACGACAGAAAAGGCGCTCGGCTCTTGTACGCGGTCCTAATTAGCGGTTTGTTGAGTTCGCTCGGCGTGGGTCTGAGACGCTAAAGCTATTTCTAGCTTTCGTTCGGCGGACCGCGCCCGTACTGCGGATGCGTCATCGTTTACTTGCAATCGCGCAGTTAACCGACTATTCTGCGGTCAGTAGACTTTTTCGCACCAACCGCAGAATTCATAGTCAGCGAGGATCTAAACCGTGACCACGAATGCCATGCTCCGGGATCAATTACCCGAAGTCGACCAGTCCGTCTCCGTCGAGATGCTGCTGGGCGTTGCCGCGCAGGCGACCGACATCTTGGGCCAGATCCGTAACGCGATGCTAGAGCCCTACCCGCGTAAGCGCTCGCCTACATTTATCAGCGCGCAGGTTGCGGCGCTGTGTGGCGTAGATAAAGCACGTTTCCAGTATCTCTCGACGCGAGGCGATGGCCTGCCCGCTGGCACGGTACGTGGCCCAGGGCGTCCGAAGGAGTTTACGCTCGAGGAAACACAGACATGGGTGCGCACTCTATCCACGCGATACCGTCGCCCTGAGAATATCCCAGGTAAGGTGCTCGCGATTGCAAACTTCAAAGGTGGCGTTGCAAAAACCACAACTGCTGTCTCTGTCGCTCAAGCGCTTACGTTGCTCGGCCGGCGCGTCTTGCTGATCGATTGTGACCCGCAAGGTACGGCGACACAGCTCTGCGGTTGGGCTCCAGACGCGGAAGTCGATGACGTGAATACCCTGCTCCCGCTGATCTACGGCGAACAGACTTCTCTTGAGTATGCCGTGCAATCGACATACTGGAACAATCTGGACCTAATACCAGCGTCGTCAGCACTGTTCGACGCCGAGTTCGAGATCCCGGCTAAGGTAATTGATAACCGGAAGTTCGAATTTTGGGACATCCTGAACAAGGGCTTGGCTTCGCTCCGGCTCAAGTACGACATGATCGTCATCGATACGCCGCCTGCACTGAGCTACCTTACCATCAACGCCCTGCTGGGATCAGACGCTATCTTGATGCCCTGCCCGCCCGAAGGCCTGGACTTTGCCAGCTCAACGCAGTTCTGGCACCTTTTTTCCGATATCGCACAAAAGTTGCCTGGCGTCTTGGCTAGTAAGCGGTATGACTTCGTCAATATAGTCTTAACGAAAGCAAAGTCTGACGTCGTATCTCGTGTTGTGCGCGACTGGATGCAAAAAGCATATGGCGATCGCGTGCTGCCATTCGAGATTCCGGAGTCATCCGTTCCGAAAGGCACATCTGCACAACTCTCAACGGTCTACGATTTGTCGAAGCCTGACGGCAGTGCTGCGGCGTACAACAGGTATAAGGAGCCGCTAGATCGGCTCGCTGAGCATCTGGACGCGCAGTTCGTTCGGTCGTGGTCTCGGAAGGAGGAGTAAATGGGAATCGGAGATAAGTTGCTCGCCAAGACGGCGAATATCGAAGTCCGCAAGCCTGACCCGGACAACCTAGCGGCACGGCCGGAAGGCCGCACGTCGCCGGGTCGGATGATGGGCATGCAAACGCAGGTCAATTCCGCCCATGATCGGATCCAGGAGCTTGAACAAAAACTAGCAAGCGCTTGGGCGCGCGAGATCCCGCTCGATCAACTCCACGAGGTGCCAGGTCGACGGAGGCACAAGTCGCCGGAAGAATATGTTGAGTTGCGCGAAAATCTGCGTCACAACAAAATGATGCATCCGATCACGGTCTGCGCACGAGCAGAAGGCGGTTATGAGATTGTGTCCGGACACTGGCGCACCGATGCTTACCGTGAGATTGGTCGATCAGCCATTAAAGCTGTAAGCGAGGATGGATCAGAAGACGAGATGTCCGCCGGCGCATTTTACGCAAACCTCATGCAGTCGGACCTCACCGACTTCGAGAAATTCCGTGGTTTCCAAGAGCTACAGCGACGTCACCCGGGCGTCACTCAGGAGCGTATGGCGGAGCAGGCCGGAGTCGACCCTTCCGCTGTTTCTCGCCTAATGAAGTATGAAGACTTGCCCGCTCAAGTGCTGGAGCTGCTGGAACAACGGCCAGGTTTGTTGGGATCAACTTACAGTTCTGATCTAGCGCGACTGACTCGCGAGGGGAAAGGCGCTAAGGTCATTGAGGCAGTAATCCAACTGGCATCTGGCAAAGTCGATCAAACGCAGGCAGTACGCTTGGCGGCCGCCGCCGAAAATATGTCCAAGGCTACGACACCTACGCAGACGTTAAAAATCAAGGCAGGCCGGAACGTCTACTGTAACGTCAGGGTGTCGAGCAACGTTTTCCGCCTGCAATTCCAGGATGAGGCGGAGGCGCAAGCTGTACAGAAGGAGTTGTGTGAATTGTTAGAGCGGCGTGCGGCGCTGCGCACACAATATCAAGACGCGGATTCTGAAAAATAAACCCTTTAAAATCAATTGCTTGAAATTTTCATTCTAGCAACAGAGGCATCTAAAATGAACAATCAATAGTCTTCAGAAAGACAAAAGCCTTCGGCGCCAACCGAAGGCTTTTGAATATTGGGCTTGCTGTCGCGATAGCCCTGCACTCCACCCGCCGCAAAACGGGTAAAGCAGACACAAATCGGAGTGTAGCGCATATATCGTGACGGTCAAGCGTTAGCAACCATTTTTTTAAAATGGACGCACGTTATGACAATCGCGCAACTATGTGTTGCTGGCGAGGGTGTCGCACACCCTGCCGAATCTGGTTCCCTGCCCTCTATGGCCGGCACTGACCTGCTTCAATTCGACACTACCAACCTGCCGCGCGTCATTCTCAACGCAGTCTTCCGCGCAGCGAGTATCCCCGAGCTAACGCCACGAGCACGAGCCCTGCTCGCAGCTTTGGCGCGGACCGTGGATGCACGACGTCCGTTCGCCGCTATTTTCGCGCGACGTGAGCTTCTAACCGGCCGGGCAATTCAGTCACCGCGTACTTTCTACCGCAGCCTGAATGACCTTGAGGCGGCCGGTATGGTCACGCGAGCTGCGCAAATGCGGTATGGCCAGCGAGGACAGTTCGGACGCACGTACATCCACCTCACAGCACGTGCTGCTGCGATTCTCGGTCTCACTGCCGAGCAGGCTAATGCGGCCAAACCACATTCTTCCGTTAGTCCGGACGCCACCCTGGCACACGGTGCTATATATAAGGATCAGTTCCCTACTACTCAAAAGAGACAACCAGGCACGCTCCCCACGGATCTCCAACGCCTGAGGGTATTGGGATTTGGAGATTTCCTCATTTTCCGTCTAATGCGCGAAGCACGAGAGCTAGGCAAACGATTGTCAGACGTCGTCGAAGCAACGTGGCAACATTTAAAAGCCGCCACGCGTCCCATCAGCTATTTGCGCGCACTACTCCGCAGCACTGCCGACTTTAGCTATCGCATCCGCGCTATTGCCGCCGAGGCCGAGGCTTTACATGAATCTGAGCAGGAACGCCAACGTGTCGACCAGACAATCACCCGTTGCGCCGGACTTGTCTTTCTCGACCGATCCGGTTCACGCCGATTTGACGTCGCTTCCGACGGCGAATCGGTCACCGTCTACGAAGTTGCCGAAAGCAGCCCCCGTGTCGCCGTCAGTGGTTGGCGTGCGCAGTTTGTCACAGCACTTCATCGCAAGGATATTTTCGAGGCAAAACATGCAGAGCTTGAGGCATTTGCGGCGGCTCGTCGGCGAGCAACTACGCCAGCAAATTCAGCAGGGCAGGGTAGTGATATTCCGCGTGCATTAACCCCGCGAGGTCGCGACGAATTGAGTACGATAAAAGCATTGTTGCGGGTATGGTAATTCCCAGCGACCAACAAATATTGGTGTCAGACCGTAAGCGCAGCGTTAGGGTTGTATGTAGTGAGACCTTACGCCATTGTTCCCAGTCCGTCCAAATATGGCCCAAGAACA
>Ga0302220_10003504_pt1 | contig 10867 bp, 12 predicted proteins | sample II_Palsa_E1_3_FD_194572 | JGI IMG/M metagenome (GOLD analysis project Ga0302220, IMG submission 194572) | Peat permafrost microbial communities from Stordalen Mire near Abisko, Sweden - II_Palsa_E1_3 | ecosystem: Environmental > Terrestrial > Soil > Palsa > Peat permafrost | place: Sweden... | reverse complement strand
CGAAAGCTCATTACGAAACGCCGTGCGCAGCTACATCGATTTCTACAACAACACGCGCTTACACTCCGCTTTGGGCTATCGTTCTCCCATCGAGTTCGAGGCACAATGCGGCTAACCATCCGGTGCCCACTTTTGCGTAGGAACTCTCAGCCGCTTCGCGGCTCGGCTTAATTCAGGCGTTAGAGCGCAAAAAAGAGGGCTGACGAATGCGGTTGCATCGCTACCGTGGAAAGGAGACCGGCCTCATGCTCATCGGGTCTGCGAGCGAACTTCGTGCCCTTGGTCAATCGCTTCTGTCCTTTGCCCAGACGGCGTCGGAACTGTCAGAGCAAAATTGGCCACCCTTGGCTGCCAAGGTGATAATTGATCCTCCCAGTGACTTCCAGCTGTCCTTTCACTTGGATACCGTGTCGAGCACGGAGTCAAAGTCCAATTTTCCGTGAGCGCTTTTGGCCAAATCAGGCATTGCGCTCTAACCAGTCATCCAAGCGGACGGCTACGCCGCCGCTTAATTCCAGCGTTAGGCCGCAATGACACAGACCAACTCACATATCTGGAAAAACCTGTGGTGGGCCTACTTCATTCTGTTGGCCCTAGTTCTCGTCAGGTCTCTTTTCAGCATTCACTCATCACTAGATGCGGTTTCGGCTGTCTTTAACGGCCTCGGGTTAATAGGGTTGTGGGGGTACTTGCGTGGCGTTGCCATAGGTTGGCGCATGCTATGGAGCATCTATTTGGCCCTGTTCGTCATCTCTATGATTTTTGGCATCGCTGGCACTGCTTTGTTCGCGGCGAAATCGGGCTCGGTCGTGTCTTACTCAATGTTCGTTGCGTTAATCTTGCTTGCCATTCCGCAGTGTTTGGCGCTTTGGCGCTACGCTTTCCGGAGTCGCGCAATTTGGCAGGCGGCGCAGGTTGCGGCCTAACATTTCGTTCAAGGCGGACGGCTACGCCGCCGCTTAACTCCAGCGTTAGGGCGCACTTCATGGATACGGATCAACTGGTAAAGGTTCTTGACGCAATCACCAGGCTTCTTGCCGTGGTTGCATGGCCTTTGCTCGTCTTATTCGTGGTGCTCCGTTTTCGATCTGCAATTAAGGATTTCTTCGAGAGCTTGAGCGAGTTTTCGCTTAAAGGGGCTGGGGTCGAGGCTTCGGCGAAGAGGTCGCAAATTGAAGCAGCGGCCAGCCTAGCCGCCGCCGCCGCCACCGACCCCCGCGAGAAGACAACAGCAGGTGAAGCCGCACGAAACGCAGCCGATGTTGTCTCAGACGTACTGACAAACAAAGCAGTCCGTAGAGCTAAGAAATCTAGAATCCTGTGGGTCGATGACAACCCGAGTAACAACGTTGCAGAACGAGAGTCACTAGAGGCGCTCGGCATCAGCATTGTCATTGCCACTACAACTGAGCAGGCTTTGGAAGTTTTGCGGCAGAAAAGATTCGATCTGGTTATTTCCGATATGGGTCGTCCACCAGATGATCGAGCTGGATATACCTTGCTATCCGAGATGCGCGAACAGAAGATTCGCGTGCCATTCCTGATTTATGCGGCGGGAGGCAACTTGCCAGCGCACAAAATGGAGGCACTTAGCCGAGGTGCTATAGGCTCTACCAACCGAGCAACTGAGCTGTTCCATATGGCGCTAAAATCACTTGGCGCGCCCTAACAACTCGTTCAAGGCGGACGGCTTCGCCGCCGCTTAACTCCAGCGTTAGCGATCAAAAACATGGTGCCCTTCGGCCTTACCCAAGATCAGTTCTCTGCACGCTATCGACGTTGCCTTGATCACTCCTCGGCTCGCCTCATCGAAGAGCTGCGCCAGTTGTTTGGCCGCACTGTTCCGAGCACGGTTAGAGCCTCGGAAGTTCAGATCTTTTTCGGCGATGATGGTCTCGACCAGCCGACCGTATGGATCTACTACCGTGGCGACAACAACAAAGTCGCTCATTCAGACCCCGCTATCTTTCCAGGTCGTTCCATGCAGCTCTCTACCGGGCTTGAATCCATGGATGACTTCGATGAGGGCTATTTCAACGACTCGTTGTTCAACGGCCTCTACATTGCGGCAAACTCGGTCAAATCATGGTTCGCCGAATGCTGGTGGAAAGCTGGGGGTTGGGCCTACCCCATTCCAGTCAAATTGAAGGTTCACGACGACTTTGGCGATGGCACTACTATTGAGCTATCCGAGCATCGCTAACAATTCGTTCAAGGCGGACGGCTTCGCCGCCGCTTAACTCTAGCGTTAGGCGCAATTCATAGGGATCGCTATGAATCATAGTGAGGTATCAATGCTTCGCAATTTATCGGTCGTGGCTGTTTGTGTTTCCCTGATTCTGGCTATGGTGCCCGCTAGTGCTCAAGTCACCGAATCCAAAAATTTGGAATCTGCCCTTGCTGCTCTCGCCCTAAGGCAAGACTTTCCTCAGGTCGGCGATATCCAAGCATCCTTGCATGTTGTGTTCAGTGATGAAACGCCGTTAATTGGGAGCACGTTCTATAAGGCCAAAAACAACAGGTGGGGTATCACCACGGTTACTTTGGCTGATCCAAGGGACCCATTTCATGGGATGAGCATCACCTTGGACGGATCGTCTTGTGCAACCGCCATTGGTGTTGCGAAGTTTGCAGGGGTTGCTGTCAACCACAATTGGGCGCTTGGCGTGGATGGTGGACCTGGCTATCGAGCAATTTCGGCACGAATCGACGATCAGCGCGAGTTGAGTTTTTGGGCCACATCCGACCATGATTGCTTAACAAAAGTTCGTCTGAGGGAAGATCCTCCAGCGCACTGATCATCGACATCTCGGCATCACCAAGGCGATGACATTGCCTCACATCATCAAGGCTTGCCATGAACTCATCACGTCGCAGGCCTAACTCCTCGTTCAAGGCGGACGCCCCCGGCGCCGCTTAACTCAAGCGTTAGCCTTTACAAGCATGGCCATGAACGACCAAGAATTCGACGCATATTTAGATCTGGCACTCGACGAGCTGGAGGCAAAACAGGCCACTCTTAAAGACGACTTCGGTCTCGGGCACCACGGTCGTTTCGTCGTTGACTATGTGGCAAGCACACTCACGTTCTTCGACAAAGAGGCGCCTCGTGCTGAGGCATCAATCCTGCCAGTCTCTACTCATATCCCAGCAAAACGTAATCTCCTATGGTCTTGGGCCAATCAACAACTGCCTGCTCAGGTCAGGGAGTTGTCCTCGCAAGTGAAGGAACTTCATTCTGTCACCGGCTTCGAAATTTTCGCCAACGAGCGCGTGCAGTGCGATGAGTCTATGGCCTGGGAGTTCACCGCCCTGGCTTGCAAGTGTCTATCCGCAATTGGCGCATACCGAGTTCCACACGGAGACATACATGCACATGTTCTCATCACATCCATCCGGCAGGTCGGCTAACATCTCGTTCAAGGCGGACGGCTTCGCCGCCGCTTAACTCCAGCGTTAGGCCGCAGAAGGATGTGCTCGTGTTCGAATATCGAGTAACAAAGTATGACCCTCGCATCCGTAATTCCGGGGTGACCTACAGCGAGTGGACCTCCGTGAGTGACATTGGCAAGTCATTTGATGGAGTGCCTTTAACCAGTTCTGAGTATCAGAGAGTCGAGAGCACGTACATTGCCAGTGCTCTAGCGTTCCTTCGGGAGGCAGGCGTTCCGTCACTTACCGTTCGAGCGCTAGAGAACCACCGCGATGCGAATGTTGTACTTGGCGATGGCGACGTCATGTCGCTTGAGCAAGTGAGCGTCATCCTCCCCCAGGTTCTGAGGGAGAAATTCTGGTGCAAACTTGAAGGACTGGATTCGTTCATCCATGTTGGGTACGACTACTACATGTATGTTGGAGTTCCACTTGATTGCCCAAAGGCGGAGAAACTAGCTGCCAGCCTCGGACTGTTCGTAGAGCAGTTTCAGTCGCCCTACGGTGAGTCGGATGCGGTCTAACAATTCATTCAAGCCGAATCCTCTTCGCGGGTCGGCTTAACTCAGGCGTTAGGGCGCACTAGTGACTTCACCGCATCTCACATCACTAGAGGTAGACGGCTGGGCAATCGATGACGGCGAGGTTGCTCATGCAGGGAGCCCAGAGACGTATCCCATTCCCTCAAAGGCCGTGCGCGAATCGCTTGAGCCAGACAGCTTAGTCAAGATTTGCTTCTATATCCGTGCACCAGATGAGTCCGGTAATGTCGTGGACCAAGGAGAGCGGATGTGGGTGTTGGTCAAAGAGCGTAAGAACGGTTGGTATCGTGGTGAGCTGGACAATGACCCATACTGCACTGACGCTATTCAGGCAGGTATGGGGCTTTGGTTTCAATCTCGCCACATCATCGCCATCTATCAGGACTGAGTGGGTGCGCCCTAACAGTTCGTTCAAGGCGGACGGCTTCGCCGCCGCTTAACTCAAGCGCTAGGCCATAGGAGGACACCAAATGAAGCGCACATGGACGATCATCGGGGTTGAAAATGTGGCTGGCAGCTTCAAATGGTACCAGTCGCTCTTTGGCCAGACGGAAACACGTCCCGCCCATGACGACTTCGGGCAAATCCTCGACTCGGATGGCACGGTTTTGCTCTGCCTTCACGCATGGGGTGCCCACGAGCATCCCTCCTTGATGAGCCCCGCTCACGGGAAGCCTGGCAACGGCCTCATCCTGTTTTTCCGTGTGGACGATTTCGACATGGCGCTGCCAAGGGCGCGCGCGCTCGTCACTCGGCTCGAAGAGGAGCCACACAGGAACCCGAACACGGGAACCATGGAGTTCTCGCTCCGGGATCCGGACGGGTATTACGTCATGGTGAGTGCGCTCTCCACGGCCTGACCATGCGTACGAGCCGACACCGCTTCGCGGCACGGCATAACTCCAGCGTCAGGCAGCATCGACAACTATGGAAATCATCAAATTTTCCAGTGAAGAGAAAGATCTGATTGTTCGCAAGATCAAGCTGTACTTCTCGGAAGAGCTGAAGCAGAAGATCGGAAGTTTCGATGCGGAATTTCTGCTGGATTTCTTCGCACAGGAGATAGGTGCGTACTTCTACAATCGCGGCCTCTACGACGCGCAAGCCCTACTTGCAGCCAAGCTGGAGGATATCCAGGACTCCATCCATCAGCTTGAACAAGCGACTGACTTCAGGAAATGACGCAGCACGGCGGTGCCCGATAACTTCTTCAGGCGGGCGGGCGCAACATATGCTGCTTAACTCAAGCGACAGCCACTCTTCCAATGAACAACTTACAAACTCTGACGCGCTACAAGGCATGGGCTGACGATCTTTTTTACACCGCCCTTGCGCAACTGTCCGAGCGGGAACTTGTCGCTCCACGCCCGATCGTCTTCGGCAGCATCCTGCGCACGATGAATCATGTGCGCGCCATGGATCAGGTCTGGCGGGCGCACCTGGAAGGCAAGCCGCACGGGTTTGTCACGCGCAACCCGGAAACGCATCCGCCGCTTGCCGAGTTGCGGAAGATCCAGCAGGCTCTGGATGCGTGGTACATCGAATACGCCGACTCGCTGACGGACCCGGCGTGCGAGCAGGTGGTCGACTTCGCCTTCATTGGCGGCGGCAATGGCTCCATGAGCCGCGCAAACATCCTGCTCCATGTCGTCAACCACACGACATACCACCGCGGCCATGTGGCAGACATGCTGTACACGATCGGCGCAGTGCCGCCAACCACCGATTTACCGGTGTTCCTTCTGAAAAAGAACGAAGGTGCCTGAGCCTTCGTCAAAGCGGCGCGCATAACGCGCGCCGCTTGATTCAGACGTTACTTGCAACCAGTGCTCCAAACCACAGCATCACTTCGCTTCGGATTTGATCTCATGGCCGCCGAACTCATTGCGCATCGCCGCCAGCAATTTGTCGGAGAACGATTCGGTGTCGCGCGAACGCAGCCGCTCGATCAGCGAAGCGGTGATGATCGGGGCGGGCACGTTGAGGTCGATCGCCTCGTCCACCGTCCAGCGGCCTTCGCCGGAATCGACGACGTACGGCGCGATGCCGTCCATCTTGGGATTCTTGCCGAGCGCGTCGGTGGTCAGGTCGAGCAGCCATGAACGGACCACGCTGCCATAGCGCCAGATCTCGCCGATCTGCTTGAGGTCGAGGCCGAACTCCTGCTTGTGCTGCAGGATCGAGAAGCCTTCGGCATACGCCTGCATCAGGCCGTATTCGATGCCGTTGTGGACCATCTTGGTGAAATGGCCGGAACCGACCGGACCGACGCGGCCCCAGCCCTGATCCTTGGCCGGTGCCAGCGTCTCGAAGATCGGTTTCAAGGTATCGACGGTTTTCTCGTCGCCACCGACCATCATGCTGTAGCCCTCTTTCAGGCCCCACACGCCACCGCTGGTGCCGCAGTCGACGTAGCCCAGGCCGTTGTCGGCGTAGCGCTTCGCGCGGCGCACGGTGTCCTTGTAGTTGGAGTTGCCGCCATCGATTACGGTGTCGCCCTTGGCCAGCAACGGCAGCAGTGCGTTGACGGTGTCATCGGTGACCTTGCCGGACGGCACCATCAGCCACACCGCTCGCGGCGTCGGCAGCGCCTTGACCAGAGCCTGCAGCGAATCGGCCGAGCCTGCACCTTTCGCTTCCACCGCCTTGCGCGCATCCGCGTTCGGATCGAAGCCGGTCACCTTGTGGCCACCCTTGACCAGGCGCTCCGTCATATAGGCGCCCATCTTGCCGAGACCGATCATGCCAAGTTCCATAACGTGTCCTTAGTTTGAAGTGACGAGATAACAAGCTGGCCATCCTACGCGGACCACCGATAAATCGGCGTGAGCGCAGCCGGCCTGCATGGACATGCCAGTCAGCGTGCCAGCCAGCGCTGCAACCTTGCGCGCAGCCGCTGGGTGATACGGGTACGGACATAGGCCTTGGCGGCTTCGCGGATCGCCTCGGCCTGGGTGGGATAGGCGTGGATGACTTTCGCCAGCGTGCGCAGGCCGATGCCGGCGACCATGGCCAGGGTGATCTCGTTGATCATCTCGCCGGCATGACGGGCCACGATGGTGGCGCCGAGGATGGTGTCGGTGCCGTCGCGGATATGGATTTTCACGAAGCCGATCTCTTCGCTGTCGGTCACCGCACGATCGATCTGGTGCATCGGCACGGTAAAGGTCTTGACCGGGATGCCTTTGCGATTGGCCTCGCGCACGTACATGCCGACATGGGAGATTTCCGGATCGGTATAGGTACACCACGGAATGACCAGTTTGCTGAGGCGCTTGCGACCCCGCATCAAGGCGTTGTGCACCACGATACGCGCCGAGGCGGCTGCGGTGTCGGTGTACTGCTCCTCGAGACAGACATCGCCGGCGGCATAGATGCGCGGATTGCTGGTACACAGGAAATCGTCGACCGCGATGCCATCGGCGGCATCGTAGTCGACGCCCGCTGCTTCCAGATCCAGCCCCTGCACGTTCGGCGCGCGGCCGACGCCGGTGAGGATCGCGTCGACTTCGATGGTGCTGTGGTAATCGGCGCTGACCAGATCGACCAGCTTGCGGCCGTTTTCCACACGCACGGCGGTGACCTCGGTATTGAGCCGCACTTCGAGGCCGTCACGCGCGAAGGCATCGGAGAGGATCTGCGCGGCGTCGCGTTCCTCCTTTTCGAGGAACAGCGGCTTGTCCTGCACGATGGTGACTTGCGCACCCAGATGACGAAAGGCCTGGGCCAGTTCGCAGCCGACGGGACCGCCACCGATCACCAACAGGCGCTGCGGCAGTTCGGTCAGGTTGAAGACGTTGGCATTGGTCAGGAAGCCGGCTTCGCGCAGTCCCGGGATGATCGGTACATGCGGACGCGTGCCGGTGGCGATCATCGCCTTGGCGAAGCGCAGCTTCTGCTCGTTCACCATCAACGTGTCCGGTCCGGCAAAGCGCGCATTGCCGAAAAACATGTCGACGCCGAGCGCGGCCAGCCGGCGTACCGACGAACCGCCGCTGAGATGGCTGCGGATACGGCGCACGCGATCCATCGCCGCGCCAAAGTCCACCTGGATGTTGTCCGGAACCTTTGCGCCGTAGCGGGCCGCATCACGCATCTCGGCATACAGTCGCGAAGTGCGGATCAGCGCCTTGGAAGGCACGCAACCGGTGTTGAGGCAGGTGCCGCCGATCAGGTGTCGTTCGATCATCGCCACCTTGACGCCCATGGCGCAGGCCAGTTCCGCAGCGGCGACGCCGGCTGATCCGGCGCCGACGATGATCAGCGCGTAGCGGTCCGCCGGTTCCGGATTGACCCACGCCTGCGGATGCACGTCAGCGAGCCGCTTGTCTTCGTAGCCATCCTGCGGGGTGGTGACTGACGCATCAAAAGGCGACATCAGTTCGCTCCTCCGGGATGGCCTTTCCGCAACCAGCCGCCTTCGAATCCGGCGCCCTGCAAGCCGTCGCTGATATAGCGGCAAGCGCGCGTCAATCGCCAGATGAACTGGCTGCGGTGGTTCTCGATCATCATGAACACGATGCCCTGATCGAGCCCGTAATGACCTGCCGACACCCACGGCCGTTCGACGCTGGCACCCACGGTCGGGTTGAAGCTGCTGGCCAGCCGATCGTCGGTCAGCATCTGCGGATAGCGTGTCAACATGTTGCGCATGGCTTCCAGCACCCGCTCCGGCGCAAATGGCAGCGAGGCCAGCACGGCCGATGGCGACAGCGTGCCGTCATCCGGGCCGTACGGCACGCCGCGTGCCGCGTAGCCGAACAGCCGCCGTTCCTCATTGAACACGTCAGGCTGCTCGTCGGTGGGACCGTCGCCGGCGGAAAGCCCCCAGCAGTTTTCGTCGTAGCCCGCGAATTCGTGCGGATTGAGCTGGGTATACCTGCGCTGGATGGAAACAGCGTTGCGGCTGTTCTCGAAATAGTCGAAGTCCTTCTCGCGCATGAAACTGTCACGGATGCCGCGCAGATCGATCCATGCATGCGAGAACTGATGGACGAACAGCGGACCAGCGTAGAGGTAGTCGTGGTTGTACAGATTTTCCCACTGATAGGTAGCCGTCCACGCGGTGTAGCAATCGCCTTTGATCGGGTGGGTCGGCGAGCCCAACGCCAACACGTAAAGCACGATTGCCTCGCTGTAGCCTTCCCAGCCGTAATGCAGGAATCCGCTCTCGGGTTTCCAGCCCTGTTTGATGGTGTCACCGTCATCCTGCGCCCAGCACCAGTCGATGCGCCGATAGAGGAAATCGGCCAGTTCGCGCAACTCGGCTTCATCGGGCGTATCGGCCGTGAAATACATGCTGGCGGTGAGCACCCCGGCCATCAGCAGCGCCGTGTCGATCATCGACAGCTCGGACTGCCACACACGCGCACCGGTGTGGATGTCGAGGAAGTGATAGTAGAAGCCCTTGAAGCCGGTTGCCGTGGGGCTGCCGCTCTGATCGCTGTCGCGGAAGAAACGCAGCGCCGCGAGACTGCGCTGGACCGCATCGGCACGTTCCATCCAGCCACGCTCCACCGCCACCGGATAGGACGAGAGTGCAAAGCCGACCACGGCGATGCTGACCGGTGAGTTGTCGCGCGAGGTATCGGCCACCAGGCCATTGCGCGGATTCATGTTCTGCACGAAGTAACCGAAGGCAGCGCACTGCAGCCGGTCGAGCAGGGCCTCATCCGTGAGGGCGGAGAGCTGGGTCATCGGGGATTCCACGGCTGGTCGATCTGGTGCTGCGCCTTGTGTGTCAACCCGGGGGCGCTGGCTGAGCACAGCTCGCTTCGGTTATTCATCGCACCATCCTACTCTGCGGCAAGGTGAAGCAAAGGTCGACGCCGCCGTCTTGACGCCACGGATGCCGACACATGGCGCATGCTGATGCTTTCGCCGCTACCGCCTGGACGATCCATGCCATCCCCCTCTTCGCGCACCATCAACCCGCGCCAGCACGCCCTGCTGTCGAACGGTCATTACAGCGTGATGCTGAGCAGCAGCGGCTCCGGCTACAGCCAATGGCATGACCTGGCGGTGACGCGCTGGCGCGAGGATCCCACCCGCGACCCCTGGGGCAGCTACCTGCTGCTGCGTGATGAGGACAGCGGCGCGGCATGGTCGGCCAGCCAGCAGCCGCTGGGCCTGCGCATGCCGGATGACGCGGTGGTGTTCAGCGCCGGTCGCGCCAGCTTCAGCCGTCGCCACCACAGCCTGCACAGCGTGCAGGACGTGGCGGTGGCCCATGATGCCGACATCGAACTGCGCCGCCTCACCCTCAGCAATCACGGCGATCGCACGCGCACGTTCTCGATCACCTCGTATGCCGAGCTGGTGATCGGCCCGATCGGTGCCGACAACGCGCATCCGGCGTTCTCCAAGATGTTCGTCGAGACGGAATGGGATGCCGCGCATGGCGTGTTGCTGGCCACCCGGCGGCGGCGCGCGAGCAGCGAGGCCGAAGTGTGGGCGGCGCACGCGCTGCAGGTGGTTGGGCAACCGGCTGACGCCACGCCTGAATACGAAACCGACCGCGCGTGTTTTCTAGGGCGTGGCCGCACGCTGCGCCAGGCGCAGGCGATGCAGCCGGGTGTCGCGCTGTCGAACACCAGCGGTTGCGTGCTCGATCCGGTGTTCAGCCTGCGTCGACGCGTCACGCTCGGTCCCGGCGCCAGCGTGACCTTGCTGCTGTGGACGCAGCTCGCCGACTCGCGTGAGGGTGCACTGGCTCTGGCCGCGCGGCTGGGTAACGCAAATGCTGCCGAGCTGCTGTTCGCCGATGCGGCCAACCATGCCGAAGCCGAGCAGCAACGGCTCGGTATCGATGCCGCCCAGGCGGCGCGCTTTGCGCATTGGATGGACGCCGTGCTGTGCAGCGATCCAAGCCAACGCGCGGCGCCTGACGTCTT
>Ga0302220_10003503_pt1 | contig 10868 bp, 7 predicted proteins | sample II_Palsa_E1_3_FD_194572 | JGI IMG/M metagenome (GOLD analysis project Ga0302220, IMG submission 194572) | Peat permafrost microbial communities from Stordalen Mire near Abisko, Sweden - II_Palsa_E1_3 | ecosystem: Environmental > Terrestrial > Soil > Palsa > Peat permafrost | place: Sweden... | reverse complement strand
TCATAGTCATCCTGCGCAATGGGGAGACAGTCGGCGGCGGCGCTTTCAAGCGCTATGACGCGACGACTGCAGAGCTCAAGCGTATCTGGACCCATGCGAGTCAGCGGCGCCAGGGTCTCGCGCGCCGGGTCGTTCAGGAGCTCGAAACGCGCGCGATACGCCAGGGGTATCGCCGCGTGTATCTGACTACCGGTTTCCGGCAGCCAGAGGCCGCTGGACTCTATACCCATGCTGGCTACGAAGCACTGTTCGATCGTTCGATCGCACCGGAGATCCATTTTCGTCTTCCGTTCGGCAAGGATTTGCTGGAACCGGGCCGCACCGATTCGCTGCGCGATCTGATCCATCCTGGGCCGCTCGGCCGCCGGTAGGAAAGCACGCGCATTACTCGTCGATCAGATCGTCTATTTCAACAGGACATATCAAGTCATGAAGCAAGGTCGGAAAGTTTTATTGGCAATCGCCGGAACATTCTTCGCATTGGCACTGGGCGTTGCAGGTACAGCGTGGGCCGCGAATACGTTCAATCTGAGCCCGGATCAGCACGACCGTGTCCGGACCACGCCTGATGCGGCGGCGATCAAGGCCGTCCCCCCTTCGTTTCAGTTCGCATCGAAGGACGAAGTGGTGATCGGCATGGCAGTCGCGTGGCCGCCGCTTGGTGCGTACGCAACAGATGAGAAGACGATCGTCGGATTCGACCCGGACCTCGCGCAACTGGTCGCTGACGGCCTGGGACGGAAGCTGAAAATCGTCGTGCTCGCCTGGGAAGACTGGCCGCTCGCGTTGCAGTCGGGCAAGGTCGATGCGGTTCTGTCGAACGTGACCGTTACCGAGGAGCGCAAGGAGAAGTTCGACTTCTCGACTTACCGTCGTGACGTGCTGGGCTTCTACGTAGCGGATTCGAGCCCGATCAAGGTGATCCGTGAACCGAAGGACGTTGCCGGACTGCGTGTCATTACCGATTCAGGAACGAATCAGGAAAAGATCCTGCTCGCGTGGGACAAGGAAAATGTCGCGCATGGTCTGAAACCGGTTCAGGTTCAGTACTACGACGACATCGCCGTGCGCGACGTGGCACTGCGCTCAGGACGCGCGGACGCGATTCTGAGCGTCAACTCGGCGCTCGCCTACGCGGCTGCGCAGAAGGGCGGAATACGGGCGGTTGGCACCATCAGTGGCGGCTGGCCGATTCTGGCCGACGTCGCGATCACGACCCGCAAGGGCAGTGGACTCGCGGCACCGCTCACGCTGCTGCTAAACGACCTCATTGGCAGTGGGAAATACACTCAGGCACTCGAGCGCTGGAGCCTGGGTTCGGAAGCGATCGACAAGGCCCGGACGAATCCGCCGGGTCTGCCGAAAAGCTAAGTCAACCGGGCAGCGCCAGCTGCCTGGATAGAGCTCTGTTTTATCTCTTCGCTGTACATCCTAAGTATTACTAAGAACTAAAAGATTGCTCCTCACACTGTTGAAATAAGCCGGTGTGGCGGAGCGTTGTCTTCGCCTACCACCAACGGACAGTTCGATGCGCAAGAAAAACAGGAAAAATGAGGCCGCCCGGGCCACCACTGGAGTTCGCATAAAGTTGCTCTCGGCCGCCGTTCTGGCGGTTACATGCAACGGCGCGGCATGGGCTCAGGGCGTAACTGTGCCGACGCAGGCGAGCGATGCCGCGGCTACCGCGCCTACCGCGACCGGGGCCCAGCCCGCGGCAACAGTCCCCGACGCGACGCAGTCCGCGAAAGCAGCGCCGGCAGTGAAACACGCTGTCGCTAGCGGCACCGTGCAGCAGGACACCGTCGTGGTGACCGGCACACGCACGAGTACAAAGGCAAGCCAGAGCCTGACCCCGATCGATGTGATCAGCGGCGCGCAGTTGCAATCGACTGGGCAGAGCAATCTTCGGGATGCACTCGTCAAGCTGTCGCCGTCAATCACACGGGAAACCTACGCTGGGGACACGGCGCAGTTGACCGATGCGCTTTCGTTGCACGGCCTGACACCGGACCATGTGCTCGTGCTGGTGAACGGCAAGCGTCGCCATACGACGGCCAATATCGCGCTCGACGGTGGTCTCAACGAAGGTTCGACTGGCGTCGACATCGATATGATCCCGGTCGCGCTGATCGATCACATCGAAATCCTGCGTGACGGTGCGTCGGCGCAGTACGGCTCGGACGCGATTGCTGGTGTGATCAACATCATCCTGAAGTCGGCCTCGCACGGCGGCTCGCTACAGACGACGAGCGGTCAGACCTACGACGGCGACGGCTTCAGGAACGGCGAGTCCGCCAATCTCGGCCTGAATCTCGGCGATCATGGCTTTCTCGATCTGGCAGCGGAGTATGACCGCCAGAATCATACGGTACGTACCGCTCCCGACGACTACTTCGGGACCTTCCAGCAGGGGCATGGCTACTATAACCCGATCGAGGGCGATCCGGCCAGCACGCGGGAGTCAGTGGGTTTCAACGCGGGGTATTACCTTGGCGACGACGTGGAACTGTATGGCTTTGGCACGTATGCACACCGCAATGCCGAGGCTTACCAGAACTACCGTCCCCCTTCAGTGCTTCCGCAGGTGTATCCCAGCGGTTTCGTGCCTACCGAGACCGTCAACGAAAACGACTATTCAGTCACCGCGGGCGCCAAAGGTCAGAACCTGTTTGGCTGGTCCTGGGACCTGAGCACGACCTATGGCGGCGACAATGAAGGCATAGGAATGGTCAACTCGGCCAACACCGCACTGTACGCGGCGGATGGGTTCACGCCGACTAGTTTCCACCTTGCGACCGTCAGCAACACGCAACTGACGAACAACCTGGATTTCTCGCGGGCGTTCCAACTGCCGCTGCTGCCGGCGCCGGTCAACGTGTCGTTTGGTCTCGAACAGCGGCGTGAGACCTACAGCGTGGGAGCGGGCGATGAGTATTCCTATCTGCTGGGCGGGGCACAGGCATTGCCTGGACTTGCACCCGTTAGCGCCAGCGACAACTCGCGCGACGTGCTCGGCACGTATATCGACCTCTCGACCCACCTGACGCAGAAATGGACGGTTGATCTGGCGGGACGCTTCGAGCATTACAGCGATGTCGGCGACACGACGAACGGCAAGATCTCGACACGCTACGACTTCACGCCGCAGATTGCAGTGCGCGGCAGTGTCAGTAGCGGATTCAGGGCTCCGTCCCTCGCTGAGGAGTACTACAGCAACGTCAACGAATCGCCGGCATCGGTTACCGGCCTTCTGGCGGCCAATTCAGCAGCGGCCAGACTGATCGGCGCGCAGCCGTTGAAGCCGGAGGAGTCGACCAACTACAACGTCGGCCTCGTGCTGACGCCTGTCAAGAACCTGAATGTGACGATCGACGCTTACCAGATCGACATCCGCAACCGCATCGTCGAAGGTGGCACGGCCTCGGGCGCCGCCGCTATTGCGGCGATGGAGGCCGCAGGGTTGTCGGTGCCGAGCTCGGTCCCGGCGTCAGCGGTGTCTGCGAGCTACTTCACGAACGGTGCAAGCACGCGCACACGTGGGCTCGACTTGTCCGGCACCTGGCACACCGGTTTTGGTGCTTATGGACAGGTGGACTGGGATCTCGGCGTGAACCTGAACACCACTTCGGTCACGCGCGTGGCGAACGGGGCGAACGGTCAACCGGAACTCAATGCGCAGCAGATCGCCTGGCTGACCACGGCAACGCCGAAGAACAAGATCATTGTCGGCGGCACCTGGCATCTCGACAAGTGGGGCGTGAGCCTGCACGAGACGCGCTTTGGTTCGACCTCGAGCGAGGAAACCTACATCGTGGGGCCCAATGCTTTCTCCACGACGCAGTTCATCCATTTCGAGAATGCGGCGCGCTACGTGACCGATCTCGAAGTCCGGTACGACGTGACGAAGCGATTCCAGATAGCGGTAGGGGCGAACAACCTGTTCAACGTCTACCCGTCCAAACTGCCTTATCAAGCTCAGCTTGAAGGCGCGCAATACGACGCGTTTGCTTCCACGATCGGCGAGGACGGTGGTTTCTACTATCTGCGCGCCCGCTACACGTTCTGACGTAATTCGTCATATGCATAGCAAAATTTGCTCGAACGATATCGGCCTGCGATGGCGATAATGGAACAGGCGGATGTCGCTCGGCAAGTTTCCCGTAACTCTGTTCCCGCGCGAGTTTTATGGCGCGGTGAGGTATCGATATGTCCTATTCCCTTTCGATTCTCGACAAAAGCCCGATTGCCGACGGAACGAATGCCCACGACGCGCTGCGTTTTACCGTCCGGCTCGCGCAGCGTGCGGAAGCGTTGGGTTACAAGCGTTACTGGATTGCGGAGCATCATGGTGCGCCGGGGCTCGCCAGTTCCGCGCCGGAGATTGTCGTGTCCCATCTGCTCGCGCATACGTCACGCATCCGCGTGGGTTCGGGTGGCGTGATGCTGCAGCATTACAGCCCTTTTAAGGTAGCGGAAACGTTCCGCGTGCTCGCCTCGCTGGCGCCGGGTCGCGTCGACCTGGGCGTTGGCAAGGCGCCGGGCGGCTTGCCGCTGACGACGCGCGCGCTTCAGTGGTTTCACGACAAGGCAAAGAAGCCCGATTTCGCCCATCAGCTTGCCGAACTCGATGCGTTCCTTAAAGCGGGCGTGGCCGTCGATCACCCATTGGCAGGCGCGATAGCGCTGCCTACACCGCCCGAAGCGCCGCAAGGCATTCTGCTAGGCGGCAGTCCGGAAAGCGCGGCGCTCGCCGCGGAACACGGCTGGCAATTCTGCTATGCCGGTCACTTTAACGGCGATAGCGACAGTATCGGGCGTTCCATTAATACGTATCGCGATGCGACAGGACGCACGCCGCTGCTCGCGCTCTACGCGTTTGCTGCGCAGTCCAAAGCAGAGGCTCAACGTCATGTTGGCCCATTGCGCATTTTCAAGCTGCGGCTCGCCACCGGGCAGAGCGTCAATCTGCCTAGCCCTGAGGCCGCAGCGGAGTTCGCGCGGCAAATCGGCGTGAGCGACTACCGCCTCGACGAATTGCATCCGCACGTTGTTACCGGTACCGCAGACGATGTGCACCAGGAACTCGACGCATTGCACGAACGCTTCGGCATCGAGGAATTCGTGATCGACACCCCCGTAGCGGACTATGCGTTGCGTCTCGCTTCATTCGAAGCGTTGTCCCCTGTGGAACAGGCCGCGCGCGTCTGACCGCTTCTACATTCACGCTTATTTTCGTTTACCGGATCCAACCATGACCCAGCGAAACCTCACTTTCGGCATCATGCTGCATGGCGCAGGTGGCCATATGAATTCCTGGAAGCATCCAGCTGGCCCCGCCGATGCCAGCGTCAACCTCGATTTCATCACGGGCATCGCGCAGAAGGCGGAGGCCAACGGCGTTGCATTCGCCTTCGTGGCCGATGGCCTTTATATCAACGAGAAGTCGATTCCGCATTTCCTGAACCGTTTCGAGCCGATTTCGATCCTGTCGGCGCTGGCAACGGCGACTTCGAAGATCGGCCTGGCGGGCACGCTCTCGACTTCGTACAGTCACCCGTTTACGGTGGCGCGGCAGTTCGCTTCGCTTGACCTGATTAGCGGCGGACGTGCGGGATGGAATGTCGTGACTTCGCCGCTCGAAGGCTCCGCGAAGAACTACGGCGGCGAGCATCCCGATCATGAACTGCGTTACCAGATCGCCGACGAATATCTGGAGGCGGTGCAGGGGCTGTGGGACAGTTGGGATGACGACGCATTCGTGCGCGACCGCGAGAGCGGACGTTTCTTCGATCGCGAGAAGCTGCATACGCTCAACCACAAGGGCCGTTTCTTCGAGGTGGCGGGGCCGATCAATATCCAGCGCTCACCGCAGGGTCAGCCTGTAATCTTCCAGGCCGGCTCATCGGATTCCGGCGTCGCGCTTGCCGGCAAATATGCGGATGCGGTGTTCACCCATTCGCCGTCGCTTGAAGAAACGCGGGCGTTCGCGGAGAGCGTGCGGCAGAGCGCGGTTGAGCACGGGCGCGCGGCGACCGACGTCAAGATCTTCCCGGGCATCGGGCCGATCGTCGGCGCGAGTGTAGAAGAGGCGGAAGCGAAGTATCGCGTGATCCGCGACCTGATATCGATAGAGGAGGCGCTCGCCTATCTGGGCCGTTTCTTCGAACACCACGACTTTACGCAATACCCGCTCGACGAGCCGTTCCCAGAACTCGGCGACCTCGGCAAAAACAGCTTCCGCTCGACCACCGACCGCATCAAGGCCGAAGCGAAGAAGAATGGCTCGACCCTGCGCGAGGTCGCACTGGAAGTGACGACACCGAAGCCGCAATTCATCGGCACAGGCGAACAGATCGCGGATGAACTGATCCGCTGGTTCGACGCCGGTGCATCCGATGGTTTCATCCTCGGTTTCCCGGTGCAGGCCGAAGGGTTCGACGACTTTGTCCGCTATGTGATCCCGGCGCTGGAGGCGCGTGGCCGCTATAGCCGCACGCTGGCCGGGCAAACGCTGCGTGATCATCTTGGGTTGCCACGACGCGAAAGCCGCTACGCCGCCGCGGAAACGGCATGATCGACGCAGCGCGACGCAGGAGGGCAGAATCATGAGCGACACCACCCAGCGGTTTCCGGGTACCACTCACGCGGGCCACGCAATCGATGATCTGGCAGTGCCCGAATACGCGCACTATCGGATCGTTCCCGCAAGGCACCATGCGCGCACGGCAGGAACCGTGCTGGCGATCGCGCTGATCGCGATCGTGGCGAATTCGGTACTCGGAAATCCCCGTTGGGGCTGGGGCGTCTTCGCGCAGTGGTTTTTTGCTGGGCCCGTGATCGAAGGCCTGGGGCGCACGCTGGTGCTCACAGGGCTCGGCGCGTTGTTCGGCTTCGCGCTCGCTGTACCGCTTGCACTGGCGCGCGTATCGCGTTCGCCGCTACTGGCGAGCTGTGCATGGGCGTTTATCTGGCTATTCCGTTCGATTCCACCGATTGTGCTGTTGCTTCTGCTGAACAACCTCGGCTATCTGTACGAGACGATCTGGATTGGTGTGCCGTTCACGCATATTGCACTACTGAATGAATCGACCACCGACCTGATCAGTCCGTTTTTCGCTGCAGTTCTTGGGCTCACGCTGAACCACGCGGCGTTTTCCGCTGAGGCTATCCGCGGTGGGATTCTCTCGGTCGACCACGGGCAGCGGGAGGCCGGTGCGGCGCTGGGTCTGCCGGGTGGTCGCCAGGTGCGTCGCATCGTGTTACCGCAGGCGATGCGCGCCATCTTGCCGACCGCGTTCAACGACGTGATCGGTCTGGCGAAAGGCACCTCGGTCGTCTACATCCTCGCCATGCCGGACCTGTTCTATACGGTGCAGATCATTTATCACCGCAATCTGGAGGTCATTCCGCTGCTGATGGTCGCGACGATCTGGTATCTGATCATCCTCACGGCTTTGTCGGCGATTCAGGTTCACATCGAACGGTACTATGCACGCGGTGCGACGCGCGAGCAGGTGTCGGTGTCGCCGTTGACTGCATGGTTCGGCCGGTGGCGTAGTGCGCGTGCTGCAGGCGCCGAGAGAGCAGGCGAGCTTGTGAGTCGATCCGGCACGGCGGCGAAAACCAGCGGCGAGACGGGGAGCGAAGCGGGCAAAACCGGCTGGGCGCAGCGGCGGACCGGCGGCAAGGTGGGCATCCATAACGTCTCGAAGAGCTTCGGCACCCTGAAGGTGCTCGATAACATCTCGCTGGCGTTTCCTTCGGGCAGCGTCACCGTGATTCTCGGTCAGTCGGGCTCGGGCAAGTCGACGCTGTTGCGCTCGGTCAACCACCTCGAACGCGTCGACGATGGCTTCATTGATATCGACGGCGAACTGATCGGGTATCGCCGCGACGGACGCACGCTCTACGAGCTCAAGGAGAGGGACATCCTGCAGCGGCGTCGCGCGGATGTCGGCATGGTCTTCCAGAGCTTCAACCTGTTCCCGCACCTGAGCGTGCTCGACAACGTCATCGAGGCGCCGCTGGCCTCAGGTGTGCCGCGTGCGCAAGCCCAGGCTGAGGCGCGCACGCTGCTCGCGCGCGTGGGACTCGCCGACAAGGCCGATGCCTGGCCGCGGCAGTTGTCGGGCGGTCAGCAGCAACGTGTGGCGATTGCGCGAGCGCTTGCACTGAAACCGAAAGTGCTGCTGTTTGACGAGCCAACGTCGGCACTCGATCCGGAGCTTGTCAACGAGGTGCTCGACGTGATCCGCCAGCTTGCGCGTTCGGGCACGACGCTGATCATTGTCACGCACGAGATCGGTTTTGCGCGCGAGGTCGCCGACACAATCGTATTCATGGACGGTGGACGCATCGTCGAATCGGGGCCGCCGTCGCGCGTTCTAGGCGATCCGGCACAGGCTCGCACGCGTGAATTCCTCTCGAAGGTGCTGTAAGCGTATGCAACGAAGAAAATGCAACGGCTTAGGAAAACTGATGATCGGCCGACGGACGTTCATGATAGAGATGGTAGCGCTGGCTGCGTTGCCGTTTGCATGGCGCGCTGAATCAGCTCATGCCGCAACACAGGCTTACGACTTCAGCCCAGCGCAGACAGGGCGTGTCCGTGCACCGAAGGATCCCGACGCGCAGCGCCTGCTGGCAGGCTATCGCCTCGTCTCGCCGGGGGTGTTGACGGTGGCGATAGCGCCATTCGATCCGCCAATCGCGACGTACGCAACCGATGCCCGCAGCGTCGTGGGCGCCGATCCCGATTACGCACAGCTTGTCGCCGATGCGCTCGGCCTGCGCCTCACGCTGGTGCCTGTCGCGTGGCAGGACTGGCCGCTCGGTCTTACGTCGGGCAAATACGATGCGGTGATCTCGAACGTAGGCGTCACCGAGAAGCGCAAGCAGAAATTCGATTTCACGACCTACAGGCTAGGGGTACACGGCTTCTACGTCCGCGCAGACAGCCCGATCAAGGCGATCCGCGAACCACAAGATATTGCCGGCCTACGCGTCATCACGAGATCCGGGACGATCCAGGAGCGGATCGTGCTCGAATGGAACGAGCGCAACGTGGCGCACGGGCTGAAAGAGGCCACCGTGCAGTACTACGATGACGGCGCCGCGGAGCGCCTTGCGCTGCTGTCGCGCCGCGCGGATGTCATTGTTAATCCGGATCCGTCGCTTTCCTATGAGGCCGCGACCCAAGGACAGATCCGCCAGGCCGGCACGGTCAACGCGGGCTGGCCGAACAACGCGGATGTGGCGATCGCGACCCGCAAGGGCAGCGGCCTCGCACCGGCGCTGACGGCCGCGACCAACGGGCTGATCCGCGGCGGGCAGTATCGCGCGGCGCTCGCGCGCTGGGGCTTGCAGACGGAGGCCGTCGAGCGCTCCGAAACCAATCCCCCCGGTTTTCCGGATGCGTGATCGAAGGCGTTTGCTGGCGCGAGCCAAAACACCGATGCGAAACCCTGGCAACTGGCCGCACTGCTTGACAGTGCATTGCCAGAACAACGAGAGAGGGCATTTATGTGTGCTATTCGCATTGACCACCTTGCTTTCCTGACGCCGGGCAACTATGCCGACGATGCGCCGCTCGCCGGTTTCGAGCGGACGCTTGAACTGTTTGGCGTCGGCGAGGCGCTCGGCTACGACAGCGCGTGGGTGCGCCAGCGCCACCTGGAACGAGCGGTATCCTCTTCAGCGACGTTCCTCGCAGCAGCCAGCCAGCGCACGACGCGGATCGGCCTCGGCACAGCGGTGATCCAGATGGGCTATGAGAATCCATTTCGTCTTGCCGAGGACCTTGCCACCGTCGATGTGTTGTCCCACGGCCGCCTGAACATCGGATTGAGCGCGGGTGCCCCGGCGCACGGCATTCTGCTCGGCGAACGGCTTTTCGATGCGAATCCCGAACTGATCGACTTCTCGCATGCGCGCGTCGAGCGTCTGCGCCGCAATCTCGCGGGAGAATGGCTCGACGGGGAGGACACCTTCATCGAATCGGCGGCGGGCCGCGTGCGGCCTCGCGTAACGCCCTATGCGGCGGGTCTTGCCGAGCGGCTCTGGTATGGCGGCGGTTCGCAGCGCTCGATCGAATGGGCCGCTCGCAACGGCTTCAATCTGCTGATCGGCAACATCACGACCGGTGAAGGAACCGACGATTACCGCGAAGCGCAGCTACGTCAGCTCGATCTGTTCCACTCGCACTGGAGCGAAGCGCGCACGCCGCGTATCGCGCTGGGCCGCGTGATCGTGCCGATCGATGGCGCCGACGCCCGGACGCGGCAACGCTATCGCGAGTTCTCGGAGGGGCGCCACGCGCGCACTTTAACTGCGCATGGCGAGCGCCGTACGTTGTTTGCGCCCGATCTGGTCGGTACTGCAGACGAGATCGTCGCGCGCCTGCTCGACGATCCGGTCGTTGGACAGGTTCGCGAACTGCGCCTCGAATTGCCGTACGACCTGCCGTTTGAGAACTATCAGCAGATCCTGGAGGACTTCGTCACACGTATCGCACCCGAACTGGGCTGGCGGCCGGAGGCCGCACGTGAACCTGTCGCGGCGTAGCAGCCGCCGCGCATATTGCCGTATCGAGTGATTGACCTTATGACACAAGCCCACGCCGCATCCGTTTCCACTGCTTCACCACAGATTCAAACCGTGCCCGATGATCGCCTCGTTTATGTTTCGGTAAACGATCCGTTGGCGCATCCTCTTTTCGAAGAACTCGCCTACGAATACAGCAGTCGTTACGCAGGCCTGATCGATACCGACGAGATCGCGAGAGAGATGCAGCGCTATCCCGTAGAGGCTTTCGCGCCGCCACATGGCGCGTTCGTGCTTCTGCTGCGGGACGGGCGCGCCATAGCGGG
>Ga0302220_10003499_pt1 | contig 10874 bp, 8 predicted proteins | sample II_Palsa_E1_3_FD_194572 | JGI IMG/M metagenome (GOLD analysis project Ga0302220, IMG submission 194572) | Peat permafrost microbial communities from Stordalen Mire near Abisko, Sweden - II_Palsa_E1_3 | ecosystem: Environmental > Terrestrial > Soil > Palsa > Peat permafrost | place: Sweden... | reverse complement strand
CAACTTTGTGAAGATCGTGCAGCGCGTGCCGGTGAAGATTGTTATCGATAGCGGATTGCAGCCCGACCTTCCGTTGCCGCTCGGACTTTCCGTGGATCCGAAGGTGACGTTGAGATGAGCGATCGTTCCAGCTGGAAGCCGAAGTCGAATCCGTGGCTGATTGCGGTCGTGGTCACGATGGCGGCGTTCATGGAGGTGCTCGACACGACCATTGTGAACGTCGCGTTGCCGCACATTTCCGGAGCGATGTCCGCGAGCTACGACGAAGCCACCTGGACGCTGACCGCGTATCTTGTCGCGAACGGCATTGTGCTGCCCATCTCCGCCTATTTTTCGAAACTGCTGGGACGTAAGCGCTATTTCCTGATTTGCATCGGCGCGTTCACGGTGTGTTCGCTGTTATGCGGGCTTGCCACCGACCTATGGCAACTAATCGTATTCCGGATCTTGCAAGGCTTCTTCGGCGGTGGATTGCAGCCGAACCAGCAGTCCATCATTCTCGATACCTTTCCGCCCGAGCAGCGCGGCCGCGCGTTTTCCATCTCCGCTGTGGCGATCGTTGTGGCGCCGGTGATCGGGCCGACGCTCGGTGGCTGGATCACCGACAATCTCACGTGGCGCTGGGTGTTCCTGATCAATGTGCCGATTGGCGTACTCACGACCATCGCCGTGATGCAGTTTGTTGAAGATCCGCCGTGGGAGCAGAAAAAGGACCGCAAGGAACTGGGCCTTGATGTCATCGGCATTGGTCTGATTGCGCTGGGCCTGGGTTGCCTGCAAGTGTTCCTGGATCGCGGTGAGGACGACGACTGGTTCAAGTCCGGCTTCATCACGACTTTCGCCATTCTCTCCGCCATCGGTATTGTCGGCGCGATTTTCTGGCTGCTTTACGCGAAGAAACCGGTGGTCGACCTACGGGTACTGAAGGACAAGAATTTTGCGCTGAGCTCAATATGCATGGTGGGATTTGCATCGATCCTCTACGGCAGCGCGGTGCTTGTGCCCCAACTCGCGCAACAGCAACTGGGCTATACCGCGACGCTCGCGGGACTGGTGTTATCACCCGGCGCGATGATGATCGTGGCCATCATTCCGGTGGTGAGCAAGCTGATGCCGATCATACAAACCCGCCACCTGGTCGGCTTCGGTTTTTTCCTCATGGCGTGTGCGTTGTTTTATACGCATCACCTGGTGCCGAACATCGACTTCAAGACGCTGACCATCATGCGAAGTTCGCAATCTATTGCCATCGCGTTCCTGTTCGTGCCGATCACCACGCTGGCGTATCTGACGCTGAAGGCATCGGAGAATGCGGACGCTTCGGCGCTGTTCACCATGTTCCGCAACGTGGCGGGATCGATTGGAATTTCGCTTGCTACCGCTTCGATCGTCGAGCGCACGCAGGCGAACTTGGCGCACATGGCCGTGCATATGACGCCGTTGAACCCGAACTACAACGACTCGATACAACGTCTCACGCACACGCTGATGGACATGGGGCAGACCATGCAGCAGGCCATGACCACCGCGACCGGACTGATGTACAAGCAATACATCTCGCAGTCCACGATCCTGGCCTACCTCGACGTGTTCGGCGCGGTGGCGATCTTTGCGTTGTGCTTCGTGCCGGTCACATTTTTCTTTTCGCCGGTGAAAGCCTCGGGTGGCGGGGGAGGGCATTGAGATGAGCAAACGCTTGATTCCCTTGCTGCTTTCGATGCTCGCCGGCGCGTGTTCGGTCGGTCCGAATTTCACGCCGCCCGACGCAAAAGCCCCGGACAACTGGCACGATCTGCAGCGCGTGCAGAACCCGCCGGACGACATGCGTTTTCCCCATGCGAGCGTGCCGTCGCTGGTGGATACGAATGCGGACCCCGATCCTCACTGGTGGCGCCAGTTCAACGACGCCACGCTGGACTCGCTGATCGACCGCGCGGCGGCGGGCAATCTGGATTTGCAGAGCGCGGTGCTGCGCATTGCGGCGGCGCGCGAACAGGCGGTGGTATCGGGGGCGCAGGGGTTGCCGCAACTTAGCGCGAACGCGAGTTATAAGCGTGAGGAACTGGGTCTGAAAGGCTTGCTGCAATCGCAGGGTGTCTTCGATAAAACCAATGCGCTCGGGCCGAACGGAGCGAGCGTGGCTAACGCCCTGAATTCCGCGACGGGTCCGGTGAGTCTGTTCCAGGATGGTTTCGATGCCTCGTGGGAACTTGATCTGTTCGGGCGTGTGCGGCGCTCGGTGGAGTCGGCGAATGCGCAGACGGAGTCGGAGATAGAGAATCGTAACGACGCGCTTGTCTCACTCGAAGCGGAGGTTGCGCAGACCTATTCGCAGCTGCGCGGGGCGCAATTGCTCAAGCAGATCACACTGGCCGAGATCGATTCGGAGCAGCAGATCCTTGACCTGACCCGTGAGCAGGCGCGCGTGGGGCTGACGAGCCAGAGCGACGTGGAGAGCGCGACTGCGCAGGTGGGATCGTTGCAGGCCCAGTTACCGCAATTCGATGCACAGATCGCGCAGTCGATGAACGGCCTTGCCGTATTGACCGGAAGTCCGCCGGGCGCGCTGGATGAGGAGCTGGAGGCGCCGGGAGCGGTGCCACCGGTGCCTCCCAGTGTGCCGATTGGTTTGCCGTCTACGTTGGCGCGGCGGCGTCCTGACATTCGCCATGCGGAGAGTGATTTGCATGCGGCCACCGCTGAGATTGGTGTGGCGGTGGCGCAGATGTACCCGGACGTATCGTTGACGGGCACCATTGGCACGCGCGCGACGCAGGCGAAATATCTTGCGCACTGGTCGAGTTTGTTCTGGTCGGTTGGACCGAGTATTTCGCTGCCGATTTTCGAAGGTGGCGCGTTGCGAGCGAACGTGCGGATAGCAAAAGCGCAGGCGGGGCAGGCGGCGCTGCAATATCGCTCGACGGTGCTCAAGGCGCTGCAGGACGTGGACAACGCCCTTGTGTCGTACCGGACGGATCAGGACCGTCGGGAGGCGCTGACACGCACGGTGGAGGCTAACCGGATCAGTTTGCAGCTAGCGACCGATAGTTACCGGAAGGGGCTGGTGAGTTTTGTCACCGTTCTGGATGCGGAGCGGCAGTTGGCCCAGACGCGGCAACAACTGGCGCAATCGACGGTGAGCGTGACGACGGATCTGATCGCTGTCTATAAGGCACTGGGAGGTGGATGGCAGGGGGCGCCGGAAGCGGCCAATAGTTGAGAGAGACGACCGCTAACACCTGCAGACCTCAGGACCCCGAAAGTCATGATCCGACACGCACCCGCCCTATCCAATGGCGCGGGTGACGCGCTCGTCGCACCAAAACCGGGCATCTCCTCATCCCCATCAACCACCCCGGCTCACCGCTTCGCACTTATTTGAAGCAAACTCCCAGCTAACCCGCCAAAACAATGAGTAAAAACAAGTAGTAGAAAAAATGGCACGTCTGTTGCTTAATTGTAGATACTGAAACTACCGAAGCGTCGGACAGGCGTGGCCCAGCTTGAGAGCGGTATCGAGTTGGCATTTCCACGCACAGGCGGCAACAGCCGCGATCAAAAAAGGACGCAAGATGCAGATCTACGACGAAATGCGTCACGAGGAAACCGTGCGGGCGCACTACGCACGCTTCTCCCGGTGGCTTTCTACTCAAAGCCCCGAAACCATCACACGCAAGCGCGCGGAAGCCGATCTGCTGTTCAGGCGTGTTGGCATTACGTTTGCCGTGAACGGCGATCTGTCGGGCACCGAGCGCCTGATTCCCTTCGACATGATTCCGCGCATCATCCCTGGCGATGAATGGCGCAAGCTTGAAGCCGGCCTCCGACAGCGAGTACGCGCGCTGAACATGTTCATCCGCGACGTTTATCACGATCACGACATCGTCCGGGCAGGGAAAATTCCGGCCGAACAGGTGTATACGAACGCGCAATATCGCCCCGAGATGCAAGGCGTGTCCGTGCCGCTGGACGTCTACGCGCACGTCGCGGGCGTGGACGTGGTGCGCGCGGGTGACGCGGGCGAGTTCTACGTACTCGAAGACAATCTCCGGGTGCCTTCGGGCGTGTCGTACATGCTCGAAAACCGCAAGATGATGATGCGGCTCTTCCCCGAATTGTTCGTGCAGAACCGCATTGCACCGGTCGCGCATTACCCGGATCTGCTGCTCGAAACGCTGCGCTCGATCGCTCCGGCCGGCGTGGACGACCCCAACGTGGTGGTGCTCACGCCCGGCATGTACAACTCGGCGTACTTCGAGCATTCGTTCCTCGCGCAGCAAATGGGCGTGGAGCTGGTGGAGGGCAAGGATCTCTTCGTCGATGAAAACTACGTGTTCATGCGCACGACGCAAGGGCCGAAACGCGTCGACGTGATCTATCGGCGGCTGGATGATGACTTCATGGATCCGCTCGCGTTCCGCACGGACTCGGCGCTCGGCGTGCCGGGTCTGCTGACGTCGTATCGCGCGGGCCGCGTGGCATTGGCCAACGCGATGGGCACGGGTATCGCGGACGATAAATCCATCTATCCGTTCGTCCCGGACATGATCGAGTTCTACCTCGGCGAAACGCCGATCCTGAACAACGTGCCCACATTCCAGTGCCGCAAGCCCGACGATCTCGCCTACACGCTCGCGCATCTTCCGGAGCTGGTTGTGAAAGAGGTTCACGGCGCGGGCGGTTACGGCATGCTGGTCGGACCGGCATCGACGAAAGCGGAGATCGAGGCGTTCCGCGAACGCCTGATCGCGCGGCCGGACGGGTATATCGCCCAGCCTACATTGGCGCTTTCCGCGTGCCCGACCTTCGTGGAATCGGGTATTGCGCCGCGTCATATCGACTTGCGGCCGTTCGTGCTGTCGGGTAAAGAAGTGACGATGGCCGCTGGCGGCCTGACTCGCGTGGCGTTGAAGGAGGGTTCTCTTGTCGTGAATTCGTCGCAGGGCGGCGGCACGAAAGACACCTGGATGGTGGACTAAGCACCCACCGGGATTGTTCGCACGGGCGCTTCCAAGCGCTGCGCCCGCGCGCGCCACACAACAACGGAACGCCATCATGATGCTAAGCCGCACAGCCGATCACCTTTTCTGGATGGCTCGCTACATGGAGCGTGCGGAAAATACCGCCCGCATGCTCGATATCAACCTGAAGGGCATGCTGCTGCCTCAGACGCCGGATCAGGCCGCCCGCGCACAACGTTCGGTGCTGCGTATTTCGGAACTCGAATCCCGGTTCGAGGAGCGTTTCCCGGGCTCGGATTCACGCGAGGACATGCTGCACTTCATGGTCGCCGATACGGGCAATCCGTCGAGCATCATTTCTTGCCTGCATGCGGCTCGCGAAAACGCGCGTGCCGTGCGTGGAACCCTGACCACGGAAGCGTGGGAGACCATCAATTTCACCTGGCTCGAATTCGGCGAGAAACTCGCCGCGGATGAGCTTGAGAAAAGCCCGGACATGCTGTTCGAATGGGTCAAGTACCGCTCGAATCTGTGTCGCGGCGTGATGGTCGGTACCGCGCTTCAGGACGACGCCTTCTGGTTCATCCAGCTCGGCATGTATCTGGAACGCGCGGACAACACGGCGCGGATCCTGGACGTGCGTTTCGCCGATGCCGAACCGAACTCGCGTGAAGCCGCGCGTCAGCTGGAAGACTTCTACTACTGGACGTCCATCCTGAGTTCGGTGTCCGCGCTGGAGATCTACCGGAAGGTGTATCGCGATGTCGTGACGCCGTCGCGGGTAGTGGAGTTGCTTATCCTCAACTCGCAGATGCCGCGCTCGCTGCTGGCGTCGCTGGACGGCGTTTGCGCGACGCTCGACAAGCTGCGCACCAGCGGCTCGAACGAGTGTGAACGTTTCGCCGGCAAGCTGCGTGCGGACGTGCTGTACATGGATATCCGCCAGATCCTTGAAACCGGAGTGCACGCCTATCTGACGCAATTCCTGAAACGGGTCGACGAGCTTGGTGTTCGCGTGATGCGCACCTTCCTCATGTTGCCTCTCGCCTGAACGCGTCCGTCCCGCATCCGTCCTGGAAACCATCATGCTTCTGACCATTCGTCATCACACAAGCTACCGTTACGCGGTGCCCGTGCAGTACTCCATCCAGCAGCTGCGCATGACGCCCGCCAACGGGTCGGCGCAGATGGTGCGGCGCTGGAATATCGATACCGTGGGCAAACTCGACGTCACCCGCGACGCCTACGCCAACACGCTGCATACGCTGGTGCTGACGAAACCTCATATGGAGATCCATCTTTCCGTAACCGGTCAGGTGGAAACCACGTTGCTCGACGGCGGCCGCCTCAACGACGGTCCCGGCCGGATTCCGCTCCAGCACTACACCTGTGCGACCGCGCTGACCGAGCCGGACGCAGTGATCCGCGAACTCGCGAACTCGGTGCCCAAGCTCGACTCACCGTCGGCGCTGATTGCGCTGGCGGAGAACATCGAGGCCAGGGTGCAGTTCAAGGCGGGCGTCACCGAGGTCACGAGCACGGCGGCTCAGGCGCTGCAACTCGGTAACGGCGTGTGCCAGGATCACGCTCACATCATGTTGGCGTGTTGCCGCGCCCGCGGTCTGCCGGCGCGCTATGTGAGCGGTTACATCGATCCTGGCGATGTCCCGCATGCCGCAAGCCACGCGTGGGTGGATGTGTGGATCGACGACGGCTGGGTGTCGGTGGACGTCACCCATACCGCGTTCGCCAGCGGCCGATACTGCCGCCTTGCGGTCGCACGCGACTATGAAGCGGCCGCGCCCGTGCGCGGTTCGCGCGTGGGCGGCAAGGAAGAGCGCATGAGCGTGGACGTTTCGGTGCAGGCTACGGCCGACCAGTGAAACGCTGAGTTACCTGCCGCGTTACCCACGTTCGGCCAACGCCGTGACATTCAAGCCGTGCCCCTCATCTGCCGATAACTATTGAAGGTGAGGTGGCGCGGCTTTGTTTACCGCACTTTGACCTGATGATGGGAGGCGGCGCGTTTGCCGGGTGAGGGTGCCTGGTCACGATTCCCCGCAATCAGCCCGATCAGGGCGATTACCCGACTACAATACGAATTTGCTTCTTTCAGGAATTGGTCGCATGACTTATTGCGTGGCAATGCGCGTTGACGAAGGACTGGTGTTCCTGTCTGACACCCGCACGAATGCCGGGGTCGACCATGTGAGCGCGGCCCGCAAGATGGCCGTCTTCGAGCAGCCCGGCGACCGCGTCCTCGTGCTCCTCGCCGCGGGTAACCTCGCCCTGACGCAGGCCGTCATGCAACTGCTGTCGGAACCGGCGCCCGAGGACAAAACCACGCTCTATAACGTACCCACCATGGCGGAAGCGGCGCGACTGGTGGGCGATGCGGTGCGCGAGGTACATCGGCGAGATGCCGCAACGCTCGCGGAATTCAGCGTCGACTTCAATTGCAGCTTCATTCTCGGCGGCCAGATCCGCGGGGCGAATACGCGCCTGTTCATGATCTACTCGGCGGGTAACTTCGTGGAGTCGTCGGCGGTCAGCCCGTATTTCCAGATCGGTGAATCGAAGTACGGCAAGCCGATTATCGATCGCGTGGTCACACCGTCCACACCGCTGGATGAAGTCGCGAAATGTGCGCTGGTGTCCATGGACTCTACGCTGCGGTCCAATCTGTCAGTGGGATTGCCGCTCGATCTGCTCGTGTACGAGAAGGACGCGTTGAGCGTCACGCGGTTCTCCACAATCGATAGCGACAACCACTATTTCCAGATGATTCATCGCACCTGGGGCGAACGGCTGCGGCAGATCTTCGGGGAGATACCGAATCCGACCTGGGCCGATCCTGCCAATGTGCCGCTGCGGGCGCGTGAAACGGTATCGAATGTGCCTCGCGTGACGGGTAGCGACTTGCGCGCAGAACCCGATACGTCCGCGCCGCCGTTCCAGACGCTGATGCAGCCGGAAAGCGGTCAGTCGCAGCATTGATTGCGTTTGGATGTCGCAGAGGATCAAAAGCTCGCTGTCGGAATACCGCTACGGGCTCGGCAAGATAGGTAAGCTGAACAAGAGAACGGCCCAATCGGCGTAAGTCGATTGGGCCGTTTCTGTTTTCGGTTTGGGCATAGCGATAGCGGCAACTTGGCGTGCTGCACACGATACGCATAAAAAAACAGCCATCGGCGAAGCCGATGGCTGTTTTGAACCGCAGTCGAAATCGGCGCGCTAAACCGTGAAACGTTGCGCGCCGGGTCCGGCTTTAGAACTTGTGACGAATACCAACGATGACCATTTCTTGCGTGTTCGTGCCGGCGAAGCCGAACGAACCGATCGATGCTTGCGCTTCTTGATTCACGCGAACCGTCTGGCCAGCAGCGTTCGTGGTGAACGTAGCTTGCGTGCCGCTTGCTTTCTGGTAAGCGCCGAGTGCGTAGAAATCAGTGCGCTTGGACAGCGTGTAGTCCGCACCGATGCCGACCTGATTGTAATGAGCACCCGTGTCGCCGCTAGCCTTCTCGTACGTGTAGCCCAAGCCGATCAGGAAAGCCGGCGTAAGTTGGTAGTTTGCGAACGCGCTGCCGATGTTGTACGTCTCTGTCGACGTGAATGCTGAGAAACCGTCCGGACGGTACTTTGCATTGCTGTACGAACCGCCGACCGTTACCGGGCCGATAGCGTACTGAGCGGCGGCACGAGCGATGGCGATCGAGTGAGCCGACGCGTAGCCGCTGTTGATCGGGCTGTCGAAGATCGAATCTGACGACGGGCTATTCCAGGTGAAAGCCGAACGGCCTGCACTCGGGTTGCTCGTGTAGTAGTAACCGGCAGCCAAGCCCAACGGGCCGTTGTTATACGCAACTGCACCGCTCCACGTCTGGCCTTGACCCGTCGTGCCAGCGCCGTTGCTGAAACCATACAAGCCTTCGAATTGCAGGCCAGCATAGTTCGCCGAAACGTACTTCACACCGTTATTTACACGCGAGCTGTTGTCGTAGTTGTCGACGTCGCCCGGCGTACCAACGATGGACGCCCAGTAGTTGTCACCCGTGATGCCTTGCACCATGTCGACCAGCGGATCGTATTGACGACCGAGGGTGACCGTACCCAGCTTGTCAGACGTCAAACCGACGAATGCCTGGCGACCAAATTCGCGACCACCTTGATTCAGCTTGCCCGTGTTGACGTCAAAGCCGTTTTCCAATTGGAAAATTGCCTTCAAACCGCCGCCCAAATCTTCCGAGCCCTTCAGGCCCCAACGATCGCCCGACAGGACGCCGCTAGCTGTGCCGATCTGCTTCTGGTTGCCGTTCGCATTGTGGACATAAGTGAGGCCAGTATCGATCACGCCATACAGGGTCACACTGTTTTGCGCGTGAGCCACGCCAGCTGTGCCGAGCAGTGCCAGCGAAAGGGAAGTCAGTGCGAAACGTTTCATCAGGTTCTCCACGCGAGGATTAAATTCGTTGTTGCCGGCGCAGAGAATAACGCAGCGTTACAAAACTTAAGAACTGAAAAATTAAAACGTGTCTCAAAAAAAAGACACTTTATGGCTGATCGTGCGATCTCTTGTAAGGCAAGCCTGTCAAGGCTTTAGCCGTTGATTCATCTAGTGAAAGCGCGACGACAAAGGGACCGTCAGAAAGTTCCTTTTAATGCAATTGCTTCAGCGAGAATGGGCTATTTTTATTAGTTTTTTACTAATTAGGCGTTATAAGCGAGACATGCCGGAGGCGCCCGCAAGGAGAGCTGTTACGGTCAAGATGAGCGCTGCATATGGTTCAGCGAGGGTTTACGCCGGGCGGCGCCCCGGCACGGCCGAGCAAAGTTCGACGCCCCGAGGCGAATGCGTGTGTGGTGTATTACCGACACCTTTTCTTGATGAGTGGGTCATTTTTGCGTTTAGCGCAACAAAGCGCCGTGCTTGCCCATCGCTGCGGGTCCATGCAATTTCATGAAGTTTCGGGCGGATTTGATGAAATTTCGGGCGATCAAGCTTTTGACACAGAAAACTGCCGTGTCGCGGATCACACCGGTTCGGGACTTGATCCCACTCGTGATCTCGCGCGCCTTGGCGGCGTTATTCGTCGTTTGCCAAGGACTGGTCGCGTCCAGCTTCGCGTCCTGATAACAGCGCGAGGGCCAAACCTGCACCGCCAGCTAGCAACACGGCATGCCACGGATACCGTTTCACGAGGTCATTCGCCTGTACGGCCTTGCGCCCGCAATCCACCATTGCCTGCGCGGTCACCCGTGTGGCCGCGGTCTCCGCGCGGGCCAACTTGCGGCTCAGGGTCAACGCGGTGCTCAGCGCCGACACCCGTTGGCGCGCCTGCTGCGTCAAATGCTGCGAACGTCCAGTGCGCCGTTCGATGGATGCCCGTGTACGTCCCGGCACGGCCGTAAAGGCTTGTGTAGTTCCGGGGTTGTCCGCATCCACGCGACCGGCTCCGGGAAGCGTCGAGCCCGCCAGCATCGAGCCGATCTTGGCGCGGCTGCCTGGAGGGACCCGGGTGCTTTGCTGGCCCCACGCACCCCGGGGATCGTGCAAACGTGCTCGCGCGGCTGAAAACTCTGCGCCGAGCAGCAGGACTGCTGCCGAGAAGTACAGCCACATCAGCAACACGGCTAGCGAGCCCGCCGCACCGAACGAATTCGCTGTGCCCGCGTGAGTCAGGTAGAACGCAAACAGCTTCTTGCCGACGGAAAACAGGATCGCGGCAACAAATCCGCCGACCAAAGCGTCCCGCCATTGCACCCGGCCGTCGGGGAGGAACTTCAGGAGTGCCCCGAACGCGAGCGAGAGGATCACGAGCCCGACCACCAACTGCACGATGTCGCCGATGATCACGAACGGCGAATTACCCCACAGCCATGTGCCCACGGCCTGGATGGCGGTATCGAGGA
>Ga0302220_10003484_pt1 | contig 10899 bp, 6 predicted proteins | sample II_Palsa_E1_3_FD_194572 | JGI IMG/M metagenome (GOLD analysis project Ga0302220, IMG submission 194572) | Peat permafrost microbial communities from Stordalen Mire near Abisko, Sweden - II_Palsa_E1_3 | ecosystem: Environmental > Terrestrial > Soil > Palsa > Peat permafrost | place: Sweden... | reverse complement strand
GCCGTCTTCGGATCACTTGCAGAAAAAACGACCTCTTAGATTGCGCTACAAACCGCTCGCGAACATCGGTTAAGGGTAAAGCAACCCCGCAAAACCTCGCGAGATCACTGGTCCAAGAGTTTTTCAACAGAATCGGCCAGCAGCGGTCTTTGGCCGATCGCGTCGGAACGACAGCAGAAGTAGCGTACGGCTGCTTCCCGCCCGGTGCCGTCAGCCCCTAAAATCGGCAGTACCAATAGGAGAGTCACTGGTGGCGCAAAGCTTGTATGAAGCCCTACGAGGCGTGAAGTCCGAAGAAGATGTCAAAGACGCTTACATCAAAGCTCTCGGACTCAAAAGCTACACAAAAGGGCTCATCGACATCCAGACCAAGGAAGTCTGGTTCGAGGCAAAAGACACCGGCAAACACTCGACATACAGCCAGTTCACGCAACTGCTTCACTACGTCCAGGTCGCACTAAACAAGGGCGAGAACGTTGCCGCGTTTCTGGCTGTCATCGACACCGAAAAGGCCGCCATCATGCGGAGCTCGGACGTCATCCCGTTCCTTGCCAAGAAGACGGTCAAGTGGGGCAAGTCCGCCAGCAAATATACGCAAGAAGCGCTTGAGGAAATCAGCGCACACATCGGCACTTACTTCGTCTCGTTTCGGATACAGACCAACGAGCAGGAGTTCCTGGATACGCTCAAGAACGCCATTAAGAGCGGCGACATTATCCGAACTCAAATTACCCCTGCGAACCTGAAGCAGGTGTACGACAAATGGGTCGACATGATTGGCCGGGAAGTCAAGGGCTGTAGTGAGGACGACTACGCGCTGCTGTTCTACGCCGACGTGATGCACGACGGCAAAGTCGAAACGTACCACGGCCTGCCTGCCCGCCTTGCACAAATCAACAATGCGCCGGCCTTCATCCTGCACGATAAGCTGTACGAGCTCGGGAACAAGGAGGGGTATCGACGTTTCTGGGCCATCTATCACCGGCCGCCACACGCTGAGTACCGCAACTACCTGCTGGAGCGCCGCGACAGCTTGATTCCGGTTGACGAGCGGATGTTTAAAGGGGCGTATTACACCCCTCTCGCCGTTGTCGACAAGGCCTATGACAAGCTCAATGAGCTGCTCGGGGCTAACTGGCAGAGGGAGTATTTCGTCTGGGACATGTGTTGTGGCGTCGGCAATCTAGAGGTCAAACACTCGAACCACCGGCGCATCTTTATGAGTACGCTGGACGACGCTGACCTGAGAATGATGCAATCCACAAAGACTTGCGCAGCGGCCTCTCGGTTTCAGTACGACTACCTCAATGACGACATCAAGCCTGATGGGAGCATCGACTACGAGCTGACAAAAAAAGTGCCACCTGCTTTGCGCGAAGCGATTGCCGACGGCAAGAAAATTCTTGTGCTCATCAATCCACCGTATGCGGAGTCAACTAACGCTGACAACACGTTGGGCAAAGGCGGCGGAGAGTCGAAGGCTACGGTCGCAAGCACGGCTGTTGGGCGGTCAATGACGGACTACGGCTACGCGGCTCGCGAGCTTTTCGTTCAATTCTTGGTGCGCATTGCTCGTGAGATTCCCAATGCAACCGTTGCCTGCTTTAGCACTCTGAAGCACGTCAACGCACCGAACTTCGAGCCCTTCCGCGAGCGTTGGAGCGCCAAGTACCTTGGTGGCTTCATCGTTCACAGCAAGGCGTTCGAGGGTTTGAACGGCGACTTCCCTATCGGGTTCTTGACCTGGAAATTGGGCCCAGGGTGCAAGCCTCTCACGGAGCTAAACCAAATCACGACTGACGTTCTCGACAAGAGGGCGACGCCAATCGGTACAAAGACCTTCTTCTCCATCGCGTCGATTCATTTGCTGGGGGATTGGATTGCTCGACCTCGGGCCAACAAGCAAGATGCCTTGCCGCTCGGGCATGCGTTCTGGCCGGCCAAGGGCACAAAAGACGTGCGCGGAACGAAGTGGGCGGACGACGCAATAGGGGGGATGATTTGCAAAGGGTCGGATATGCAGAATGCTCCGGACTCGACCGCGTTCCTGTCATCTGGATATGGGAGCGCCGGAGGCCTATTCGTTACGCGACAAAACATTGATCAGGCCGCGGTCGTCTTCGCTGTTCGTCGCGTCATGCCGAAACGGTGGACTAACAACCGCGACCAATTTCTAGCCCCAGCCGGGCAGTTGCCCGACGAGTTCGTCGGTGATTGTCTGGTGTGGGCGCTTTTCGACATCAGGAATTACACCGCCAGTGCCCAGGGCTTAAGGTGGAATAACCGGGACTGGAACTTGGTTAACCACTTTGTTCCCTACACAGAGGGCCAGGTCGGAGCACTCGCACAATTCGAGAGCGACTTCATGTCGCAACACTTGGCCACCAAGAACTTGTCGCAAGAAGCCTGTGCCGTGCTTGAGGAGGGCCGCAAGCTGTGGTCCTCATATTTCGACCACGTCGACACGCACAGCGTACGTGCCGAATATCGGCTCGAGCGCCCGGACGTCGGTTGGTACCAAATTCGACATGCGCTCAGGCTCCGGAACTCAAGTGGAGACTATCCGCCCGTCACTTTCAAAGGGCTAGACGCCGCCCATGACGCACTTGGCGACAAGATTCGGCCCGACGTGTACACCCATGGATTCTTGCTCGCTTCAATGTAACAGACGTGAAGGCGGCCGCGATGGAGAACGCCAAGACCACAGTCCTTGAGAGCATTGGATGTCCACCGCAACATTCGTAAGGCGCCAAAGTCGTAGGACATCAACAGGTTAGCAGCCCCGGCTTTGTAACGTATCGGGAGTGAGCTTAACGTCGCACAAATTATTGAACGGCTGGGGCTTCTTCGGTGATTGAGAGCTGTATTGCGCCGCTCTTGACGCTTTCACTGAGATCGTAGACCAATTGGCCTGCGGCGTCTGGGCAGAATTGGACTACCGTGGAAATGGCTGTGTGGCCTAGTTCCTGATAGCAGAGGATTTCTAGGGCGCCGGCGGGTGTGGCGCGAATGTAGAGTGGGCCGTGAACGGGGATTTGGGTGGCGCGGGCGAAGTCTTCGGCGAAATCGAGATCCAAGGGGCGCATCAGGTAGGTACTCCAGTTTCGAAACACAATTTTCTTTGTCGATCTAATCTGGCCAGGGCCGATTCTAGATAGCGGTACCGAATGCCGATTCGTTCAACGGGGGGGCACGCTCGCGTACCCTCAGCCATCTCAATTTCCTAAAGGTAACGCAGAGCAGCTCACATGATTGTAGATTCTAAAGCTGTAGATGTAAACGCTGTAGAGGTATTTGCTGTAGACGTTAAAGCGTAAACTCACGATTCTCGCTAGATATGAACACCGATCCCCATCATGCGCGAGAACTGCGGGTCCGCTTCGCGGCGAACCTGCGTGAGCAAAGACAAATATTAGGCTTGTCTCAGGAGGCACTGGCCGACTTGGCGGGGCTTCATCGCACATATGTGAGCCAGGTTGAGCGGACAGTGACGAATGTGTCGCTTGATAACGTCCATAAGTTAGCGCTGGCCCTGGGGATAGATGCGCATGTGCTGTTTTTGCCGATGGCGAAAGGCACGGTGGGGAAGACAGGTGAGGTGAAACAGGTTGCTGCGAAGGTCGCTAAGCCGCCAGCGGCGGCAAAGAAGACTGGTGGTGGACGCTGAGCAGGCATGCTTGTTTCACGAGCAGATTGAAACCTGAGAGTGAGACAAGCTGGCTTATCCAATAGAGGATGTGTGCCTTTCTTACTTCACCGATTATGACCAGGTCCTTGCAGTTGAGGGCGGGTCGAATGGGTCGGCATGGTCGAGAATCTGTCTGGTTTTGGAGAAAAATCCGCGGGGCTGTTGGAGCTGCAGGTGGTGTTGCATACTTCTCGGCTCCGGATGAATATTCTCTTGAGCGAAGTTACGTGTATGCAGTATCGTTTGCAACGCGTCAGGAAAGCGGGAGAAATAGGCAGTCGAGCACTTAGTTAGCATTTAAAAAAAATTTGAGTTGCCACGTAGGCAGGAGCTGCCTACAGGGGCCAAACTCGGGGAGGCCAGCCATGCAGGTAGACATCGTCGGACGGATACGCAACCTGCAGCTGCCTGTCACGCAACCGCTCATTCCGTTGTTCGAGTGCCTAGTGAATTCGATCGAATCCATTGAGGACAGCCGCGTGATGAATGGCCGCATCGATGTCTACTTTGAACGCGACTCCCGGCAAGTCGCATTGAGCGGCACCGAAGAGACTGCGCTGGCGGCCATTCGAGACGTTACCGTGGTCGATAACGGTGCGGGTTTCAACGATGGAAACGTCCGAGCCTTCTTTCTCTCCGACTCGACACGAAAGGCCAGCCGCGGCAACAAGGGAATTGGCCGCTTCACCTGGCTGAAGGTGTTCAACGAGGCTGCCATCGACAGCACTTACCAAGACGGCGAGTCGTGGATGCGGCGCACATTCAAATTTGTGCTGACCACGGACGGTGTTGAGGATGAGGAAGTCAATGGTGCGACCGCTAAAGGCCGGCATACGTCAGTCAGGCTTTCGGCCCTGAAGGCAGAGTATGAGAAGCACTTTCCCAAGTCGCTGGAAACTATCGCCCACAAGGTTATCGACCATCTGCTCATCCATTTCGTGGGCGGTGCCTGTCCTCAAATTACTCTCCACGACGCGAATGGACAGTCATGTAACCTAAACCACGTCTTTGCCGAGGAGGCGAAGGTGCGGGCCCAAGAAACCAAATTTACATTGAAGGGCCATGAGTTCAAGGTAACAGTGCTTCGGTATCAGTCCAGTGCGGCCAAGCAGCACACCATCTCGTACTGCGCTAACCAGCGTGAAGTATTGGACTGGAAGGCCAGCAAGGCGATTCCGGACCTGCAGGGGCGCCTTACTGATGAGAAGGGGGAGCAGTTCGTGTTTCGCACCTACGTATCGGGGCCCTATCTGGATGCTAGGGTGAACTCCGAACGAACGGCGTTCATGTTCCTGCAGGAAGCAGACTTGGATTTTCCAGAGGAGATGACGCGGGATGAGTTGGATACTGAAGTCGTCCAGGCGCTGAAGGAAGTTGCCGAGCCTTACACGAAGCAGCTGCGGGAAGAGAAGCGTCAGCTCATCGAAAACTTTATTCAAACCGATGCGCCCCAGTACCGCTTCCAACTTCAGGAAAAATACCGTGATCGGTTGGAGCACATCCCAGCCAACCTCTCCAAGGACCAGCTTGACATCGAGCTGTACAAGGCACAGAAGGACATCGAGCTAGAGCACCGACAGCGTGCGGCGGACATCAAGAAAGTATCGCCCGAAACCGCGGCCGGTTCTCCCGAATATGCGGCTCTGTACGGACAGTTTCTGGACGAAGAGAACGAGTTGGGCAAGGCCGCCCTTGCCAAGTACGTAGTGCACCGACGCACTATTCTCGAAATGCTGGAGTCAGCACTCAAATTCCAGGAGTCCGGATCGTACGCGCGCGAGGATTTGGTTCACAGTCTCATCTATCCGATGAGAGTGGACTCTGAGGAGGTCGAGTTTTTCCAACAGAACCTTTGGGTGGTGGACGAACGGCTGGCCTACCACTCGTACTTGGCTTCCGACCTTCCGATGACCCGGCTGAAAGCCGTCAATGCCCGCGGCGGTGATGAACCTGACCTCGTCATCTTTGACAAACCTCGCGCGTTCTCAGAAACCAAGAGTCCGTACCAGTCCGTCGTGATAGTTGAGTTCAAGCGACCCGAGCGGAACGAGTACCCTGCGAAGGATGAGAATCCGGTCGAACAGGTCTTACGCTATGTTAGAAAAATTAAGGATGGACGGGCTAAGGACAAGGATGGCAAGACTATTAACGTTGCGCAGGTTCCGTTCTATGCGTACATCCTGTGCACCCTGACGCCGCGCATCAAGGCCATTGCGATGGACCACGACTTCGTGAAGACGCCCGACAACGAGGGCTACTTCAAATACCATCAGGCGCAGGGCTGCTATATCGAGATTGTCTCTTATGACAAGGTATTAAACGATGCGAAAAAGCGCAATCGAGCTTTCTTTGAGCGGCTCCAGATACCCATCAACTGAAGTGCCGCAGCACTGGGAAGTGGAGTGGTTTCGATGAGCATTGAGCGCGTCTGCTCTTCTTGTTTCGATGACGAAGACTTGCGCGAATGGATACGCGACGTCAATGGACCACGAGGCTGCGATGCTTGTGGCAAGTTTGATTCGCCGACATGCAAATTGGCCGACGTTTGTCGGCACATTCAGTCTTGCTTAGAGACATATTGGGGCTATGCGGTTGAGCAACTGCCTTATGAAAGCGCTGAAGGTGGATACCTCGGGACGACCTGGACCACGTATGACCTTCTGGTCGAAGAGGTTGACTTTTCACTGCCTCGGGATAGGGAGTGCCGTCTCTTCTACGCGCTGCTCGGAGAGCTGACCGATGAGACTTGGTGTGAGTACGACTGGCTCACTCTGGATCACGACGTTGCACTCCGCACAAGCTGGGAGCGGTTTTGCGAGACGGTAAAACACAAGCGGCGATTCTTCTTCCATTCTGACGGCACCGATGACCGTGACTCCTATACAGCATCATCATTGCTGAATGTCATCGCGCAAAGCGGCCAAAGCTTGGAGCTTGTACGAGAGTTAGCACTGGGGACCCGTCTTTGGCGAGCTCGGCCCGACATCGCGCGGGGGCGTCGAGTCAATGCGGCAGACTTCGGCCCCCCGCCGGCTCAGCTCGCCTTGCAGAGCAATCGAATGAACCCGCCGGGTATTCCGATGCTCTATTTGGCATCGACGGCGCAGACTGCGCTCAAGGAAACACGCGCTACTGAAGCCCGGATCGGCCAGTGGCAAGTAACTCGTCCTCTGCGGATCCTTGACTTGCGGCGACTGCCCGGCGTACCTGGGATGTTCTCGGGTGCCGAAAGGAATAAGCGGCTTGCCCTGCGCTTCCTTCATCACTTCGCCAATGACATCATGTCCCCTGTGGCGCGGGACCAACGAGTTCACGTGGACTATCTGCCATCGCAGGTAGTCACTGAGTTCATCCGAGACTACGCTTTCGATGAGGGCAAGGTTGATGGGATTGCGTATGAGAGCACCGTCCACCGTATCGGGTGGAACATTGCATTGTTCGCCAGTCCAGTTGAGCTTGGTCTCGAAGAACCAGATTGGGGTCATGCCCCTCTTCCGTGGCTTAAATTTGTGCGGTCGATCCGGGTAACCTCATAGTCACCTAGTAGGCCACGGAAAACCCACTCAATGCTGACCGATTCAACTAGCATGCAATGGGAGTGTCATGCTAGGCGCCTGGTCACCCCAATGCACGGAAGACTAACCTGGAAGAGCAACGGGCAATTGTGGCGCAGCCGGAATGACAGAGGGAACGGTTGCGGGAGGTACTCCCACCGCCTGAGCAACGAATTGTGAAGGCGGCGGCGGCGGGCTCTCCTGAGGCAGAACGATCTTAGTTTTGAATCTCGCATTAAACCACTCAACCAGCGCCCTCTTAAACCCCCATTCGGTCATCGCTTGCTGAATAAATGGTTGCTGAAGCAGATCTTGCAGCGGCGATCCGGGATGTGAGGCATCGAGCAGCCTTACCGGATTGGCATCTAACTGAGTCACCGCGGCAGCAAACAACCGCTGCTCAAAAATGGGATCCCCCAGATGTTTCGCCTCTTCACGGAACCCTACATACGCTTTCGACAGCGCCGCCTTGTAGGCATAATCCTCTGTTAAAGCAAAGCTCTTTGAAACCATCCGAGTTGCGACCCAAGCCCCCCAGACGAGTGGTCCAACACCCAAAAACGCCAAAACAACCTCCGCCGCCATCGCCAATGGTTGGGGCTTAGTGACAATAAATTCGGTGAGACTTTGAAATCTAAATATTCCGATGCCCGCTGCAGCCACCAGCGATAAGCCCAAGGCTAACGCCCAAAGCCCTCCGCGTTTTTTACTTTCTTGAGCCTTCTGATTGAATGCGCCCGCTAAGCCAGCCGTGGTGCTGAGATTGTGCGCTTCCTGAGCTCTCTTGGCTTCTGCATTCGCCACCGCAGAAGACTCTTCCGCATTTTTGGCGGCTTCGTCTGCCTTAGTCTGAGCAGCCTCTACTTGAGTCCCTAACCGCGACACTTGGTCGCGTTCGATTTCCATTTGCTGCTTCAGGGAGTTGACCTCTTCTACCGCCGCTTGCGCCACAGCGCGAATATTTTTCGCTCCGTCCAACTCAATATTCATAGCTGAAGCCGTCGCTTGAGCCACCGCTTTTAGCTCGTCAATTTTTGACGAGACCAGCTGGATTGCCTCATTAGCCGTGTTTATTGCCAATCGGGCCTTTTCCACCTCCAAACGCTCCTGCTTCGTAGACTTCGCATCGGCTTCGACACCAGTCTTTGCGGATTCGATAGTCGCTGCGGCAGCTGTGGCCTTCGCTTGCTCTAACGAGACCGCCTCCAGAGCGGTCGCTATCGCTAGAACGGCCTGAGTCGCTTTAACTTGATTTCCTTCGACCGTGGCTGTGGTCGCGTTTAGCGTAGCCGCAGCATCGGAAATGTGCTTGACATCTGCGGTGGCTGCGGCTTTCATTGCCGTAAGGGATGCTAATAAATCTGCTACGGATTTGGCATCCGCGGTAACCTGACCCTTGGTCGTCGCAACAGTCGTATTAATGTCGGCTATAGATGCCGCGCTGACATCGACAGCCGCTTTTAACGTAGCGACCGACGCGCTGGCGTCGGCTATAACTTTGCCAGCCAGGTCGGTCTTTTCTTTGTTCGCGGTAATCAAGAGCATTTCGTCTGCAATGCTGGCGGCGCTAACTTCAGCAACCTCCTTCAGTTTTGCAAGCATGTCCTTTTCAGCAACGAGTTGACGTTTAAGCTCTGCCACGTCAGCACTCATCTTGAACACGTCATCTCTCGTCGCTTCGATGGTGGCCCGTTCGATCTTGCATGCAGCCAATATCGCCTGAATCTCCTTGATGCATTCCTGATGGCTGTTGGTGGCGTCTACGCCTTCTGGAACAACCGAGGCCAGATTAATTGGAGAGAGGTCGTTAGACTGATTTTCAGCGGATGTCACTAGTAATCTCCAGTTAGTCGACGCATGGAAAATTAATGAGATTTAAACTCTATAATTAAAATTTAAAGGATTTCCCTTAAATTCATAATAGCCTAGAATTAGCTGCACTGAATAAATGCTGCACGCCTGAAGATAATCTGCAAACCATAGGTATGCTTACTCGCGCGTCATGACCTTGCCGAAAAGCTATGGCGCGCGGCCTGCCACCGACAGACCCGCTCTTTGTTTTGATGTGCCAATAACTGTATGTATGGACAGTATATGCTTATTGTAATTAAGACAATGCTTTACCCCGCGAAAGCTTACGCATCAGGGAATGTGTTGCTTAGTGTCCGAGCACTCGAAGGCGGCTAAAAGTAATACGTGCGGTACGGTGGAAATTACACTCGGCAGCAATGTCGTCCGAAATCTATTGCCGAAGGCTTGATCCACACCCTCGCCGACTTGCTTAATCTAAGGCCCCGATATGCGCATTGAACGGTATGTAAGCAGAACGCAAAATGATTGTGCGTTCGAGTTGTCAAATCCCGTCAACGACGGCAAGAACTTCTTCAGCATCCTCGTTGGCGAGAATGGTGTCGGGAAAAGTCAGCTTCTGCGCGACATATTCATGACAGTGTTCAATAGTATGGTCAACGCGTCACTCTTCGATGACCTTGGCGTTGTGGATGACTCAACGGGACGGTTGACGCTACTGCCGCACGTAACGGAGGGATTCTCTTGGCCGCCACCACAGATAATCGCGCTATCCGGCGTCGCAACCGATAAATTCCCAAATAAAAGATCATTGGTATCGCGCAACAGGTCGAAGTTCGACTCTAGCTACTATCTTTATTGTGGGCCGAAGTCAGAAAATGGAATGGTAAGCCGTAATCTTTCTGAGCGTCAGTTGCACGTGGAGATTCTGCGAAACATGCACCATGCCGCCGTTCGTGGCAAAGCAATCGGAGCTGCATTCGAACTCTTTCCTCAGGCGAAGGGTGCGATTTTTAGAGCCTTCTATGACGATAAAGTCGGAAGACGTCCTCCTTCTAGCATCGATCAACTGAAGAAGCGGCTCGACGCATTTATCGCAGACGACGCTTCCCCAAAATCGACGATGGCCAACGTCGACCCGAGTGTGGCTGAGGAGCTGGTGGAACTATATGACAACGCAGATTTTTTGCCGACTTGCTTAACTGTTTTGCGTGAACAACGAGGCGTGTCCTGGACGCTCTTGAGCAACGGCACGTTTGATGGAACGCTCAGTGAGATAGAGCGAACAGCACTGAGGGTATTGGGAACATTGCGTCTCCTTAAGATGCGAGGAGCGTTGCTACTGCCAAGAGAAGAACCGTTGAGTTTTGATGCGCTTAGTTCAGGGCAGTGGCAAGTGCTCTCCTCGATTCTTCTCGTCGCATTCGCTGTGCGAGATGATGCTTTGGTTCTGGTCGACGAGCCGGAAAACAGCCTGCATCCCGCGTGGCAACAAAAATATCTCCCCACGCTGGTCAATGCTATGGCGCATGTACGTGGTGCGCATGTAGTTGTTGCTACGCACTCGCCTCTAGTCGCAGCCTCAATCCATCCTGACATTGGAAGCGTGTGCGCAGTTAAGCGGACACTGACCGGGCGTGTGCATGCGGAGTTGTTATCTCGTACAACCTTCGGATGGTCAGCTGATGACATCTTGCAAGAGGTGTTTGGACTCGCATCGAGTCGAAGCATTAACTTTAGACAAGATCTAGACGGTGCCTTGAAACTGATTGGTCAGGGAGAAATTCATAGCAAAAAGCTGGACAGAATTCTTACGCGCTTGAACATTGCGACGGCAGGGCTGCCAGA
>Ga0302220_10003483_pt1 | contig 10901 bp, 10 predicted proteins | sample II_Palsa_E1_3_FD_194572 | JGI IMG/M metagenome (GOLD analysis project Ga0302220, IMG submission 194572) | Peat permafrost microbial communities from Stordalen Mire near Abisko, Sweden - II_Palsa_E1_3 | ecosystem: Environmental > Terrestrial > Soil > Palsa > Peat permafrost | place: Sweden... | reverse complement strand
CGATGAATTCGCCGGCGTTGCCCGATCTCGGTTCGTCCAGCGGCTTCGATTTTCGTTTGCAGGATCGCGGCGGCGTCGGCTATCCGGCGCTAGCGGCGGCACGTGACCGCTTGCTTGCCGAAGGCGTCAAGCAAGCGGCTATCACCGACTTGATATTCGCTGGCGAACATGATGCGCCGCAGATCCGTCTCGACATCGACCGTAACAAGGCCGCTGCGATGGGGGTGACGATGGACGAGATCAACACGGCGCTCACCGTGATGTTCGGTTCCGATTACGTTGGCGATTTCATGCACAGCAGGCAGGTGCGGCGCGTCATCGTGCAGGCGGACGGCCGTAATCGCGTTGACATTGACGACGTGCGTAAGCTGCATGTGCGCAATGTGGCGGGCGAGATGGTGCCGCTGTCGGCGTTTGTCACGTTGCAATGGAGCGCGGGGCCAACACAGCTCACGCACTACAACGGCTACCCGTCGTTTACGCTGAACGGCTCGGCCGCGCCAGGACACAGCAGCGGCGAGGCGATGCAGGTAATGGAGGCGCTTGCTGGCAAGCTACCGGCCGGCATCGGCTTCGATTGGTCGGGGCAATCGTTCGAAGAGCGCTTGTCGGGCGAGCAAGCGCCGGCGTTGTTCGCGCTGTCGGTGCTGATCGTGTTCCTGGCGCTCGCGGCATTGTACGAAAGCTGGTCGATTCCGCTCGCGGTGATTCTTGTTGTGCCGCTTGGCATGATCGGTGCGGTACTGGGCGTGACGCTGCGCGGCATGCCGAACGATATTTATTTCAAGGTTGGCCTGATCGCGACGATTGGTCTCTCGGCGAAGAATGCAATTTTGATCGTCGAGGTCGCGAAGGATTTGTACAGCGAGGGCATGACTTTGGTTGACGCGACGCTGGAAGCGGCCCGTCTGCGGCTGCGACCGATCGTGATGACCTCGCTTGCATTTGGTGTCGGCGTGTTGCCGCTGGCGTTCGCGTCGGGCGCTGCATCCGGCGCGCAAAACGCGATTGGTACAGGAGTGTTGGGTGGCGTGATAAGCGCGACCGTGTTGGCTGTTTTCATGGTGCCGCTGTTTTTTGTGCTTGTCGGGCGGGTGTTCAACGTTGGAAAGCGTCGGCGCCCGGGGTTGTTGGCAAAGGACGCACTGGAGTTGAAGTGATGAAGTGTGTTTTGACGCAAAGACTGGCGCTCATGGTATTCGCGGCGGCGCTTGTGGGCTGCTCAATGGCGCCTGTTTATCAGCGGCCGAAAGCGCCGGTGCCTGCCGCTTATCTGGTCGCGGGCGGCGCAGCCATAAGCAACCATGAAGCAAGCAGTCTTGACGACTGGCGCGGTTATTTCATCGAGCCGGTTTTGAACCACCTGATCGAAGTTGCGCTGGTGAGCAATCGCGATTTGCGCGCGGCATCGCTGCGCATCCAGGAAGCGCGCGCGCTGTATGGCATCCAGTTTGCTGATCGGTTGCCTGCGATCGACGGCACTGTGAGCTACAACCGTGGCCGAACCGTCGATCCAACGCTAAATGAAAATGTGGTCGCAAGCCAGTACCAGGCAGCGCTCGGCGTTACGGCGTTCGAGCTTGATTTGTTCGGCCGCGTAAAGAGCCTGTCGGATGCCGCGCTGGCTAACTACTTCGCTAGCGAGGAAGCGCAGCGTGCCGTGCAGATCAGTTTGATTGCCGAAGTCGCGTCGGCTTACGTCGCCGAGCGTGCGCTGTACGATCAGGAGCAACTGGCGCAGCAAACGCTTACCGCGCGCGACGGCATCTACGCACTCACAAAGCGCCGCTATAACGCAGGCATGAGTACGGCAATTGAATTACGCACGGCCGAGATGCTGGTCCAATCGGCACGTGCATCGCTAGCGGCACTGGAGCGCGAACGCACGCAGGCCGCGAGCGCGTTGCAGTTGCTGGTCGGCGACTTCACCGTCGACTTACCGCGCGCAACGCCCGTGTTGGACGATCTGTCGATTGCGCCGGTGGCGGCGGGTCTTTCGTCCGATTTGCTGATACGTAGGCCCGATATTCGGGCGGCCGAACAGCGCTTGAAAGCGGCCAACGCAAATATTGGCGCAGCACGGGCGGCGTTCTTTCCAAGCTTGAGCATCACGACCGACATGGGTTCCGTGAGCGACGGCTTCTCGCGTTTGTTCGCGAGCGGCACGGGAGCGTGGTCGTTTGCGCCGCAATTGACGCTACCGATCTTCAGTGGCGGACGCAATCGTGCGAACCTGAATCTTGCGACCGTGCGCAAGCACATTGCTGTTACCGACTACGAGAAAGCCATTCAGACGGCGTTTCGCGAAGTGTCCGATGCGCTCGCGGCACGCGACCAGATTGACGTTCAACTGGATGCGCAGAAGGCGGTGTATGCAGCGGACGGCGAACGCATGCGGCTCGCACAACGCCGTTATCAAAGCGGTGTCGCGACGTATCTTGAATTACTGGATGCGCAGCGCAGCCTGTTTGAGTCGGGACAGGCGTTGATCCGACTCAAGCAACTACGCTTGACGAACGTAATCTTGCTATATCGAGCGCTAGGCGGCGGCTGGTCGAGCGGGGGGAAGAGGAGGGCGTGACTAACCTGGACTTGATCAGTTGCCCGGCTTTGGAATGGGCGACCAGTCTATCGGTTCTGCCGTAGTGATCTTCAGCCGCGCCCGCAGTTCGGGATGGTTGCTTGCGAGGATTAGATAAGCCATGCCTCCTAGTTTTCGCGCGTCTTCGTCAGTTATCGGCTCTTCGGAGCGGTCCTGTGCATCAGGAGGCACATTCATCACCAGTGCACGGTCGATAGCTGTTTGTACGTACACACGCGGCACGGTGCAGGTACGTACCATTTGGACTTCCTCGTCGTAGAATGTGATGCACGCTTTCTCTTTGTTGGAACTCATCTTCAATAACCTCGGAGGTTTGGATCGTTCAGCTGGCTCAACTGGCCAGCGGGCGGCTGCTCAACGAGGACAGCGCGAACCAAAGCACGGATGAGAAAGACTGAGCGTGCGTAGAAAAAACATCCTAAGCACGCCGTTGGTAATCAAGACGGTATTAGCGGCCAGGCTTCTGGATTGGTGACCAATCCACTGGCTCCTTGGTTGTGGTTCGTATTCGTGCTTGCAACTCTGGAACTCCCGCAGCGAGAATGTGGATTGCCAACCCTCCCAACTGGCGCGCATGTTCATCCGTAACATTTTCATCGGGCTGCTCCGGGGAGACGGTTAAAACAAGTGCGCGGTCAATACTGGACTGGATGCTTGCCTTAGCGACAGAGCAGACCTTTAAGGTGCTGGTCTGTTCGTCGTAAAACGTGATGAATGCCTTTTCTCGTCGACGCATAGGCGATCCAGTCAGGTTTATTTTAGATAAGTAGGAATGCTATCTTAAAAATATAGAGGCCGCCGATGATTCTGATCGCTGGGATTGGGGCACGTCCGTTATCGGACAGAGGGGATTATCGTTTTTTCAAACGCAACTATCAATTTTTGGGACAATCTTTGACGCAATTCGTGTCCGCACCTCGGTAAAATCACCGAGCCTGGATCAGGCAAGAACTTGGAAAGATCGGGCATTCGCACGACGGCTGCCCAAACGTAGACTGCAAACTTGAAAACCCACTTAAGGATGCTGCGATGACAGATAAAACCGCGAACTCGTCACAAACAAAAATTGCAATCGTCACAGGCGGCAGCCGTGGCCTAGGCCGTAACACGGCGCTGCACCTCGCGAAGAAAGGTGTCGACGTAATCATCACCTACCATTCCAATCAAACCGAAGCCGACACCGCTGTGTCCGCGATCCAGTCCGAAGGTCGCAAGGCCGTCGCGCTCCAATTGGACGCAAGCAACGTATCGTCCTTCGAGCAGTTTGTCGGTCAGGTGCAGCAAGCGCTCGCCACGACTTTCGGGCGCGACCAGTTCGACTGGCTGGTCAACAATGCCGGCACGGGGCACTACGCGCCGTTCGAGCAAACAACCGAGCAAGCCTTCGACGAGGTGGTGAACATCCACCTCAAAGGCGTCTACTTCCTAACGCAAAAGCTCTTGCCCGTAATCGCCGACGGCGGCCGGATCGTCAACCTTTCCAGCGGCCTCACGCGCTTCTCGAACCCCGGCTTGTCGGCCTATGCCGTGATGAAGGGCGGTGTGGAGGTGTTGACGCGCTATCTCGCCAAAGAACTGGGTCCGCGCGGCATTGCGGTGAACACAGTCGCGCCCGGTGCGATCGAGACGGATTTCGGCGGGGGGATGGTGCGCAACAGTCCGGACCTTAAGCGCATGATCGCGGAAGGAACGGCCCTGGGCCGCGTGGGTCTGGCCGATGACATTGGTCCAATGATCGCGTCGCTACTCTCTGACGACAATCGCTGGGTGAACGGACAGCGGATCGAGGTGACGGGCGGGGTGCTGCTGTAACGACGACCATGCGTTGACGCGTTTGCCTAATATCGGTAAAGTAGTTCTATCCAATGAATACAAGTTCTATCAGATAGAACAACAGCGAGTCGCCGTGGCAAGATCGCGTAGCACCACCCAACCTCCGTTAGGCGTGTCAGCCAGCGGTATCGATGTGCTCGACAGAGCCGTCGCCATTCTTGTGGCGTTTCGGCGCGACGACCTGCCGCTTACGCTGACAGAGCTATCGGTGCGCACGGGTTTATACAAGAGCACGCTCTTGCGTCTCGCACTGGCGCTTTGCCACCACAGACTGTTGATGCGACTCGACGACGGTCGCTTTCGGCTCGGCTCCGCCACGTTGAACCTCAGTTCCCACTACGAATCCAGCCTCAACCTCGGCGACGTCCTGTTGCCGCCAATGCGCGAACTGAACGCCGAACTCGGCGAGGCCGTGTCGTTTCACGTGCGTGAAGGCGATCATCGCGTATGCCTGTATCGCATCAAATCCCGCTTTTCGATTCGCGCCGAGGTGCAGCAGGGCGACGTTCAACCGCTTGACCGTGGAGCCGGCGGCCGCGTGCTGTTGGCCTTCTCTGGTGAGGAAGGAGAGCCCTATGACGCAATTCGCAAGACGTTTTGCTACGCCTCGTTCGGTGAGCGCGATGCGGAAACATCCGGCATTTCGGCGCCGGTGTTTGGCGCGCAGCAACGCCTCGTCGGTGCGCTCGGCATCGTCGGGCCGACCAGCCGCATGAGTGCTGTCGAGATGGAACGTTATCGCCCGCGGCTGCTGATGTTCGCGGCCCGCGCGACGAACTTGCTCGGCGGCGATTCCGCTGCGCTCATCGCTGCCGCCAATTCCACGGCTTCAGCGGCGACTGAGCAAATCCTCGGCGCAGCGAAATGACGCCGCACGCGCAGGACGAAACCAACACTCGTAGCGAATACGGGCAACCGACCGGCGCGTCGCTGCCCAAGCCAACCGGAATAGCAACCGCAACAACAAGACGATAAAAGCCGGGCCGACCTTCGGCGTGCGGACTACCAAGCTGTAGTCCGTGCAAGCAGCGCGGCCCGGTGAAAAAGCGTCAAACCAGGAGATGTAGACGATGTTTCAATGGTTCACCCAACTCTCGAAATCCGAGCGGCGTACGTTCTGGGCCTGTTTCAGCGGCTGGGGCCTCGACGCGATGGATACGCAGATGTACGCGCTCACGATTCCCACACTGATCGCTTTGTGGGGCATCACCCGCGGCCAGGCCGGCATTCTCGGCACCACAGTGCTGATCATGGCGGCCCTGGGCGGGTGGGCCGCCGGCATCCTGTCCGATCGTTTCGGGCGCGTGCGGATATTGCAACTCACGATCGCATGGTTCTCGCTGTTCACCTTCCTGTCCGCGTTCACCGATTCGTTCTGGCAATTGATGCTGACGCGCAGCCTGCAAGGCATCGGTTTCGGCGGCGAGTGGGCAGTGGGTGCGGTGCTGATCAGCGAAACCATCGGTCCGAAGTTCCGCGGCCGCGTGGTGGGTGCCTTGCAAGCCGGTTGGGCAATCGGCTATGGCATCGCGGTGCTGATGTCGACGGTGCTGTTCAATTACGTCCAGCCAGGCATCGCATGGCGCATATTGTTTGCGCTCGGTATCGTGCCGGCGTTGCTGGTGTTGTGGATCCGCCGCAATATCGAGGAAGCGCCGGTGTACGTGCGCCAGCAAGCGCTAGCGCAGAAGAATCGCGATAAGGTCAGCATGTGGGAAGTGTTCTCTGGGCCCAGCCGCGCGACCACGCTGAAAGCGATCTTGCTGACCTTCGGTATCTACGGCGGCAACTACGTGATGATCACGTGGCTGCCCGCGTATCTGAAGCTGGTGTTGAACCTGTCGATCAACAATATCGGCGGCTACCTCGCGATCAACATTCTCGGCTCCTTCGCCGGCGCCTTCCTGAACGGCTGGATGGCCGACGCATTCGGACGCCGCAAGACCTTCATGATCATCGCCTGTTGTCAGGCAGTCGCGGTGGGCGTGTACACACTCGCGCCGATCAACCTGACGGTGACGCTATTGCTCGGCTTCGTGCTCGGCACGCTGCAATCGGGCACCGCAGCCGGCACCGGAGCGTATATCGCGGAGCTGTTCCCGACGCGCATCCGTGGCTCCGCGCAAGGATTATGCGGCAACGCCGGGCGCGCACTGGGCGCGGTGATGCCGACGATGGTGGGCCTGATCAGTGCAAAAATGCAGTTGGGTGCGGCGATGGGAGTCTGCGCGAGCGCCGCGTACTTCCTCGTCGTGCTGGCCGCGTTCATGCTGCCCGAGACGCGCGGCCGCGACTTGAACGTTGTCCCCGCGACGAACTGACCTGACTGACCTCACGCTTCGCCTCAATCACATGAAGGAGATACGCCCATGATTATCGACATCCACGGCCACTACACCACCGCGCCGCCCGCGCTCGAAGCCTGGCGCAAGCGGCAAATCGCGTCGCTCGACGATGCGGCGGCAGCGCCGTCACCCTCCGAGCTACGCATCTCCGATGACGAGTTGCGCGACAGCATCGAAGTGAACCAATTGAAGAAGATGCGCGAGCGCGGCATTGATATGACGGTGTTCTCGCCACGCGCGAGCTTCATGGCGCATCACATCGGCAACTTCGACACGAGCGCCACGTGGGCGGCGATCTGCAACGAGTTGTGTCACCGCGTGGCGCAGTTGTACCCGGAGCATTTCATCGGCGCGGCAATGCTGCCACAGTCGCCGGGCGTCGATATCCGGACCTGCATCGCGGAACTCGAGAAGTGCGTACGCGAATATGGCTTTGTCGCGATCAACCTGAATCCCGATCCTTCCGGCGGGCACTGGACTTCACCGCCGCTCTCGGATCGCTACTGGTATCCGATCTACGAGAAGATGGTCGAGCACGACATCCCCGCGATGGTTCATGTGAGCACCAGTTGCAATGCATGCTTCCACACGACGGGCGCGCATTATCTGAACGCGGACACCACGGCGTTCATGCAGTGCCTGACGTCTGATCTGTTCAAGGATTTCCCGACGCTACGGTTCGTGATTCCCCATGGCGGCGGCGCAGTGCCGTACCACTGGGGCCGTTTTCGCGGACTGGCACAGGAGATGAAGAAACCGGATTTGCAGGAGCATCTGCTACACAACATCTTCTTCGATACCTGCGTGTATCACCAACCCGGTATCAACTTGCTCACCGAGGTCATGCCCGTCGAGAACGTGCTTTTCGCCTCCGAGATGATAGGCGCGGTGCGCGGTATCGATCCGCTCACGGGCTTTGCGTTCGACGATACGAAGCGCTACATCGAAGCGGCCACGCTTAGCGCGGACGATCGCTACAAAATCTACGAGGGGAACGCGCGTCGCGTGTACCCGCGCCTGAACACCACACTTGCGGCGCAGGGCCGCTGAGGAGCAACAATGAATCCGTCCATGAACAATCTTGGCATCGTAAAGCGTGGCATCGAGCGCACCGAGCGCGCCATTGTCGAGCGCTTGAGCAAGTTCGGTGTTGCCACGATCCATGAAGCAATGGGGCGCAGCGGCTTGATGAAGCCGTATATCCGCCCAATCTATACGGGTGCTCATCTGTGCGGCACGGCAGTCACGATACTGGCGCAACCGGGCGACAACCTGATGCTGCACGTCGCGGCCGAACAAATCCGCGAAGGCGACGTGGCGGTCGTTGCTTGCACGGCGGAGAACTCGGACGGCATGTTCGGCGAGTTGCTCGCCACGTCGTATCGTGCGCACGGTGCGGTCGGTCTGGTCTCTGACGCGGGTGTGCGCGACGTCAAGGAACTGAGCACGATGCAATTTCCGGTTTTCTCGCGCGCGATCAGCGCAAAAGGAACCGCACGCGCCACGTTGGGTTCGGTGAACGTGCAGGTGATTTGCGCAGGTGCGCTGGTCAATCCCGGTGACGTAGTGATTGCCGACGACGACGGCGTGGTGGTCGTGCCGCGCGAGGTCGCGGCGCAAGTGGCCGAGGCGGCCGAGAAACGCGAGGCCGCAGAGGGTGCGAAGCGCGCGCGCTTTACCGCCGGAGAGCTTGGCCTCGATATGTATCAGATGCGCGAAATGCTGGAGAAGATGGGGCTGAAATATATCGATTGATGTGCTGACTATGGAGACGAAGGAAGTGCAACTTCCTTTCGTTTTCATTGCGTCGCAAAAAACTATTTCGCTTGTGTCGACAGTAAATTGCATTCTATTATCTGCCCGGACCTTCAAGAATATTAAAAACGTTTTTTCTACATCCTGGGCTCGGTCTTGTCGGTGGTAAAAGACCGAGGTTATCTGGTCTGTAGAGTCTGGATACGCAGAACATGTTGAATAAGATCGGGGCTAGGCTCACCGCCACTTTTGGGGCGGTGCTGGTTTTGTTGTTGGCGATTTGCGTGACGGTCAGCTTACTGATGGCGCGCATGAATGCGAATACGCAGACCATCGTCAAAGACCGCGCAGTTAAGGTGGCGCTGGCGAATCAGTTCAAGGAAGGTGCGTACCTGGGCAATCTATGGGCGTACCGCGCACTCGACGAGCCGACCCTCGAAGCACAACAAGCCGACGTCGATCAAATCCAGGCCCAACGCAAAAAAAATGCGGCGCTCTACAAGGCGCTGCAGGACCGGATCAATACGGACGCCGAGCGAGCCGCCTACGACCATCTTGTGCAAGTGCGCACACCTTACGCTGCCGCACTCGAACCGATCTACGCGCAATTGGCGCTCCATAACACCAATGGCGCACACGCGGCGATGCTCGGCATCGTGCCTTTGCAAACAGCGCTGTTCAAAGCACAAAACGAATTTTTGGATTTTCAGCAAAGCGAGATGGACGCCGCCGTGCAGGATAGCGTCGACTCTTATGCGATGGCGCGCGCGGTCCTGTGGGGATTGGCGGCGCTGGCCCTGGTCATTGCATTGATCCTGTGCGCGCTGGTGACCCGTTCGATCGTGCGGCCGTTGCAGCGCGTGGTTGAAGGCGCCGATGCTTTGGCGCAAGGCGACTTGTCCATCAAAATAGCGGTGACTCGGCAAGACGAAGTCGGCATGCTGGCCGACTCGCTGAACCGGGCGATTGCGCAACTGGCTCATATTGTCGGGGGCGTCAAGCAAGCCAGCCTGTCGATTTCAAGTGCGACTCAACAACTGGCGACGGGTAACACCGACCTGTCGCAACGCACCGAGGAACAGGCCGCGTCATTGCAGGAAACCGCATCGAGCATGGAGCAGTTGACCGCGACCGTGCGTCAGAACGCAGACAACGCGCAGCAAGCGAGCACGCTGGCCGACGCTGCGTCGGGCATCGCGCAGCGCGGCGGCGAGGTGGTCGGTCGGGTTGTGGACACAATGCGCGGCATCTCCGACAGTTCGACCCGGGTGGCCGAGATCATCAGTGTGATCGAGGGCATTGCGTTCCAGACCAACATCCTCGCGCTGAACGCGGCGGTCGAGGCGGCGCGCGCTGGCGAAGAGGGCCGCGGTTTCGCCGTGGTGGCTGGCGAAGTGCGCACATTGGCCCAACGCAGTGCAACGGCGGCCAAGGAAATCAAGGAACTGATCGGTGACTCGGTGGATCGCGTGCAGGCCGGCTCGCAACTCGTTGAGGAAACCGGGAACACGATAGCCGAAATCGTTCAGTCGGTGAGGCGCGTGACCGACATCGTCAATGAAATCTCGGCAGCTTCGCTGGAGCAGAGCACCGGTATCGAGCAGGTCAACCAAGCCGTCGGCCAGATGGATCAGGTGACCCAGCAGAACGCCGCGCTGGTCGAAGAAGCGTCGGCGGCTGCCCATTCGATGGCCGAACAAGCTCACGCGTTGCGTGAAGCGGTATCGGTCTTCAAAGTGGACGAGCGCGCGTCGGCGTTTTAACGCAGCTTCTCATGCGTCGTGCTTCACTTGTCGGCGCGTACCTCAGGATAGTATTGCGGCGCCTCGCGACGGTCGAACATGCCGTAGTCGCGTATGACACGCACGCGGCGCTGTCTCGCGCCCTCGGGCGGATTGGCCGATGCCTCGAAGGCAACGGCCGCGCCTTGATCGCGCCAGGACATGAGCAGGATGATTTCACCGGGCGTGAGCACGGCATCGAAAACATCCCAGGAAACCAGGCCTGAAGCGTTAGGTGCCAGGCCCAACCACTTGGCGACATCTTCCGGGCTGTTCTTCTCGACCCACTCGGGTGGCCGCTTGGCATCGATCAACGTCACCGTTGTGGCTTCCCCTGTCTGAGTCTCGTCAAGGCGCTGTTCGTGCAGGGCACAACCGTCGGGCAGGCGGGTGTCGCGCGTCAACTGGCCGACCCGCAGATGATAGTCAAGGAAGACTTCGAAGCGACCTTTCTCCTGCACGCCGTGGTGGGCGGCCAGGGTGCGCCAGCGAACCAGCGCCTTCTCGTCGCGCCAACCCGAAAGCGATAGCAGCCACCCCTCGCGGGTGAGGCTGCGGTAGCGGATGTTGTCGACAAACCCCTCT
>Ga0302220_10003482_pt1 | contig 10902 bp, 6 predicted proteins | sample II_Palsa_E1_3_FD_194572 | JGI IMG/M metagenome (GOLD analysis project Ga0302220, IMG submission 194572) | Peat permafrost microbial communities from Stordalen Mire near Abisko, Sweden - II_Palsa_E1_3 | ecosystem: Environmental > Terrestrial > Soil > Palsa > Peat permafrost | place: Sweden... | reverse complement strand
GAGTTTGCTCAGGTGCTCGCTCATGGCGACGCCGGCCTGACCGCCGCCGACGACGAGTGTATCGATTGAAGTGTTTTCAACTGTCATGGCTCTTTCCCTCTTGTATGCGTTTCGGCAATGCGTTCGGCAATTCGGTTGTTTCCCCGAGATATCGCGGACTACCGTTACCGATTCAATCTCACGACCCGACGCCGGCACTAATGAAGTTTTCCGTTGCTACAGCCTTGCGGCTTTGCATAAGTCGAATTCTCATCAGTGGGAGTGAATAGCGAAATTATGTTTTTTGTGGTCGCTGACTAGGAAAAAGCTCCGACCAGGCACTGCCGGGCTACGAATTGAAATTGAAAAACCGGTTCGCGCCTTTGCTGACGGGCTTTCTAACCATTGGTTCGATCACTTCGTCGAATTGGATTTTGGACTTCGGAGACGGCTTTGGAATGACAGGTGCGGGGTAAACCCCGGGATGCCGGTGGGACAAATTCGGTAGCAAGTGGGCCGTATCAGCGGTAGGTGAGGGTGCTTGCCCCTGTGAACTACAACGCGTCGTGGTACTTGGAAGTAAGTTGTTTGACGAAGATGCTTCTTGGCCACTCGCCGGCTTCGCGACAAGGCGACCACGCCGATTACCTTCGCCGCTCCGCAGCGCGCAAGTTAGCCAGTCGCACCTATTCAGGTTTGTATAAGCGGGACTTAATTTAAAAAAAACGCGACCCGAAAGTCGCGCAAAAAAGATGAAAAAGACTACCCCTGTCCAAAGGGCGAGTCAGTCTAAAAGTTAAGCCTGTGCATGACAATAGTAGTCAGCGGAAGAATCAATTTCCTAAATTAAAGTGAAACCTTTTCGCCGTATGTTGATCGGCAAAAAATCTTACAAGGCCTGCGGGAAAATCCTTTAGCGGCCACGTAGCATGCGCACAACGATCAGGCCTTGACATACACTTCCCGCATCCAATGTGAAAGGTGTTTTTCCCTTTATCTGCTTGCACTTATCTGCTGATTCTTTCGCTATTCCTGATTCAGAAAACATTATTGCGTGAGACGCGCCTAAAGAGAATTCATCTGCGGGAATACACTGCGCAGCGGATCGCCGATTAGGTCATCGTCGATTACTTGAATACGATTCTCTCGCAATGTTTCGGAGCTTTACAAATCATGAAGAAAACCCTCATCGCAGCGAGCCTCATGAGCGTGTTCGCCATCACCGCTCACGCACAAAGCAGCGTCACCCTTTACGGCACGCTAGATGCCGGCCTCGTGTTTGCAAACAACGAAGGCGGTCACAGCAACTGGCAACAAGGCAGCGGTTCGGTATCGAACACTTACTTCGGCTTGCGCGGCAGTGAAGATCTGGGCAGCGGCCTGCACGCGATCTTCACGTTGGAAAGCGGCTTCAACTTGAACAACGGCCAGTTCAGCGAAAACAATACGATGTTCAATCGTCAGGCGTTCGTCGGCCTGCAAAGCAACCAGTACGGTACGGTGACGCTCGGCCGTCAATACGACTCGGTGGTCGACTATTTGGCGCCGCTGTCGGAAGCCGGCGCAGGCTATGGCAACAACCTTGCCGCTCACCCGTTCGATAACGACAACCTCGACAACTCGTTCTCGGTCAAGAACGCAGTGAAGTACCAGAGCGCGAACTACGGCGGCGTGAAGTTCGGCGGCCTCTACGGCTTCAGTAACGCAGCCGGCCAGTTCTCAAACAATCGTGCCTGGAGCGCAGGCGCTTCGTATGGCAATGGCCCGCTGAGCGTAGCAGCCGCTTACCTGCAACTGAACAACTCAGGTAGCAACAACGTGGGCGGCGCTATATCACAAGGCGACGGCACAGCAGCGATCGCCGCGCAACAGCAACGCACCTACGGCGCCGGCCTGAACTACGCTTACGGCCCGGCTAACGTCGGCCTCGTGTACACGCATACGCAACTGGATGGCATCACGGGCGTGAACGTGGGCGGCACAACGCTGCCGGGCGTGGCCGGCACGAACCTGCATATGGACAACTACGAAGTGAACGGCCGTTATGCGTTGACGCCGGCCCTAAGCCTTGCTGCTGCATACACGTTCACCGACGGCAAGGTATCGGGTTCGAACGGTTCGGGCGATCCGAAGTGGCAAACAGCGTCGCTGCAAGGCGATTACTCGCTGAGCAAGCGGACTGACGTGTACCTTGAAGGTGTGTATCAGCACGCTTCAGGTGAACTTGGCAACTTCGGTGCGAACGTTGCGTCGATCAACACGTTATCGCCGTCGTCGACCGCCAATCAGACGGTTGTCGCGGTGGGCATGCGTCACCGCTTCTAAGTTGACTTAGCGTTAGTACACGCGCGCATGAAACGATCGTGCGCGCGTTTTTTTGCGGCTGTAAGCGTTGAATTTTCCTGCGCGACGAACGTTCCCCCACGGACCGGAAACGCCAGAATCTGCTACCACCCGATCGCGAACCGGTGCATCTTGATGCTTGCCGGGAGACCATTCGAATAGAGAGGCTCGCATCTAGGGGCGCCCGGATTTTTACCGGTCCGGATGCGGGGAGCTTCGACGTAAAGCAGCTTTCTTACCAAACTTTACATAATACAAATTATCAACGTTTTTGATGTAGCAGCAATATCCTAATGTCTCTTCGCATAAGCCCAGGCCCCAAACGTAAAACCATACTGAAATTCCCCCAAACTGGAAGTAAAGTTGGAAATAACGCGAAAAACCCCCGAATTTCGCTTTATTTCCAATTTTGCTTCCTTGAACAGTTTCCATTCGCTTTATTTCCAACTTTACTTCCTTGATGAGTTTCCCGTCGCTTTTTGATGAAACGACGTCCGAGCCAGTTACGCTCAATGAGCAAAGTCATCAGGCGGCCGGGCGCGTCGCCAATAAATACCGGCAACGTGCGGGCCGGCGCGCATTATTCAAACCAGCGGTGATCACGGCCATCGATCTGGATCAACTCGCCCGAAATCGCGCCACGCCTCAAGGAGCCATCTGAACCGTGACGAACATGCCGATAACGTCCGTGCAACCCGTCGAGTCGCTCGTCGTCCCAGCGGTGCTTGACGGTCGCGACGGCACCAACCGCGGTGACGTCGAGAATTCTCAGTTGTCAGCGCGCGATGACCTGGAGGCGGTGCGTGCCTGGCTCGCCAATTACGCGAATACCAAGACGACTTACGACAATTACCGCAAGGAAGCCGAGCGGCTGCTGCTGTGGGCCGTCGTGCAGCTTGGCAAGCCGCTGTCGTCGCTCGCACACGAGGACCTGCTGCTCTTCAAGGCGTTCCTCACCGATTTGCAGCCCGCCAGTCGCTGGGTGTCGGCGAATGGCGGCAAGTATCCACGCGGCGACGCACGCTGGCGGCCGTTCAATGGGCCGTTGTCGACCGCCAGTCAGCGGCAGGCGCTGATCATCCTGAACGTCATGTTCACCTGGCTGGTGGACGCCGGTTATCTGCGCGGCAACCCGATGGCGTTGCTACGGCGCCGCGGCGAGCGCGCGGCGCCGCGCATCACCCGTTACCTGTCCATCTCGCTGTGGGATGAGGTCAAAGACTTTGTTGAGCAGTTACCGCAGGAAACGGAGCTGCAGAAGGCTTACTACGCCCGCTGCCGGTGGCTCACCACCCTCTTCTATCTGCAAGGTATGCGTATTTCCGAGGTCGCCTCCGGCAAGATGGGTGACTTCTCGAGGCGACTCGGGGCGAATGGAGTTGATCAGTGGTGGCTTGAAGTACTCGGCAAAGGGCACAAGGAACGGATCGTGCCGGCGTCGCTCGAACTGATCGTCGAGCTGGCCCGCTACAGGACGGCGAACAACTTGCCGTCGCTGCCCAGCCGCGCCGAGGAAACGCCGCTCGTCATGCCGTTCAGGGGAAAGAACCGATCCATGTCGCGCTCGGCCATTCATGAGGCGATCAAGAGTGTATTTGGCAACGCCGCAACCTGGCTGCGCTCGCGCGGGCTCGAGTTCACGGATCGCGCCGATGAGCTGGACCGTGCTTCGGCGCACTGGCTACGCCATACATCGGGCTCGCATCAGGCCGATGGTGGTTCTGACCTGCGAACAGTTCGCGACAATCTGGGGCACGCTTCGCTGACCACCACGAGCCTGTACCTCCATGAGGAAGAGGACAAGCGCCACAGCGAAACAGTGAAACGCCATCGGATGAACTGGGAGGCGCGGCCAGCCGCAGATCCCGGTCCTCGAGAGAAGGATCATTAACGTTTCGGTAGCAAGAGCATGTTCGGCGCTGTTACTGTCCACTAGATCGTGCCTATCACTTACCGGCGACGCACCATCCATGAAAGAGCCGCTTTGAGTGCTGCCTTACGGATTCGTATCTGGGAGAGATCCTCACGTCTCTACTACTTTGCACGGGTGCCCCTTCGCCCGCCGTCGGCGTGGCCGCGCCGGCAGTTGAAGGTATGCGCGTGGAAGGCACCGCGATGGCGGCTTAGGGCTGACGCCGCCGTACCCAGTGGGCGCCATCCATGGAAAGTTCATCGATCACCGCTCTCAAACTCCTCATGGCCGTCGGTTTTAATAAAAGAACCGCGACCACTTACCATCACATTGCCAGCCTCTGCGCTCGACCATCCTGTTTTACGGCGCCTTGCTGTATTCGTCGGGAACTGGTGGTATGCATTCCATCGGCAGGAGACTTTGTGTCCCATGACGTCCCAACCGTTTCTCTTTTTTTGATGGCACGGACCAAGTACACTTGGCTCAAGTACGACATTACTACTTGGGGTCTACAGCTAAAAAGTTGATAATAAAGCTTATGTAAAATTTAGGAATACATATTATTATTTAATTATTTTTCTAAACCATATTCCCAAGCGTCGACACAATAAGACTCGTCCCTCATTGTTCACTTGACAAGTCCCCTTCCCTCTCGCTACTCGCAGACAATGATGTGTCCGTTGGCTCATCAAGGCGACAGTCTTGCAGACCGCAACTGATGGCGCGTGCCAGCCCCCGCGTATCTCAACGACCTGCCAGCGCCTGATCAAGTCGCTCAGGTTCGTAAGATACAGTGCACTTGTTCGACCTTCCGTTCATCACAGACTCCTGTTCGAGCTTAAGACCGTTCGCGCGCGTGCACAAGAGAGGGCGTCAATGCGCTCCAGACGAGAACTGATGATCTAGCTTCTGACATCATCCCTGTAACCACAAACGCGACAGACACATTAGGGGCGTGACCGACGCAGGACAAAACTTTTTGCGGTCAGTCGATGCACCGGCAGGTCCCGCGGTTGAGGCCCTAACTGACGGGCCGGGAACTGACATCTTTCTTCCTGGACTTGGTCTACGACCGAGCTAACACTAAATACCGCGCCGGACAGGAGACAGAGATGCAGCAATCAGTCGGGGGCTTCGACCAAACTTGCTGGCAGGCTCGCGGCGCAATATTTCTGCATGTCAACAGACCACCAGCAGTACTGAACAGACGGTCAGAAGCGGGCAATCGCTGATTTCGCCGCTGCGCAAGACCTGACGGTTGTTGCCACGTACGAAGATGCCGGCAAAGCGGTGTGACACCGAAAGGTCGACCGGGTCTGCTCCAACCGCGCATATGAGTCATCAACGAGCACATTTATAGAGGCGATTTCATGAAAGATCTTCAAAAGTCAGATAGGGATCGTCTGAGACATCGTAGTTGTCAAGAGTAAGCAACCTGAATTCTATCCCTACGTCGGCTAGATCCTTCTTTGCTGCGTCCAGTTGTGGCTTCAGTCCCACGCCACGCTCCATAACGGCAAGTAAGGCAACATCAGGTCGTAATCGCTTCGCCAACTCTACGAGCGTGAGGATGTCCGTCGCCCTGAGACTGTTCCACGACGATTTAACTTCGCACACTACTGCGCGTCCGTCCACGACAGCCAGCAGATCTGCCTCAGCATCGGGGCTTTGTGAATCACTGTTGAAGCCGAAATTTGTCGGGCCTACAAACATGAAAGAGTGCCGCGAGTTCCAACGCAGCGCCTCTAACACCCAAATGAGCGAAAGAACGCTGTGATCACGCAGACTTTCAATCAGAAATTCGCTAGGACGAAAGAGCCAACCAATACTGACCGGCGCCGGTGTGGGCAATTTGCAAACCTCGCAGGGGATATCGGATGAAAGCGCGTCCAAGCTGACCCAGTTCCTATGATGACAGTTCGAGCATGTCCAGCGATGCCCCTGAAATATCATCTGCCGACGCCGCATTTCAATAAGGCAAGTGTCAAGCGACTGCTCCTCGTGAGAATCCCAGTCGAAGTTGGAATTTGGGTCGCTCGGTTGTGGATTTTCGGCCCAGTAGCGACTGCGATACGTCTTCCAATCTGACTTTAAACCCACATAGCTTACGAATTCCACTGGGCTTTTGATCGCTCGGGCCGTCTTCGCAATTATCTCCGCGAGCGCATTCCGCTCTGTCTCGCTCCTCAAGTCAAACGTGGCCTTCTGACGCGACATTTTTTGAAGTCTGTTCGCAGTGACTTGCACCTGATCTATGGGCAATCGTGGCGTACCGCCAAGCTTCGAAAACTGCTCCCGCATAAATGGATGCAGCAAGAATTGGCCCGCCCTACGAAGCCCCCCGGCCATACCAAGGACACCGGCGAGGTATCGCGCTTCATTAGACGGGTCTGTCCAAACGACTTTGTTCTTAGTTTGCACCTCGCCGTGTTTGGCCAACGGGTTGCTCCACGCTCCCTCTGCCGCGAGCGCGTATTGCATGGCTTCATATGGGGTGGGTACCCTGAGCTCCTCCAGAGGATGGTCCGTGCACATCAGAATTGCTAGATTCCCCTCGCGGCTCCGCCGTAGAAGCGGCGGAGCCGTATGGGGAGTAGCTCCAACAACGGTTGCGTTAAACGCACCTGCAATTCGCCAGCGGCGCGGGATTGCCCACGAGTTGTTATCTGAAAACCGTGAACCTGGACCGTCATATTGCAAACTTAGGTCGGTGCACCAGTAGCCAGTAGTAAAGGCCTGTCTGACTGGCGCGTCCAAGAGATGGTCAGGGGTGGCGACCGGTGGGCGAGCCTTTGGAGGCGACCATCGAAACCGAGTCCAATCCGGTCGAGCGAATGGACCGCTGCCGAACCTGTTCCCTTCTCTTGCGTTGTCCAGCGTAGCATCCGAAGGGATGGCAGACGCTAGTCCTGAGACCGACTCGATGCGGATAACCCCCCACGGCTTGGTCGACAACACGAGTGCATGCGCTTCTGCAAGTTCTGCCGCGGTAAGTGATGCAGATCGAACGACAACCTGCGGCTGGCCTCCAGTGCCGTTATTCACATGGTTTCGCTGGTTTAGCAGGTCTCCCAGAATGGGCAGAAAGTCGGGGTCCTTGAGGTGGTCAAGGTCGACACTGAAGCAACAGATATCGTTGTCAAGCCAATCGGGAATCATGAGCCGCGCATTCCAGAACATGATTCGATCTCCAAACTCGTCGCCAACGACAAGATTGAACGATTCACTCCAATTTCCGGCCCGTATGTTGAGCTTAGATGCGAACTGGGCCGAGAGGACCGATAGGCTAGTAGCCTCCTTGTTCACAAACGCGCTAAGCACCGACATCTCGTTATCGACTGTATCGAGGTCCCGTGGGACGCCGTACCGACGGTCAGCCTTCTTCTCAGGAGAAACGACTGTAAGTAGGTTGGAAGCGGCCAGGGCATCAGCCGGGAAGGTGCTACCGCCTTGACTATGATGGTACGTTCCAAGATTGTCCGTCAAAAGCCTGGACGGAGTTTCAGTGTGCCAGCTATCGATGACCCGAACTATCCCGTACCCTCGTGAAAGACCGCCGTAGCGTGCGAGCCTGAAAATAACAGACATTGAAGCAAGCGGCGTGAACTGATATCTCGGCTTGAAGCCAAAGACATCGAGCCTCAGCTCTCCCTGCTGATTATGGAAAATATACTGAGCCGGGTACAGCCGTTCATTCAATTCAAGTATCTCAGGCCGCTCAAGATGAACATAGGAGTATATGACATCAGGATCGAGGGCCTCAAGCCACGCCCAGTACTCGGCCATCAGCCGTTTGTTGATGCAAGGTACGATGAGACTAAAGCGGCCCCCCAACGGCTATAGCAATCGGCGAAAATGCCGTCTAAGGTCAGCTTTGCGTGTTCACCGTCCTCGACCAAAAAAGCGACTCTCAACGGCCGCGGTCGGAGCCATCCATCAAATTCGTTTGTCATGCGGGACAAATTCCGTCTGGGATCCGAATCTTGCAGCGTTTATGATCATATCGTGATCCGAGGGGTGCATATTCGGCCATTGAGGACGTTCGAGTTGTTACAGAAACTGCCAGTATCGAATGGCAGCTTTCTAAAAGATCGAGCGGTCGGGATTGGCCCGTAGCGGACGGCCACGGCCCGGCATCACCCGTAGCAAAGAACGCGAGGCTTCGAAAGGTCGACCTGCGAGTTACTGCTGCTCGAGGACCAAGTAACCCGCATTGTTGGCTCGTAAAAGAGCATCCAGCTCATCGCGGGTCATATCCCGACGGTCTACGCGCCCCGGTCAAGTCGATGAGGCGCCAGGCGAGTTACCGGATAACAATGCGTCAGCATCAATATTTACCTCGCACTCCACCGTGATGTACTCGCCGTACCAGTCATCCTGGTTCATCGGAGGAACCAGGATGGAGCGATGCACAACCGACCTCTTGAAAATGTCCAACTGGGGTGGGGCAGAGAAGTAATCGGTGGCTTTGCTCACAGCATCCGCAAGGCTGTCATACAGAATGCGTTTTTTAACAGCGTCGATGGCGCCCGAGCTGCGTTGAACGGCGGCGTCATGCAGTTCACCACTGAAAAACACCTCAAGGATGTTCTCGTCAACGACCGGCACGCCATCCACAGGAAAACCTGCGTGCACGGCGTTATTCAGGATAATTAGCGGTAGCACCTCAAAAACCTCCGGACAGGCGCAGCCCAGCGCGGCAAGTTGCTGCCGGAACGCCGCGGGACTACGCCTTACGGCAGCCGCCTTTCTGCCAATCTGGATCGCCGCATCGCTGAGTCGCTTTCGATGCATTGCGACCTCTTTCGCTTCGGTTGGTTGTAATATGCATTTCGCTTCACCCAAGATAACCAGTTCTCCGATCACTGCAACTAGGTCGATTTCTTCGACCCGCTCATCCGGCTCATCGAAGTGCATCGCATCTGCTAGTGTCACACCCTTGGAAAGGAGAGGCGATGATGCCATCATGCTGCGCACCTGTGAACGGATGTGTGCTTCGAAAGCTGGCCCGCGTTTTTCAAGGTCGACCCCCAGCTGCCGCAGCCATATATCGCAAAGGCGGCGCAGATTGGGAGAATGTATAGCCGCAAGACACGGGGAGACGACTGCCTCGCCAACAGGCACAAGCGGTTGGCTGTACAACTCTTGTCCCTGATCGCCTCGATACGTTAGAAACTGCACGATTTTTTGCGCATGAGCAAACGCAAAGCCAGTCGCTTCTTGAATTCCTCGGGCAATGGCGTCCACTTGAATGACTGGAACGTATTCAGCAATCCACTCGTGGGGCATGCGCTCGTCCTCGTCGTTGATCGTGAAGTCGCAGAGCTTGAGAGAAATCGAACGGACAACTGACCAGGCCGTCATAAGTTCGCGGATTGAAGCTCCGCCAAGGCAATCCTGGGCAGCGCTCAGCAACACCCCATAATACGGCTCTTGAGCGTAGGTTGACATTGCTTGCCAGCGCGCGGCTTCTTCAAAGTCTTCGACGTGGTTGCGGCTGACAAAGACCGACAGCTTGCCATTGCGTTTGCCCACGCTCTCGATTGCTTTGGGAAAGTTGGCGTAAAGGAACGATTGTGGCATCGTCAGGAGGTGCTGCATTGACAGTGCGTAGAATTGCATGATCAGGTTGTCCATGCGTCGGGTGGAAATCCGATAGCGGACTGACCATTCCTCATCGCTCGCTGCTATGGTCGCCGCCGCCTGGAGTACGCAACTTGATGTTCAACTGATTTAGCGGTGATACGGCCTCCTCTTTTGATAATGGTCTCACCATGGCGGATCTCATCCGTCTGATCGTCCTATCGACGCTGTGATTGGCCATCGCGAGCACGCTACGAACTTTCGTTGCCGCGTTGATATCGACCGCATTGGTAAGCCAAATGTTAGCCCTAAGAGTCTCCATTTTCTTATGAATCATCAAACCCGCACGATGTAGGTTCTCATCAGCGGTATCTTCTCCAAGGTTCGCATACGTCGCCGACCACTTTGCTTCCTTGAAACTTCGGCGCAACGGGCCGGGTACATCTCCATTCTGGACCGCCTTCAAAAATTTCATTCGAGACCACATAGAAAGGTTGATTTCTTGATTACCCACTTACGCGAGGGTTAAGGCTTTTACGATCCGTTGTTACCAGTTTGTCGTGACGCTGGCTACAAACCACAAGTGGCGAATCGATCCAGGCACTTTCCAACGATCGTCAGTCTGGTTACGGCGCGGCGGAGGGGCGCTCGTCCTATGAAAAGACTCCCGCGACGTACGGGACGAGCGTCTGGCTTAAGATCATCGACCACCGGTCACTACTTGCCGCCCTCAGCAACCAGCGCTCACCGATACTGGTCATCGAAGGTAAGCTGGCTGCCGAAGATCCGTTCAGATATAACGCTATCAAGACAGGATGACTTCCAAAAAGCATGGAGCGACTCAGTGTAGTGGATGACTGTCAGGCGTAGCATCGATGCTACAGCCGGACAGTGCTAACTGGACTGGGCTGACGAACATCTGGACGAGACCACGTTGACGAGCGCTACGGCTATGCGCGTCGCGCTCAAATCCTATGAAGTGCGCCACCTCATTGAAGCGGACGACATCCTGGAGAATCAGGCCGGGCTATCGGTCGCACAACGGCGTTCATTCCCGCGCCCATGGCACAGATCGACACGCCAAT
>Ga0302220_10003481_pt1 | contig 10902 bp, 9 predicted proteins | sample II_Palsa_E1_3_FD_194572 | JGI IMG/M metagenome (GOLD analysis project Ga0302220, IMG submission 194572) | Peat permafrost microbial communities from Stordalen Mire near Abisko, Sweden - II_Palsa_E1_3 | ecosystem: Environmental > Terrestrial > Soil > Palsa > Peat permafrost | place: Sweden... | reverse complement strand
ATTTTTTGTGCCGGCGGTGGTCGATGCATTTCATACTGAGGCGCCTGGTGCGAAGATCGAATTCAAGCATCTGATGATGGTTGACGGTGGGTATGAGCTCGGGCTGGAAAGCGGATTTTTGGATCTGGTGATTGGCAATTGGAGAACGCCGCCGGAACATCTGCATTTACAGCCTTTGTGTAAAGATGAGCTGGTGTGCTTAATGAGCGCCACTCATCCGATTAAGCCGGGACAATTGACCCATACGGTCTACCAGGCGGCTGAACATTTGTCCGTCACCACGTACAACACCACGGCTTGGGGAACCATCGATGTGGAACTTGCCCGTAACGGTTTATCCCGAACGGTGACGACCACGCTGCCGTATTTCGGCATGGCGCCCTATGTACTGGTTCGATCGAATCTGTTGTTTACCACCACGCGTGCGCTCGCTACGCACTACACCAAGCTGCTGCCTTTGCGTATCGAACCGATCCCTGGCGGCGCACAGCCACTCACCTATTATCAACTTTGGCATGATCGAAGCCATCGGGCCGTGGCCGCCGCCTGGTTGCGGCGCTTGGTCGCGCGCGTGGCCACGAATCTCGCGTCTTAATGTCGGACGTTCAAGAATCGCGCTCTATGATGCGGCGAATCGCGTGTTACTAAGCTGCAGGCGTCATCGCCTTGATCAAGGCTGCTTTACCTTCTGTCGCAGCCCCCAACAAGGCAAAGCCTAGCGGTTCTCCGCTTTGCGGATGCTTGCAGATGGCGCGCGCGGTATTGCGTGCCAGGTTCGCCACGGCCTCGACCAGCCATTCGCCTTCTGCCGCTTCCGGCGCCACCACGATGGCCGGTGTCGCGGGGGTTTTGACGGTGATCGGCATGACCGGGAAGGTGACGCGCGTCAGGTTTCCGGCCAAAGTGCGCGCCAAGGCCCGTGCCGAATGCATGATAGGCAATACATAGGGACGCATTTTGCCGTCCATGGCGGCACAATCACCTAAGGCATAGACGTCCGGAGCACTGGTGCGACACCATGCATCGGTCGAAATTCCTTGCGCAACCTCGATGCCGGCGGAGGAGGGCAGCGCCGTGCGCGGCGCCAACCCGATTGCCGACACCACCAGATCGGCGTCGAGATGCCCGCCATCGGTAAACGTTAAACGGTAAGCGGTTTTATGTTGCTCGACGGTGGCCACGCTACGTCCCAAATGGAAACGTATTCCGCTCTCGTCCAAACCTCTTGCAAAGACTACGCCAACTTGCTTGGGCAACAAGCGCGCCAGCGGCGTACTTGCCGGGTCGATCACCGAGACCTCGTAGCCGCTGGACGCCAAATCATTGGCAAACTCGCAACCGATCAACCCGGCGCCGAGAATTGCCACGGATGTGCAGTTTTTCAGGGCATCGCGAAAGCGGGCATAGTCGTCGAGGTCGTTGATCGACACAATGTTGGCAGCGCCGCTGCCTTCAACCGGCGGACGTCTCGGATCGGCGCCCGTTGCCAGAACCAGCTTGCTATACCTCAAGTGTTCCCCTGCCACGACGATTTCGTGTTCGGCCGGTAGAATGCGCTCGACCCGTTGATGTGTGCGAATGCTGGCGTTGAGCTGCGTGCTCATTGCCGCCACGTCGAAGGTCGCCAATGCCCGAGCGTCCTTCTTCATGGCTAGCGCATTCGACAGCGTGGGCTTCGAGTAGAAGCTGCCGTCGTCCTGGGTAATCAAAACAATGCACACCGCACTATCCAGCTTGCGCAATTCCCGCGCCACGGTGTAGCCCGCCAAACCCGTGCCCACAATAATGACGGGGCTTTCTATCGCGGCTTGTTCCACCAGGGTTTGTTCTTTATTACTCGATTCAATTTGCGTCATTACGCCACCACTCTCATGTCGAAGTCGTGCTTGCCCGTTGCACAATCGGGGCACAGCCAATTCTCGGGCACATCTTCCCAGCGCGTGCCGGGTGCGATGCCCTCCGCGGGCATGCCTGCGGCTTCGTCGTAAAGAAATCCGCAGATCACACATTCCCAAACTTTCATGTCATTCTCCCGATCGCGGACTAGCGCGCATAGACCTTGCCTAAGCCGATCTCGGTCAACGCACGCCGATAGGCGCCAGAAGAGCGATCCGCGAGAATCGGCGCCTCGTCCGCGCGGTCGAGCGGAATATCTTCCGGGCATTGCAGTTCCACAATACCGCGGTCTTCCTCGAAAACTTGCAGGTTGAATGCATAGACATCTTCAACCGGCAGGTCGGTATCGAAGTTCCGGACGATAGGCACAAACAAGCGAGTCAATTTTGCCGATACCGGACTCGCTGCATTTAGGATGCCTAATTTTCCGCCTTCAGGAAATTGCACTGTCAAGCGTGCGAAGAACGGCGCTTCGACGTCGAAAGTGCGCTTCCAGATAAATCCTTCCGGTGCGCGATGCTGCATCGATTTCGGGAAATTGCTCACGGTGCTTTCATACATCGCCTGAAAGCCATTTTCCCGACGCGTGACGGTGTACTGCGGTACCACGGGATTTTGGCGATCGGCGAAGCTTTCGTGGTGTATCCAGGCGAAATGTGCAACGTCGATAAAGCCTTCTGTTTGTCGGCCGGCGGAGGCTTTTATATCGATAAATGGCGGCAAAATCTGCTGAAAGCCCGGCTCATTCCACAAAGGGAAATCGGCCAAGGGCAGCTCCCCGCCACCGAGAGACACCCAAACCAGGCCGTAGGCTTCTTGCGTGGCATAGGTCGTCAGGTGCAGTCGGTCCGGGATCGGGCCCGATTGCGAGGGGATATGCCGGCACTTGCCATCACCGCTATATTCCAGGCCATGATACGGGCACACCAGATTGCCGTTTTCGACCCAACCTTGGCTCAGCGGTGCGCCGCGGTGAGGGCAGACGTCGCGCGCGGCGATCAGTTGCCCGTTTGAACGAAATACAACCAGCCGCTCATCGAGCAAGGTCGCGCTGAACGGCTTATCTTGTATTTCGGCCGCGAAGGCCACCGGGTGCCAATAACGGCTCAGTACCTCCCAATCGTTGGGCTCGAAGCTGCTGTTGCGAGGTTGGGCCGTGGAACGCTGGAATTTTAAAGGGGCTACTTGGGCGGAACTCATGCTTGTCTCCAAACTAATCGGTTTTCGTCGCGGCCGTTTTCTAAGCAGACCACAAGGACTGAACGATAGCTGGATGCAGACCGCTTACCCATCCCTGACCCGACATCTAGTCTATGTAGGGACGCACATAGCGTGAGTAGAGGCACTGTGAATCGGGAGTATGTAATTTAAGCGCGATTTGAGTTGTGCCGATTTTGATACGAATCGTTTTATCGTGGGTTTTAAAAATAATTAATCAAGTTTGACTGCAACCAAGAGAGTGCAGTAGCATTTAGTAATTAGGCATTTAAATGATTTGGCTGTGGTTCCCGAATTATTTCCCGCGACGTCGGTATTCGTTATTCGAGAGGGCATCATGTCCCATTCACACCGCACAGGGCGCACTTCGTCGATCGACGTTTCCAAACTTGACGCCGATGCCTCGCCGGCCACTCGCCCAGCCAGCTCGGAGCAGCGTTATGCGGCTCTCGGTATGGCTATCGTATTGGGCGTTCTGACCATTATTTTACTGCCCTATGCAAAAGTAGCATGGCCGGCGATTCCGGCATTTCTTCCCGGCTATCAGACGGCCGTAATCGGCACCTACTTGATTACGGCTTATTTGATGTATGGCCAATATAAGGTCACGCGATCGGCATCCTTGTTGTATTTGTGTGCCGGCTGCATCTATACGGCTGGAGTACTGTTCGCGCAGTTTTTGTCGTTTCCGAACGCGTTTGTGCCGAAAGTGCAGCTACTGGGTGGAGAACAAACAACCATCTGGCTTTGGGCTTTCTGGCATGCGGGTCCGCCGATGGGTATTTTGCTTTATTCCTGGGCAGAATATCGTCGCCCGGGCAGACTCACGACGAATCACACACGATCGGTGTGTTGGGCGGCCGGTATTTTGGCCTTGGTGTTGGTGCTGACAATCGCGGCGGTGACCGTGTTTAGGACCTGGTTGCCGATACTCGATGTGCAGGGCGATTACAGTCGGGTCAACAATACGGGGGTTGCGCCAATACTGCAGATTTTATTAGCGGCATCGCTGATTTTGCTGTGGAAAGTCAGTCGCTTCCGCACTGTTTTGCATGTGTGGCTTGGCATTGCCTTGTTTGCCTTGCTCTGCGATAACGCCATCACGATGATGGCCGGCAACCGGCTTACATTGGGTTGGTACGTCGGGCGCGCCAACGCATTGATTTCGTCGATCGTGATGATGTATGTCTATTTGCAGGAAATCAAACGCTCCTACGTACGTACTGTCGCGGTGGCCGAAAAATTGATGGTGGTCAATGCCGAATTGGTGACCCGCAAAGAGAAATTGGAAATTCGGGTCGATGAGGCCCGGCTCGACACGCTAACGCAATTACCGTTGCGTGAATTGTTTATGGAGCGCGCGGAAGCGAATCGTGCAGCCAGTGTGATGGCTGGCAATGGCTTTGCTGTGCTTTTTATTGATTTGGATGACTTTAAGGCGATCAATGACCGTTTTGGGCATGATCACGGCGATATCGTGCTAATTCGTGTAGCGGACGCGGTGCGTTCGGTGTTGCGCGAGGATGACGTCGCCGGGCGTCTGGGCGGCGACGAGTTTGTGGTGTGCTTAAGCGCACCTCAGGGTGAGATGCTGGCGATTGCCACGCGGATTTCCGAGCGCATTGTCGAAAAAATCTGGAAATTGGGCGACGGCATTGGCGCCAGCGTCGGCATCAGTACCTGCGAAACCGATCTGGAGCTAGCCCTACGTCAAGCCGACGAGGCAATGTACGAAGCCAAGAAACTGGGCAAAAACCACTTCAGCTTGTTCCGCCCCAAACCGCAACTGGTTCAAACCACCTAAAGCTCAAGCAGGGGGTGGCTATAAGCCTGTATGTTCCACGGCATTCTCTCGGGCGGTTTAAGTCGCGTGCATACTTCCTGCGTGGCTGTTGTGCAGCAAATCAGAGAGTCGCGGGATATCGCGATTGGTGCAAACGCAATTGCGGCCTGCCAATTTGGCGGCATACAGTGCCTTATCCGCGGCTTCTACCAATTGTCCGGCCGTATCGGCGTTGGACCTCGGCGTAAGCGCTTCGACGCCGGCACTGACCGTCACCACGCCTTGCGGGTTGCCGGAGTGTTTGATATTCAGTTGCTCGATGGTTTTGCGGATTTCCTCGGCGACGGCGACGGCGCCCGCCACATCGGTATTGGGAAGCAGGATGCTGAGTTCTTCGCCGCCATAGCGCGCGGCCAGCTCGCCGGGTCGGCTTTGCGCCAGGTTTTGGATGGCTTGACTGATGACGCGCAAGCACTCATCGCCGGCCGGGTGACCATAGACGTCGTTGTATTTTTTGAAAAGATCGACGTCAATCATCACTAGCGCCAGCGTACTCGCATCGCGGGTCGCACGGCTAAATTCCTCGGCCAGGCTGGAATCGAATTTGCGGCGATTGGCAAGCCCCGTCAAACCGTCTTGCGATGCCAGCTGTTCGAGTGCCTGGTTAAGCTTTTCTAGCGCATCCCTGGCTCGGACCAATTCTTGTTCGGTTTTGACGCGCATTTCGATTTGTCGAATCAGGCGCGCGCCGGCCATGGCCAGGATGATCACCAAAACGATTACGCCGAGCGTATGCAGCAGGGTGTCTTTCCACCAGTCAGCCAGAATTTCTTGTCTGGAAAATCCGGCAGCGACAAATACGGGGTAATTCTCCAGCCCGCGATAGCTGACCAGGCGCTCGACGCCGTCCTGCGCAGATGTCACGTATAAAGTGCCCATCCGGCCACGCGATCTAAAGGCTTGAAACAGCTCGCTATTGAGCATGCTCGAGCCGATCAGATTGTCGTTATACGGTCGACGCAACAGCATCGTGCCATTGTCGAGCCCCAGCACCAGGGCGCCGAATTTTCCGATATTCAACTTACTGTAGAACTGCCGGAAATAATCGACGTCGATGGTGGCGAGTGCAACTCCGGAAAAATTTCCGCTGGGATCGTTGATACGGCGCGATATGGGAATCACCCACCTGCCGGTAGTCCGGCTCACGACAGGGGGGCCAATATGCGGCCCGCGATCGGTGTGGGTCCGGTGATAAGTAAAATATTCACGATCCGAATTATTGAGATTCGGCAATATCGTTGCATGCGAATCGACGATCCATCGACCGCTTTCGTCGTAGACCGCCAGAGCATTCAATTGCGGTAATTGCGAGAGACTAATCTGTAGAAAACCGTGCAGTCTCGCCAGCTCGGATGGACTGTTGCCATATGTTTCCACACGTTCGACCAGCGTGTAGGTCATGGAGTCGGCGGCTTTGAGCGTATCGTCGGCGTGTTGCGCCATGGCTTGCGCCAGGTTCGACGTCTCGACCTTCATTTCGTGCAATTCAAACTCGCGGGCATTCCAGCTACGCAAGCTATCGACGATCAGCAAGGAAATACACACAAAAACCACGAACGTAATTGCACCGAACGTGATGGATACGCGCGTGGTTTTCGAGGTGGCTCGGTGCAAGGGTGTGATCATGCGTTTTTATACATTGAACGTCAGTTCGGCGTAGCAGCGCATATCATCGATATAGTTTGGCAGGATGTTCGCTCGGCGGCTCCCTGCTTATTTTAAATGGGTCTCGAATGGTATGCCAGCTGCTGGAATTGGGGGTGTCAAGCAGGCGCGCTGCGTCCGTGGTATCAATCTTTGTAATCTTTGTAGTATGCGAGCGAGGCCAGCGGGTATGCAAGGCTTTTCATTGATACCCAGCATGCGCGGCGCGACAGTGTGTTATTTGGCTTTATAATTCCAGGGCTTCCCCGCTCCCTGACGAGCCTTCCTTGCCCGGTTTTTGCCGATGCCGATCCGCCAAGCTCAATAACACTTGCGCTGCAATGATTCTAATTTGAGCGCCGATATTCCTCCAATGAGTACACCCATGCGCCGTTGGCCCGTCACGGCTTATACCTCGGCACTGAAAGTCTCGGCTGTCTGGCATGCGACGGCGCTGGGCGGATGCGTCGCTCTGCCCGCCGCCTGGCCCTGGTGGCTGGCCGGTACGGCAGTCAATCATGGTGTCGTGACGGTCGCCGGACTATGGCCTCGATCATCGCTGTTGGGGCCAAACTGGACGCATTTGCCGGCGACCGCACAACACGCCCAGGCTATCGCGTTGACCTTGGACGACGGTCCGGACCCCGAGGTGACACCGCAAGTTCTCGATCTGCTCGATGCTTACGGCGTGCGGGCGACCTTTTTTTGTATCGGCGAGCGCGCCAAGCGTCATCCGGCCTTGGTACGCGCGATGGTGGCGCGCGGTCATGCGGTCGAAAACCATACTCAGCGACACGTCCATACCTTCTCGGTGACGGGGATGCGCGGATTGGCCCGTGAAATCGATGCGGCCCAGCATACGCTCGCAGATATTACCGGCGTGCGACCGGCTTTTTTCCGCGCGCCGGCGGGTTTTCGCAATCTCTTGCTTGAGCCTGTATTACAAAGACTGGATTTGCGTTTGGCGGCGTGGACGCGGCGCGGCTTCGATACCCGCGAACGGAATCCAGACCGGGTCGCCGAACGTTTATTGCGAGGCTTGGCGGCGCGCGACATTTTACTGTTGCACGACGGCAATCCGGCGATCACCGAAGCCGGCCGACCGGTCGTGCTAGAGGTGCTGCCACGCGTGATTCATACGGCCCAGCGACAGGGGCTGCGCTTTATCACGCTGGAGCAAGCCCGGCTGCAGGAGCCGGGCTAACCCACGGCCAACTGCGGCGTCTTGACGGGCAGCACGACGGATAAGGCGCCCAACATCATCAGCGCGCCCCCGGCCCAGCCCAAGGGCGTCAGGACCTCATGCAGCCATAGCGCTGCAAACACGGCGCCAAATGCCGGTTCGCTTCCCATGAGCAGGGCAACACGGGTCGGACTGCGGTGCCGCAGGCCATAGTTCTGTACGAAGAACGCAAACACCGTGCAGCACAGCACCATATAAGCCAGGTAAGCCCAAAAGATCGGTTGATGAGGCAGGTGGTGCAGCAAGGTAGCAGGCTGTAGCGCGATGCCTACCGCTAAACTGCCGATTGCGACCACGCCGGCTTGAAGCGCGGTGAGCGTGAGCGCCGGCATGACCGTTTGCCGGGTAAAGCGTTTGGTCATGCAAACCAGTAGCGCGCGCAAACCGGCGGCAAGCAAGATCAAAGCGTCGCCTGCATTGAGCTGAAAATGCTCCCCCGACGTGCCGATCGTGAGCAGATAAGCGCCGAATAGCGCCAGTGCGGCCGCGGCAAGTTCGGTTGGAGTCGGGCGGCGCGCCAGCAGCAGCCATTCGGCAAACGGCGTGAGCACCACACACAAGCTGATCAGGAACGCCGCATTACTGGCACGCGTCAGCGTTACCCCAAAAGTCTCACATAAGAAAATCGCTAATAACAGCAAGCCCAACGACAGCCCTTGTAGGACGCCTTGCACGCCAACCGTCTTGAAATGACGCAGGCTCGGTGTCAGCAATAAAAAAGTGCTACCGAAGCGCAGAAACAGAAAGCCGCAGACCGGGTAGAACAGCAAGGCGGCCTTGGCGACGCCGTAACTGCTGCCCCATACCATGGCGACCAACAACAGCATTAAATCGGCGAAGCGCGCGAGGCGCGGCGTTGGAGGCAATGGTTGCATGTGAATCTCCGATCAAAAATGGCTCGATGGAGTATTCTCAATCATTTGTTATAAAGCGATAATCTGGTCAGTTGGAACAACATCTTTGCGCTAGGCGCACGAATAAAAGGCTCCTATCTTATGAATCCCGCAGATCTGATTGCGTTGTTGCCGGATATGGCGGTGTTTGCACGGGTGGTCGACGCCGGGAGTTTTTCAGCTGCGGCAACGCAGTTGGGCGTGACGCCCTCGTCGGTGAGTCGTAGTGTCACGCGCCTGGAAAAAGCGCTGGAGACGCGCCTGCTTGAGCGCTCGACCCGCAAGTTGCGCATCAGCGAATCAGGGCAAGAGGTGCTTGCGCGCTGCCGGGAAATGACCGCGGCCGCGAGTAGTGCGGTGGCCGCTGCGGGGCGCTTTGTGGAGGCGCCGCATGGCCTCGTACGCATCAGTGCGCCGACCGCCTTTGCCAAAACGGTGATTCATCCCTTGATACCGGAATTTCTGCGGCGCTACCCCGACGTTCAGGTGCAGTTAATGCTAACGGATAGCCCGGTCGATCCGCTTGAGAGCCTGGTTGATCTAGTCATTTGCATCACCGATGACCCGCCCCAGGGCATGGCCGCGCGTCGCTTGATGACGGTACGGTGGATTTTGTGCGCGTCGCGGCCTTATCTCGACAAGCGGGGCCGCCCGGTTCATCCGCGCGATCTCGCCACTCACGATTGCATCTATCTCGGTGAGACCCCGGAAGACAATCGCTGGCACTTCAAGCGCGCCGGCGAAACAGCCCGGGTCACCGTTCAGGGACGTTATGTGGCCAACCATGCCGGGGCAAGGCTCGATGCCGCGCGGCAAGATCTTGGCGTGGCTAGCCTGCCGGATTTCGCGCTACGCGAGCAAGCGCGTACTGCCGAGTTGATTCAGGTGCTGCCGGATTGGGAGTTTGCGGCCCCCGCGTATCACGGCAGCGCATGGCTGCTGTACCCGCCGAATCGGTTTTTACCGCCGAAGGCGCGGGTTTTGATTGATTATTTGGTGCAGCAGTTGGAGGGCGGGGCTGATCGCTGAGGTGAGGGCATCCACGCTTGGATTGAAAGGGCATCCAGGCCAGATTGAATCTTTAGGCTAATATCGCCGTGGCAGTCATCGTTAGCCATCCTTCATGATCTTTGGCCCACAGAGCGACCTGTTTGCCATCTATGGAGGGTTCTGCGCAAATCATAAAGGGATGACCCAGAAAGGTCGGGCGAATCGCTTTGAATGTAAATTCGCGTACTGTGGCCTGTGGCACATTTTGATGAACCAAATTCATCAGTAGTGTCGCCAAGAGTGGGCCATGGACCAGCAGATTGGGATAGCCTTCAATCGCGGTGGTATAGGGATAGTCGTAATGGATGCGATGGCTGTTGAAGGTTAATGCCGAGTACCGGAACAGCAGTGTTTCCGTGGGATGGATGATGCGCTGCCAAGTGCAATTTTCCGGGGCGGGTGTCGCTTGCCGTATGTCCGGCTTGGCTTGCGCATCATGCGGCTCAATATAAACGATGTCTTGTTCTTCCTCGATTTTCACTTGGCCAAAATTGGTGAATAGGTGTCGTGTCGTGACGAATGTAAGGCGTCCACGGCGACCGGTTTTTGTTTCTACTTTGACGATATTAGATGCGCGAGATACCGATTGACCGATTGTGAGCGGTGCATGGCAGCGTAATCTACCGCCTGCCCACATATGTTGCTGCGGGCGCATTCCAGGAGTATCAGCATTGCTGCGCAAATAGCCGTCAACGGCAAGTTCTGATTGACGGATATTGGGCTGGAAAAAGATCCAGTGCCAAAGTTCGGGGAGCGGGTCGCCGTCGCGAGGTGGGGCGCCGCAGTCAAGTACTGCGTTGAGTGCAGCGGTGCGTGTATGGGCGATAATATCCGTTGATATTTCCGGTTGATCGGCGCCGATATAGGGATGTTTCGAGGTCAAAGTCAAGTGTATATCCTCCGCAGATGATGTTGGCATCGTCATATTTGATTGCCATAAGCGTATAACCCAAAGTACGGGAATTGATGTGTCAGCGTTATGTATTCAAAACGATAGAAAGCTGAGTTGAGAAAAGTGATAAAGGTATGTGCTGCATATACCCATATTCCACCCAATCCACCCAAGTTAAGGAAATCATGTGCGTGTAGATAATTTATTTTCAAAATTTTCCGAG
>Ga0302220_10003460_pt1 | contig 10955 bp, 7 predicted proteins | sample II_Palsa_E1_3_FD_194572 | JGI IMG/M metagenome (GOLD analysis project Ga0302220, IMG submission 194572) | Peat permafrost microbial communities from Stordalen Mire near Abisko, Sweden - II_Palsa_E1_3 | ecosystem: Environmental > Terrestrial > Soil > Palsa > Peat permafrost | place: Sweden... | reverse complement strand
CTATGCAAGTTACGCGCAACGGCCACATTTTATGGCCAAGGCATTTTTAGATGGCGGATTCGACTCAATGCTGTGGATTGATCCTTATCCCACACGTCTTCCTTCCTTCGCAGATCTAAAACGGATTCGTCACAAATCGATGCCAAGTATGCATGCGGATGAAGCACGCATCGCGGTCCTGCAGCCATTAGCTTTGCCGATAGAACCACTGCCGATGAGTGGTCGGTTAAATCGCATTTTTGCTTGGCGCCCTCTACTAGAAAAGTTACGCGAGTTCGCCCTGGGAACCCATCATTGCGTACTCGGCATAGGTCGGCCCAGCAGGCTCTCCGAGTGGGCGCTGGAACACATTCCGCATGAACGCTCGTTTATCGACGTTCTCGACAATTTCCCTGCATTTTACCGAGGCCTGTCGAGGATATCGATGAAAGCCCGGTTACACGCTATCTGTCGAAAAGTCAGCGATGTCTATTGCTCGTCGTCGCAGCTCACCGCGCAGATACACGCAGTAAGACCCGATGCGATCACTGTGTTTAATGGCTATCCGACGAACCGCCTTCCCCAACCCTCACCCAAGGGCTCGCGGCGATACATTGGTTATGTTGGTACTATCGGCGAGTGGTTCGACTGGCCTTTGGTCCGCGCGCTGGCGCTTTCCCTGCCCAATGTGCCGATCTGGCTGATCGGCCCGGAGTTCGTTACTCGCCCGACCAATCTGCCGGCTAATATCGAATTTTGCGGCGAACAGCCGCAAACTGTCATTGCCGAGCTTATCCGCAATTTCACCGTCGGCCTTATTCCTTTCCGCATCAACGATCTGACTGCGGGAGTCGATCCGATCAAATTCTATGAATATAGGAGCATGGGCATACCGGTTTGGTCAACGGTATTCGGGGAGATGTGCTTACGGGGAAATCGCGAGGGTGTGACGCATATTTCGTCGAAAACCAACTGGCGTTCTTTGTGGGAGTGCGCTCAGGCCACTACATTCTGTCTCAAAGATATTGCTTCGTTTCGCATCGATGTCGCTTGGAACAAGCGCTTCGAACCTATGCTACAACGTTCGCAAGCACGCGCCGTGCAAACCCATGGCGAAACAGTATTGCTAGATCGCCACGCACCCACATGCAAAGTGCAACGTCTACGATGATTGCAAAACTGATACGCCTCGCGAATCGACTGGTTGGCTCCAGTCACAAAGCATGTTACGAATTTGCCAAGGCGATTTATTGGAGGCTTCCAAAGACATTCCGACTGCATCTCATGACGGTGCGCATAAGAATGGTGAGTCAACGCCTTACCGCCGGGATTTCCGACAGCATCAGTTCAGGAGGGGAATCTTCGCTTTCTCGATTGGCGTCACCCTGGCTGGCCCGGGCCAATAATTCGGAAAAAATAGCCGTCGTCTCATGCGGTTTCGAGTTCGATGAGTTGGTCAACCAACGCCCGATCAATGCCGCAAAATATTTTGCAGATCAAGGATACTTTGTTATTTTCGTGGCATGGCAATGGTCTCCAAGAGAGAAGCTCATCAAGGGTTGTGCCGAGGTTCAATCAGCTATCTTTCAAGTGCCTCTCTACGACTTCCTTGATGCCACACAAGTACTGCATACCAGGGAAGATGATCGATCCTTGTTCCTCGTGACTTTCCCCGCCATCCCACTGGTTGACCTGGTCCGACCTTTACGAAGCAAAGGCCTGTCGATCATTTATGACATTATGGACGAGTGGGAATGTTTTTTTAAGGTTGGCCAAGCCACTTGGTATGACATGCAACTTGAGCGTTCACTCGTTCTCGAGTCCGATCACGTTATGGCTGTCTCCCCATCGTTGGTTGATAAATTTTCGTCTTTGCGAAATGACATCAACTTAATTGGTAACGGCTACAGTGCCGCGACGATCGGTCCAGAACACAAATTTGTTGCAAAACGCAAGAACGTTAGTGAGCACATCGTCGGATATTTCGGTCATCTAACCGACTCCTGGTTCAATTGGGATTTTTTGTTTAGTGCTGTATCAAAACTACCCGACGTGAAGTTTGAAATCATTGGTTACGGCGCGCCAGACTGGGTCTTCAGCAAGGCAGTCGAATTTCCCAACCTGTCTCTTGTAGGAAAAATATTACCGCGAGATCTTCATACCTTGGCGCGACATTGGTCCGCGGCCCTCATTCCTTTCAAAGAAAGCCCTCTCGCTGAAGCGGTCGACCCCATAAAAATCTATGAGTATCTTTACTTTGCGTTACCTGTGGTCAGTACCGGTATTAAGCATATTCAGCACTATCCGTATACTTCTTTTGCCACCACTGATCACGAATTTATTTTCTCCATCAAGCAAGCCATTTCCTGTGAAATGGACTTGCAAAGTCTGGACGATTTCCTGCAACAGACGACATGGAGTAAGCGATTTTCAAACATAGAAAATCTTCTGAATTCGAATACGCTGGCGAGGCTCTATGCCGTTTAAAATTTGCTTTGTCTATCCCTGGGCCACGTTCGGCGGTGTTGAACGTATCCTTTTGAATCGAGCCCTGGCATTCAAATCAAGCAATGCAAACGTCGAAATAAGCGTATTTTTTCTTCATGACTCTGGAGGCCTCAATATTCTGCGCGAAGCTATAGCCGCTTACGAGTTGGAGGGTTATTTTCAGCTCGTCGATTCGCTGAGCGATCAATTTTATGACTTAATTTCGTTGATTGATTGCCCGCAGGTTTTACCCTTAGTACGTCGACATCGTTTGCGCCACGTGGTCGAATGCCATACGGCCTACTGCCAAAACCGCGTCTACCTTAAAACCTTGGGTTCGGAATGTCAGGCAGTATGGGTTCCCGGTCAGCGCTTCGCCGATGAGATCGCCAAAGAATTGCCCAAGAACCTGCCCCTAAGAGTGATGCGGAATTTCGTTCCTTGGGACGTCGAAAACAGCTTCGTCGACGTAAAAATCCCGATGACAAGCTGGAAACGGAAGCCGCTGTTTTTTTTCGGAAGAATGGATGCACATAAAGATCCGCTGGCTTTATTCGATGCATTCTCTCAAATGGAAGAGCAACATCCCGGCCGTTTTATGCTCGTGCTTTGCGGCCCGACATCTCCCGAAATATCCATCGAAAAAGAGCTGTATCGTAGGAAACTTCGACAGCACACGGTCATCTTGCCACCCATACGATTCTCACGCTCGGGCCAATTGCTTAGAACGATTGCCCAAGCAAGCGGTATCTTCGTATCACCCTCGCGCGGCGAATCTTTTGGGCTTTCTGCCGCCGAAGCGATCGCTTTTGGACTTCCTGTTGTATTGTCCGATATCGATGCGCATGGCTATTTAGTTGACGGTAACGAATCTTTTCTTTATCCGATCGGCAACGCGAACGCTTTGTCAGAGAAGATCGTGGCTATAGCCAACGATTACGATCGGGCATGCCGCAATCTTCGTCCGTTGCGACGCAACTTTTCCGCCGATGCGTTTCTCGAAGATTGGAATCATGCTGTGCAGTGTGTTCACCGTGTTTAATTAACTCGTCCACACTGATGTCCGAATTCAGCCAGTATTTTCCTCGCAAGCAGCTTATAGTGCTTGCATGGACAACGACCGCAACACCTACTACACGGCCCTGCTCGCGCGGGATCGGCGCTTTGACGGATGGTTCTTCGTCGGCGTTTCGTCGACGGGCATTTATTGCCGGCCGGTGTGCGCCGTGCGCACACCGAAGTTCGAGAATTGCACTTTTTACATGAGCGCCGCGGCCGCTGAAAAACAAGGCTTTCGTCCCTGCCTGCGCTGCCGCCCCGAACTGGCCCCCGGCCACAGTATTCTCGATATGTCAGGCAAATTGGCCCGCGCGGCCGAAACCTTGATCGAAGCGGGTTTTCTGAGCGATGCCGGAATCCCCGATTTAGCGCGGCGCGTGGGCATTACCGAACGGCATTTGCGACGCATTTTCGATACGGAATTCGGCGTTTCGGTGATCGAATATGCGCAAACGCAACGTTTGCTGCTCGCCAAACGGCTGCTGACCGATAGCGCCTTGCCCGTGGCCGAAGTCGCTTTTGCGGCCGGCTTTGCCAGTCTGCGACGCTTTAACGACGTGTTCCAGAGTCACTATCGCTTAAGTCCACGGGAATTACGCAAAAGCAATGCCACGGCAGTCGTGTCGAACACCATGTCATTTGAACTCGGTTACCGCCCTCCGTTTGCCTGGGCCGAGCTATTGGAATTTTTAGCTCGCCGGGCGATTGCCGGAGTCGAGCAGGTGGAACACGGTGTGTACCGGCGCACCATCGCGATCGAGGCAGCGGGCCACAGCTTGACAGGCTGGATCAGCGTGGAACATATACCCATGCGCCACGCAGTGAAACTCACATTTCCAGCCTCATTGGCGCCCGCCATCGCCCCGCTGCTTAATCGGGTACGCAATATCTTCGATCTCGCGTGTCAGCCCGACCTCGTCGACGCGCACCTGGGCGAGCTCGCCGCGACCCTGCCGGGCCTGCGCGTGCCGGGCGCCTTCGATGGTTTTGAAATGGCGGTGCGGGCCATCGTCGGCCAGCAGATTTCGGTGGCCGGGGCGCGCACGATACTCGGGCGTATCGCGGCGCAATGGGGGCCGCCCTTGATAATGAGCGCCCCCCAACCTGTCGCTACGCGCCGGCCCCCCCGAGGTGGTCAACAAAACGTGGGCGCGGCCCAGCGTTTTGTTGAGGGCCAGGACCCCATGCCTGAAGGTTTGCACGCAATTTTTCCCAGTGCGCAAGATATCGCCAAGCTGGAGGTCGAAGCCCTGCAAGGGGTGGGCATCGTCAAGGCTCGCGCCGCCGCCATCCATGCGGTCGCCACCGAGATTGCGCAAGGCCGGCTGGCACTTGAGCCGCTGGTACCGCTGGACGAAACCCTGGCTGCCTTGTTACGCATCAAAGGCATCGGTGAATGGACCGCGCAGTACATTGCCATGCGCGCGCTGGGCTGGCCCAATGCGTTTCCGGCAGGCGACTTGGTGCTCAAGAAACAGCTTGGCTTGGCAACGGCCAAAGCGGTAGAACAGCATGCCGAAGCGTGGGCGCCATGGCGCGCTTACGCAACCTTGCATGTTTGGCGGCAAGCGGCGGCAAACGATGGAGACTTAACATGATTTATTACGATACCTGGACCAGCCCGCTCGGCGACATCACTTTGCGCGCAAACGCCCACGCGCTGACCGGCCTGTTTTTCAGCGGCCAGAAGTACTTCCCGACATTCAGCGCGGCGTGGCAAAGCGCGCCGAATCATGCACCGCTGCGTCAGGCCCGCGATGAAATCAGCGATTTTTTTGCCGGCGCCCGCCGGCATTTCAGTGTGCCGCTAGAGATGGACGGCAGCGCATTTCAACAACAGGTTTGGCGCGCGTTAGCGGACATCCCCTATGGCGAGGTGGTGTCCTATGGCGAGATTGCACGGCGTCTGGGTATGGGCCGCGAGCATGCGCGTGCAGTGGGCAGCGCAACCGGTCGTAATCCGATTTCGATTATTGTGCCCTGCCATCGCGTTTTATCGAGCGTAGGGCAATTGACCGGTTATGCCGGCGGCCTTGATCGCAAACGCGCTTTGCTGGCGCTGGAAGGCGGCGGCCCAATCCATAACAGGAAAAGCAGCGCCAATCTGGAATTGGCGCTGTAAGTCAGATTCAGTGTGCCCGCTTTAGATTCGGCAGGAAAATTGCCGCCACGCCCAACAGCGGTAGAAACGCGCAGACCTTATAGACGAACTCGATATTGGTCAGATCGGCAAGCTGGCCCAGCGCCGCAGCGCCAATACCGCCCATGCCAAACGCAAAACCGAAGAACAAGCCGGACACCATGCCAATCTTGCCCGGAATCAGCTCCTGAGCAAACACCAGAATGGCTGAGAAGGCCGAGGCCAGGACCAAACCGATAATGACGACCAAAATGCTGGTCCAGAATAGGTTCGCATAAGGCAGCATCAGCGTGAACGGGGCCACGCCCAATATCGATGCCCAAATCACGTATTTGCGCCCAATCCGGTCGCCAATCGGACCTCCGATCAAGGTGCCGGCGGCCGCGGCGAACAGGAATACAAACAAATGAATCTGTGCGCTTTGCACCGACAAATGGAATTTACTGATCAGGTAAAACGTAAAGTAACTACTGATACTTGCAATATAAAAGTATTTGGAAAAAATCAGCAGCAACAAGATACCGATAGCAAATGCGACCCGGCCGGGCGATAGATTGAGCGCGGTAATCGCTCGCGTAGCCTTGCCACGTACGCCCAACCGATGTATCGCATACCACTTGCTAATTTGAATCAGCACCACGATAGCCAGCAAGGCGGCCAGCGAGAACCACGCGATACTGCCCTGGCCGTAGGGCACAATGATGGCTGCTGCCAGCAGCGGGCCAAATGAGCTGCCGAGATTGCCGCCCACCTGAAATAACGACTGCGCCAAGCCATGTTGCCCGCCGGATGCCATGCGCGCGACCCGCGACGATTCAGGATGAAAAATCGACGACCCGGTGCCAACCAGCGCAGCCGCCAGCAGCAGCACACCGAAATTGGGCGCCACCGACAGCAGCAGCAGCCCCGTCAGCGTAAAACCCATGCCGATCGGCAAAGAATAGGGTTGCGGCTTGCGATCGGTGACATAACCTACGACAGGCTGCAGTAGCGAAGCAGTCACTTGGAATACCAAAGTGATCAAACCGATCTGTCCAAAACTCAGGTGAAATCCGCTTTTCAGCAGCGGGTAAATCGCCAGAATCAGCGACTGGATCATATCGTTCAACATATGCGAGAAACTGATCGCACCGAGCACTTTAAACGCGGTGCTGTGTGCATGATCAGCTTTATCGGGCATGCCCGTGGCAGCCGGAAGCGGATGGGACGGAGTTTTCATCGCGAGACGAAGTCCTGTTAGATTTAGCCGAATAGGGTCGGGTCGGCGAGATAGAGCACTATCGTGCCACAAATCAGCGTGAATGCCAGCAAAAGCCTGTCGCCTGCAATGTCTCTCGATGCGGCGGCTAGGGCACGGCGCACGGCGGGCGGCCGAATACGTCAACGATCCACCTTCATTTCGTCTTACAATCGCCAACTTATCTCAAAATTGTGCGATTCCCAATGCCACCCCCTACGCAGTCCAAAGCCTTTTTCACCACGCTGGATGCGATACGCGGTGTGGCCGCAATTCTGGTGATGATGCGTCACGTGCCCTATTTCACTTCGTTTCAGGAAAGCTATTTGGCGGTCGACGTGTTTTTCCTGCTAAGCGGCGTGGTGATTGCGAACGCTTATGAGCAACGCCTGCTGCAAGGGCTGTCGATACGGCGCTTCACCTTGATGAGGATCGTGCGCATTTATCCGCTCTACCTCTTGGGTTGCGCGCTCATGTTGCTGGCCCTGTATCAGGATGGCATGCCGGCGTGGAGGCCATGGCTGACGATGGTCGCGCTCGCGGGTTTGCTATTGCCGAATCTGGCTGGCGACCCGCCTTTTCCGCTCAATCACCCAGCTTGGTCGCTGTTTTTCGAAATGTTGGCGAATATATTTTATGCCGCGATCGTGCCCTGGTTAAATGTTCGACGTTTGTTGATACTGATCACGGCCTCAGGGCTGGGGCTGGGTTTTACCCTGCTCAAATCCGGGCAAACCAGCCTGGACCTCGGCTGGTCTTGCGCGACGCTGGGCTACGGCGGATTGCGGGTCGCTTATTCCTTCTTTGCCGGCGTACTGCTCTACCGCTGCTTTACGGCATATGGCCAGCCGGTAGTGCTCTTCCTGGCTTCGCGACCTGGGTTCCGACACAATCTACCCTGGTTGATCGTCGCCGCCGTGTCGCTTATTTTAATGAGTCGGCCGGGCCCCGCATGGCGTCCCGCTTTCGATTTTATAGTCGTCATCGCGGTGTTTCCGCCGCTGATTTATCTTGCCTTATGTCTGCCGAAAAACATTTATGGCGCCCCCTTGGCCCGTTACTTGGGCCTGGTTTCGTATCCGCTTTACGCGCTGCATGCGCCGCTTCACAGTTTGGCCGTATCCTTTCTGGAACCTTGGATCGACAGCGATAGCCCCTGGTTGGCGCTGATTTTTGCAGGAGCCCTGTTGCCTCTGTGTAGTTTGCTTAATCGCTATTTCGACGCCCCCGTGCGCCGCCACCTGACGGCTTACGCCGAAGCCGGCTACATGCGCCTGGGACGATTAAAAACGGCGCCCGTGCAAGACCAATAACGGGACGTCCGGCCCGGTAGACGTTAAACTTGAAGCTATGCTCAAATCACTAACGACCCTCTGGAAAAAATGGCGCGCTTCGTCCGATGCCGGACAACAAATCGACGCTTTGCTGGCGCATGCCGATCCATTCGCGCCGCTTGCGCAATGCAATCAATGGCTGATCGAAATCGCTCACTGGCTGCATCGCGAAGGTTCCGTAACGCTGACCGATGCGAGCGCGATAGGCTTGGGCGCCGATAATAGCGCGGTGAAATTCCCGCCGCATGCGCGGCTGCGTTACCTGCTGCAAATACTGGACCGCAACCCGGTGTGGAAAGCCCGTTGCGCGCACACCTTGCGTCGTATCCTGGCCGACAGCGATACCATGTCCTTGCTATGCGAAAGCGGGATGCCGGTGCACTCGGGTTTTATCGGCGCTTTGCTGGAACGTATCCAGCTCAACTTGATTCCGCCCGCGCCGAACAGCCGCGATATCACCGCCCTGTTCACGCTGATGTTTACCTCGGTGGACGACGCCCTGTGGGTTGCGGCGCTGCCGCCTGCCTTACTTGAAAAACTCGGCGAGCTGTTCAGTTATGACATAGCCGCTGACGAGAAGTATGCGGCCGATCGCTTATCGCATGATTTACTCACATCCATCCACTGCCTCGTCTGTCAGATCAGAGCGACCGGCTTGTCGGGCGCGGTACGCACGCGCTTAGCCGGCAACAGCCCCGAGGAAGCGCCCTTTTTCCAACTGGGACGAGCGATCGAAGCCGTTAGCGTCGCTCACGCGCAGTGGATGGAAGCGCGCTTGCAAAATAACGCCGCGATGGCGCTAGCGCTCAAGCAAGCGCCGCAAGGCGCGGCGCCAAACCAAACCGATGTCGACGCACTGAAGCCACGCCTATTGCAACAGGTCAATTTTCTGCGAGTCTTGCTCGACCAGTGCCGCATAGCGTCCCGCGCCATTTATTCTCATTTGGACGAATTCGGCGTCAGTGTCGAAATCGTGTTTCAGATCGAGCGCATGCAGACCCGCCTGACGCGTGTCGAACACCTGCTGGAAGCCTGGCTGGCCGATGATGAAAAACAGGCGCGCGCGCGACTGATTGCTGAGTTGATCAGCTCGAATCGAGCCAGTCAAAGTGTCATGGTATTGATGCGCAACAGTTTTGGCATGTTGGCGCGGAAAGTGGTCGAGCGCAGCGCCGAAACCGGTGAGCATTACATCGCCCACGACCGCACCGAGTACTACAGCATGCTGAAAATGGCCGCGGGCGGGGGTCTGGTGACAGCCGCCACGGTATATCTCAAATTCGGCGTGACAGGTGCGCATCTGCATCCTATGGTCGAGGGATTTTTCGCCGGGCTCAACTACGCGCTCAGTTTCTTGCTGATGCATTTCCTGCACTTCACACTGGCCACCAAGCAGCCGGCGATGACCGCGCCGACCATTGCTCATCGGCTCGATCATGTAGGCAACGCGGAAGGGCTCGATCGATTCGTCACCTCGGTCATCGCACTGGTACGCACCCAGGCTGCGGCGATTTTCGGTAATCTGAGCCTGGTGTTCCCCGCCTGTTTGTTGGTCCAGCTTGGTTTTGCGGCACTCTTCCACGGCAACCTGATCTCGCCCGAAAAAGCCCACCACACCTTGCAATCCTTTTCACTGGTGGGCCCGACACCGTTCTACGCGGCCGTCACGGGGGTCCTGCTCTGGTCATCGAGCCTGTTGTCCGGCTGGGCCGACAACTGGTTCGCCTTGCATCGGATTGGCGACGTGCTGAGTTATAACCGGCGTTTGCGCATGGTATTTGGCGAGGCCGGGGCGGCCCGTATCGCGGCGTTCTGGCATAGAAATGTGTCGGGCATAGTCGGTAATGTTTCTTTGGGCATGATGTTGGGTTTGGTGCCGGCCATTTTGACTGCATTCGCCCTGCCTTTTGAAGTCCGGCACGTCACCTTAAGCACGGGTGCGATTGCTACCGCTATCGGCGTGCTAGGGCCGCATGTCTTGGAAACCGCCGATTTCTGGTGGGCCGTCGCCGGCACGATCAGCATGGCTTTTCTGAATGTGCTGGTCAGTTTCGCACTCGCGTTCCAGATGGCCTTACGCTCCCGGCAATTGCCGAAGACCGATCGCCGGGCACTCAACCGGGCAATCTGGCAGCGCATTGCGGCGAATCCGCTGTGCTTGTTATTCCCGGTGGCGAATAAAACCGCCGCGCCGCACGTCGAGCTCTGACAACCGCGGCGACCCGCTCTCACAACATAGGTCGATACCTGGACGTGCCCACCATGACTTCTGCCGCAGCCTCATCGCCGGCCACCGCGGCCGAGTCGTCCCCACAGGCCACTTCACAGCCAACCGCCCAGCCAACCCCTCAGCCCGTCGGCATCTTGCTCGCGGGTGGGCGCGGTGTCCGTTACGATCCGTCCGGGCAGTGCAACAAATTGCTCGCGCCGCTGATCCATGGCGCGCAGCCGGGTGTACCGATCGCCTTACTGGCAGCGCAACATATGAGAGCAGTACTGGCACGCGTGATTGCCGTGGTGCGCCCGGACGGCGCGCACGCACCCGCACTCGCGCGCCTGCTTGAAGACGCGGGATGCGAAGTGCTGGTGACGGCCGCAGCCCAGCGCGGCATGGGAGCAAGTCTCGCTGCCGGCGTGAGGGCAAGCCTCACCGCGGATACGAACAAAAGTCTCGCTGCCGGCGTGAGGGCAAGCCTCACCGCGGATACGAACAAAAGTC
>Ga0302220_10003459_pt1 | contig 10955 bp, 8 predicted proteins | sample II_Palsa_E1_3_FD_194572 | JGI IMG/M metagenome (GOLD analysis project Ga0302220, IMG submission 194572) | Peat permafrost microbial communities from Stordalen Mire near Abisko, Sweden - II_Palsa_E1_3 | ecosystem: Environmental > Terrestrial > Soil > Palsa > Peat permafrost | place: Sweden... | reverse complement strand
TCGATCAGGCGCAGCTCGACGGCTTGCCGGTGGACGCGGGCGAAGTCGCGGACCTGTATCCGCTGGCGCCGATGCAGACCGGCATTGTGTTTCACAGTCTGCTCGGGCAGCAGCCTGGCGCGTATGTGAACCAGTTGCGCGTCGACGTCGAACGTCTTGACTGCGCGCGCTTTCAGGCAGCGTGGGAATCGGCCGCTGTGAGTCACGACATTCTGCGCACCGGTTTTCTTTCGTTTGAGGATGCGCCTCGCCAGTGGGTGGCCCGCAGCGTCGCGTTGCCCTTCTTCATCGAGGACTGGCGCGATGCGCAAGAGCCGGAGCTTGCAACGCGGCTCGATGCCTATGCGGCCACGCAGGTCGAGAGCGGTTTCGATCTGGCTCATCCGCCATTGTGGCGCGTGATGCTGATCCGCACGGGTGCGTCGCATTATCACCTTGTCTGGACCTTTCATCACGCGCTGCTCGATGGCTGGAGCGCCGCGCAATTGCTCGCGGAAGTCTTGCGTGAGTATGAAGGTCGTAAGCAAGTTGGACCACCGGGACGTTATCGCGAGTTCATCGCGTGGCTGCAGACCCGCGATCAGGATGCAAGCGTGGCATGGTGGCGAGCGCAGACCGCCCACTTCGACGGTCCGACGTTGCTGGCTAGCGCGTTGCCGAAGCCGCAAGCCGTGGATGATGCGGCCGCAGTGTCTAGTCGGGCTGACTCACCCGAGTCGACCAGCACTGCACGCGCGGAGTCACATGCTTCAACGTTGCAGATCTGGGATGCCGAGCGTACCGCGCAACTAAGCGCTTTCGCGAAAGCGCGACACGTGACGCTGAACACCTTGGTACAGGCAGCGTGGCTTGTGTTGCTTCAGCGTTATACGGGGCAACGTACAGTAAGCTTTGGCGCGACCGTTGCCGGCCGCCCCGAAGCGCTGGCGGGCGCCGATCGCACGCTCGGCCTGTTCATCAATACGATTCCGGTGATCGCTACGCCGCAAGCGTCGACGAGCGTCGGTGCATGGCTCGAACAGATTCAGCAGCACGGCGTAGCGGCGCGCGAACACGAGCACGTCGCGTTGTACGACATCCAGCGCTGGGTGAAACTGGAAGGCGGACAGGCGTTGTTCGACAGCATCGTCGTGTTCGAGAACTATCCGGTCGACGAGATCCTTGAAGCAGCGGCGCCGCGCGAGTTGCAGTTTTCAGGACTTCGTAACGAGGATCGCACGAGCTATCCGCTGACCCTCTCGGTCACTCAGGGACGACACGCGCAACATAGCGGCGCGCAGCAGGACGGCGAGACGTTAAAAATTGAATTCGCTTATATGTGCGACGCTTTCGATGCGTCGCAGGTCGAACGGCTCGCGTCGCATCTGGCCGCGCTGCTCGACGCGTTCGTTGCGAATCCGGCGGCTCCGCTCGGTGCGCTGGCCATGTTGCCGGATGACGAACTCGCGCAATTGCGACAATGGGGAGCGGGTGGCGCGCTTGAGCAAGCGCCGCTGGTGCATGAGCGCATCGCTCGTCAGGCAGCCACGCGGAGCGCTGAGCAGGCGCTCGTGCTCGACGGCGAGTCGCTCGACTATGCGACGCTCGAGCGCCGCGCCAACCGCCTCGCGCATCGTTTGCGCGCGGCAGGCGTCGCGGCGGAGTCGCGGGTCGGCATTGCGATCGAGCGCTCGTTCGAGATGATCATAGCGGTGCTGGCCGTACTGAAAGCAGGCGGCGCTTACGTACCGCTCGATCCGTCCTACCCGGCCGAGCGACTCGCATTCATGATCGAGGATAGCGGGATCAAACTGGCACTGACGGCCGGGGCGTCCACTGACGCTCTCGCAGGGCTCGGCATCGCGAGCATCGACGTGCCGCAGGCGTCGGAGCTGGCGAGCGCCTATCCTGAGCAGACGGACCGCGTCCCTGCGTGCACCGTATCGCGCGACAACCTCGCCTACGTGATCTACACCTCGGGCTCGACTGGCCGCCCGAAAGGCGTCGGTATCACACACGGGGCGCTTGCTCAGCATACCAAGGTATCGATCGATCTGTTCGGTGTCACGTCTGGCGACCGCGTGCTGCAGTTCTCCACCTTCAATTTCGATGGCTTTGTCGAGCAGGTGTTTGCGACGCTGGGCGTCGGCGCCGCATTGATCCTTCGTGGACCGCAGCTATGGAGCAGCGAGCGCTTTCTCGATGAGGTCGAGCAACAACACATCACGGTCGCCGATCTCACCACTGCCTATTGGAACGCGCTGGCGCAGGACTTCGCCATCAATCCGCGTGCACGTGTCGCCTGTGCGAGTCTGCGCAGGGTGCATGCAGGCGGTGAGGCGATGCCCGCTGACGGTGTGCTCGCCTGGCGTACGGCAGGCCTGGCACATGTCGCGCTAGCGAACACCTACGGACCGAGCGAGGCGACGGTCACGGCGAGCGCATTCGATTGCACGCCATATCTACGCTCCGGCGTAGAGGTTCCGCCGCATATTTCGATTGGCGCTCCGCTCGACGGCCGTTCGCTGCAGGTCCTGGACACGCAGCTTAATCCCATACCGGTCGGTGTGGCCGGCGAGTTGTGCATCGGCGGCGCGCTGCTTGCACGCGGATACCATGGGCGGCCGGGCTTGACGGCGGACCGTTTCATCGCCGATCCTCATGCGGCGTCGCCCGGCAGCCGGCTTTATAGAACGGGCGACGTAGTGCGCTGGAACGCTCGTGGCACGCTCGACTATCTGGGCCGTATCGATCACCAGGTGAAGGTGCGCGGCTTCCGCATCGAGCTTGGCGAGATCGAATCGGCGCTATCGTGTCAGCGTGAAGTGCGCGAGGCAGTGGCGGTGGTGCGCGATGGCGCGGGCGATGCACGCGTGCTGGCCTATGTCGCAGCCGTGCCGGGTGCGCAACTGGACGTTCAAGCGTTACGCGCTGGCCTCGCCGCCACGCTACCGGACTACATGGTGCCGTCAGCGGTGATCGTGCTCGACGCACTGCCGCTGAACCCGAACGGCAAGATCGACCGGCTTGCGCTGCCCATGCCCGGTACGCACGAGTTGACGCAGGCAGGCGCAGAACCGGCCGATCCGCCACAAGGCCAGCTTGAAGAGACGCTCGCTGCGATCTGGGCCGGCGTCCTCGAGGTGCAGACGGTTCGCCGTAGCGATCGCTTCTTCGAACTCGGCGGCCACTCGCTGGCGGCGATGCAGGTGCAGTCGTCCATCCGGCGTACGCTTGGCATCGAAGCGCAACTAGCGGATCTGATGAACAATCAGCCGCTGTACCACCTCGCGCAGACGCTCGCGTCCGCGAACCGGGTGGCGCAGGACGACGATGCGATGGCGGCTGAAATGCTGGACATTCTCGCGGAGCTATGACGGTGGCCTCGCATCTGACTGGCGATGCATTGACCGATACGCTGGACGTTTTCAACTACTTCAAAACAAGGTTTTCATGTCCCTGCTACTGACCTTGGTCCGGCAATCCCGCTGGATTCTGGTGCTCGCGCTGATAACGAGTGTTATCGGCGGTCTGAGCAATGCCGCTCTCATCGCGATTATCAATCAGGCGCTCGGCGCTTCGGCTGGCCAGTTGTCGGAACTCGGCTGGCGCTTTCTGCTGCTGGCGCTCGCCGTGCTCGTCACGCGCACGCTGTCGCAGACTTTCTTTGTGCGACTCGGCCAGGCGACCAAAGCGGCGCTGCGCATGAGGACGATCCGTAGTGTCACTGAGGCCTCCTATCAGAACCTCGAACGCCAAGGTGGCGCGAAAGCGTTGACGGTGCTGACACAGGATCTCGACACCATCGTCGTGTTCTTCCTGAGCGTGCCGACACTCGCGATGAATACTTCGATCGTGCTGGGGTGTCTCGCGTATCTGGGCTATCTGTCGTGGCAAATCCTGCTGTTCGCGCTGGTGACGATCCTGATCGGCTCGCTGGGATTTCATCTGGCCAATACGCGTGCCATGTTTCATCTGCGCAGTTCGCGTCAACGGGAAGATGATCTGGTGGGCGACTTCCGCTCGCTCTTCGACGGGGCAAAAGAGCTGAAGCTGCATCGCCGCCGCAGGCAGGCGTTCGTCGACGACTTGCTCGCTACGAGCGTCGAGGCGGTGCGCGTGCAGCGCACGCACGGTTACGTGCTGTACACGGCGGCCGCGAGTTGGGGCAGCATGATTTTCCTCGCCTTCATCGGTTGCGTCCTGTTTCTGCTGACACGCATCTATCCGGTGCAAGGACATGTGCTGTCGGGCTACGTCGTGATCTTCCTCTACATGAGCACGGCGATCGAGAGCCTGCTGTCGTCGATTCCCTCGCTGGGTTCGGCGAAGGTGGCGCTCGAACGCGTCGACAAGGTGAACCGCGATCTTCCTCGCGAGAATGTGCTGCCGGCAGAATCGGCTCACGCCTTCGACAGCATCGAGTTGAAGAGCGTCACGCACCGCTATTTCCGCGAGAAAGAAAACGAGGTGTTCACGCTTGGGCCGATCAGCCTGGCGTTCAGCCCAGGCGAACTCGTGTACCTGATTGGCGGCAACGGCAGCGGCAAGACGACGCTGGCGAAGATGCTGGTGGGTCTCTATGCGCCGGAAGGCGGTGAAATCCTGCTGAATGGTCAGGCGGTCGGCGAGGCCGAGCGCGATATCTACCGTCAGCACTTTTCAGTCGTTTTCAACGACTTTTTCCTGTTCGACCAGTTGCATGGCCTGCATCTGGAGGGCCTGGACGCGCATGCTAAGGAACTGCTCGAACTGCTGCATCTGGAGCATAAGGTGACGATTCGCGATGGCAAGCTGTCGACGATCAATCTGTCGCAGGGGCAGCGCAAACGTCTCGCGCTAATGGTCGCGTATCTCGAGGACCGTCCGTTCTATGTGTTCGACGAGTGGGCAGCGGATCAGGATCCGACTTTCAAGGACGTGTTCTATCGCCGCCTGCTGCCGGATCTCAAGGCCAAAGGCAAAACCGTTCTCGTGATCACCCATGACGATCGCTACTTTGAACTCGCGGATCGCTATATCAAGCTCGATTACGGCCAGGTTGTGGAGGAGGGTGCTGGCGCTGATCTCGTCCATCAGGCGGTAAGGTCGGCGGTGGAGTGAGACCGCGGGGGCCAGCAGGAAGCCGGACAACGGCGCGGACAACGGCGCTGCTGGCTGCCGGGGCTCGCTAACCAATGTAAAGATATAGTTGTATTACGAGTGGATATTTTTCTTTGTGATGTTAAGCGGACACGGAATCTCCGCATTGGGGTTTTCCTTACTTAGCTTGAATATTAAAATTAAAACAAAGAGTTAAGACATTTTTTCCTGAACAAAGACATCTGCTGGGCGCCGCAAGTTGCTTGACATCATCGTGAGTGGTTCGGTATGTTCGCTTACGGATTGGTTCCGGACAGTAAAGTTGTCCATGCGCAGAGCGGCGAAATATCCCAAATATCAAGATTTAGATGGGATGACACGTTCAACTTGAAGTGGTTGTCAGTCAAATGTCGAGCCGTGGACGTCGCTTGAAGTGACGACCCGGCCACCGACTCAGTGCGACTTCAACCCACTCTTTTGAACGCTAGCGCCCGTCCGCACGATCACAAGTTCACGCAGCAAAGAAAGCTTCATCGGCCCTGGCCTGTGACATCCGAACGCGCTTTCCGACATGAGACCAAGGTTCGAAGCATGTGATAAGGACAACGTATCGTCATGAGCGGCATTTCAGGAGATACGTGACGACGCGAGTGACAACTGGGTGCCGGGACGGCAGCCGGACAATTTCGTGCGGCAAGACATGCCGCCATAACTCCGACGACAACAAAGGATGATCAGATGAAACGCTACAAGGAAGCCGGGTTGGTATTCGCTGGCATGACGGCCATGCTCGCTACGGGGACGGCGTTTGCGCAAAGCAGCGTCACGCTGTACGGGATTGTGGACACGGGAGTGGGTTACCTGAGCAGCCAGGCTCCGTCGACTGGCGCGACCAAGGGTGGGCAATCGGTGGTCAAGCTGGTTGAAGGGGTGTGGGGTGGCGAGCGCTTCGGCTTCAAGGGCGTTGAGGACCTGGGCGGCGGCACCAGGGCGATCTTTCAACTCGAAGAGGGCTTCAATGCCGACACCGGCGCATTGAGCAAGGCCGGTCTGATGTTTAGTCGAGCTTCCTGGGTAGGCCTGACCAACGATACCTACGGTACGTTCACGGCGGGACGCCAGTACACCCCTTACTACAACATGCTCGCGCAATACGGCCCGACTCCGTGGCTGACGGGCGCCTTCGGCGCGCATCCGGGCGACCTCGACGCGCTCGATACCGATTACCGCGTCAACAATGCACTCGTCTACACGTCGCCGTCATTCGCCGGTCTGAAGATAAGCGGCATGTACGCGTTGGGCGGGGTGGCGGGTGCCTTCAATACGGGCTCGTCGTGGAGCGTCGGCGCGCAGTACGTGGCTGGTGGTGCGGGCATAGGCGTCGGCTTCGCGCGCTTTGACAATGCAACGAGCGGCGGTGGCGCGTGGAGCTCCAGTTCAACCGCCTATTCGGGAACCGGTGAACAGGGTGAATCGAGCATCACGAACGGCTATCAGAACGCCGCAGCGCAGCAACGCTTCGCTGTGACGGGCGGCTATCAGTTCAACCCGCAATGGGATGTTTCGGCATCCTATTCGAACGTTCAATACATCGCTGGCCCGAACTCGGGCTTCTCGACGACCGCGATCTTCAATACGGGCGGCGCGGTTCTCCACTACCGGCCGGTGGTGTCGTGGGATCTGGCTGTTGGCTATAGCTACACGCGTGCTACCCAGGCCAACGGCGTTCAGGATGCAGCGAGTTATCAGCAGATTAACCTGACCGAGCTCTATAACCTCTCCAAGAGAACTCGCATCTATGTGCTGGAAGCGTTCCAGCGGGCTAACGGTCAGACAATCGATAACGGCAAGGTTGTCACCGCGACGGCGGCCATCGCCGAGCAATCTGCTGCGTCGTCCCGCAGCCAGTTTGGCGCGACTATCGGTATCAATCACCAGTTCTGATAGGGGATTGTTGCACCGTCGAGAGCCCATTTCTTGAGGAGATCGCGGGATGAAAATCCTGCGATCTCCTCTGCACACGAACAGAACCCGCCTGCCCAGGTTCTTTCGCAGGCCTCGGCCTTCAGGCTTTACGTATCGATTTCAAGGCCACGCGATTTTTCCTGCACATCGCGAAACCAGATTTCCGCACGGGAGCGGTCAACCACCCATGAGTGCGATCGCGATGTGTTGAGTTCACGCTCGATGAACCGGCTCCCCCATTCGACTGCGTCTCGAATCGCTTCCTCTTCAGTCCGCCATTCGGGTTGAACGGTCATGGGGCGATGCTCGACAACCCTTCCCGTGCTGTCTTTCAGGCTCACGCTCGTGACCCAGGCGCCGAACTTGTTGGTTTCAGGGGACATGACGATTTCATATCCGCCGTAAGAAACACTGCTTGCTGCCATCGTGTTCTCCTTTAACGGTCCTGATTGACACCCGTTTGCGGTAGCGCGGACGCCCCTCACTCACCGCATACCATCATGCCGCAGTTTCAGCGCTGAGACACATGCTCATAACGTTTGTTACAGGTATGGACATTGCGGGCGCATCTGTTCAGCGCGATGATGTTTGTTCGTGCGACGAAATCGCGAACCGCGGACCGGACCCGCATTACACGAATTACCCGCATTCCCCTAAGGGAGGAAACCATGCCGGATCAATCAGGTGACTTGAGTGAGGAGTTTATCGCGCAGCAACGCAAGCGCCTCGAGGCGCTGCGCCAGCAATTGCTGGGCACAGAAGAGGACACCATTGCCGACGAGCGCGCGTCGCAGGAGCAGCACGGCGACGAGGCCGAAGAATTCGAGGACGACGCGCAAGGAATGGCGCAGGATGAAATCAACCAGTCGCTGCGTAACACGAATGATTTGCGCATTGGCGATATCGAGCGAGCCCTGCAGAAGATCGACGAGGGCACTTACGGCTTTTCGGACAAAAGCGGCGACCCGATCCCCAAAGGCCGGCTCGAGGTGATGCCGGAGGCGATCTATACGGTCGAGGAACAGGGCCGCCGAGAGGCCGGCAACTAAGTAGCGCCGGAGGAGGCGCCTCTTCCCAGGACGAAGGGGCGACGGGTCGTACGAAGAAGAAGGTAGCTTCGCCACCCTAGTGCGTCGAGTTCAGACCTTCGCATCCCGAAACGAGTGCGTCGAGCAAGTGCCGCACCGCCGGAACCATGCCTCGGCGCGTGGGGAAGATCGCATGCACGAGACCCGGCGTGCTGGCCAGGCCGGGCAGCAGGTGCTGCAGGCGGCCTGCCCGAATATCGGCATCGACCTGTTCCCTCGGCAGCATGGCCACCCCGACACCTGATATGGCCGCGACCCGCAGGCTGGCCAGGTCGTCGGTCGCGAGTCGCGGTTGATGCGCCCATGATGTCGCGTGCCCCTCAGCGTCGACGAGCTCCCAGACAAATCGCCCGCCGCTGCTGGCCATGGAAACGGTGGGCCATTCCTTAACCGATTCGATAGAACTGGGCACCGGATAGCGCGCCGTCAAGGCAGGACTGGCAACCAGAATGCGGATCGACAGTCCCAACTGGCGGACGGCGAGATCGGTGTTCTCCAATGGCGGAAGCCTGACCCGGATCGCGAAGTCCAGACCTTCCTCGACGACATCCACGCGGCGGTTGGTTGCATCCAGCAGAACCTGGACCTCAGAGTTCTCCTCGACGTATCGCGCGATGATCCTGGAGATACCGGATTCCAGCAAGGCGACGGGACAGGCAATGCGGACGGTGCCCTGCGGCCTCGCGCGCGTGCGGTCCACGATATCTTTGGCGGCGTTTGCTTCCGCTACCAGCGCGAGGCAATGCTGGTGGAACTGCCGCCCGGTTTCCGTCAAAGACAGGCTCCGGCTGGTGCGATTCAGCAGGCGGACGCCAAGTTCTTCCTCCAGAGCACGAATGCGCCGGCTGAGCTTCGACGTCTGCAGGCCGAGGCTGCGCGCGGCCGCCGTGTAGCTTCCGTGCTCGACCACCGCTGCGAACAGCCGAAGATCGTTGAGGTCGGTGATCGCGTTCATAGGCACAGGCTCCCTCTTATCGTTCTATCCGGGGCAACGATGCATTCCAATATAGGAGATATGCACGGGTTCGTTGCAAATATAGCATGTGTCTCATCACCTGTACCCGCGCCGAACCCGGTCGCTCGTACAGGCGGCCCGCACCGCATTCGCGGTGGCGGGAAACGGAGGCGGACATGCTCACACACAGGCGTTGGGAATCATTGGACAGGGCGGACCTTGGCTGGCTGCGCGCGAAACACCATTTCGCGGTCAACGCCGACGGCAATTCCGCGCATGCTCCCCTGGGACCGCTGATCGTCTGGAACGACGACGAGATCGTCGCTGGCAGCGGGTTTCCGATGCACGGACACCGTGACATGGAGATCATCACCTATGTGCGCCAAGGCCTGCTCGGACATCGGGACACGTTGGGATCCGAGGGAGCGATCGGCGCAGGCGATGTTCAGGTCATGAGCGCAGGCAAGGGAATACGCCACGCCGAGTTCAACCGGGGCGAGGTGCCGCTCAAGCTCTATCAGATCTGGCTGCTACCGCGTGAAGGCGGTGGCGAACCGGCGTGGGATACGAAACCCTTCCCCAAAGGCGACCGCTCCGGGCGCTTCGTAGTCCTTGCAAGCGGGTTTGCCGGCGAGGATGGTGCGCTCCCTATTCGCGCCGATGCGCGTGTGCTTGGCGCGATGCTAAAGGCAGGCGAAAGCGTTCGATACGAATTGGCTCCAGCGCGTCGCGCCTATCTCGTGGTGGCGTCGGGACGCATCGAAGTGAACGGCGAACCGGTTGGACCGCTTGACGGCGTGGCGATTACGACGGTCGTTACCGCGCAGATTTCCGCACTTGAAGATTCAGAGCTGGTGATGGTGGACGCCGGCTGATTTCCTTTTCTTGTCATCCACCTCCGTAATTTCATTTAGGAGATCGTAATGGAACGCTTTAAATTTCTTCCGCTGTTGGGCCGCATCCTGATTGGTGGGCCGTTTGTCATGAGTGGGCTGGGTAAGCTCGCGGCGTATGGTGCGACAGTTGGTTATATCGCAGCCATGGGTCTGCCCGTGCCGCCGCTCGCGTTCGTTGTCGCCGTGCTGACCGAGCTGGGTGGCGGTTTGCTGCTGCTGTCGGGCTACCGCGCGCGCGTTGTGTCAGTGGCGATGGCGGTGTTCTGTGTGGTGACGGCGCTTTTCTTCCACCACAACTGGGCAGACCAAAACCAGATGATTCACTTCCTCAAGAACGTGATGATGGCTGGCGGCCTCCTGCAGATCACTTACTTCGGTGCAGGCGCGTTCAGCCTGGATGCACGGCTCGGCCGCATCGCTTCGCGTCTTTCGCCTTTGAACGCAAGCTAAGCCTGCCATGCAAACTACTGCCCATACCTCCGGCCCTCTGAGGGCCGGAAGAGCGATAGTCACACGGACAGTTGGTCGGCAACACGGTCCCGTCAAGCGGCTGGTCAGTCCGTCCGACCTTGGAGAGGTGTTGAAGCCGTTTGTCTTTCTCGACTATTTCGATAGTTCGGTGGAAGCCAGCATGCGCTTCTCCATGCATCCCCATTCGGGCCTCGCCACGACGACCGTCCTGCTGGAAGGTGAAGTTGAGTATGAAGACACGACAGGCGCATCTGGGGTCATGCCAGCCGGTGGTGTCGAGTGGATGAATGCGGGTCAGGGCGTGTGGCACGATGGTCGCGCCAAAGGCGATGCACCGGTGCGCGGTTTTCAACTGTGGGTCGCGTTACCACCTGAGATCGAACTGGGCGAGCCCCGTAGCCAGTATTTGTCTGTGAGCGAAGTGCCTCGCATTGGTCCGGCGCGGGTTGTCCTGGGTCGTTATGGAAACGCCGAAAGCCCGGTATCCGCGCCGTCAGGCATCAACTATCTGCTCGTGCG
>Ga0302220_10003453_pt1 | contig 10962 bp, 10 predicted proteins | sample II_Palsa_E1_3_FD_194572 | JGI IMG/M metagenome (GOLD analysis project Ga0302220, IMG submission 194572) | Peat permafrost microbial communities from Stordalen Mire near Abisko, Sweden - II_Palsa_E1_3 | ecosystem: Environmental > Terrestrial > Soil > Palsa > Peat permafrost | place: Sweden... | reverse complement strand
GCCGCCTCGGCCTGTCGAATCCGATACAGCTTCTAACGAAAAGCTCGCCTTTATTGTTGCGAGCTGCCCCCGTTTTTCGATTTGCTCGCTGCTTCTTTGCTCGCTGAATCTGACGACTTGGGTATGCCGATTGGCGCCACACGCCTTATTCCCCGTTTCAAGGATCGACATGACTTCGAGCAACACCCATAGCCCGCTGGACTCCATCGCTGCACTGGCACTCGGCGAAGACGCACCCGCCGCGCCGGCAGCATCTGTTTCGCCCGCTATTCCCGCCCCTATTTCTTCAGTTGCGCCCGTCGCCGCTGCTATCGCTGTGCAGACTGGCCCGAGCTTCGAATCGCTCGGCCTGTCGCCTGAGATCATCGTTGCGCTGACCGCTTCTGGCTATCAAGTGCCGACGCCGGTTCAGCAGCGCGCGATTCCCGCAGCGCTCGCCGGCCGCGACTTGCTGGTTTCCAGCCCGACCGGTTCGGGCAAGACCGCAGCATTCATGCTGCCGGCTATCGAACGTTTCTCGCAGCTCGAAAAGGCCAAGGCTTCAGCTCCGCGTGAGCCGCATGACCCGAACGCCCGCCCGGCCCGCCGCACCCAGCCGGTCGCTCGTCCGACCATGCTGGTCCTGACGCCGACCCGCGAACTCGCGATGCAAGTTACCGCTGCCGCAACCACGTACGGCAAGCACCTGCGCCGGCTGCGCACGGTCAGCATTCTCGGCGGTGTCGCGTATGGCCAGCAATTGATGCTGCTCGCGAAGAACCCGGAAATCCTGGTTGCTACGCCGGGCCGTTTGCTCGATCACCTGGAACGCGGCCGTATTGACCTGTCGCAACTGCAAATCCTCGTGCTCGACGAAGCCGACCGTATGCTGGACATGGGTTTCATCGACGATATCGAAACTATTGTTGCTGCTACGCCGGCCACGCGTCAGACGCTGCTGTTCTCGGCAACCATCGACGGCAAGATCAGCTCGCTGACCGGCCGCCTGTTGAAGAACCCGGAACGCATCGAGATCATTCAAAAGCTCGAAGCGCAAAACAACATCGCGCAAACCGTGCATTACGTCGATGACCGCGATCACAAGGATCGTCTGCTCGACCACCTGTTGCGCGATGCCGGCCTGGATCAGGCTATCGTCTTCACGGCAACCAAGAACGACGCTGACCAACTGGCTATCCGTTTGTCGGACGCTGGTTTTGAATCGGCTGCCCTGCACGGCGATCTGCCGCAAGGCGCGCGTAACCGCACGATTCGTGCACTGCGCGAGCGCAAAGTGCGCGTGCTGGTGGCAACCGATGTCGCCGCTCGCGGTATCGACATCCCGGGCATCACGCACGTGTTCAACTACGATCTGCCGAAGTTTGCGGAAGATTATGTTCACCGTATCGGTCGTACGGGCCGTGCTGGCCGTACGGGCACGGCAATCAGCCTCGTGCACCACGCTGAGCAAGGCGCGCTGAAGCGCATCGAGCGTTTCGTGCGTGTGCCGCTGAATGTAAGCGTGATTGTTGGCTTTGAACCGCGTCGCTCGGCTCCGGCCGGCGGTGGCGGTGGTCGTCCCGGCTTTGGCGGCCGTGGCCGTCCGGGCGGTGGCGCTGGTGCGGGTGGCGCAGGTCGTCGCTTCGGTAGCGGCGGTGCTGGCAACGGTGGTTCGGCCAAGCCGGGCGGCTGGGGCAACAAGCCGGCAAGCGCTGGCGGTGCTCGTGATTCACGCGACGGTGGCTCGCGTGACGGCTATCGCAGCGGTGGTGGATCGCGTGACGGTGGTTCGGGCTTTGGTGGCGGTTCGCGCGACGGTTATGCAGCACGTCGCAACGATGGCCCGCGCGCTCCGCGTCGTGGCAGCTAAGTCGTAATAAGTGCGGCGCGCGCTTCTTGCGCGCCAGCAAAAAAGAAAACCGATGCCTCGTGCGTCGGTTTTTTTTCGTCCACGCCCTGAATTTCACAATGTGGAAAGATCTTTTGTGCAACGAAATCGTTGGTGCATGGCACAAGTCTGCACGTCCCAGCATAGGAAAGATCGTTTTATATCGTGAAATATCAATTTCATATCATTGATTTAAAACGATAATTTATATTTCAAATCTTCGCTAAACGACTGGCTCTGCTACCTCCCCTTCCCTAGACTCTTATATAAGAGTTGAGCAACAAGAAGCACCGAGACTTATCGATTGCTCAACCGGACGACCCACCATTAGTCATTAGTCAGGTAATCAAAGGAGAAACGCCATGTCGCGCCAACAACAAGCTCAGGAACTCCAGAAGCAATGGGACACGGATTCGCGCTGGAAGGGGATCAAGCGCAGCTATACCGCCGACGACGTTGTGCGGCTGCGCGGCTCGGTGCCGGTCGAGCACACGCTGGCGAAACGGGGCGCGGAGAAGCTGTGGGCATCGATTCATGAAGAGCCGTTCGTCAATGCACTCGGCGCACTGACCGGCAATCAGGCCATGCAGCAGGTCAAGGCCGGTTTGAAGGCGATCTACCTGTCCGGTTGGCAAGTGGCGGGCGACGCGAATGTTGCTGGCGAGATGTATCCGGATCAGTCGCTGTATCCGGCGAATTCGGTGCCGCTGGTGGTCAAGCGCATCAACAACACGCTGACGCGTGCAGATCAGATCCAGTGGTCGGAAGGCAAGAATCCCGGCGATGAAGGGTATCTCGACTTCTTCCAGCCGATCGTGGCCGACGCTGAAGCCGGTTTCGGCGGCGTGCTGAACGCGTTCGAACTGATGAAGGCGATGATCGAAGCCGGCGCTGCGGGCGTGCACTTCGAAGATCAGTTGGCATCGGTGAAAAAATGTGGGCACATGGGCGGCAAGGTGCTGGTGCCGACGCGTGAAAACATCGCGAAACTCACGGCTGCGCGCCTCGCGGCTGACGTTTCCGGTACGCGAACCATTCTGCTCGCTCGCACCGATGCGGAAGCGGCGGATCTGGTGACATCGGATGTCGATGAAAACGACCGGCCGTTCCTGACCGGCGAGCGCACCGTGGAAGGTTTCTTCCGCACGAAACCGGGTCTGGAACAAGCCGTGTCGCGTGGCCTCGCCTACGCGCCGTATGCCGACATGATCTGGTGCGAAACCGGCAAGCCGGACCTGGCGTACGCGAAGAAGTTTGCCGAAGCGATTCATCGTGAATTCCCGGGCAAGCTGCTCTCGTATAACTGCTCGCCGTCATTCAACTGGAAGAAGAACCTGGACGATGCGACCATCGCCAAATTCCAGAAAGAGCTTGGCGCGATGGGCTACAAGTTCCAGTTCATCACGCTGGCCGGTTTCCATGCGCTGAATTACTCGATGTTCAATCTCGCACACGGCTATGCGCGCAATCAGATGAGCGCGTTCGTCGAGATGCAGGAAGCGGAATTCGCGGCGGCTGAGAAGGGTTTCACCGCGGTGAAGCATCAGCGTGAAGTGGGAACGGGATACTTCGATGCAGTGACGCAGGCAGTTGAAAAAGACGCATCGACGACCGCGTTGCATGGTTCAACCGAAGACGAACAGTTCTTCGAAAAGAAAGTCGCTTAATAAGCTGCAGTTGCTTTAAGCGGGTATAAGGCGCATGGCCAATGGCCATGCGCCTTTTTTTGTAGATGGAACGTCAACATGATTTCGCACTTCCCTGCGGTTAGAAAATAACTTCACAGTGATTTAAAAAATGACATGAATGATGTTCGAATTTCGCAATGATCGTGTATTATCCCGAATTCTTACAAAACGTAACAATAAAACCACGGGGTTAAGCATGCAAGCTGGAATTTTGAAATCCGATCTATCTGTCGGAGATATTATCGGACATGCGATTATCTGGATAATTTTATCAATCGTAACGTGCGGATTGGCTTTGTTTGTTTTCCCCTATTATATGGCACGCTTTATCATTAGCCGGACCATCGTAGTCGATGCAAGCGGCATGCGGATTGGCCGGCTGGAATGCACCATTGATCTGGCAAGCATCATTGGGAACATTGTGATTTGGGCAATTATCAGCATTGTCACACTGGGTTTTGGCTATATCGTTTTCATGTATAAGATTTATGCGCATTGCCTGAACCATACCAAGATCACGGCCGCATAACACCTTCCGGCTGAGGGAACGAGCGTGCTGATCAGACCGCGCAGTGCTCGCTTCCCTCGCGTTGGCGCGAAAGCCGACCAGCCTGATCGATTCGGAACACCCGCCTTTCACCGATAAACAATCACGGGAATCTTCGTATGGGTCAGCACACGTTGAGTCTCGCTGCCGATCAGCAAACTCCCCAACCCCCTTCTCCCATGCGACGCCATGAAAATCACATCGCAGCCGTCCCGCTCTGCAATATCGATAATGCCGATATAAGGCGCGGATTCAACGCTGGTGACGGAATTGCAGGAAACGCCAACTGCAGCCGCGGCTTTTTCGACAGCCCCAAGATGCTCCCGTGCTTCGCGCTCGGCGCGTTCATGAAAATCTCCGGGCGGCTCGACGGCGACATCGGCGAAAGGTGAATACGGATACAGCGGCAAGCACGCATAAGCCGTAAGCCGCGCACCCACCGACTGGGCAAGATCGATTGCCCCATCAATAGCTTTCTGTGAAAGGACTGATCCATCCGTCGGAACCAGAATGTGCTTGAACATGGTCGACTCCTTGGCAGTGGCCATCGTGCACTTTCATTGTAGTGACTGAATCAGGGCAAGCGGCCTGCAATTCAGCCCCAATAGCCTGGCGCACCGAACGTATGTTTCAGCAAATCGAGAAACAGACGCACTCTCAGCGGTAAATGCCGGCGCTGCGGAAATACGGCGTGAATCCCGATAGGCGGTGCGGCGAATGCATCGAGCACACTGATAAGCCGCCCTTCTGCGATGTCATCCCCGACTTCCCACCATGAGCGCCACGCCAGCCCATATCCTGCCAGACACCACTCATGCAGCACTGCGCCGTCCGAGCATTCCATGGTGCCGGATACGCGCATCTGGACGACTTTGCCATCTTTCTGAAACACCCAGCCGCGCTGCTGATTCGAGCTCGCCCCAAGCGGCAAGCAGTTGTGCTGCGCGAGCGCGTCGAGATCGGCGGGCGCGCCGCGCACGCGCAAATAGTCCGGCGACGCCACGCAAACCCGGCGGTTCTCACCCAGCTTCAACGACACCAGCGACGAATCCGGCAACTCGCCAAGCCGCACCGCGCAATCGAAACCCTCGTTGACCAGGTCGACCATCCGATCCGTCAGGTCGAGCGTGATCGATACATCCGGGTGCATTGACGTAAAAACGGGGACGAGCGCGGCAACGTGGCGCCTCCCGAAACCCGCCGGGGCAGACACCCGCAGATGCCCGCTCGCCTTCACCCCGCCGGCCGACACGCTCGCCTCCGCGCTCTGCATGTCATGGACCACCCGCTGGCAATCCTCCAGAAATGCCGATCCTTCGAAGGTGAGCGTCAGCCGGCGCGTGGTGCGCACGAGCAGCTTCACGCCGAGGCGCTCTTCCAGCGCGTCCAGCCGCCGGCCCATCACGGCGGGCGCGACGCCCTCGGCTAATGCCGCGGCGGACAGGCTTCCCTTCGCGACAACCGCCACGAACGTTTCTATTTGTTTGAACCGATCCATGCGCGAATGTTTGTTCGAATGTCGGGCGCCCAGATTAGGCGTGAAAAAGTCAAAGATCAAGTGATCTAGACGCATCTTCCGGTCGTTCCAACGCACTAATAAAATGGTTGGAGATCTATTTACGGAGTGCCAGCCATGTCACCGACATCGATTTCGCCTCCTCGTGCAGTCATCTTCGATGCCTACGGCACGCTTTTCGACGTGCATTCGGTCGTGGCGGCCGCCGAGCAGTTATTCCCCGGTCAAGGCGACGCGCTTTCACAGTTGTGGCGCCAAAAGCAGATCGAATACACGCAGTTGCGCACACTCTCGGACCCCGCCGGCGCCCGATACGAGCCGTTCTGGGCGATCACGCTCGACGCGCTGCGCTACGCCGCCACGCGCCTGAAGCTGGAACATGCGCTCACGCCGGCTGCGGAAAAGCGCCTGATGGACGAATACGCCTGCCTCGCGGCGTTTCCGGACACGGTCACCGCGCTGAAAACGCTACGCAAGCGCCCGGATTTGAAACTCGCGATCCTGTCGAACGGCAATCCGCAGATGCTGGACATCGCGGTGAAAAGCGCCGGCATGTCGGGTCTCTTCGATCACGTCCTCTCAGTCGACGCCGTGCGGGCCTACAAACCCGCCCACGCCGCCTATGCACTCGGAACGCAAGCGATCGGTGCGGCGGCCTCGGGAATCGTGTTTGTGTCGTCGAATGGCTGGGACGTGACAGGCGCGACGTGGTTTGGCTACACCACTTTCTGGCTCAACCGCATGGCGATGCCCGTGGAACAACTCGGCGTCCTGCCACGCGGCACCGGACGCGATATGACTGATCTGCTTGCCTTCATCGATGCAGGCTGTCCGCAGCATCAACACAGCGCGCCATTCGATCTTTCCAAGCGCATGCCCCGCAGTCCCAACAACTAACCGATTCATCGATTCATCCAGCACGCAAAACCGTCTGACCGACCAAGGAGATGTAGAACATGGCGAACACGCTGACCCACGTGCCGCAGGGCATGACCATCACGGCTGACATCAAACCCGGCTACGAGACCATCCTGACGCCTGAGGCGCTTGAACTGGTGGCAACGCTGCATCGCGCATTCGAGCCGCGTCGTCAGGCCTTGCTCAAGGCGCGTGCTGAACGCACGAAGCGGCTGGACGCAGGCGAACGCCCGGATTTCCTCAGCGAAACGCAATCCATCCGTGATGCCGACTGGACCATCGCAACATTGCCGAAGGCGCTCGAATGCCGCCGTGTGGAGATCACCGGACCGGTCGAACGCAAGATGATCATCAACGCGCTGAACTCCGGCGCGGATTCGTACATGACGGACTTCGAGGATTCGAACACGCCGAACTGGGACAACCAGTTGACCGGTCATATCAACCTGAAGGAAGCGGTACGCGGCACGATTTCGCTTGAACAGAACGGCAAGTCATACAAGCTCAACGATAAAACCGCGACGCTGATCGTGCGTCCGCGCGGCTGGCATCTCGATGAAAAACATGTGGCCGTGGATGGTCAGCGGGTGTCGGGTGGCATCTTCGATTTCGCGCTGTTCCTGTTCCACAACGCGAAGGAGCAACTGGCTCGCGGCGCGGGTCCGTACTTCTATCTGCCGAAGCTTGAAAGCCATCTCGAAGCGCGCCTGTGGAACGAGATCTTCGTGGCAGCCCAGGAAATTGTGGGCGTGCCGCGCGGATCGATTCGGGCGACGGTTCTTATCGAAACCATCCTGGCCGCGTTCGAGATGGACGAGATCCTGTATGAACTGCGCGAGCATTCGTCGGGACTAAACGCCGGCCGCTGGGACTACATCTTTTCCGCGATCAAGAAGTTCAAGAACGACGCCAACTTCTGCCTCGCCGATCGCGCGAAGATCACGATGACCGTGCCGTTCATGCGCGCCTACGCGCTGCAATTGTTGAAGACGTGTCACCGGCGTAACGCGCCTGCTATTGGCGGCATGAGTGCGTTGATTCCGATCAAGGGCGACGCTGAAGCCAATGACAAAGCCATGGGCGGTGTTCGCTCGGACAAGGCGCGCGATGCGAGCGACGGATACGACGGCGGTTGGGTCGCGCATCCGGGCCTCGTGCCGATCGCGATGGAAGAGTTCGTGAAGGTGCTCGGCGACAAGCCGAACCAGATCGCGAAGCAACGCGAGGACGTGCAGGTCACAGCAACCGATCTGCTCGATTTCCGTCCTGAAGATCCCATCACCGAAGGCGGCGTGCGCGGCAATATCAACGTGGGCATCCACTATCTTGGATCGTGGCTCGCAGGCAATGGCTGCGTGCCGATTCACAACCTGATGGAAGACGCCGCGACCGCGGAAATTTCGCGCTCGCAAGTGTGGCAGTGGATTCGCTCACCGAAAGGCAAGCTCGACGATGGCCGCAAAGTAACGGCCGAGATGGTTCGCGCCTTCACGCAGGAAGAGTTGGTGAAGGTGAAGGCGGTCGTTGCCGGCAACACCGCGCCGTACGACCGGGCAGCGACGATTTTCGAAGCGATGTCGACATCGGATACGTTCGCGGAGTTTTTGACGTTACCGCTTTACGAAGAGATTTAAGACTTAACGCTGGTTTTCGGTGAGACAAAGCCGCTCTGGAAATTCAGGGCGGCTTTTTTATCGGCGTTAATTAATCAATTCCGTGCTCTTCGATACCCAACCCAATCGCCGTTATCGATACGCGGCAAACCTTCCACCGCCTCCTCGCCGACCGGATAAACCAGGCAATCGATCACCTGCGCGCGCCCGTCTACGTGAACTGTCACGTGCAGCCGCTCGCTGCGGTACAAGCCGATGACGCCCGGCACGATCTCTTCGATTTCATCGAGCACGGGCACGAGCGTTTCATCGATTCGATAGATATCGCCATGCACCGGCCCCGCCGTGGGATCAAGCACCAGGCCGGGATACGCGTCAAAGTCGTACAGCCGCCCATTGATATGACCCGAGCCGATCAGCACAGGTGCGGCGATCCCGTTACGCTCTGCTGCGAGGCGAATGTCATTGCTCTCGCCCGCTCGCAGCGTGCCGTAGACGAATACGTGTTGCATGCGTTCCATCCCATCCATAAAGATTCAGCGCGCATTATGCCAAGCGCCTAAAACAGTTGTTAAGTCGTGATGGCTTAGCCCAAGGAAACACCTCCGGCTCCCGACTTCAAAGCCAATCCCGCCCGATGCCTTTAATATCACGGTGGAGGAGCGCTTAAAAACCATGTTCACGCCCACCGATCAACTGCTGCAACCGGAAGAAGTCGAGCATCTCGACATTCCGGCCGACTCGTCGCCTACGCTCGCGCATCCCATTCGTGTGCGTTCGCGGCCTGTGTCGGCCGGCGTCCGGATTGCGCGGCACACGCACGCGTGGGCGCAGGTCGCATGCACGACACGGGGCGTGCTGCGCATTGCAGCGGAAGGGTCAACGTGGATGGTGCCGCCGTCGCGGGCAATCTGGGTCCCGCCGAACGTGACACATGAAGTGGTTATCGTGGAAGACGCGTTTCTGCGGACTTTGTATATAGATGCGAGCGTAGTGCCGCCGGGACTGGATGCGTGCCGCGTGGTGGAAGTGTCGCCGCTGCTGCGCGAGGTGGCTGTTGCGCTGGATGACCTGACGATTTCAAGCGAGCGCGAACGGCTGCTCGGCACGCTTGCACTCGATGAAATCACGCGCTCACGCCCACTTCCCCTCTCCATCCCGATGCCCACCGACAAACGATTGCTCGCATTATGCGAAGCCGTTCTCGCCGACCCTGCTTCCGCCGATTCGCTCGAGCACTGGGCAACGCTCGCTGGAGCAAGCACCCGCACGATCGCGCGTTTGTTCCGGCGTGAACTCGGCGTCAGCTTTTCGCAATGGCGTCAGCAGGCAGTGCTGGCGCGCGCGATTCCGTTACTGAGCCAGGGGCGACCGCTCTCACAAGTTGCGTTGCTGCTCGGCTATCAAAGCCAGAGCGCCTTTTCCGCGATGTTCAGACGTGCATTCGGCGAAAGTCCGCGAGCATTTTTTGTCCGCGACGGCGAGCCGCGCGACGACAGTCAAAACGGCGCGTCGAGCGACCGCTGAAGCGCTAAACGCCGCGCACCATATGCCGGATCGCGCCGAATTGTGCGAGCCGCGAACCCGCGGTTTTATAACCCATGCGGATATAGAGCCGGGCAGCGGGGTTATCGACGAATACGCGCAACTGCGTCTCCGTTAGTCCGCGGGCACGTGCCCAGCGGTGCGCGGTATCGAGGAGAAATGTTCCCGCGCCCGTCCGGCGCCACCCCTCCACCACTTGTACGTCGCGGATGTGCAGCGACTGGTCTTCTTCCGTCACGCGCATCACGCCAATGGCCTGGCCGTCGCACTCGAGCACGAAGTTCTCCGATTCGCGCCAGCTACCCAAAAAGAGATCGCTTCGCCACACGAGATTGTGGCGGCGGTAGTAGCCGTTCATGTTGTTGCGCGTGAGCGCCTCGGCGAACGAAAAATCGTCCATCGACGCCAGGCGCAACTGAAACGGCGAGAGAGCTTCGGTGGGATCGAGCATTGCGCGATGAAGGCACTGAATCAAGTCATCAACACTAAGTCAGCCGGCGCGCGCTGGCAATGGAGAGTTTTACGAGCGCGCAAGTTCGATGTCACACACGCCACACGTTCAACAAGATGCAACGGGAGGTGATACGAAGAATAGCCGGAGGAACCGAAAGAAGAAACCGGAAAAAACGAGGGAAAGAGGAAGAGGGACTGGAGGGAGAAACGCGACGCACAAAAAACGCAGACGAAAAAAATCCAGCTTAAGCTGGATTTTCTTTTACAACTTGTTGGCGGAGCGGACGGGACTCGAACCCGCGACCCCCGGCGTGACAGGCCGGTATTCTAACCAACTGAACTACCGCTCCACTTCTTTCCATCAGTTCGTGAGGTTGGTTGACTCATCAAACGTGCAGCGCTTTTGGCAACCGCCGATGTTTTGGCGTCCCCAAGGGGATTCGAACCCCTGTACTCACCGTGAAAGGGTGATGTCCTAGGCCTCTAGACGATGGGGACATAAACTTTTCAGTAAATGTCTTTTACTCTTTTCACTTAATCCCGACAGGCTTCTGATTAACTTCGATTAATACTTTCTTAATCGTTTAAACCTTATTAATCAGTTTCGTGTCAGTCAGCAGCGAAGAACGACATTATAAACAACCTGGTGATTCTTGGGAAGCTTTTTTTCCGATGCTCTGGCGCTTTCAAAAGCTTCATTTCTGTTCTGTGGTGGAGGTAAGCGGGATCGAACCGCTGACCTCTTGCATGCCATGCAAGCGCTCTCCCAGCTGAGCTATACCCCCCTTGCAGAACAGAAACGAGATTCTAAAGGG
>Ga0302220_10003450_pt1 | contig 10974 bp, 11 predicted proteins | sample II_Palsa_E1_3_FD_194572 | JGI IMG/M metagenome (GOLD analysis project Ga0302220, IMG submission 194572) | Peat permafrost microbial communities from Stordalen Mire near Abisko, Sweden - II_Palsa_E1_3 | ecosystem: Environmental > Terrestrial > Soil > Palsa > Peat permafrost | place: Sweden... | reverse complement strand
CGATTCTCCGGACAGCGGAGGCTCGCCATCGCAATCTTCACCGCGTTGTGGGTCGTATGGTCCATCCGCGACTTCTGCCGGTTAAACGTACTCGATCCCTTCCATCTGCACCACAACGAGCTGATTTTCCTGAGAGTCGCCGGAGCGATCGGAATGACGATTCCCGTGCTCTTCTGGACCCCGCGCGCACTCGATGAACGTTGGGCCGTCGGGCTGCTCGGTGTCTGGACGATCAGTTGCTGGTTCACCGCCCTGAGAATGCTGCAGTTCTATCCGGGCGACCTTGGCTGGCGGGAAGTCTATCCGGTACTGATGTTTTGCCTTTTCGTGATATTCATGGCCTTTCGGCTTCGGGTGATCACGGCGGCGTGGTTAATCGGGATTTGCGTCGTCAGTTATCTGATCATGCTTTATTTCAAACCCGTCGGCGGGAGCGTCGAACTGCGCGTGGAGTCGGTGACTGCGCATGCCACGATACTGCCGATGATGTCTGTCGTCGGCGTGCTGCTCAGCATTCCGCTGGAACGTGCCGCGAGGCGGGAATTCATGTATCGGCGCACGTTGCGCGCGACCAACGCGCGCCTCGAAGCGGCGTCGAGCGCAATCAACGAGCAGAACAAACGCATGCAAGAGCTTGTGAAGGAGAAAGAGCGGTTTTTTTCATCGGCGTATCACGACATCCAGCAGCCTCTCGCCGCGATAAACCTCTTCATCCGCAGCGCCCGGATCGGGATCAGAGACGGACGCGCGGTGGATCGCGACCTCGATGTCATCGAGGAGACCGCGTCCGACATCCTCGACATGTTCAAGGATATTCAGGACTACAGCGAGCTGGGCTCATATGTTCCCCATGTCGTACCGGTCGATACGCACGGTCTATTGACCGAGGTCTTCGAGCAATATCAGGAGACGGCCCGATTGCGTGGCATCGAACTAAGAATCGCGGGGCGGCGAGGGTACCCGCCGTCCATCCAGACCGACCGATCGCTCTTCAAGCGGTCCGTATCGAATCTCGTGTCGAACGCGATCAAGAACACGTCATCGGGTGGCGTTGTACTTGGCTGGGTGCAATTGAATGAACGGCTGCGCGTCGACGTATGGGATACCGGCATCGGCATTGCGCCCGCCCATCGGGACGCGATCTTCTCGGAGTACTATCAGATCAACAATCCGGGGCGCGACCGGTCGAAAGGGCTGGGACTGGGGCTGTCGATTGTGCATCGTGCGATCCATATTCTGCCGGGACACGACATGAGTTTCGCCTCCGTCAAAGGGCGCGGATCGCGCTTTTCCCTTTACGCGACGGTTTCGACATCGACCCCGACCGTCGGGGCACATGCTCAGGTTGGCGACGTCTATATGCCCGATCTCACTGGCACGTTCATGCTCCTGTGCGACGATGAACCTATGGTCCTCGAAGGCCTGAAGCGTCTTTTCTCAAGCGCGGGCGCACTCGTCTATGCCGCCGAGTCGATGGCCGGATTCGAAGCCATCCTTGCCGATGACAGTCGCATTCCCGATCTCATCGTCGCCGATATCCGTCTGCGCGAAGGAGCCACTGGAAAGGAGGTTGCTGATCGGATCAGGCGTCATTTCGCGTGGGCGGGCGTTATTCCCGTCGCATTTATCACCGGCGAGCTGCTGTCCGATCACGTCCTTCGCGACTTTCGCGAACCGTTCGTGCTATTGCGCAAGTCCTCCGCACCCAAAGACCTGCTGGCGGAGATCAGCCAGTACGTGACCGCCCAGCGTCAGATGAACCTCGATCTCGCGAACGATCAGTGACTGAAAGCGTCCCGAGCGTAAGGCCCTTCGCTGCCAGTATCACGATGAGTCTGTGCGACGCCGCAAGTTGAAGTGCGCGAGCAGATGACTGATGTGTTGGCGCACGGTGATGTCTTCGAGCCCCATCTTCGACGCGATCGCTTTGGACGGCAGGCCACGCATGAGCGACGCGAGCGTTTCACCGGGGCCAGAAGTCGCCGACAATTGCTGGGGCCACCACTGTATTCCACCGCGATCCACTCGTCTGATCAAACCGCTACGGTCACCGCCGTTTGCGAGGTCCGGTGGTCCTTTCGGTACGCTTGATTCGTCTAATGATGGGCGAAAACCGCCACTTTTGACGCAACGCCGTATCGCTGAGCCGCCACTGTGTACTATCTGATCTGACCATCGGACGAATGCTACGCATGTAGCCATCGTCCGATGGTCATGGCAGTTCGCCTCGAAAGCGGTCCCGGGAGACGATGGAATGCGCGTACTGATCGTCGATGACCATGAGCTGTTCAGAGCCGGATTGGCGCTTCTGCTGAAAGCGCTCTTTCGGGACATCGAGTTGCTGCACGCGAGCACGTTGTCGCAGGGAGTCAATCATGCGCTGTGCGACCACCTGAACATCGTTTTTCTCGATCTCGACCTTCCCGATGGGCACGGTTGCAACGCGCTTGCCGAATTGAAGGAGTCGCGACCGTCGTTACCGGTGATCGTGATATCAGCCGATGAGAGCGTGGAAACCATCAGTCGATGCATCCAGCTTCGCGCCATGGGATACGTGCCCAAATCGTCGCCTCCTGAAGCGCTTCATGCAGCGATCAGTGCAGTGCTTGCCGGCGGCGTGTTTCTGCCCGCTTCCAGCATCGCGAGGCTCAGGCGTGACATGGGCACGGACGAGCCTCCGGCAAATGGATCCAAGGATGCACAGCCGGGCGTTAATTCGGAATTGAGCACCGCGTCCGAGCTGGGACTCACGCCGAAAGAGTTCGAAACGTTGGCGTGGCTGGTGCGCGGACTTCCATCCAAGGCCATTGCCCTTAGAATGGGGCTCGAGGACATTACGGTCCGGAAATACGTCAGTCATCTGCTTGCGCATTTCAATCTGCGGCGCCGTACGGAACTCATCGTCATGCTGGCGGATAGAGGGATCAAATTCGGCGTCCCGCCAGTCATCGATCCCGCACATGATCGAAGCCTGTCGGCTGTTGGGCGGCAACGAACCGACTGACTTCAGCGAGCGTTTTATCCGCCGTGGAAGACTTCCGCAAAAGCACGAGCGGCCCGGCGAAATTGCGAAGTGCATGAGGAGACACCCGTACTCCGGTGATGAACGCGACGGGCAGCGCGCCAGCCGAGGCGAAATGCTGCCTGACCCTGCGCGATACCAACGCCGGTGTCCCACACGTCTATGCGAAGCCGTTCCCCATTCAGCATTCTGCCGACTATCACTCCGTCCACGGAGGTGTTCTTGATCGCATTCGATACAAGATTGGAGACGGCTCGCTTGGCAAGAGCGTCACTTTCAACGGGCGGGGAATGGCACCGTCTCCGCAGACCTGAACTTGCGTACTACGAAGCCTGACGATCTCATAAGGCCGCTTGGTCAGATGTGAGCTGCCGTGAGCGGAAAGCGAGCGACATCAAGGGTGATATCGGCGTGCCACGGATTAGACAGGCCCCGACAGGCCCCACCGAACGTGACTTACGGACTAAGACGGCACATTCCAGCGAAAGCGGCGCCCGTGGTCATGGATGCACAACGCCCTTGCGCGTAGCCACGGTGCGATAAAAACAGAATAGCAGGTCGCCATCCCTACCATCAGCCACAAATGTATCAGCGACGTGACGTGCGCTCGCCCCGCGCCTGGACGGTTCAGGAAGGAGCGCCGCCGGGAGACGAGAATCCGACATGTCACCGGAATCGGACGATGACAGTGCATACATCTTTCGCCGACGATTGCTGTCCACCGCCTACGGATGTGTGTTGCGACGGCGTTTCGCCTGACCAAGAATGAATATGACAGCAGCGCTGAAGGAGCATTCGTCGAGTGTAGCCGGAGCGGTTGGTCGTAGCTCAGGGCACGCGAATAACGAATCACACGAATGGAAAACTCAACGTGGATAAAGGAACGAACATGAAATCACCACTGATAGTCGCATCCGCTGTCGTGCTGTTTGTCATGGCCGGTGTTGCGCATTCGCAAGGCACACCGCAAGCCTCTCAACCCGCCCCGCAAGAAAACGCCGCAACACAAGCCTCTGACCCGAGTGCGGGGATGGAAGCATACGGCGGTACGCCCGACACACAGGTACAAGGCGGTGCAAAACATGCCAGACCGTGCCGGATGGATCCACAATGCAATGTTTTTTTCGGAGGGAGCTAACAAAGATCTGACGGCGCGCGAGCCATGACTGGAAAGTACCCGGTGCCCGTATCGCGAAGGGGACGAAATCCTTGGTCCGGCTTACCGAGTTCGCAGTCACTCTTTCAGGTGGCGCCTCCTGACAGGGGAGGTGCCTCGACACGCGAGAGGCACGACGGCTTCAAGAGCAAGCGGAATGGGCGTCATAACGAGCATTTAGGCGGTCGCGAAGCTTGAGTTCGAAATAGCTGCGCCAATTGCAATTGGCAGGGCGTCAACGTTGGTGCGGGCCAAGGCCAACTCTTCTTTGCGTCAATTAAGCTTTCGTGGGACCACTCACTTAAAACGACGTCTCGGCCGCGCCGTTGCGGGAATTCTTTCCCCGGCAGCAAGTCCAGCGTCGCTAACGCAACCCGTTGAAGACGAAAAGGTGAAGAAATGAAAGTGCAACCTTCGGCTGTAACCATCGTGCTATTCCTGCTCACCGGGGCGGGCGCTGCCGACTCTCAGGAAATGCAACCGTCGGACGTCGCTAGCCACTCATCCAGTCAGCAGCCAATAAATTCATCGCAGCGGGCGATGCCGATGGACGGCGACAGTAGGTGGGACTATGGAGCCCAAACGGGCGGACGAAATGGTTACGGCAAAACCCGAGACGGTCAACCGTGCGTGGTGGGCCTGTCGTGCGATATCTATCAGGGTAGTTAATCGCATGGAGCCCGTGAAACGTATCGGTCGATGACACGATGTCCGCAATAACGCTCGCGACAACCTGAAGCCGATGTTATGAGCGTCGGGCCGTGCCGCGAACGTGCATTCGTCTGTCATTCTTGCCTGATCCTATGAGTTACTGGTGATTTGTGCTCCCGCGTGCGAGACTGCGCTGTCGCCCGATGGGGCCAGTCTTCGTGCCGTCATGGAATCCCAATCGAAATTGCAGGCGCGCTTGCGCCAACAGATGATCGAGTTGTTGCTCGAACTCGCGCCGAACGAGGGCTATAACCTCTCGCCACTGCCCGACATCCGGTTCCTGCGCTCCAACCGGCCGCTCACCAGAACTCCAGTGCTCTACGAACCAGGCATTGTGATCGTCTGCCAGGGCCGTAAGCGCGGCTATCTCGGCGATCAGGTCTATCTGTACGATGCCCAGCGATATCTGGTCGTGTCGGTGCCGTTGCCGTTTTCGATGGAAACGGATGCGAGCGAGGTTGAGCCGTTACTCGCGATTTACCTGCGCCTGGATCTCAGCATGGCGGCTGAATTGATGCTGCAACTCGACGAGCGCGATGCGCTGGCGTCGACGCAACCGCGAGGCATGGCGACCACGAAGCTCGAGGCGACATTGAGCCAGAGCGTCCTGCGTTTTCTCCAGGCGATGCTCAATTCTCTGGATGCGGAGATTCTCGGACCGGCTTTAGTGCGAGAAATCTATTTCCGCGTGTTCATGGGAGAGCAGGGCGGCTCGATGCGCGCGGCGTTAAACCGGCACGGCAATTTCGGCCGCATCTCCCGTGCGATCCGCAAGATTCACACGAGCTTCGCGCAGGCGCTTACGGTTGAAGAACTCGCTGACGAAGCGCGTATGAGCGTGCCGAGCTTCCACGCGCACTTCAAGACGGTGACGGATACATCGCCACTTCAATACATCAAGTCCACGCGGCTGCATCAGGCGCGCCTCCTGATGGCGCGACAAGGCATGACCGCAGCGGCGGCGAGTGCACAGGTCGGATACGAAAGCCCGTCTCAATTCAGCCGCGAATTCAAGCGACTGTTCGGCGGCAGCCCATTGCAGGAAATCGCGCGAATGAAGCGTAATTTCGCGTTGCCGGATGAAGGGCCACCATCGATTTTCGTGTCGTCGCACTGACGGTCATCCTCAAGGAAACTTCGAACATGGCTCGCCGCGATCCGCTACCTCCGCTCAATCCCACGCGCGCTTTCGAGGCGACCGGGCGTCTGCTCAGCATTTCGAAGGCCGCCGACGAACTGTCCGTCACGCCGGCGGCGGTGAGCCGGCAGGTTAGGGCGCTGGAGGACTTTCTGCAGGCGTCGCTGTTCGAGCGGGTACACGGCGGTCTCGTGCTGACTTCGGCGGGTGCGCGGTATCTGTCCGATCTGATGCCGCTTTTCTCCACGCTGCGCGCGGCAACGGAAGCCGTCAGGTTCGGCCGCCAGAGCGGCAACGTACTTCGCATCCGCTCGCCGGCCACGTTTGCGGTGCGCTGGCTCATTCCGCGTCTGGCGGGTTTTCACCGCCTCAATCGAGGCATCGATGTGCAACTGACTACGTCGTCTGTGCCGTTGAATTTCGAGCGCGAAGATATCGATGCGGGTATCCAGCTCGGTAGCGGTGACTGGCCCGGGATGAACACGCAGCGCCTGATTCCCAATGAATTGGTGCCGGTGGTTACGCCCACGCACGCGTTGAAGAAAACTAAGCAGCTCGAAGGGCAAACGCTGCTGCATTCGCTCGCGCGAGCCGATGATTGGGACCTATGGCTGAAGGCCGCGGGACTGTCGAGGATCAACGCGCAGCGCGGCATGCGCTGAGAGACGTCGCTGCTCGCATACCAGGCGGCGATCGAGGGACACGGCGTGGCGATCGCGCAGAAAGCGCTTGTGGAAAAGGAGCTCACCGAGCGCACGCTGGTGATTCCGTTTGGACCGGCGCTCGATCGCGGCGCGCACACCTATTATTTCGCGTGGCCGTCGGGAAAGCGGCGGACTGCGGCGTTGCGCGCGTTTCGCGAGTGGCTGGCATTGACGATCGTGTCGATCCTCAAGCTCACGCTCGACGCTTACGCGTTTGCTAGCTGGGGTTGGCGCGTTCCATTCCTGATCTCGGCACCGATCGTGGCTATCGCGACGCTGATCCGGTTGGGAATGAAAGAGACGCCGGTGTTCGTTGAGATGAAACAGAGCGGAAGCCTTTCGAAATCGCCTCTAGCCGAAACGCTGACGAGTACGACGTCATGGAAGTCCATTCTGGTGGCCATGTTCCGTGCGCAGGGTGGTACCTCAGTTTCGCTCTACACATCGATCGTCTATATGCTGTACTTCCTGCAGAACGTGCTGAAGGTCGATCCAACCCGCGCCATTCTGTGTCTTGCGGTTGGCATCGTCTTCGCCGCACCGATGTATCCCGTGTTCGGAAGTCTGTCCGATCGGATCGGACGTGCGCGCGTCATGTTCATCGGCATGCTCTTGTGGATGGCTTGCGCTTATCCGGTGTTTGCGGGAATCCGCGCAAGCGCGCTCGATGCGTCGTGGGCGATGGTCTCGTTGCTGATTGCCGTGCTCGCGGTGTTGACCGCGCTGATCATGGCACCGTTACCCGCCTTTATCGCAGAGTGCTTTCCGCCGCAAAGCCGGACCACTGGATTCGGGCTTGCGCAGCAACTGGGCAATATCCTGTTTGGTGGGTTTCTGCCGTTGATCAGTTTGTCGCTGGTCGCGTTGACCGGCAACCAGTTGGCGGGGGGCGCCTATTCGATTGGGTCGCTCTTGCCTTGCCGTGACGTTCTTCTGGGGATTTAGACAGGATCGTGCGAGCCGCCGGCCGGTGTTGATGAATACGGCTGCGTCCGCAGGGAAGTGACGCGCGCGATCCATCCACATCCGTCACTTGGGGGCGGTGGGCGCAGCGATGCCAATCTGCAAGTTGTCGCTGTCTCACTTTAGCGCACTGCGCAGGGGGCGTCACGAATTCTAGGAAAGCGGGCCATGGAGAGCTTCTTCGGCACGCCGAAATCCAAATTCTTTTACCTGAATCCATTTCAAAATCTCAATGAACTCGAGGCCGGACTGGTGCACTACATCCACGACTACAATCACGGCCGCATCACGCTGAAACTAAAATGGCTGAGTCCTGTGCTCTATAGGACTCAGCCCTGTCAACCCTGGCCTTACAAACCGTCCAACCCTACGGGGTCAGCTCAATTGGTTGGGCCTTTTGCATGATTACGTCAGGCGCACTTGTCGACGATGACCCGTTGGACGGTTTCGAGCAGCATGTCGACTGGCGCGCGGGCTGTCAGAGCCAGACAGAGAGTGCCATTGGTCGTTGTGACACCGATAGTCTGGGCGGTCTCCCCGGACAGAACGGATGACCACATCGACTCCAGCCGGAGCCCACCGAATGTAGATTCATAGGGTGTCTGTCCGAGATTGGTTAAGAGGACGTCGAATGCAAATGCGTGTTTGAGCGCCTCGGCCGCTGCTGCTTTTGTCAACCCGGTAGCGGTCATTGTTTGCATTCCCACCGCCGCTGCTACAAGCGACTCACGCGTCGAGCCGTTGACGATATTCTGCCTCGCATCGCGAGCCATCTCCCAAAAGTCGCGTGGTTGCGCGGGATCGAACACGGTTTTGGGAGAGGCGAAATACATTCCACAATCATCGACTACACCGAGCACGGACCTGACATTGACGGGAGAAATGACGCGAACTGGCTCGCGCAAAAAACGTGGACTCAGGAGCCTCATGGCGAGCGCTGTGGCAGCTGCGAGCGCACCGTGAACGGTCGTCTGTTCCTTTCTTGAAGCCGTAATCAGGCGCTCGGTCAGCTCTTTGGTGAAGCGCAAGGTTCGAAATGTTGGCAAGTCGCTGCATGGACCGCTACCGAGCACAGTGTCCTCTGCCGGAACGGAAGGAGAAACCGGGGCGACCCCAAGCAGTTCTTCCGCCGAACGCGGATAGTCAAGCGGCGCGAGGGATTGGCCGGCCATAGCCGCAAGCACGTCGCGGATCATGAACGAAGCCGGAATAGTGGGCTACAACGTTCAGACCGCCGTGGACACGAAGCATCATCTGATCGTCGCGCACGAGGTGACTAACGTCGGAAACGATCACGGAGAACTCAGCAGGATGGCAACCTACGCGAAGAACGCGATGGGCAAAGCGCGGCTGAAGGTGGTGGCTGATCGTGGCTATTACAGCGGCCCGGAGATACGTGCATGCGATCTGGGAAACATCAGCGCGTACGTTCCCAAGCCACTCACCTCCGCATCAAGGAAGAAAGGTCTCTTCACGAAGGCCGACTTTGTCTACGAGGCAAGAAGCGACGTATATCGATGCCCTGCCGGCGAGCGCGCCATTCATCGGTTCAACACCGTCGAGCATGACATGACCCTGCGAGCGTACTGGCCGAGTGCCTGCCCCCGTTGCCACCTCAAGGACCGATGTTCGCCCAGCGACTATCGCCGCATCAAACGATGGGAGCACGAACATATACTGGATGCCATGCAGCGACGGCTCGACAGGAAGCCAGATGCAATGACGATCCGCCGGAGTACTGTCGAGCATGTCTTCGGTACGCTCAAACACTGGATGGGTCCCGCACACTTCCTGACCCGCACACTCGGGCGCGTGAGTACGGAGTCTTCAGGTATTGGCCTATAACCTGAAGCGGGTCATGAACATACTCGGTGTTGCGGGAATGATGAGGGCCATGAAGATGGCTGGAAGCTAAAGCCCGCAGGGGCTTTGCTGCGCCCGCGAAACTCAATTAGCGTAAGCTGGAGCCACCGAACTTGATTCAGCTGAACCGAGACCGGACGTTCAGCGCCAAAAATTGAGTTCTCACACAAGCTCGACCCTCAGCGGCCCCCCGTCTTTGCCGAAAACGGCCATTCGCGCCTCGCCAGTCTGTGGGCCCTAGATCCCTAGGTCACAGTGCGGTTCACTGCTGTATCTGGTCAACAGCGTGCTCGATACAACGGGCAAGTCCGAACGTACCCATGTCGTAGTTGGACAGGACAATCACTACGTATCCAGTGTCCAGGGCTACCCTGAAACTCGCGCTGATTCCAGGGAACCCGCCGCCGTGACCGATCATCGTGCCCGATGCCGTCTTTTCGACATTGAAACCGTAGCCATAGCCCACGCCAGCGTAATCGGTCCAGAGAGCTTGACGCATTTCCGGGCCCACGAGGGCGCCCGAAATAAGCGAGTTGGCGAACCGGTGTAGATCGCGCACGGTCGAGTAGCCACCGCCGGCTGGCCCACCTTTGGCGACATGCTCGAAAATATTCTCGCGCCATCCAGATGCGCTCCGACGATCCGGCGGATCGACAAGCGGGATGTAGCCCATCGCGAGATTCGGAACCGGGGCGTCGATGTCGTAGCAATCCGTGTCGAGCATACCGCTCGGTGCGTAGATCGCTTCGCGAACATAGTCGTAGTAGCTCATGCCCGTCACCCGCTCGATGATTACTCCGGCTAGCAGCATTCCGCTATTGCTGTATTCGAATCGTTCACCAGGCGTAAAGGCGGGAAGGTCATCGCGCACGAGTGGCTTGAAGTCGTCGATGGCACGAAACCGGGCACGTGAGCCGCTGAAGAATGTCTCGTTGAATAGTTACCCAACCCCGAGGTATGCGAGAGCAGATGATGAATCGTGATGCGGCGGGTCACCGATGCCGGTAGCCAAGTGTCGTCAATGTACTGGTCGACGGTATCCGTGAAGCCAAGAAGGCCGCGTTCCACCAGTTGGGCCACCGCCACTGCAGTAAACATTTTGTTAGCCGAACCAAGGTTGAATTTAGTGTCCGGATTGTTGGGCACGTCATACCGCTTGTTTGCGGCTCCGCATGCATATTCAAACAGCACTTCAGATCCGCGTGCGACAAGCACGGTTCCCGAGAGCACTCCTGCGCGAGCGCCTCGATCGCATAGATCCTGGACTTGTCCCAAACAATCGGCCTGCGACCTGGCGATGCACTGCATCTCACTCGGGCCGACCTCAATCTCCAGAATCTTGCCGTCCTCAAACGGCTCAAAGCGCAAATGGAATTCATGTGTAGCGGAGTAAATGCGGTCCTCTACAACTACCGTC
>Ga0302220_10003446_pt1 | contig 10980 bp, 7 predicted proteins | sample II_Palsa_E1_3_FD_194572 | JGI IMG/M metagenome (GOLD analysis project Ga0302220, IMG submission 194572) | Peat permafrost microbial communities from Stordalen Mire near Abisko, Sweden - II_Palsa_E1_3 | ecosystem: Environmental > Terrestrial > Soil > Palsa > Peat permafrost | place: Sweden... | reverse complement strand
ACAACGGTTTGTACTCAAACACTTACCAGCGCCTGTCAATTTTTGTCGAATTAACCAAACGATGTGACGGCTAACTATCTAGTTAACGGAAGCTCTCTCATTAACTTTATGGATTTTTATCTAGTGTGTACCCTGTAGTTCATGAGCATTATTTGGCCGGCTCAATGACGGCGTCATATTGGCACCGTTCGCACTACCGTCGAATGAATACCTTGCAACGCGCGTGAGAGACAAGCGGTGTGATCTTGAGTCACCACTCGCGTATTAAGCGTTGAGTGCGTAGCCAGACACGTAACGCGTTACGGCTTAGGGCGTAACGACTCAAGCCGCACGTTACGTTACGTGATACCTCCGCGCGGCGTCGCTGCGTTTTCTCCAGTCGTTCAGACAACCGGCAAAGTCATGCCAGGCCTTATACCGTCTGGTTAACCCGTTGGGTAGACCATGCAGTTTGCCCTTCCCGATTCAAATGGCACGCGTCCTGCAATAAGACGATGGCAGTTCTAAAAGCAAAAAACTAAATACCATCCGAGGGCGTTATGAAGACCATCCACATCCAAAGCGGCGCATTGCGCGTCACCTTTCTTACTGCGGCTATCGCGACCATGCTGACCCTTGGTGCCTGCGGCGGCTCAGGGTCAACCAGCAAACAATTAGGCAGTTCGGGATCCGGAGCAATACCGACCGTCGGCGGCACTGGCGGCGGTACAGGTAGCGCAACGGGCGGCGCCGGTGACGGCAGCGGCGGCGGGAGCACCACGGCCGGCGGCGGAACAGGCTCGGGCGGCGGCACCGACGGCAGCGGCTCCGGCACGGGTGCAGGTTCTGGCGCAGGGACGGTCGTTGCTGGCGGCGGCACGGGTGACGGAACAGGCGGAGGTACTGGAGGAGGTACTGGCGGGGGAACTGGAGGTGGCACGTCGGTCACGACCCCGGTTGCCGCTGTAGCCGGCGGAGCCGGCAACGTCGTATCGGCAGTGGGCAATGCAGTGACGGGCGTAGGCACGATAGTCGGCAACGCGAACATTCCCGGCGTCAGCACCGGCACGACACAGGCGGCAGGCGGTGTCGTCTCGCATCTCGGCGACGCAGTCGATGCCCTCGGTAACGGCGTCTCGCAAGGGCTCGGCCAAATTGGTTCGAGCGCTAACCCCGTGGGCACGACGCTCGCCAGCACCGGCAACGTGGTTCAGCAGGCGGGTGCGGCTGTCAGCAGCGCCGGCAATCTCGTGACCAGTGTCGGCAGCGGCGCGCTCTCCCCGCTTGCCCCTGTGACAACGCCGTTGGGCAGCGTGGTAGACACCCTCGGCAACACCGTCACGCAAGCCGGCGGTGCGCTCGGCACAACACTTTCTACCGGCGCAGTCAGCCAGATCACGCAGCAGGTCAGCACGGCGATCACGCCGATCACCGCGCTGGCCGGCTCGCTCACGCAAACTGTCGGTTCTGCAACCGGCCTCGGAGCACCCGCCGACAACCTGCTCGCCATGCTTGGCGGCGTATTGAAGTCGACAGGCGGCACGGTGGCATCGACGGGCAACAATCCGCTCGCAACCGGTCTTGGCGGCGTTGTATCCGCTACGGGAAGCACGCTCGCGTCAGCCGGCGGTCTTGTGAACGGCACACCAGGGACCAATCCCCTCTCGCCGGTCACAGGCATTCTCTCCGGCCTGACGGGCGGCACGGGTGGGGCAGGCGGATCGAGCGGTCCTCTGGCTCCCGTCACGGGCCTGGTGAGTGGCTTGACGGGTGGTTTGACCGGCATTGGCGCCACGGGCGGCGCAGGCGGTGCGCTGGCTCCGGTCACGGGCTTGGTTAGCGGCTTGACCGGGGCTGTGGGCGGCGCGGGTGCAACACCCGGCGCAGGCCCAACTGCTCCTCTCACAAGCCTGCTAGGTAACTTGACGAACACCGTAGGCGCGGTCGCCACCGGCGTGACGACACCGGTAGCCAGCGTAGTAGGCGCCACCACAGGTGCGCTGACCAACGCGACATCAGGCGGCTCGGCAGGATCGGCGGGCAGTCCGCTGGCATCGGTCACCGGGCTTGCGGGTGGCCTGACAGGCGCCTTGACGGGCGCTGCATCAGGCACGGGTACGGGCGCAGCAAACCCGGTTGGCGGGCTGCTCGCGTCGGTCACCGGAGCGGGCGTAGGTGCAGGCGTAGGCGCGGGGACCACGACGACGAAATCGCCGTCGAGCGGTGCAACGACGACCACCACCGGCGTAGGTGTCGGGGTGGGCCTCTCGAGCACCACAGGCAGCGGCGCGGGCAGCAGCTCGCCGGGCAACCCGCTGGGCGGCGTGACCTCGCTGCTGGGCGGCCTGCTCGGTGCGCATAACAAGTAATACGAGGCGATATAAACAGCTGCCGCAACGCTTGGGCCTCGGGGCTTTTCGCCTGGAGCGATAACTCGAGGCTTACGGGTCCGTGACCCGGACCGCCCCAGGTTCGGGTTCACGGTTTGAAGCGTCCTTTCGTTACGTCCTCGCGACGAGGAGGTCGGGTACCGAAACCCCTCAATGATCCCTTTCAGTGTCTGGTCACACCTCGTCTTCCCGGCGCCGCTCTCGGCGCCGGTTTCGCATCCGGCCGGATATCTCTGCGTATATAAAAGACCCGGGTACAGAGACCCGAGACAAAACCGGACAAGCAAATAACGCAAGGACAACCGATAAAAATAACCATGACACGCGGGGATAAACAAGAATAAATTAAGGCAGGAACCCATAAAGCCAAAGGTTATAGCCGCAAAGAGCCGTAATACAGAGATATGCAGTAGAAGCAGCACCCAGCATCAAACGATGACGAACGCAGCAGGAGCTCGGGTCATGTCGATCCGGCCTCCTCCGCAGTTCGCACGAAAAAAGCCAACGAGGGCCGTACCGTGAATATCAAAGAATGGAAATGGACGCTGCTGCTTGCGGCGGTGGCGGCGCATGCCGCCCAAGCGCAGAGCAGCGGACAGGTTGCGCGGCCCGCGCTGGCGGGCAACCCACTGGACGCGTTGCCGCAGGTGAACGCGCCGCAAAAACCACCGGCCGTTACCGTCGATGTCCAGCCGCAAACTCCGCACATCCAGGAATTGCTTGCACGTCATCTGACGCCGCAAAAGATCGAGGTGGAAGGCGTAAAAGCCATTCCCTTCGATGAAGTCGCGCAACGCTTCACGCCGCTCGTGGGCAAGGACGTCACCATCGGCGAACTGATGGAGACGGCAAACGGCGTGACCGCGCTCTACAAGGAACGGGGTTACGCGCTCTCTTTCGCCTTCGTGCCCGCGCAAACCTTCGAAAACGGCGTGGTGCGCATCACGGTGGTGGAAGGTTACGTCGCCGATATCAAGATCAAGGGCGACCCCGGCACCGCTGAAAAACGCATTCGCGCGATCGCTGACCGGATTCGCGCCGACCGGCCGTTGCGGCAAGAGACCTTCGAACGTTACGTCAATGTGCTCGGCCTCACGCCCGGCGTGAAGATCGCGGCGACCGTCGCGCCGCCGCAGACCACCGACGGCGCGACCACGCTCGATCTGGACGTCGAGCGCAAGCCGTTCAATATCGCGACCGGCATCGACATGAATCATCCCGGCGTGCAGGGCATTGTGACTGCTACGGAAAACGGCCTCCTTGGCCAAGGCGAGACGCTCGGTGTCGCGGCCCTGCTACCGAAGGGCCGCGACGATCAAACGTATTTCGACGTCAATGGCTCATTGCCAATAGGTACCGATGGTTTCGCCATCAAGGCCGATGCATCGCACTACTACGGACATCCTGTCGATAACCCCGGCCTGCCCTCCTACGTCGAGCGCACCGTTATCAACGACAAAGTAGGCTTGTCCGCGTCGTATCCGTTCGTGTTGAGCAATACGCGCAGCCTGATCGGCACGGTGGGCGCATACGCGTCGCACGACGAGGACCGCTACAAGAACACCATCACGGGCGCACAACTTGGCCAGCGTTCGCAGGTGCGTGTGACGACGTTGCAACTCGACTACACCGGCGTGGATACGGGCACGGTCCGGCGTGCGAGCCTGAACGTGGCGAAAGCGTTCGATGTGCTTGGGGCATCGAAGTCGGCGGACACCAATATTCCAGGAGTAGTCACAACCAACCCTGCGTCACTCACGTTCGTGCGCACGGGTGCTACGGTTTCGCAGACCAATGAATGGCCGTTCAAGATCGGCACCTCGATAGCAGCGACCGGGCAGTACAGCGCGGACTCCTTGCCGAGCTCGGAGCAGATCGCTTTTGGCGGCCAGCGCTTCGCGCTTGGTTATCAGCCGGGAGAAGTATCGGGGGATTCGGGCTGGGCCGCTTCGGCGGAAATCAACCGGCCGTTTGCGATCGGACTGGCGTTCATGAAGACATTCACGCCCTACGTTTCCGTCGATACCGCCCACACGTATCTTCACGCCGCCGGTTCGAAACCGAGCCGCCTGGCATCGATAGGCGTGGGCTTCCGGATCTCCGATGCCAAGTACTACAGCCTGGATTTATCGCTGGCGAAACCGGTTGGCGATGCCCCGGTCGAAGGGAACGGGTCGCGGAGCCCGCGCGTAAACGCGACCTTTTCCTACCAATTCAATTGACATGTGACAGATCGTAGCGAACAACCTGCCCGACTAGAGGATTTGTACAAAACGCTCCCCATGCTTTGTCGTATTCTGTCCGGCACGCGGCTCCTGAGCGGCCGGCAATAATGACAACATGCAGAACATATCAAGAGACGTTTTACCTCAAGGAGGAAGCATGACGGGACTTACCCAACGCGCGCATCGGCATGTCGGACGCATCCTGCTTGCCGGCGCACTACTTGCGTCGGCTGCAACAAGCATGGCGCAGGCTGCTTCGCCCACGGGACTATGGCAAACCATCGACGACAAGACCGGTCAGCCCAAGGCGCTGGTGCAAATTGTCCAGGACGGCGACGGCACACTCACTGGCAAGATCCTGACCGGACTCGGCAACAACGACGATCCGAACCGCCGTTGCACGGCCTGCACGGATTCACGCAAGGACCAGTTGATGAAAGGCATGACCATCATCAACGGCATGAAATCCGACGGCGACACGTGGGACGGCGGCCAGATCCTCGATCCCGAAAATGGCAAGCTGTACAAATGCAAGATGCACCTGGACGACAGCGGACAGAAACTCGTGGTGCGCGGATATATTGGCGTGTCGCTGCTCGGACGTTCGCAAACCTGGATCAGACAGCAGTAGGAACACAGCGTCCGAGTGCATGACGCAAAAAAAACCGTCTGGAGACTCAAAGTCTCCAGACGGGGTCTTTGTACGCGAGCGATCGTCGCTCGCGTTATCTAGCCGGATATCTAGCCAGATATCAAGCCGCGTGACGCACACCGCCGCGCGGGTATTCCACCGGTCCTCCGGCCGGCGTAAGCGGCACGAGCGGCATAAGCACTGGACGTGAGTCGCCATGCATCTCGGCAGGCCGGGTGGGATCCGCCGCGCCTGCATGGGCGCCCAATCCCTCAGGCAACTCCGTTGGCACCCGCATGCGCGAGGTCATCAACGAATACAAACCTTCACTCGCCACGCCGAACAACTGCTGCATTACACGCCCAAGCACGCCGGAGTCGTGCCATGCCTTGAAGCGCCGGTGACACGTCTGATAAGACGGATATTTGCGCGGCAGCGTAGACCATGAAGCGCCGCTGTACATCACCCAAAGCACGCCGTTGAGCACTGCACGGGTGTTGGCGAGCGGCCGCCCGCGCAACTCGGAACGGGGCCGCAACTCTGGCAACAAAGGCGCGACCATTTGCCATTCTTCATCGGACATATCGCGGTAAGGCTTCATGGTTCTCTCCAATCACAAGTAAGTGATTAGAAGATACCGATGCACCGGAAACCCCGGAATAAGACTTGTCCGAATCTTGAAATACGGTCCAGAGCCTTACAGCAGTAAGCCTGCGGCGAAATTATGAGTCTCGCATTGTCAACTCGGCCGTTCGGCCAACGCACTGATCAGGTCAGCGATGTGTCCACCAGGCGACGCTCCGACTCCAGATATTCCTTCGACTGCATCTCGGTGATCCGCGACACTGTGCGGGCAAACTCGTTTGCCATCGGCCCTTCCACGTACAGCTCTTCTGCGGGTACCTCGGCCGACATCAACAGCTTCACCTTGTGGTCATAGAACACGTCGATCAGCCACGTGAAACGGCGCGCCTCCGATGCATTGCGCGGTGACATCTTCGGAACCTCGGAGAGAATCACCGCATGAAAGCGGCTCGCCAGTTCGAGGTAATCGTTCTGCGAACGCGGGCCGCCGCAGAGCGTGGCGAAGTCGAACCAGACCACGCCGTCGGCTTTGCGCAGTGCCTTGAGTTCGCGTTTCTCGATGCGCAGGATCGGGCTCTCGTCCGGCACTGCGGCAAGCTTCGCGAAGTCGGCACGTAGCGCCTTGTCGGCGGTGGCGCCCAGCGGCGTGTGATACGCAGTCACTTGCGACAAAGTACGCTTACGATAGTCCGTGCCGGCATCGACATTGATCACGTCCAGCTTCGACTTGATCAGCTCGATAGCAGGCAGCAACCGGTCGCGATGCAAACCATCGGGATACAACAGGTCAGGGTCGTAATTCGACGTCATCACGAACTGCACGCCGGCGCCAAACAAGCGGTCGAGCAGACGATAAAGAATCATGGCGTCGGCAATGTCCGAGATATGAAACTCGTCGAAACAGATCAACCGGTATCGCTTCGCTACCCGTCGCGCGAGTTCATCCAGCGGATCGGCCGTGCCCTTCAACTCCTCCAGCTCGCGATGCACCTCGCGCATGAACTCGTGGAAATGCAGGCGTGTCTTGCGCTGCACCGGCACCACCGCGAAGAAACTGTCCATCAGGAAGCTTTTGCCACGCCCCACGCCGCCCCACATGTAGACGCCACGCGGCAACTCCGGATGCGAGATCAGTTTCTTGAACGCGTTCGATCGGCGCGCCTTGTACCCGACCCACTCGTCGTAGCAACGTTGCAGACGTTCGACCGCCGCCAATTGCGCTGCATCCGATTGGTAACCCCGCGTCTGCAGTTCGTTTTCGTAGTATTCGTTGACGTTCATGGTGCGAGGGTCTGGATGCCCTGAAGTGAGCCAAATGAATAAGTTAAAGAAGCCAAGGAAGCTGAAAGCCGTGGATAAAACAAAGGCGAGCGGGAAAACTCCCGCCCGCCTTCGTCTTGCTGCTCAACCCGTGCTGCAATTACATATTGAGCGCGCGTTTGTCGACGGCGAGCGCGGCTTCGCGCATCACTTCGGACAACGACGGGTGCGGATGGCAGATCCGGCCGATATCTTCCGATGCCGCCTTGAACTCCATCGCCACGACAGCTTCAGCGATCAGGTCCGACGCGTTCGCCGCAATGATGTGGCAACCGAGCAGTTCGTCGGTCTTCGCGTCCGCGATCATCTTCACAAACCCGTCCGCCTTGCCGATACCCAACGCGCGACCGTTCGCCATCATCGGGAACTGGCCGGTCTTGATCTCGCGGCCTTCGGCCTTGAGTTGTTGCTCCGTCTTGCCGACCCACGCAATTTCCGGTTCGGTGTAGATCACCCACGGAATGCAGTTGTAGTCGATATGCGGCTTCTGACCGTCGATAATCTCGGCCACCAGCACGCCTTCATCCTCAGCCTTGTGCGCGAGCATCGGGCCACGCACCACGTCGCCGATCGCATACACGTTCGGCACGCTGGTCGCGCAGTGGTCATCGACGGGAACAAAACCGCGCTCGTCCGCTTTCAGGCCGATCGCTTCCAGACCAAGGTTGTCCGTGTTCGGCACGCGGCCGATCGACACGATCAAGCGGTCAGCGTCCAGCGTCTGCGCGTTGCCGTCCTTGTCCGTGTAGGCCACCGAGACGCTCGAATCCGTCGTCTTCACTTCGCCTATCTTCACGCCGAGGTGAATGTCGAGACCTTGCTTCTTGAATTGCTTCGCAGCCTCTTTCGCCAACGAGTCATCGCACGCGCCGAGGAACGCCGGCAACGCTTCGAGCACGGTCACGTCCGCGCCGAGACGCCGCCACACCGAACCCAGTTCCAGACCGATCACGCCCGCACCGATCACAGCGAGCTTCTTCGGCACGGCGTCGAACGACAGCGCGCCTTCATTGTCCGCGACAATCTTGTTGTCGACCGCAATGCCCGGCAGATGACGCGCTTTCGATCCCGTCGCGATGATCACGTTCTTCGCCGTCACGGTTTCAGTTTCTGCCTCACCGCTCACTTCGATCTGCACGCCGGCGTCCGTCTTCCCGGTGAACTTGCCATGACCCTTCAGCCACGTGATCTTGTTCTTGCGAAACAGGAACTCGATCCCCTTCGTCATCTTCTCGACAATGCCTTCCTTGCGGGCGAGCATCTTCGAGAGGTCGAGCTTCACATCGCCCACGTTGATGCCGTGATCGCCGAGGTGATGCAAAACATTTTCAAATTCTTCCGACGAAGCCAGCAACGCCTTCGACGGAATGCAGCCCACGTTAAGGCACGTGCCGCCGAGCTTCAGGTTACCGGCCGGGTTCTTCCAGCTTTCAATACACGCAACCGACTTGCCGAGTTGCGCTGCACGAATCGCCGCGATGTAACCGCCAGGGCCTGCACCAATCACGACGACATCAAATTCTTTGGACATGACTATCCTTCTCTTGTTGGATACACGGCGCGCCCGAGCCTATCAAGCGCGCCATGAGTCCCAAATAAGGTTTTACTGCCAGATTTAAAGGGCTTACAGGCTCGGGCTTACAGGCCCGGGCTTACAAGGCCCGGGCTTACAGGTCCAGCAGCAAGCGAGCCGGATCTTCCAGCGCATCCTTCATGGCGACCAGCGACAACACGGCTTCGCGGCCGTCGATGATCCGGTGGTCGTAAGACAGCGCCAGATAGTTCATCGGACGAATCACGATCTGGCCGTTCTCGACCACCGCGCGTTCCTTCGTTGCGTGCACGCCCAAAATGGCCGACTGCGGCGGGTTGATAATCGGCGTGGACAACATGGAACCGAACACACCGCCGTTCGAGATCGAGAACGTACCACCCGTCATTTCTTCGATCGAGAGCTTGCCGTCGCGCGCTTTCACGCCGTATTCAGCAATCTTCTTCTCGATGTCAGCCAGGCTCAATTGATCCGCATTGCGAACGATCGGTACCACGAGACCACGCGGCGAACCCACGGCAATACCGATATCGAAGTAACCGTGATAGACAATGTCGTTGCCGTCGATCGACGCATTGACCAGCGGGTACTTCTTCAGTGCGTGGACGGCAGCCTTCACGAAGAACGACATGAAGCCAAGCTTCACACCGTGTTCCTTCTCGAACTTGTCCTTGTACTTGTTGCGCAGGTCCATCACTGGCGCCATGTTCACTTCGTTAAACGTCGTCAGGATGGCATTGGTCTGTTGCGACTCAAGCAGACGCTCGGCGATACGTGCGCGCAGACGCGACATTGGAACGCGTTGTTCCGGGCGGTCCTTCAGCCATTGATCGGCACCCGGCGCCTTCACGTCCGGCAGCGACGGCTTGGCGGCCTTGGCAGGAGCGGCCGGCTTTGCAGCGGGCGCGGAGACCGCAGCGGAAACAGCCGGCGCGCCTTGCGTGGCAGCCAGTGCGTCGCCCTTCGTGATACGGCCATCGCGGCCCGAACCCGAAACCTGGTCGTTCGACACGTTCTTCTCGGCCAGAATCTTCGCAGCCGAAGGTGACGCCGACGTGTTCGAAGCGGCAGCCGTTGCCGGTGCCGGTGCAGCTTCCTGTTGCGGTTGAGCAGCCGGTGCCGGCTGCACTTCAGCAGCGCCCGCGGCGGCAGCAACTGGTGCTGCGCCCGCTTTCGCTTCCGTATCGATCGTCGCGATCAATTCTTCGGCCGTCACTATATCGCCGTCATGCTTGATCACTTGCGCCAGCACGCCTGCAGCCGGTGCCGGCACTTCCAGCACGACTTTATCCGTTTCGACTTCGACGAGAATCTCGTCGATGGCAACTGCTTCGCCCGGCTTTTTCTTCCACGTCAGCAAAGTGCCTTCCGACACGGATTCAGAGAGCTGGGGAACCTTGACTTCTACGATAGACATTATGTTTTTTCCTGAATGTATCTGGGTACAACGTCAATTCTTGGAAAGTTCGACGCCGTCAATTCCTGGATGACCAGAACGTGTAAATGCAGCGCGTCTAACCAATCAATGGTGAGCGCTGCTTGTGCATTCCACGTTCAAAATCGAAACTCGAATCACAGGACAGCGCATGAAAAACCGGGGAGCCGCCAGCAGCGGCGCTCCCCGGTCACAGCCGTTATTTCGAGATCGTCTGCGCACCCTTCAATCGGCCAAACGCGCCTTCGATCAGCGCCTTCAGCTGCTCGTAGTGCTTCGCGTAATAGCCGACTGCCGGGGATGCCGATGCCGGACGGCCGCTGTAAGCCAGCTTCTGTCCTTCACGCATGCCTTCACGCAGATGGTGCTCGACGTAGAACCAGGCGCCCTGGTTCTGCGGCTCGTCCTGTGCCCAGACCACTTCGGTCGCGTGTTCGTATTTCTTGATTTCCGCGTCGAACTGTTTGTGGGCGAACGGATACAACTGCTCGATACGGAGGATCGCGACGTCGTTCGCCTTCGCTTCGCGGCGATGCGCCACCAGGTCGTAATACACGCGACCTGAACATACGATCACGCGCTTGACCTTCTTCGGCTCAATCGTGCCATCCACTTCGCCGATGATCGGCTGGAACGAGCCCTTCGCCAGTTCCGACAGATCCGACACCGCTTCCTTGTGACGCAGCAGCGACTTCGGCGTAGCGACGATCAGCGGCTTCCTGAACAAGCGGATCATCTGACGGCGCAACAGATGGAAAATCTGCGCCGGCGTGGTCGGCTGGACCACTTGCATGTTGTGATCCGCGCACAGTTGCAGGAACCGTTCGATACGTGCCGACGAGTGCTCCGGACCCTGGCCTTCA
>Ga0302220_10003445_pt1 | contig 10981 bp, 8 predicted proteins | sample II_Palsa_E1_3_FD_194572 | JGI IMG/M metagenome (GOLD analysis project Ga0302220, IMG submission 194572) | Peat permafrost microbial communities from Stordalen Mire near Abisko, Sweden - II_Palsa_E1_3 | ecosystem: Environmental > Terrestrial > Soil > Palsa > Peat permafrost | place: Sweden... | reverse complement strand
TCGGTCGAAGCCGACGAGGCGAAAGCCATCCCGCTGTGGAAAAGCGCGAATGGCCTGTTGCAGAAGCAGGCTGGCGTCGTGCCGCTGCTGACGTTTACCCGTTACTTCGCAACAAGCGCCAAGGTCAGGGGCTTCAACGCGCCGGCACAGAACTGGTACGACCTGAGCCGGGTGTGGCTTACAACATGACACGCACCATCATCAGTCGTCTGGCACAGGCCGTTCCAGTTTTCCTGACCATCTCGGTGCTGGTGTTTCTCTCGGCACACCTGGCGCCGGGCGACCCGATCTCGAGCGCGCTCACGGGGCAAATGCCGCAATCGTCCATCGACGCCCTGCGGCACGAATATGGCTTCGACCGGCCGCTCGTGGCGCAGTATTTCATCTGGCTGTCGCATCTGCTTAGCGGTCACTGGGGTAACTCCATCGTCCTCAAGGTACCGGTCATAGCCGTGCTCGGGCCAGCCTTCGTCAACACCGCGATCCTCACTGCCGCGGCAACGCTGATCTGCGTGGTGTCCGGTGTTGCGGTGGGCGTCGTGTCCGGTTTGAACCGGGGATCGAAAGGGGATTCCTGGTCCATGTTCGTGATTCAGATCGGCCATAACATGCCGGTGTTCTGGCTCGGACTTGTGCTGATGTGGCTGTTCGCGCTCAAGCTTCACTGGCTGCCATCATCCGGCATTGCGGACCTGCGCGGCGACGGTGGCCTGCCCGATCTGCTGCGCCATCTTGTGCTGCCGGCATTTTCGGCAGCACTCATTTCGATGCTGATTCTTGCCCGGCTTGTGAGGGCAAGCGTGATCGATATCGCAGGAGCGGATTACATCCGTACCTATCGCTCTCTGGGATTTTCACGCGCCCGGATTTTGCGGCGTCACATGGGACGCAACCTGCTTAGTCCGGTCATCAACGTGACGGGCTTGCAGATAGGTTATTTGCTAAGCGGCGTGATCCTGGTGGAGAACGTATTCGCGTGGCCCGGCCTGGGTTCGCAACTGTATGTGGCCGCAGCGGGCCGCGACTATCCGATGACACAAGCCGGCGTCATGCTGGTCGCCGCGTGTTTTGTGGGCGTGAATCTTCTGACCGACATCGCCCTCGACCTGCTCAATCCGCGTCTTGGCGCTTGATGTCTTCTTGCAATCTTGTATAGGAACCCCTCGATGCCACCGTAAGAACTGGTTCGGGAAAAAGTCTACGCCGAAGCCTGCAGCGCGTGCGAGCGGTTCGCACCTTCACGCCTGAGCGCGGCAGCCACGCGGCTGGCATCGAATGGACTTGCATTGTGCGGCCTGCTCTTCATCCTGCTCGTCTTCGCTGTTTCAGCGGCCGCGCCCTGGCTCGCACCCTATGACCCGAACGCAGCCGATCCTGTTCTGCGCCTCGGCGGCATCGGCACGCCGGGCCATCTGCTTGGCCTGGACGCTCAAGGGCGCGACATGCTAAGCCGTCTGATCTGGGGCGGCAGGACATCGCTTGTCGTAGTGATCCCCGCAGTGTTCGGTGCATGCGTGCTCAGCCTTTTGCTCGGCTTGTACGCAGGCTATTCACGAAGCCGTGTGAGCGCGGTGGTGATGCGTTTTATCGACATCCTGTTCGCCTTTCCGATGATCCTGTTTGCGATCAACCTGGCTACGACTTTCGGTCCGGGCATCATCACGGTGACCGTGACGGTGCTGTTTTGCGCACTGCCCTATGTCACGCGAGTGGTCTATGCCGAGGTGCGGGCCGAGCGCGATAAGGAATACGTAGAGGCGGCACGCGCGCTGGGCGCGTCGTCGTTCGAAATCGTCGCGCGGGAGATCCTGCCCAACGTGATGACGTCGGTGGTGGTGTATGGCACGACCTTGATCGGAGGAATGATCGTGTTCCTCGCGGGCCTGAGTTTTCTCGGGCTTGGCGTACAGCCGCCCACGGCTGACTGGGGCCGCATGGTCGGCGAAGGCGCCCGGGTAATGCTGCTCGGCGGCGGTCATGTCGCCACCCTGCCTGCGTTGGTGATCGTCGCATTCGCACTCGCGTTCAACCGGTTCGGGGACGGATTGCGCGACGTGCTCGATCCTCGCGATTAACCCGGTCTTGCTCCATGCACCTACCCTCAACGCCCCGGCGGAGATCCCTGTGTCATTGCTGAAGATTGAACAACTCAAGGTGGATTTCACTGGACGACACGGGCTTGAAAGCGCCGTGCGCGGTATCGACCTCCACATTGAAGCGGGCGAAATCGTTGCGCTGGTCGGTGAATCCGGGTCAGGCAAGAGCGTCACGGCCGCGGCCATTGCCGGCTTGCTGCCGCGCGAGGCAAGCGTGCACGGGACCATATCGTTTGAAGGCAGCGCACTACTGGGCAAACCTGAGTCCGCACTCGAGCAGATCCGCGGCAGCGGCATTGCGATGGTATTTCAGAACCCGCTCAGCTCACTCGATCCGTCGTTCAGGGTAGGCGCGCAGCTTCAGGAGGTGGCGCGGCATCGACGGGATATCGGCCAGGCTGAAGCGCTCGAACACGCCGCAACATGGCTTCAGCGCGTGGGTATCGTCGATACAAAACGGGTCTTGCGCGCGTGGCCGCATGAACTGAGCGGTGGCATGCGGCAACGCGTGATGATCGCCATGGCGGCGATGGGCCGGCCACGTTTGCTGATCGCCGACGAACCGACTACCGCACTCGACGCCACGCTTCAGAAGGACATCCTTGCGCTGCTGAAGAGCCTGAACCGTGAGTTCGGGATGGCCGTTCTGATGATCACACACGACTTCGGCGTGGTGTCGTTCCTGAGCGAGCGCGTCGCTGTGATGAAGGCCGGGCGAATCGTGGAACATGGGCCAACGGAGCAGGTTCTGACAGCGCCGCGCCATGCCTACACGGCGAAACTGATTGCGGCAGTGCCCGAACTGGGCTTGCGGCGCCTGGACCCATCGCCTGCGCGACGGCTGGGTGAGAGCGGTGGCAGGAAAGCGGCGGTATCGGTTATTTCAAACCAACCTGTGTCTGACCCGTTGCTCAAAGTCCAGGGCTTGACCAAGACTTTCGTCATTGAAAAGTCGTGGCTGCGTTCACACGTGCGCACACTCGATGCAGTCAGCGACGTCCATTTCGAGGTCCGCCGCGGCGAGATCTTCGGCCTCATCGGGACCTCCGGTTCCGGCAAATCAACACTGGCACGTCTGGTCGCGCAGTTGCTTGCCTCGACCAGCGGCAGCGTTCAATTTGCGGGTGCGGACCTGGCACAGTTCGATGCCGCCGAGTTGCGGCGTTTCCGCCAGCGGTTTCAGTTCGTGTTCCAGGACAGCACGTCGTCGCTCAATCCGCGCCGTACGATTGGCGAGCAACTTTGCGATCCAGCGCTGCGGCTCGGCGTGGCGCGCAATCAACCTCACGCTTATCAACTCGCCATTGAGGCCATCGAACGAGTCGGGCTGACAGCCCGGCATCTCGAGCGCTTCCCCCATGCATTTTCCGGCGGCCAGCGGCAGCGGATCGGCATTGCCCGGGCACTGGTCGTGAAGCCCGAGTTCATTGTGCTGGACGAACCGACTTCCGCGCTCGATGTATCGATTCAGGCGGACATTCTCAACCTGTTGCTCGAACTCCGGCAGACACTTGACCTGACCTATCTGTTCATCGCCCACAGCTTGCCAGTGATCGAATTCATGTGCGACCGCGTGGCGGTCATGCAGAGCGGCCGGATCATCGAGACCTTCGATGCCGCCGACCTTCACGCCAACGCACTCCAGCCTTCTACGCGTGCCTTGCTCGATGCCGTGCTGTCCTTACCCTCGCGATCGGGTGAGGCATCAAACACCGGCTCGATCCAGGACGCTTCTACCGCCGAGCTCACGCCATGAAGCGACGCCTGATCTATAACGCGTTCACGCACGTCACGCCCAATCACCACAGTCATGGTTACTGGCGTCACCCCGAGGGCCGTATCCAGCTCGACTACAAGCGGCTTGCGCCCTGGCTCGATCTGGCGCGCACGGTGGAACGCGGCAAGTTCGATACGGTCTTCCTCGCGGACGTAGTGGGTGTCTACGATAAATTCCGCGGCAACGGCGATACATCGATTCGTACAGCGATGCAATTTCCGAGCCTCGACCCCGCCAGTCTTGTGTCGGCGTTGGGCGCGGTGACTGAGCACCTGGGCTTCGCGGTCACCAGTTCCGTCATCCAGGATCATCCCTTCGACTTCGCCCGCAAGATGTCCACGCTCGACCACATGACGGACGGGCGGGTGGCCTGGAACATCGTCACCTCATACCTCGATAACGCTGCCCGCAACCACGGGCAAAGTGCGTTGACGGAACACGACGAACGCTACCGGTGGGCGGAGGAATATGCAGATGTCGCCTACAAGCTGTGGGAGGCAAGCTGGGAAGACGACGCTCTTGTGGCCGACCCTGAGCGAGGCGTGTTCGCCGATCCCGCCAAAGTGCACAAGATTCATCATCGGGGAAAGCGGTACTCGGTCGAAGGCCCGCATCTTTCAGAGCCCTCCCCGCAGCGCACGCCGCTGCTCTTCCAGGCCGGGGGATCGGAAGCCGGGCGTTCGTTTGCTGCCCGCCATGCAGAGGCTACGTTCATCGCCTCTCGCACGCCTGAAAGCGCTGCGCTAACAGCCGCCGATCTGCGCGCACGCGCGCGCGCGTTCGGTCGCGACGGCGACGAGCTCAAGATCATTGTTTCGCTCGCACCGGTGATTGGATCAACTGAAGCCGAAGCGCTCGCCCGCCGTCGCGAACTGAAAGAGTGGCTCAGCGTGGAAGCATTGCAGTCATTCTGGAGCGGTGGTCTAGGCGTAGACCTCTCGAACATTGATCCGGCACGGCCCATTTCGGAACTATTGCTGACGAACCACGTACGCGGCAACGTCAGGGCTTTTATCGAGGCCGCGCCGGACCATGTCGTCACATTCGGTGATCTGTTGCGACAGACTGTGTCCGGCCGTTTTGCAGGCACGCCGGAACAGATCGCCGATGAAGTCCAGCGTTACGCCGATGCCGGTGTGGACGGATTCAACGTGGTGCCGATGACGACCCTCGGCTGGTGGAGCGAGTTCGTCGATCAAGTGGTGCCCGTGCTGCAAAGGCGCGGCTTGATGCAGACGGAATACGCGCCCGGGACCTTGCGCGAAAAGATTCAGGGACACGGGCCTTACTTGCCCGACCATCATCCGGCGCGGCTAACGCGCGCGGCGGTACGGCCGGTTTCATCGAATCACGCGGCGGCGGTGACCTGAAGCTGCCGTCAACCGCTGCAGGGATCAGACAGCACGCGCCGGATCACGCCAGCGTGTCACGAGATCGACTACGAGCGTGCAGCCCACGAATACACTGGCAGCAAAGACCGTTGTGCCGATCACGACGGGAAAATCGCCATCCAGCGCTGCAGTGATCGCGAGCCGCCCTACTCCGTCAAGCCCGAACATCTGCTCGGTGACAATCGCGCCCCCCATGATCACGGCGAGCTCCAGACCGCCCAGTGTGATGACTGGATTGAGGGCCGCCGGCAACGCATGCCGAAGTAATACTCGCCACTCGGGGACGCCTTTCGCGCGAGCGGTACGCACATAATCCGCGCCGAGAACATTCAGCATGCTCGCGCGAACCACGCGCTGAAACATCCCGACCTCCGCCACTGACAGTGTCAGCCACGGCAGCAGCAAATGACGCGCCCATTGCAGTGGATCGTCGGTGAGCGCCACGTAGCCGCTGCCCGGAAACACATTGATGCCGTGCATCGAAAGCTGGAAGTAAAGAAAATACGATAGCAGCATGCCGCTCAGGAATGTTGGTACGGACAGCGCACCGTAGGCAAATCCGGACAGCGTGTGATCGATCCATGAATCGGCTCGACGCGCCGCGAGTACACCGAGCAGGATCGAGACTATCGCCGAAATCACTAGCGCTCCGAGCGAGACGGATAAGGTTACCGGTACCTTAGACAAGATCAGATCAGTGACGCCGGCCTGATGGCGGAATGAATAGCCGAGGGCCGGTGGCCAGTGGGCAAGACCCATCGGTGCTCCCTGGATGTCGGGTCCGCGATACACGTAATACCAAAGCTGCTGATACCAGGGTGTATCGAGCCTGAGAGCGTGGGCGACGGCGTCAATGGTTTGCTGGTCCGCATTGCGCGGCGCCAGCATGACGGCAGGGTTCCGGTAGGCCAGCCGCGTGATAAAAAATGCACTCACCAGCACGATGACAAGCGTGGATAAAGTGCGCGCAAAGAGGCGGGGAAGCGTGCGTATCATGAGCATGGTTCAAAAAGTCACAGGTCACGGGTCACAGCCGCTGCGGATCGAGGACGTTCCGCAGACCCGAACTGATCGTATTGAAACCGACTACGGTGATGAACAGCGCAATGCTCGGCCCCAGGAGGAACCACGGCTGGACCTGATACATCGACGAGCGCTGCGCGTCCGCAATCATGTTGCCCCAGCTTGCCGCCGGCGCCTGCACGCCAACGCCGAGAAATGACAAAGTGGCCTCTGCAATGATGTTGTTGGGCAGTTGCACCGCCCAGTACACCAGCACCGAAGGCGCGACATTCGGAAGGATCTCCCTGAAGACGATTCGCTTCCTGCTCGCGCCGGCCACCGCCGCCGCCTCAATGAACGGAAGATGGCGCATGCTCAACACTAGGCCACGCGTCAGCCGTGCGAAATAAGTCCATGAAAAAAACGAAATGACAATGATGACCACGAGCATCGGATTGATGAGGCTCTGACCGTCGGCCCCACGATTGAAAGCAAGCAGACTCAAGGCCGTCACCACAAATGGAAAGGACAGCGCGACATCGATTCCCTGCGAGACCACTCTGTCCGTGATCCCGCCAAAGAAACCCGCAATCAGACCGATCGAGGTGCCTATCACCATGGCCAGCGTAGTCGATGGAATGGCGATGAGCAGGGAAATACGCGCACCATACATCGTTCGCACGAGAACATCCCGGCCATTGTCGTCGGCACCCAGCGGAAATGCGGCGCTCGGTCCAACGGGCAAACCGGTCTCGGAGAGGGCCACATCGCGGAACTGCTGGGTCGGTCCGTGTCCCAGCCACGCGCTCACCCACGGCGCACCGAGCGCAGCAAGAAGCACCAGAAATACCAGCACCGAACCGATGCGCACTGACGGCTCTCGCCACAGGATTCGTGCGAGCCCCGTACGAATGACGGGCGCCTGCAGGCGCGGCGCTGAAAATAGTGCGGGATCAGACATCGGACTCCTCCGGCGCGAACTCGGTCAGGTTGATCGGGGAGCGCATGCGGCCCGGAATGGATGCAACCAGATTTTTTGTATAGGGATGCTTTGGATTTTTTAGAACCGCTGCAGCCGGCCCCGCTTCCACCACGCGCCCGCCTTCGAGCACAATTACGCGGTCGCACAGCTCGGCGACCACACCCAGATCATGGGAAATGAATAGAAACGACACTCGCTCGGTCGCGCGAATCGAACGCAGCAATTCGATGATCTTTCGTTGGGTCGAGCTATCGAGTGCGGAGACAGGTTCGTCCGCGACCACCACGCGTGGCTGCAAGGCAATCGCGCGGCCAATGGCAACGCGCTGGCGCTGACCACCCGAAAGATGGGCAGGAAACCGGTCAAGCAGTTCCACGGGCAGCGCCACTCGCTCCATGAGGCGAGTCACGCGCTCTGCAATCTCGCCCGGGCCAAGCCGGGTGTTATTAACGAACGGTTCACTCAAGATCGAGCGTACGCGTTGTCGCGGATTGAGCGTGCCATAGGGGTCCTGGAAGATCACCTGGACCGCCGCGCGCAAGCTTCGCGACACCTTCAGCGGCCCGGTTCCCGGGACGGCGTAGCGCTGCGCCTCGAGTGTCACCGAGCCGGAATCCGGCCGGTCGAGCGCCGCCACTATGCGGCCGATCGTGGACTTGCCTGATCCCGATTCACCGACCAGACCGAGTATTTCGCCCTCATGCAGGGCGAAGGAGACATCGTGGAGTACCGGGACCGGCCGCTTCGCAAACCATCCCGGTTGCGGGAACGAACGCGTGATGCCGTCCACGACCACCAGCGGCGCGACCGCGGGCACCGGTTGCCGCGCGGGCGAAGCCGGCACCGGTGCATGCCGCGATGCATCCAGTAACTCGCGTGTATAGACGTGAGCGGGTGTCTCCTGCACTTCCGCGGCCGGACCGCTTTCAACCACCACTCCATGCCGCATCACGGCGATGTCATCGGCAATCTCGGATACAACCGCCAGGTCATGACTGACGAACACCAGCGCCGTGCCGTGACGCTGCTGCAAGCGCTTGAGCAAGCGCAGGATGGACGCTTGTACGGTGACGTCGAGCGCAGTGGTGGGTTCGTCGGCAATGATCACCGCCGGGTTCATCGCAATAGCGATGGCGATCATCACGCGCTGGCGCATCCCGCCCGAGAACTGATGCGGATAGTCATGCAGGCGCCGGGCAGGCTCCTTGATACCGACCTCGTCGAGCAGCTCGATCGCGCTTGCCCGCAGCGCAGCGCGGCTCATGCGCCGGTGCACGCTGATGGCTTCGGCAATCTGGCGCCCCACCGTCTTCAACGGATGCAGGTTGCTTGACGGGTCTTGAAACACATAGCCGATCCCCGCGCCACGCAGCGCGCGCAACCGGCTTTCGGACAGACCCAGGATCTCGCGCTGCTGAAACAACACGCTGCCCTGCACCGACGCTCCGGGCGGCAACAAGCCTGTTGCCGCAAGCAGTGCGACGCTCTTGCCCGAGCCGGACTCGCCGACAATCGCCAGTGTCCGGCCCGCGCCCACCGCGAACGAGACGCCATGCACGACCTCGCTCCGGCGCGCACCGGCGCCAAAGCTGACGACCAGATCCCTGACTTCGAATGCCGCCATGATGATCGCCGGGTTTTACTTACGCACTGCGATATTCGTGATGTCCGCCTGCACGGCAAGCGACGACCACACCCAGTTCGTCAGCCGGTCCGACGTGATCGCGACCCTGCGCTTCTCGAACAACGGAATCCACGGCAAGTCAGCCGATACGACGCGGTCTGCTTCGGCCCAGATGGGTTCGGGATTGTCCGATGGGAACGCTTTCGCCGCGAGGCCGTTCAGCACCAGATTGCTGTAGCAGATCGCATAGTTGTTTCCCTTGCCGCAGGGGGACGCGTCAGAGTCGAGCCAGCCGCCCAGCAGCATGCGTGTGCTGGGTCCTTGCCAGTCAGGTGCAAACTGCGCCAGCGCGAGGTCATAGCGGCTCTTGGCGTCCTGCAGGTAAGCGAGGAATTGCGTAGGCGGGACCGGTATCAGGTTCAACTTGATACCTGACGCCGCGAGGTCCTCTTTCAACGTTACCGCGATATTCGAAAACTGGGCGTTGGACCGGTAAGCTAGGTCGAAAGCGATACCGTCCGGGTAACCCGCCTGTGCAAGAAGCTGTTTCGCCTTCGCTGGATCGCCGCGGCTGCCCGCAGTCGAATAAGGGTCGAGCGGGCGATGACCAAGCGTTGTCGACGTGATGATCTGGCCCAACGGCACCGCCGCAATCGGACCGCCCTGCGCTTGCACGATGTGCGCCTTATTGACCGCATAAGCCAGCGCCTGACGGGTTGCCAGTTTGCGCAATGCGGCGGCCCCGGGACTCACGGCTTCCGGCCGTGCGTTGATCACGATGAAGTTGGCCGCCCCACTATTCGACGCATGCAAATAAGGGCTTTTCTGCGCCTCGAAGCGGCGGATGGTAGCGAGCGGCGGCACGTCCAGGTAGAGCGAAAGATCCGCATCGCCAGCCTGGATTTTCTGCACGACGGCGTCTTCACTATTGGTCGTGAAGTCGAGCACGATCTGATCGACGTAGGCTTTGCGAGCCGGATCGAGCGCATGGTTGTAGTTCGGGACCTTCTTCAGCACGAGCTTCTGTCCGCTTACGTAGGAATCCACGGCGTAGGGTCCACTCGATGGAAAATTCTTGCGGAACTCCTGCGAGTCGGGGAAATAGCGCGACGCCACCTCTTCCGGCAGCGGGGTCACGAAGTTCATCGAAAGGATGTTGAGAAAATCGTAGTTGCGCGTGTCCGAGCGCAGGACAAGCGTGTGGTCATCGGGGGCGGAAACGCCCGCAATCTCATGCGTGTCGATGAATTTTTTGCTTGCCGCAAGATCGCCCGAAGGCACTTTTGCAAAATCCTTGCAGTAGCCTTCGAACCCGGCGAATGCGAGGTTGAAGTAGTTGACCGCCGCAACCTGCTTGTTCGGATCGCAGAAGCGCTTGATTGCGTAGACGAAGTCGCCGGCGACGATCGGGCGGTTCGTCGGACCCGAATACGTCACGCCCTGGCGCAGGTGAAACGTATAGGTCTTGCCGTCCGGGCTGACATCCCATGACTGCGCGAGGTCCGGGACTAGCTTGGTGTCGTCCTTCAGGTTAGTCGCCGAACCCGGGTAAGTGACGAGTTGCCGTGTTACCGCACGCAGGACTTCCCACGAATCGGTGCTGTAACCGGTCAGCGGATCGAATGCGTCAATGTCCGGTTGCAGCGATGCGAGGCGTAAAGTCCCGCCCGGCTTCGGCGTGTTGGTATTGGTATTGTTAGCGTCAGCGGCAAGGGCGACGGCCGGGCTTGTCAACGCAGCAATGAGCAACGGCAGAAGAACCTGGCTCGCACCGGGGAGAGATAACGTCATAAACATGCCCTGTCAGAAAGTGTGTGGTTTTATAGGGTTGCGCTCGCCATGGAGCACGAGAGTCTGTCTGAATAGGGTCAAAAGTGCGTGCCGCAAAACGGCGCGGCATCGGTGGCAAAGAGCTGATCCAGTGCAGCCACTGCGCTGATTGATCGCGCTTGCGCACGACCTGACTGCACCAGTTGCCACCAGCGAGCCCCGCCCAGATAAACTGCTGCCAGTGCGGCGACATCGGCTGTCACATCCGGTTTCCGATCGCTTGGCGCTACACCGTTCGCGGTGATCTGAAAGCGCCCGGTGTTCTCTGGCAGCAGAGGG
>Ga0302220_10003438_pt1 | contig 10988 bp, 9 predicted proteins | sample II_Palsa_E1_3_FD_194572 | JGI IMG/M metagenome (GOLD analysis project Ga0302220, IMG submission 194572) | Peat permafrost microbial communities from Stordalen Mire near Abisko, Sweden - II_Palsa_E1_3 | ecosystem: Environmental > Terrestrial > Soil > Palsa > Peat permafrost | place: Sweden... | reverse complement strand
TGAGGATAACTGCAAAAGCAACCGCAGGTCCTTCGACTGCGTGGCTCACGAAATGCCGTGAGCCACTTCGCTCAGGATGACACTTTTTTGAGATGGGTCAGAAGACAACGGCAAAGGCGGAAGCAACGGCGGCGTGAGTGTTTGCTCAGAGGCGATGCCGAACTGTGTGCTCGCACCGGCGGTGGTGGACGCAGCTGCTGCGGTCATGGGTTGTCCGCCTAACTGCAAAAGCAACCGCAGGTCCTTCGACTGCGTGGCTCACGAAATGCCGTGAGCCACTTCGCTCAGGATGACACTTTTTGAGATGGGTTAGAAGACAACGGCAACGGCGGAAGCAGCGAGGGCGTTAGTCGGGAAGTGTTTGCTCGGAGGCGATGTTGAACTGGGTGCTCACACCGGAAGTGCTGGGCGCAGCTGCTGCGGCCTCGGGTTGTCCGCCGCCAATCCAGACCCTGACTGGGCCGTTGGCGATGCGCCGCTTTCCGTCGGCGTCGACGATGCTGAGGTCGCGGTCACGCAGGGTGAAGGTGACGGTTCTGCTTTCGCCGCGCGCGAGATGGATACGCTGAAATCCGTGAAGCTCTTTGAGAGCGGCTCCGGCTACGCCTTCGTGCGTGAGGTAGAGTTGCACGACTTCGTCGCTGGCCATTGCACCGCGATTGGTCACGTCGGCGGAGAGGGTGACGGAGCCATTCGCCATGACGGACTGCTGACTGACCTTTGGGCTGCTGTAGCTGAAGGTCGTGTAGGTGAGGCCGTAGCCGAAGGGATAGAGCGGGTCGCCGCTGAAGTAGCGATAGGTGCGGTTGGCCATGGAGTAGTCGTCGAAGGGCGGAAGCTGCTGCACACTTTTGTAGAAGGTCACGGGAAGACGGCCTGCAGGGCTGAAGTCTCCGGCGAGTGCTTCTGAGACCGCGGTGCCGCCGGCCTCGCCTGGGTACCAGGCTTCGAGGATGGCAGGGACGTGTTCGCTGGCCCAGTTCAGCGATAGTGCGCTGCCGTTGGTCAGGAGCAGGACTACTGGTTTGCCTGCCGCGTAGACGCGCTCGAGGAGTTGCTCCTGCGGCGCGGGGAGGTCGAGGCTGGTGCGATCTCCGCCGGAGAAGCCGTCGGCCTTCACCTTCATCTCTTCGCCTTCGACGCGGGCGGAGAGTCCGAGGACCATGACGACGAGATCAGACTGGTGTGCTGCCTGCACGGCCTCGTCTTCTTCGCGGCCAGGCACACCCCAGACCAGCTTTGCTTCGGCAGAGCGAACCGTCTGAAAATATTCGATGCGGATGGAGTAGGTCTTGCCCTGGTCGAGATGAATCGCCTTCGTCTGCGTGGTGGAGGGGCGATGCGGCGTCCAGTCGTCGACGAGGGGCTGGTCGTCGATCCAGACACGATAGCCATCCTGGCCGGTGAAGCCGAGGATGTAGTCGCCGGTCTCGCGAGGTGAGAGCACGCCGGTCCAACGCACGGAGTAGTTTGTTTTCAGCTTCGGCGTGACGCCGGTGAAACCCCAGACGAAGTTTACGGAGAGATCCGTGCGGCGCAGCACAGGTTCCCCCTGCAGATCGATGTTGTCGAAGTATTCGGCCTTGAGGCCGTGCTGTGTGCGCGCGGCGCTGGTGTAGAGCACAGTGCTCGATACCGGCTTGACGACGGTTCCGATCAGGCCGGTGCCCTCGACGTAGCGAATCGACGATTGTGGAAAGCGTTTTTTGAGGCCGGACAGAATGGTGACAGGAGCCGATGGCGTTCCGTTGTAGTTTCCTTCGAGAGCGTCGAGGCTGTCCGCATCCGGCCCGATGACAGCGATCTTCGCGTAGGTCTTTTTGAGGGGAAGGAAGTTGTCTGCGTTCTTCAGAAGCACAAGCGACTCGCGCGCGGTCTTCAACGCAAGGTCGCGATGAGCCGATGTGTCGTTGGCGGAGGCACCGAGGGTCGACCAGGGAACCATGGCTGGCGGATCGAACATGCCGAGGCGGAGGCGGGCGGTGAGCAGTCTTGTTACGGCGGTGTCGATCGTCGTCTCCGGCAGGATGCCCTGGTGTACGGCGTTCAGCGCGGCGGTGCGTTCGAGGTGAACGCGGTCCTGTGGGGGCTCTCCGCAGATGAGGTCGGTGCCTGCGGTCAGCGCGACGGTTACGCCTTCTTCCATAGTGGGCTTGTATTTGTGGTGCGCGCTGATGTCCTCGACGGCGGCGCAGTCGGAGACGACATAGCCGCTGAACTTCCACGCCTCGCGGAGGTGATCGTGCAGCAGGACGGTGTTCGCGCAGGCGGGCTGGCCGTCGATTGAGTTGTAGGCGCACATCAACGACTGTGCGTGGGCGTCCATGACGGTCGCTCGAAAGGCGGGCAGATAGGTGTCTTCCATGTCGTGGCGCGAGACGGGCACATCGACTTCATGGCGTGTGGCTTCGGGTCCGCTGTGCACGGCGAAGTGCTTTGGGGTCGCGATGGTTTTGAGATACCTGGGATCGTCGCCCTGCAGTCCTTTGACGAAGGCAACGCCCATGCGCGAGGTGAGCCAGGGATCTTCGCCGTAGGTCTCCTGACCGCGTCCCCAGCGTGGATCGCGGAAGATGTTGATGTTGGGCGACCAGACGGTGAGGCCCTTGTACCAGACGCTGGAGCCGTCTTTGCCGCGGCTTACGTTGTACTTCGCGCGGAACTCTGTGCTGATGGCTTCGGCGTCCTCGAGGAGGAGTTTGTCGTCGAAGGTGGCGGCCATGCCGATGGTTTGCGGGAAGACTGTCGCGATGCCTGCGCGCGCAACACCGTGGAGGCCTTCGTTCCACCAGTTGTACTCGGGGATGCCGAGACGCTCGATGGCATCGGAGGTGTGACCGAGCTGCGAGATTTTTTCTTCGAGGGTCATGCGCTGCTCAAGATCGCGGGCTCGCTGCTCAAACGACAGCTTCGGATTTTTGTAAGCGAGAGTGGTGTCGGCCTGGGCGATGCAGCGATGCGATGCGGCGGCGAGCATCCACAGCGGAAGGAGGACGATCATCCTGCGGCCTGTAGTTTTCTTCATAGAGGTGACGATCTCCGAAATACTTTTGAGGAGCCAGCGAGATGCTGGTGGATGCGAGGGTTTTGCCGTCGCCGCACCATGCGAGGCGAAACCCGCGTCTGTGGCCTATTTCGTTGGACTCGGTAAAAGGAAGGGAGAGCAGCACGGCTTTACCGATGGTTGAAACTCCATCACCTCCGCGCGCGTTCCGTCAGGGTCGTACAGGTTCAGTTGCCACTTGCCGTCGCGTCCGATCTGAGGCGGAGAGTGCTTCGCGGTGAGACGGTCGCCTTCGTAAAGCAGGTTCGTGGATTTTTCGATGTTGGGCACGCCAAGGGAAAAGTGATTGAGGACGCCGAGGGTTTCACGCGACATGGTGGAGGGAATGCCGGTTTTTTCAGGACCCTTCGCGATCATGTATTCGACCCAGTCGGTGCCGTCGGGTACCTGCAGGGAGATCCAGTCTGTCACGTCGTCCTTCGGGCCGCCGTGCCAGTATGGACGGAATCCGAGCAGCTGCTGATAGAAGGCGTCTTCGGCAGAAGCGCTGTGGACGAGGTATCCGACGTGAATGATGTGGTTGCTTAGTGGATTGTTCGGCACCGATATCGGCTTCGCCGGAGGCTGCACAAACTGAATGCGATTGCCTTCGGGGTCCATCACTTCGAAGTACTGACTTCCATCGTCCGCTTTGGTTACGGACGGCGGCACGGTGATGTTATGAGCCGCGAGGTAACGGCGCATCTGCTCCGCGTTTGCCGTGTTATATGCGGCATGGTCGAAACGGCTGATCGAGGAAGAGTCCTGCGGCAGGGGGAGGACCTCCACGAACTGAATTGGGTTGAAGTAGTAGCGAGTGCCGGCAGGGTTCTGCGGGTCTGCGGCTTTTAGCGCGCCGAGATCGTGGACGTAGAATCGCTCCGTCTTCGCGGCGTCGGTGGTGTAGACGCTCAGGTGCGAGATGCCGGTGATCCTGGGCCGCTCCTGACTGAAGGCATACGCCGTCAGACAGAGCGCCATCGCGGTGAATCGCCATACTGCCGTTACCTTCATTGCCCACTCCTCTTCCCTGTCGGTTTTTTCTTCTTGAAAAGATCTGCTTCACCGGGGCGTCCGGTTTGGGCGGCTCCACTGTGCAGACGGGTAGCGCATATATTATTTGCGATGCAAACTATAGTTGTTGCTGAAGATCGGTGTCAATGAACGTGTTTTCTGCATCGCAACTACGCGATGGGTGCACCGGCTGCCTTATAGATCGCCTCGATGTCGCCGGGCAGATGGACGTGGCGTTGCAACAGACATACCTTCACCGGTAAACTGGTAACGGCCGGAGTGGATATCCGAACTGTCGGAGAGCTGCTCGACCACCATCCTTTGTTATAGGCATGTGCGACGCATATCTCGCCCCGGCTCACAGTGCAGCTGTGAATCGTTGTGACAGTTCCCAGGGCTTTGGGTTGAGAGATTTGCAGCGGTTCTATGTTTATGGATTTAGAATGGTTTACATAGCGGAGAGGTGGCAGAGCCCGGTTGAATGCACCTGACTCGAAATCAGACATAGGCGTAAGTCTATCGGGGGTTCGAATCCCTCCCTCTCCGCCATACCTTTATAATCAGCAGCTTAAGAGCCTGGCTACACTTGGCGGCTACAGATAGCAGAGATTAGCTTCTTCTGGCCGGTATTTCCCTCCAGGAGATATCGCAATGAAGGTTCCTGTTGTCCGTCTCAAGCTGCGGGTTCGTCTGCCTGACGGTTCCCGCCAATACCTCGACCCCAACAAAAAACTCAAACCAAGGTATGCCCTGCTCGATGGCAAAGCCGTCCACTTCTCCGACGGTGTCTACCACCTCCGTTACGTCAAAGGCATCCCAAAGTGCCAACCAGAAATAACCGTCGGTCAACTCATTGGGGGTATCGCAGTCGTCGGAGACGGTCCGTCCTGATGTTCGGGAACGGGGGGTGGGGAAATTGGAACCGGATCTAAATACGCCGAGACCGTCATCGCCGCCACACCCAGGTCGACTGCGATCTCAGCGGGGCTCTCGCCCTGCTGCAGCCGCAGTCGGACCTGCGCCTCTTCAGAAAGCCTGACCGAGTCTGTTGCGTCCCCTTCGGGGCTCTGGGCCGGATCGGAGGCTGGTGAAGGGACAGTAGGCGAAGGTGGGAACGAGTCTGAAATCGAAATGGCCATTGAGGTCATCCTTTCCTCTATGAGATCGAAGATCGGCAGGTTGCTGCGGCTCATGATGCCTGTCGCGGAAGGAGACATGGCGGTGTTCTGGTGTTCTCACATAGAGCCATGCTCGATCTATACGGGAATTATGAGTCCGTACGGGCGGCCAGAGTCCTCAGCTCACCGGCACGTTTGATGATCGACCATAGTCTCTTCGCAATTGAAGAATGCCTTACGGGGTAGCGGAGTGCGGTTGCGGTCACGGTCAAAGAAGGTGGCTTGCCAGACCGTCTTCACATAGCTGTAGGACATGATGACCTTCGGCATAGCCTTCTCGCTTGTGTTTAGTATGGCGAAGATTATCGCAACAGCAAATATCTTCCGAAGATTGGCCTGTCTTTTGCATATAGCAGACGCCTAGCCTAAATCACGCACTTCTACGACATAACCCAGGTGAGAATCTCATGCGTTTAGGCTCCAGCTCTCTCTCCTTCGCAGCAGCAGCAATCCTCGCAACATCGACCCTCGCCGCCCACGCCGATACTATTTTTACCTCAGTCAGCGCATTTGACGCCGCGAGTTCCGGCCTTACCACCATTACCTTCGACGGCATTGCCCCTGCAGGAGGCTTTGTCGACGAGGGCACCAGCTTCTCCATCGGCGGCGCCAGCTTCTCATCGACCAACTACATCAACCTCAACGGCGCTGCCTACTACCCCGACACCTATCCAGGCAGCGGTCTTCCCACCTACAACAGCGGCGGCTACCTTCTCCCCACCATCGATGCGACGACCGAACTCACTATCAGCTTTGCTCCGTCCACGGCGGTCAGCATCGACACCGGAGGCCTATTCGGTCCCGCCTCTGTCCCCATCACCCTCTCCGACGGATTTACCACGACACTCACCGCGCCGGACTCCATCACGGGCACGGGAGCGCTGGACTTCATCGGCTTCACCTCATCGACGCCCATCACCTCAATCACCATCGACTGGCCAGGATACCCGAACTTTGGTGCCCTGGATAACGTCTCCTATGGGACAGCCGTGACACCCGAACCCTCCACCTTCGTATTCCTCGGCACAGGCCTCCTCGGGCTGGCGGGGGTAGCACGTCGCAAGTTCCTTACTGTTTAGTTTTAAGTTTGCTGATAAAAGCCGGGGGAAACCCCGGCTTATTTTGTGTCCAACCCGAACGGCTTCGGTCAAAGCAATAAAAAAGGCCTGTACGCAGACACCACTATCACACAGCGCGGCACATCCCAATCACCGGGCTTACTTTCAGGCTGGCAGCTGGAGCTAACCGGCTTGATATGGGTACGTTATGGCTGCCTGGAGTCGTTGGGGCGGTTTCAGTCCCAGGAACACCTGGTTGCCCGGACGGCTGTCGGGACGTAATCTGGAAGAAGTGATGCGTAGTCTTCGCCAATTCGGTGTGCTGGTCCTGCTGCTGGTGTCGTGTTTGGCTCCGGCGATGGCCTGCATGGTTCCCGATGTGCAGATGAACACCGAAGAGCGTGCCTGCTGCCGGGCGATGAAGAACCAATGCGGCCAGATGGAAATGCCGGCGTCGCATGGCTGCTGCCAGAAGGCTCCAGCGAGCGTTCACGATAATGCGCTGGATACGAAGGCGGTCGTATTCCACCCGGTTGTAGTCCCGGTTCTCTGGTTGGCTGCTTTCGAACTGGTGAAGCCGACCTCTGCTGTCACCGGATGGGCGGAACGCTCCGACTACTCGCCTCCACAGTCTCCACCTTCGACCATTTCCGTTCTAAGAATCTAGTTAGTTCCTCTCTCGCACTCTACTTTTGCCGAGCACGCACACCTGTCTGCGTGTTCCGGTAAATGCCCTGAACTGCATTTGAGATTGGAGCTTCCGTATGAACGTGGTCTCTTTGACTGCCGCGCTCGTGCTGGCCACTGCATTTTCTGCCTTTGGGCAGACGCAGGTGGCGAGCACGCCTACTTCCCTGTCCCGGCTTTTAGCTGAGGCCGGGGCAAACAACCCACAGATTTCCGCAGCCGATCACGGCGCACGAGCAGCGAGGCAAGTGGCGCCGCAGGTGACTACGCTGCCTGACCCCAGATTCACCTATCAGCAGTTGAGTGTGGGCAGTCCAAAGCCGTTTGCCGGATATACCAACAGCGATTTTGCCTACATCGGCGTAGGGGCGTCACAGGAGATTCCTTATCCAGGGAAACTTGGGTTGCGAGGCGCAGTCGCCGAACGCGACGCCGATACGAAGCAGGCTGAAGTCGAAGTGACGAAGACCAGCGTTGCCGACGCGGTGAAGGCGGGCTATCTCCAACTGGCCTATCTGCAACAGACGCTCGGCATCCTGCAGCAGAACGAAGCCGTGCTCGATCAACTCATTCAGGATGCAACGGCCCACTATCGGGTCGGCCAGGGGATGCAGCAGGATGTCCTGCAGGCGCAGGTGAACCGGACGAAGATCGTGAAAGAGATCACGATGCATCATCAGCAGATGGGGCAGACGCAGGCACATCTCAAGGGCCTGCTCAGCCGGGACCAGGGATCGCCGGACATTGTTGCGGAAGACCTGATCGTTACTCCGCTCCAACGGACCGCAGATGAGTTGCTTGCGATGGTCAAGCAAAACAACCCTCAGATTCAGGTCGATGCGAGTTCCATTCGGAGGCAGGACGCGCAGGTGGCGTCCGCTAAGCGCGAGGGGAAGCCGGACTTTGAAGTTGGTTATATCTACCAAAACACCGACCACAAATATCGGGACTACTACATGTTCACCTTCGATGTGCGCTTCCCGCGCAAGACACGGGTGAATGCGGAGATTGCAGAGGCCACAGAGAGGCGCTCCGAATCGCAACAAACACTGGATGCCCATCTGCAACAACAGCTCGCAGAAGTTCAGGAAGAGTATGTCAAAGCGACAAGCGATGAAGAGCTGTTGAAGGAGTATCGGGAAGGTCTCATCCCGCAATCCGAGGCGGCGTACCGGGCAACATTGAGCGCCTATGCCTTCAATCGTGAGCCGTTTACTCATGTTCTCTCATACTTCACTGACCTCTTGAGTCTGAAGCTCGAATATGCACAGACGCTCGTGGATCACGAAGCTGCTTTGGCCCATCTCGAATCTCTGACAGGAGCGACGCTGCGATGAACAAATATATTTTGAGAACCTTACTCATCTGGATCGCTGTCTTTGCAGTCATTGCAGGGATATGGGCCTACCGCACTCATGCGATCAAGCAGCCGACGGCCATGAATATGTCGATGTCCGGGGACGTGCAACCGGTAGCCTCCGGCCCGCCTGCCGGCGCGAAAGAAGCAGCGCCATCCGTGCCGGATATGCCAAATATTAAGATGGATGCTCCGCTCGTTCCGGTGCAACTCACGCCCGAGCGGATGCAGAGCATTGGCGTGCAGACTGGTGTGGTCGAATACAAACAACTGAGCGACGATATACGCGCGACCGGCACGGTGGACATCAATGAGCGTCTTCTGTCTTACGTGCAGGTACGCTTTTCCGGCTACATCCGAAAAGTGTTTGCGAATGCCACCTATCAATATGTGAGAAAAGGCGAGCCGCTCTTTACCATCTACAGCCCTGACCTTGTGGCGACACAAGAGGAGTATCTGCTGGCGCGGCAGAACCAGACGACCATGAGCGCAAGCACTGTCGATGGTGTTGCGGATGGTGCGGCCACGCTTTCGAGTGCGGCGGAGCAGCGGCTACAGCAGTGGGATATACCCGAAAGCGAGATCGCAAAGCTGAAGGAGACCGGCAAGCCGGTTACGGACCTCACCATTAACTCGCCGGTTGAGGGATACATTACGGAGCGAAATGCTCTACCCAATATGTATGCCGAGCCTTCGACCAGGCTCTACACCGTTGCCGATCTGTCGCGTGTGTGGGTCTATGCTCAGGTCTTCCAGGACGACATAGGCCGCATCAAACCTGGCGATACCGCGCAGATTACCGTCGATTCCTATCCGGGGCGCACCTTCTTCGGGCAGATCGAAGAGATTCTGCCGCAGGTGGATATGGCGACGCGCACGGTTCGCGTACGACTGGCAATGGCGAATCCGGGACTCAAACTGAAGCCAGGCATGTTCGTGAACGTTGATCTGAAAACAAACCTGGGACGTCAGCTCATTGTTCCTGCGTCGGCTGTCTTTCAATCCGGCACGCGGCAACTGGTGTTCCTCAATCATGGCAATGGAAGTCTGGAACCGAAGGAAATCACCGCTGGTCCCCGCGTGGGCGATGACTTTGTAGTGCTCAAGGGGTTGAAAGCACATGACTCCATCGTGACATCAGCGAGCTTCCTCATCGACTCAGAAAGTCAGTTACAGGCTGCGGCGGGTTCCTTCGTGACCCCATCACCGGGTGCCGGAGCGAGTTCTCCAGCAGCGAATGCACCCGCTGCTGCACAGGCAAATATCGACTTCACCACTGATCCCAATCCGCCGCAAAAGGGCAGCAACGTCTTTCGCGTGAAGCTCACAGGCGCAGATGGAACTCCCACGGCTGGTGCTGACGTTACGGTCACGTTTTATATGGCTGGTATGCCGGCGATGGGGATGGCGGCGATGAACACAACCACCAGGCTCATCGACAAAGGCAACGGCATGTATGAAGGAAGCGGTTCGCTCGGCTCCGGGGGCACGTGGCAGGCGACCATCTCCGCACAGAAAAACGGTCAATCGATCGCAACGAAGCAACTGCGCGTGAACGTCACAGGAGGCATGTAATGCTTTCAACGATTATCGACGTTTGCGCCCGCAATCGCTTCATCGTCTTCACGGGAGTGTTGCTGCTCACACTTGCCGGAATCTGGTCGCTGCAGCATGTGCCACTGGATGCACTACCGGACATCTCGGACGTGCAGGTGATCGTTCACACGGGTTGGGCAGGTGAGCCGCCCGATGTCATCGAAGACCAGGTGACCTACCCGATCGTAACCAGCCTGCTGGCGTCCCCGCATGTCAAGGCGGTTCGCGCGCAGACCATGCTGGGCGATTCCTATGTCTATGTCGTTTTTGAAGACGGCACGGACCTCTACTGGGCGCGCTCGCGTGTGATCGAATACCTGCAACAGATCAGTGCGCGTCTGCCTGAGAACGTGCATCCGTCTATTGGCCCCGATGCAACAGGTGCAGGCTGGGTCTATGAGTATGCCATCGTCGATAAGAGCGGCAGGCACAGTCTTGCCGACCTGCGCAGCTTACAGGATTGGCATCTGCGCTATGCGCTGGAGACTGTGCCTGGAGTGGCTGAAGTTGCCAGCATCGGCGGCTTCGTCAAGCAGTATCAGGTACAGCTTGATCCCAATAAGCTGCTTGCCTATGGCATCCCGCTTTCTACAGTCATCGACAAAGTAAAGAGGAGCACGAATGAAGTCGGCGGTCGCGTTCTTAACCTGAGCGGCGCAGACTACATGATCCGCGGTCTCGGCTATCTGCGTTCGTTGGATGACCTCGCTGCGGTTGCCGTTGGCAGCAAGAATGGGACACCTGTTCTGATACGCGATCTGGGAACGGTGAGCTTCGGCCCGGATATCCGCGAAGGTGTTGCGGAGTGGCATGGAGATGGGGAGACAGTGGGCGGGATCATCGTCATGCGTCAGGGCATGAATGCGTTGAATGTAATCAACGGAGTGAAGCAGAAGCTGCGTGAGATTGCACCGTCACTTCCGCCCGGTGTCCAGATCATGACGGGCTACGATCGTTCCGATTTGATCGATGCGTCGATCAGAACATTGCAGCGCGATCTACTCGAAGAAGCCATTATCGTCAGCCTCGTGATTATTGTTTTTCTGTTTCATTTC
>Ga0302220_10003434_pt1 | contig 10995 bp, 10 predicted proteins | sample II_Palsa_E1_3_FD_194572 | JGI IMG/M metagenome (GOLD analysis project Ga0302220, IMG submission 194572) | Peat permafrost microbial communities from Stordalen Mire near Abisko, Sweden - II_Palsa_E1_3 | ecosystem: Environmental > Terrestrial > Soil > Palsa > Peat permafrost | place: Sweden... | reverse complement strand
GCTCAAACACTCCATCGACGAGTTCCTTCCCGCAGTCCAACTTGGTGTCACAGTAGCGGGCCTCGCCCTCGGCTGGATCGGAGAACCCGCCGTCGCCGAGATCATCCTCAATATCCTCGGCGGTCCGCTCCACCGCCTACCGGAACATGCTGTTATCTACGCTCACACTGCTGCGGTCATCTTCGCTTTTTCGTTGATCACTTACTTCGAAGTGCTTCTCGGCGAACTCGTTCCCAAATCTCTCGCCCTGCAACGTACCGAGCGTATCGCCCTCGCCGTCGCCGGCCCCATGGACGTCTTCATCCGCCTCACGCGTCCCATCGTGAAGCTGATGAACTCCTCCGCTGCTGTCGTCCTCAGACTCTTCCGTGCTCCCCTGCGCGGCGAAGGCGCCGTCCACTCTCCCGAAGAGCTGAAGCTCATCGCCACCGCAACTCGCCGCATGGGCCTCCTTCCCGTCTTTCAGGAAGAGATCATCCACCGTGCCATCGAGCTCAATCACGTCACCGTCCGCGAGATCATGACTCCCCGCGGAAGCATCTTCTCTCTCTCCGCCGACCTGCCCTTGCAACAAGCCTCTGCTCGCATCGTCGAGGAGCAGCACTCCCGCGTACCCGTCTACGATCCCGCCAGTGGCCCCGAACACATCATCGGCATCGTCTACTCCAAAGACATCTCCCGCCTCATGCACTTTCGCACTGTCGCGCTCTCGCTCGGCGGCAAAGGCGAGTCCAGCCTCACCCTCCGCCAGGTCATGCGCGAACTCACCGTCATCCCCGAAACGAAGCTCGCGATCGAACTTCTGCAGGAGTTCCAGGAGCGCCGCCGCCACATCGCTATCGTCGTCGACGAGTTCGGCAGCACCGTCGGTCTCGTCACCGCCGAAGACGTCCTCGAGCAGATCGTCGGCGAACTCGAAGACGAGTTCGACATCAGCAAATCACCCCTCCTCAGCACCACCGGAGCGATGTCGCTCGACGGCAGCACCACCCTCCGCGACCTCGGCAACCAGCTTCACTGGACCTTCCCCCGCGAACCCGGCGTCGAAACTCTCGCTGGCTATCTTCTCGCCAACCTCGGACACATCCCCACCGTCGGCGAGAGCATCGAGCACGGTGGCCGCCGCTACGAGGTCGCCGAGATGTCAGGCCGCCGTATCAGCCGCGTCATCGTAGAGGACGTAACGCCAGCACCCAACCAGATCGAAGACGAAGCCGACAGCAGGGAAGCCATCCAGTGATCCAGACCCGCGCTGCCGCCCTTTGGCGACCGATCCGCCGCATCCTTCTCACGCTTCCCGTCCTCTGGGTCGTCGTGTCGGTAGTCTTCCTCCTTATCCACCTCGTACCAGGCGATCCCATCGTCCAGATGCTCGGTGAAGGCGCCACTGCATCCGACATCGACGCTCTTCGTCACTCCTACGGCCTCGACGCGCCACTCAGCCAGCAGTACGCCCACTACTGGCATGGCATCCTCCACGCCGACCTCGGACAATCCCTCCGCCTCCACGACTCAGTCGTCCACCTCGTCCTTCAGCGCTACCCCTATACCCTCGCGCTCACGGCAGCGGCGCTGCTGATCGGCATCGCTCTCTCTATCCCCGCAGGTATAGCTTCCGCGCTCCACCGCAGCCGCTGGCAGGACCGCACCCTCGGCGTCGTCTCCCTGGTCGGCCTCTCGTTCCCCAACTTCGCCCTCGGCCCTATCCTCATCCTCATCTTCTCCATCCAACTTGGTTGGCTGCCTGTCTCCGGAGCGGGCACCGGCGACACCACCAGCTTCATCCTCCATCTCATTCTTCCCGCAATCACACTAGGTCTCAGCCTCGCAGCCATCCTCACCCGTATGGTCCGCACCGCAATGCTTGAGGAGCTGAACCAGGACTACATCCGCACCGCTCGTGCCAAAGGCCTCACCCAGAACGCCGTCGTCTACCGCCACGCTCTGCGCAACGCCCTGATCCCCGTCCTCACCGTAATAGGCCTCCAATTTGGCAGCCTTCTTGCAGGCGCCATCGTAACCGAAACAATCTTCAGCTGGCCTGGCATCGGCCGCCTCACCCTGTCGGCTATCTCCAACCGCGACTATGCCTTAGTGCAAGGCTGCATCCTGGCTGTCGGGCTAACTTATGTTGTAGTGAATCTCCTCACCGATATCGCCTACACTGTAGCCAATCCGCGCATGCGCGGCTAATAGCTGATGCCAGAGAAGGAAGCATGAACCCCAGGCCCATCGTCCGCTGCACCACCGCCGCTCTACTGGCTGTCTTCACCGCTATCGCCTCCGCGGCGCAGACCAAATCTGCTGGCTCCGAAGCGGTTCCTCCGATGCTTCGTCCAAAGCCTCCAGCGCTCGAGCCCACCATGCCTCCCGCCCATCCCTTCCACGACGCACGCTACGGAGTCACCTTCACCGTTCCCGCCGCCTGGAATCTCACGCGCAAAGATTCCGAGGTCAGCACCTTCAACCTCGACGCCCGTTCTGTCGCCCGCACCACCCAGTTGCGTGCAGTCGCCAACATCAACTTCAACCCTCACCCCAACTCCACCTTCAGCGGAGCCCTCTTTTATTTCAGCGTCACCCCGCATCTCACGCCAGCCGAGTGCAGCGCCCAGGCCACCGCGCGCACACCCCACACCGCCTCCACCGCCGAGATCGGCGGCCTCTCGTTCACCCATGGCTACGACGAGCACGGCGGCATCTGCACCGAATCCCGCGACGAGATCTACACCACTCCCCACAACAGCGCCTGCTACCGCTTCGATGCCGTCATCAACACCTTCTGCGGCGGCGACGTCAGCGGAGTCCAGGACATCACCCCCCACGAACTCGACGCCGTCCGCATGCGCATCCAGAAGATCCTGGACTCCGTCCACTTCGACACCAACTAAGAGCCGGTAGCCGAAAGCCTGACGCCCAAAAACACACTGTGAACTGACGCGGCCAGCGGAAGACGCTAAACTGTCCTTGGACAAAGCTCGACCCGAGGACGCTCATGAAGAAGAATCTCTCCCCAACGCCTTCTACCGACCGCCGCACCTTCCTCAAAACCGGAGGCGTAGCCGCCGCAGCCTTGCTGACCAAAGGCGCAATCGCCGCAGGAACCCCGCGCACGCTGCCGCCGCTCCCCGATAACACAAAGACGGTTGCCGCGATGCCCACCCGCAATCTCGGCAAGACCGGCTACAAGGTCGGCATCTTCTCGCTCGGCGGCCAGGCCTCTCTCGAGAAGCCCGCGAACTTCGATGTCGCCGTGCCCATCATCGAGCGCGCGCTCGACCTCGGCGTCAACTACATCGACACCTCCTCCATCTACGGCGGCCCCGACCGCTGGAGCGAGCAGTACGTCGGCCGCGTCATGAAGACCCGCCGCAACGACGCCTTCCTCGCCACCAAAACCAAGGAGCGCACCCGCGACGGCTCCCTCCGCATGATCGAGAAGTCGCTCCAGCTCCTCAACACCGACCACGTCGATCTCTGGCAGCTCCACGACGTCGGCCTGCCTGAAGACGTCGACGCGATCTTCGCCAAGGGCGGAGCGATGGAAGCGCTCCTCGAGATGCAGGACCAGAAGGTCGTCCGCTACCTCGGAGTGACCGGCCACTACCGCCCCGAAGCGCTCATCGACGCCGTCAACCGCCACAACTTCGACACCATCCTGATGGCGATGAACGCAGCCGACACCCACATTCATAGCTTCACCGACAAACTCCTCCCGCTTGTCGTCGAAAAGCAGATGGGTATCATCGGCATGAAGGTCCCCTCGCGCGGCCGTCTCCTCGCTTCATGGACTCCGCCATCTCTCGACGCACAACGCCACTCGTGGGAAGGCTCCGCTATCGCGCATCGCTCCGGCGTCATGACCATGAAGGACGCGATGAACTTCACGCTCTCGCACCCTGTAAGCACGGTCATCATCGGCTGCGACAACATCGCCCAGCTCGAAGAAAACGTCCACATCGCCCGCGACTTCACGCCCCTCTCGAATGCCCAGATGGCCGCCCTCAACGAACTAGCTGCCCCCGTAGCCGAGCAGTCCCTCTTCTTCCGCTTCACCGACCGCAGCAAAGGCTAACGTAAGTGCACTCGCGGATACCCAAATACGATCTCATTTGGCAAAGGTAAGGTGACTGTTGTTGATTGGAGCTAAAGATCGCTGGTGGAATCGCAAACTCCCGGTCAAGCGAATTGCGATAATTTCTGGTCTTCTTCTAGTTGCAGGATGCAGCTACCTGTACATGCAGCCTGTCTTGGAGACCTGTTTTTGGACAGTGACCCATCGGTCGACCGCGACTTACAAGGAAGTTAACCTCAAAGTGCCGTGGATGTGGAGACAAGAAGAAACTCCGGCAGGCCAACGGCAGATCAGACTTGTCCGAGCACGCCTGGGCGAACCAGTTGCATTTGAATCGATCGTGATTAGTGACGCACAACATCCCTGTCACCTCGGCAAACGATAACGCAGAGGCTAGAAATGCTTGCTCAGAAATTAGGTCAGAGTGGTTTTCATGGTGTGCCGTTTCCGTTGGCCCCAGAGGCCGCTGGGCACTACTCGTGTATGGCGCCTCATTTCGACGCGCTTCGCAATTGGCAGGCTTCATGTCTTTCAAACGATAATCTTTGGTCGATTAACCTTTTTGGACCAGTTCCAGATCCGAATGATTTAGAGGTTGTTCTTTCTAATTTCGCATCCGTCCAGAAGTAGCGTGACGCTTAATTCGCGCCTGAGAGCGAACGGTAGTTTCCTACTCAACCACCAACTCCTTCACGCTAGCCTCAACCCCATCCTCCACGGTCACAAAGCCCACCGTAATCGGCAGCGAAAATCTCCGTGGCCCCGCGCTCCCCGGATTGAAGTAAACTACACCATCCTTCACTTCAACCTTGGCCTTATGCGAGTGCCCACTCACCACCATCGCCACCCCAGCCGCCTTCGGGTTGATGTCCAAATCATGCACCGAGTGCACCAGATAAAACAGCTGCCCACCTAACTCCACAACATCGGTAGCAGGCAACTCCGCACAAGCTCCTGACACATCCACATTCCCACGAATTGCCGTCACCGGAGCGATCTCACGCAGTGCATCGAGGATCGCAACATTCCCCACATCGCCCGTATGCAGAATATGCTCCACGCCTTGCAGCGCAGCCAGAGCCTCAGGTCGCAGCAACCCATGCGTATCCGAGATCACCCCAATCAACATGGCCGCACTTCCTCGAGTGGAAAAATTACGTCATCTCGACCCTGAGCGAAGTCGAAGGGCTGGCGCACTTTTGCCGGCGCAGTGGAGAGACCCCCGTGTTCGTTGTCCCTGAGTCTAGGCCAGCTTCAAACTCTGCAGCGAAGCATACTCTTTGCTCAACTTCGGATCGTGGCTTCTATCGGGATCGATCCTCAGCTCCAGAGTCGTAATCCCGCTCAGGTTCACCGTGTAGTCTTCCGTCTCCTCGGTCGAACCCTGTGGCGAGAACGACCACTGCTGCCGCACGACTTCCTTCAACTCCGCGCCTGCGCCTGCAAAAACCGCGAACTCCTGCGACCGCTCTGAAGTCTTATCCACAAAATGCAGTTGCAGCCGCTTGACCGCCAGTGGCTCATCGAAGTGCAACCGGATCAACTGCGGCCCTGTCGTCGCAGCCTTCCATCCATCCGTCGCCTTCTTGCCCAATGCATTTTCGATTGGGAATGATTCATTCTCGGAGCTGATCTCCACCCGCGCAATCCGCTCCAAATCACGCCACAACTCGCCGATAGGAGTTGCCGCCGCATTCGAAGGTGAAACGATACTCTTGCGCATCTTGATTGCCTCTCAGTTCCAAGGCCAAGCATATCCGATAACCAATCGCCGCGTTTACAGCCCAGTCCCAAGCCTCGTCCGCGGATCAAGATAATCCCGCAGGGCATCCCCAATAAAGTTGAACGAGAGCACACACAGCATCACCGCCATCGCCGGAAAAAACACCAGGTGCGGCGAGTCAAACAGATGTGACCTCGCGTCATTCAACATCGAACCCCAGCTAGCCGCCGGCGGAGGAACCCCCAATCCAAGAAAGCTCAACGTAGCCTCAGCCAACACAGCCCCCGCCATCCCAATCGCTGCCTGCACAATCAGCGGCTGCAGAATATTCGGCAGAATATGCCGCGTCATGATGCGAAGATCGGTCGCACCCAACGCCCGCGCCGCCTCAACAAACTCCCGTTCCTTCACTGCCATCACCTGCGCCCGCACCAGCCGCGCATACCCCACCCACCCCGAGATCGCCAGCGCCAGAATCACATTTCCCAGCCCCGGCCCCATGAACGCGACAAACGCAATCGCCAACAAAATCCCCGGCAGCGCCAGAAACGCATTCGTGACGTAGATATTCACCACCGTGTCCGTCCAGCCGCCGTAAAACCCAGCCAGTCCACCCGCTACCAATCCCACCGCCAGCGACAGTCCCACTACACTCACTGCCACCACCAGAGAAATCCTCGCCCCGAACAGCGTTCGCGAAAGAATATCGCGCCCCAGCTCATCGGTTCCAAACCAGTGCGCCCAGGATGGTCCCATCAACCGCCCCGTCAGATCCAACTGAGCCGGATCCCACGGCGCCAGCCACGGAGCAAACACCGCACAAATCGCAAAAACGACCAGCAACGCGACACCCACTGCTGCCAGCGGCTGCCTCTTTACGGCTCCAAACACCGTTCGCCCGGGCGCAACCCCGGCGTTTGCAACAGATGTCTCCACGCTCTAAATCCTACACGCAGCCCTGCGCGACCAACGGGAGCACCAACCGAAGGATAGATAAGTCACGAAGTGACCGCTCCGCGCGCAGCGGGCCCGTCCGGCAGGACATTCTCTTTACAGAAAAGCCGCCGCTAAGAAGAGAACAGACTCGTGAGACTCGTAAGTTTCAACAGCTCCTGAAGCCGTGGCGACAGGTTCTCAAGCTTCAACTTGCAGTACCCTTCGTTGATCGCTGAAACCTTAAGCCCCACCAGCGTTCCCAAGCCGAGACTATCCATAAAAGTCACGTCTTTTAGGTCAATCAAGATGGTCCCACCTTGAGGGATCAAGGGTTTTACGATGTCTTTTACTTCACCAGCCGTCTGGTTAATCAAGCGCCCATGGCAGCGAACCGCCGTTACCTTGACGCCGTTCTCGACTGAACTTTCCACATCACAATGAAAAGGGACCTCTGCTGTGTTCGTCACCGTATCTCCCGCAATCTGGTCTAACCTGCAATCTACTCCCGCCGTACGCAGTACTTCATTAATTTTTGATGACGAGAAAATAGATTGTTGCTGGCCGCCGTGCGCTCCTTCGTGAAAGGCTCCTGCGGTGCAACTCCCGCGTTTACAACAGATCTCTGCCTATCCGAATCTTTGCGCATCTAATGACCCTAAAGTGGTTTTGAAGCTAACTGAAGGAGCATGTAGGGTTAAAGGATGAAGGAACTTCGCCGTCTCGCCATCGCACTTCCCGCTGCCCTCCTCGTCCTCTGCCTCGCGGCAGCCTGGTGGACGCGCGGCGCGATGGCCCACATGCCCTTCCTGAAATCCAACGGTCCCGCTGGCACCCATAGCCTCGTCGATCAGAAGCCCTGGCAGACCATCGAGTCGCTCGCTCCCCTCGCCATCTCCGCCGAGGAGCAGTCCCTCGCTCACGAAGCCGCCCGCCTCGCCGATCATGAAGTCGATCAGGCCTTCGCCCTCGCGCTGCGCCAAGCCGCCTTCCAAACCCGCACCCTCACCGGCGACGCCCTCGCGGTGCAGCAGAGAGTCACGCAGCTTCAGGCTCTTGTCAAGGAAGATCAGACAAAAGTCGACGCCCTTACCGCCTCACTCAAGCAACCCAACGGCACCACCGCCGACTCCGACGATCTCGACGTTGCCAAAGCCCAGCTCCAGCTCGACAGCGACGAGCTAGGCGACGCCAACGAGCAGCTCTCCCGCGCCAGTGGCGACAAGCGCGGCCAAATCCAGCAGGAGCTCACCGCCCGTCAGGCCGCGATGAAGAAGTACGACGCCGCCCAGGCCAACACCGGCGGCCAGATCGCTGTTCTCTCCGCTCGCCGCTACGGCACCCTCTACGGCCGCGTCTCTGCCTGGTTCGACCAGAGCAGCCGCATGAACCTCATCCGCCAGGCCAAAGCTGAGACAGACGCTGAGATCGCAGCCCTCTCCGCAAAGCACGCCGCCTTCGAGAAGCAGGCCGCCGCCGCAGCAGCTGACATCAACGCCTCCGCCCCGACCGGCTCAACCACAGCGCAGGACACCATCAAAAGCCGCGTAGCCCGCATGGCCCAGGCACATGCCTACTCGCAGATGCACAGCATCGCCGATGACCAGCTCCAGACCCAGCAGCAGCTCTCCGCCGTCTACGGCAAATGGCTCGCCCAGGTTCAGCTCCAACACTCCATCGTCACGCACCTCGCTCTGCAATCGCTCTCTCTCATCGCGTTCCTGATTCTCTGCGGCGTTCTTCTCGCCACCGTGGCTGCGAAGCTTCTCGACCGTTCCCGAATGGAGCAGCGTCGCCTCCACACCCTCCGCACCATCGTCGGCCTGGGTATTCAGTTCCTCACGTTCCTAATGGTCCTCCTGGTGGTCTTCGGTGCTCCCAGCCAGGTCCCAACCATCCTGGGACTCGGCGCCGCCGGCCTCACTGTCGTCTTTCAGGACTTCATCCTCGCCTTCTTCGGCTGGTTTATCCTCATGGGTAAAAATGGAATCCGCGTAGGCGACTGGGTTGAGATCAACAGCGTAGGCGGCGAGGTCGTCGAGATCGGCCTCTTCCGCACTGCACTGCTTGAAACCGGCAACTGGACCGACAAAGGCCATCCCACCGGCCGTCGCGTCACCTTCATCAACAACTTCGCCATCTCCGGCCAGTACTTCAACTTCTCCACTACCGGCCAATGGATGTGGGACGAGATCACCGTCAACATTCCACCCAGCATCGACTCCTACAAAACCATCGAAGCCATCCACAATACTGTACTGAAGCAGACCGAGCGCGATGCAAAGCTAGCCGAGCAGGAATGGCAAACCACCACGCGTCAGAACGGCCTCAGCCAGTTCAAAGCCACGCCTTCGGTCGACATGCGTCCCGCTTCCTCCGGTGTTGACATCGTCGTCCGCTACGTCATCCGCGCAGGCGACCGCTTCGACATGCGCAATCGTCTCTACCAATCCATCATCAGTCTTCTGCACAAACCCGAAGACGGCGGTATACCCGTCAGCTCAACAATGGGCCAGCGAGAACTTACGAACGCATAATTACAAATCGGCTGCCCACTCCGTCGCCTTGAACCAGTATCTTCGCCGCGTCGCTATCCATTTATCCGCATTCCGCGCTGCGATCCACGAGTTCAAGTAATTCACGAAGTCCATGTCTCCGCGTCGCACCGCGAACGCCGCAGGGAAGGTTCCCAACGGAGCCACTGTGGGCGTAGAGACCGCATCGGGATAGAGCTTCGCTAGAATATCCAGCCGCGGACTATCCGCAACTGCCGCCGCCAGCTTTCCCGCAACCAGATCGCTGAACAGCGCACTATCCTCTGTGTAGGTCTGGATTGAAGCTTTCGGAAACGCCAGCGCCGCCAGATCCTCTGACGTCATACCCTCCACAACGCCGATCGTTACACCCTTCTTGTTGAAGTCTTCCATCGTCTTCAACTCGCCGCCCATCTTCTTGCTCGCAGCGATCGTCACGTCAGTCACGTTGTACGGCTCGCTGAAGTTCACCACCAGCGCACGCCGCGCCTCAATGGAAAACCCGGCAATAATAATGTCGAATCGATTCGCCTCAAGATCCGGAATCAAATACCGAAACTGATCCGGATGAAACTCCGCCTCTACCCCCATGTCGCGCGCCAGCTTCCTCGCCACATCCACCTCGAACCCCACCAGCTTGCCGTCTTTGTCATGCATCGCCCACGGAACAATCTCCGCGATACCCACGCGCAGCTTGCCGCTCTTCTTGATCTCGGCCAGCAGATCGACCGTGCTTCGTTCCGGAACCACCACCTCTTTCGAAGTTGCCGGTAGAACTGGCGGAGCCGAACCAGCCGGCGTCTCCTGCGCCCGCGAAACAGTCGCGCACAGCAGCAAAACCACCAACCCAACAATCCGTCTCTTCGATGCGAAAACGGCAGCGCTCTTCATCTCGCGAACTCCTCCTCAGGCTGGTTCTACAAATGACCTTCAGTGTTCCTACCGCGGCGGGCGACGGCCGTAGTTGTGATACCCATCGGCGTATCCCGCGGCAAAGTCCTTCTCATACTTCATCGGATAGCGCTCACTCCACCACTGGTAAAAGTCACGTCTCCCGTCGTCGGCATCCTGTCGCCCCATACGATATCCGTCGTTGTAATAGTTCACCCGCTCACGATCGCCACCGTTATCGTTGTCCTTCGCTGCAGCCACTGCTGCCCCAAGAATCAACGCCCCCAGAATCCCCCCAGCAATCGCCGCACCGGTATTACTGCTGTTGTCGCTTCTTCCTCGCCCGTACACAAACTGCGCCCTGCACCCGCGGTCCACCCAGATGCCCCGCGGATCATATCCCCAGCTATACCCCTGTTGGCATCGCGACCCCGAAATCTGTCGCGTCAGCTGAACGTAATTCTGCGTATCGGCGCGACAGTACCTGTAACCGCCATCGTCGCTCGAGCAGGTCAGCCCACCAGTCTGGGCCATCGCAAAAATAGAAGTTGTAAAAATCAGGACAGCAGCGATACCACGAGAGAGCCCCATCAGGCATTCCTCCGAAGAGTGCGTAGGCATCATGTCAAATGCGAGATGATGCTACATCAGATTTTTCGACATTTCTACGCACTCTTTTGCGGTCTGGACGACATATACGACTTAGTCGCCCGATGAAAGCTCCGAAAAGTCAATCCCTCCTGATGGGAGTTATTTCTCATATCCTCGTCCACCCCTCCCAGCTATACTTGGAACTTGGAAGCAAAGCGGAAAACATCCATGCTCGAGCCTCCACTGGA
>Ga0302220_10003433_pt1 | contig 10999 bp, 9 predicted proteins | sample II_Palsa_E1_3_FD_194572 | JGI IMG/M metagenome (GOLD analysis project Ga0302220, IMG submission 194572) | Peat permafrost microbial communities from Stordalen Mire near Abisko, Sweden - II_Palsa_E1_3 | ecosystem: Environmental > Terrestrial > Soil > Palsa > Peat permafrost | place: Sweden... | reverse complement strand
GCGTGTAGACGACCTGCCACAGTCCCACGATCGAGTCGCTGTAAACGCTGTCTGATTGTTCGTTCCCCGCCTGCGCCAGTATCGGCAGTTTGATCGGACCGTTGTAGCCCGAGCCCGACAGATTGGGACACGCGTTCGCACCTGTTGTGGCCAACATGAACCCCGCGATTGCAACCAATGCAAATACGCCACGAGAAAACCTGCTCCCCAACGCCGTCTGACGCGCGATCCCTGTCTGCGTCTCCTTCATGATTCGATTCATTGTCCTTCTCCTTTTTCTCTGGCATTGCCAGTTGTGTTCGGGCTAAACCACCGCTGCATCCAAAGCAGAGGTAGCAAAGATTTCAAGTGAAGAAGCGACTCTCGGAACGACTGACTTCATCGCACTCCAGTTCGCTCCCAGGCCGGGATCTGACTGCGGACATTCGAACCCGCAACTCAGTTCATCGCTCGTAGAAACCGCTTGCCAACGAGATACGCCGCAGCGCCGTTCGACACAATACAGAGGAGGTAAAGTGCAGGTGAAGTCGAGGTAAAGCGTCAACCTCATGAAAGCAAATAGGATCGCCCGCACCTTCACACTCTGGCTGCTATACTTCCCACCATTAGGAGTCAGCTCCCGTGGCCGTCACCGTCTTCAAGTTCGGCGACTTCAAGCTGGATAGCGACCGCTTTGAGCTCTATCGAGCAGGCCGCGCTCTCAAGCTCGAACGAAAGCCCATGGAGTTGCTCGTCCTCTTGGCAGCTAAGAACGGCAATCTCGTCACCCGAACCGAGATCGCCGAGCGTCTCTGGGGCAGTGAAGTCTTCGTCGACACCGAGCACGGAATCAACACCGCCATACGAAAGATCCGTGAAGTCCTCAACGACGACCCCGTGCAATCCCGCTTCGTGCAAACCGTCACTGGCAAGGGCTACCGCTTCATAGGCTCCATCGTCGAACTGCCCACAGAAGCCCCCGCACCAGCCGCAGAAGAACAGACAAGAGTCTCTGCCGAAAACAGAAGCCGCAGAATCGGCGACACCCAACCCGCCCCTCCGTCATCCGGCACCACCCTGGTTCTGGATCGTGCCCCTGACCCTGCCGAGCCCTCGAGCATCGGAGTGGTATCACCCAACGAACCAGAGATTCCGTCATCAAGCAGTTCACGCCTTCGGATTTGGGTCGCCGCCTCTGCCGCTCTTGCCCTTCTCATCGTCATCGCAGTCAGCCTCGGCGCGCGCAGTCTACGCAATCGTTCCCTCAACCGCGCCGCGACTCCCAAAATCACCTCTCTCGCTGTCCTCCCACTCGACAATCTCTCCGGCGACCCCGCCCAGAACTACTTCGCCGACGGCATGACTGACGAGCTCACCACCATGCTCGCAAAGAACTCCACCCTCCGCGTCGTCTCCCGGACCTCCGCCATGCAATACAAGGGAGCCCACCGCCCCCTCCCCGAGATAGCCCGAGAACTAGGCGTCGACGGCATCCTCGAAGGCTCCATCTCCCGCTCCGGCGACAAAGTCCACATGACCATCCAGCTCATCCAGGCCCCCACCGACACCCACCTATGGGCCGAGAGCTACGATCGCAACGCCAACGACGTCGTCACGCTCCCCAATGAAGCCGCCCAGACCATCGCAAAGCGCCTCGGCCACTCTGCAATTCAACCCACTCTCGCTCGATATGTGAACCCCGAAGCTCACGACGCCTACCTTCGCGGGCGCTATCTCTGGTTCCAGGGCGATAACGAGCCGGCAGGCAAATACTTCAGGAAAGCGACCGAGCTGCAACCTGACTACGCACCCGGCTGGGCCGGCCTTTCGATGTACTACGGTCAAGGTCTCTTCAACGGAGAACTCGACCCTAAAGTCTCAACCGCGGGAGTCGAGGCTGGACGTCGAGCGGTTGCACTCGATGACTCACTACCCGAAGCCCATCTCACACTTGGAGCATTGCTTTTTATAGAGGCTTGGGATTGGGTCCAGGCTGATCGTGAGATCGGCCGTGCGATTGAGCTCGATCCCCGATACGCCGAGGCATATCACTTCCGCTCCAAGATGTACAACATCCTCAATCGCACCGACGAAGGGATTCAGTTGGAGAAGAAAGCGATGGAGCTGGATCCATTTGAACGACCTTACGGATTGGCGCACACCTACAACGAGGCCCGCCAGTACGACGCGGCTTTAAACGATGCACATCAGCGACTCGAATCCCGTCCCGAGGACGTCAGTCTGCATTGGATGCTATGCGACATCTACCGCCGCAAAGGTGATTTGAAGCAAGCCGCACAGGAATGGGAGACGAGCGAGCGATTGGAGGGCCACAACGATACCGCCGCTACCATCCACGGACTGTTCGAGAAGGGCGGCTACAAAGCCCTTCTCCTTTGGCGGATAAGCCACTTCAAGCAACAAGCCTCAAAGGGATACGTCTCGCCCATCGAATTCGCTCGGGAATACGCGCAACTCGGCCAAAAGGAACAAACTCTCTCGTTCCTTGAAGCAGCCTATCGCGAGCATTCTCCCGTTCTGCTCTGGATCCAGGACGACCCCGCCTACGACTTCCTCCACTCCGACGAGCGCTATCGCTCCATCATTAGAGGAATCGGACTCCCACCAAAATACTGATCGCGCCCCAACCCAACATAAGCAAACAGACACAAACGAAAAAAAGCCCCGGCTCACACCGAGGCTCGCTTCAGCAGATCGAAAGCATCTACTTCGTCTTTTTCAGCCGCTTCACCACTCCAGCCAGTGAGTGCTCATTCATCGCCGCCACCGCATCCGCGCGCACCTTCTTAATCCACGCACTCACGGCTTTGTCCTCAATACTCAACCAGTCACCCGCCGACGCCTCAAACACGTCCCCAAGTCCGATCTGCTTAGCCGCAACCTTCAGCTTCGCTCCACCATGCGGCCCCTTCTTCTGTTCAATCAACCCGGCCTTATGCAGCAGCAGAAAGGACCTCCGCACCATCACGGCGCTCTCCTTCAGCTCTTCTGCAATCGCTGACGATGTGTGCATCGCACCCGGCTCACTCGCCAGCACCGCCAAAATTCGCACGCTCAATTGGAACCGCCCACTCTGTGCCATGCAAAAAAGCTACCACACCCAGCCGAGGATTCAATGGCCGATCCCTTACTCTCTACAAATTCTCCACGGCACCAACATGTAAACTTCTTCAGTGAACATTCTTTTTGTCGGCGATGTCTTTGGCTCCGCCGGTCGCCACATCGTCCGCGAACACCTTCCCCACGTCCTCGAAACTAACGCCGTCGATCTCCTCGTCATCAATGGAGAAAACGCGGCAGGCGGTTTCGGCATCACCCCGTCCATCGCAGAAGAATTATTCGACCTCGGCGCACACGTCATCACCACCGGCAACCACATCTGGGACAAGCGCGAGATCTTCGAGTACATGACCGTCCCCGCCGACTCGCACGTCCGCGGACGCCGCGTCATCCGCCCCGCCAACTACGCCGTCGGCACGCCCGGCTTCGGCGTCTACCAGGGCGAGCTCCCCACCGGCCAGGCCTACGCCGTCATGAACCTCCAGTGCCGCGTCTTCATGTCCTCCTGCGACGACCCCTTCCGCAAAGCCGACGAACTCCTCAGCAAGATCACCGCAAAAGTAATCCTCCTCGACCTCCACGGCGAAGCCACATCAGAAAAAGTAGCCATGGGCTGGTATCTTGACGGCCGCATCACCGCTCTCCTCGGCACCCACACCCACATCCCCACCGCCGACGAGCGCATCCTCCCCAACGGCACCGCCTACCAAACCGACGTCGGCATGTCCGGACCCTACGACTCCGTCATCGGCGTAGAAAAAGAGCTAGTACTCGCACGCTTTCTCACCGGCATGCCGGGCAAGTTCGAGCCCGCCAAGGGCAATCCAAAGATGTGCGCCGCCCTCATCAACTGCGACGGAGCCACCGGCCGCGCCCATCACATCCAACGCATCATGCTCGGCGAATAGCTCTGAAGCCTACTGCCGAATCGCGTTTCTAAACCACTCCAGCTCATCACGAGTGATCCGCGCAAAGTGCCTCGGCTCCTTCCGAGGAAAACGCACCTGCGGAATCTCGCACCCCACCGGTCGCGCAAATAAGAACCCCTGCATAAACCGAATCCCAAATCCCCGCAGCGTCAGATACTCTTCCACCGTCTCCACACCCTCCGCGACCAGCTTCACCCGAAGCTTCCTGCAAACCTTGCTGAACGCCTCGACAATCGTCTTCTTCGCTCGATCCGACTCGATTCCCTTGATCAGCTCCCGGTCAATCTTCACCACATCCGGAGCGCATCGCGCCAGCACGTTCAGCCCCGCATATCCAGCCCCAAAATCATCAATCGCAATCACCACCCCAGACTTACGATGAAGATCAACGATCCGCGCCAGCTCCGTGCCATCAAGCCTCACGCCCTCCGACAGCTCCAACACCAATGAATTCGTCCGCAACCCATAGTGCTTCGCCAGCCGAACTACATAGTAAGCGTCTTTCCCCTTCATCTCCATCAAGGGTCCAAGGTTGATCGCAAGCTTTGCGCCTCGCGACTCCAGCCGAATCGCAGCCGCCAGGCGCAGTGACATCGCCATCGCCAGCTTGTCGAACGCAGGAATCTGCCACGGCTCAAAATCCGCCGTCAACGCTGCATAATTTTCCCCATGCGGCCCCCGGCACAACGCCTCATACGCATAGACCGTCTCGGTCTCTAAATCCACAATCGGCTGCAAAACAATCTGAAACTCCGGAAATCTTCTTCGAGTCCGCTGAATGGACCCATTCTTGCTCTGCGTCGAATAGAACATGACATGCCTCCCGATACTCTGCTCAGCAACAAGTCGAGGAGATGTAAAACTTCCATCACCGCCACTTTCCGGACGCGTCATGTAAGGGCTCATTTCCCCAACAATCCGGCAAGATGTACTTGAGATAACGAGACCCTCATCGGCACGGATGTAAATTTCTTTAACTTTCCCGCCAAAAATTATCTTCCTAAAGTTTTTGACCTCACCGGTGATATCACCAACCTGCTACACCAAAAACAAGAGCAGCCCGAAGGCTGCCTCTTGTCTGACCCGTTCTTAAAGAAACAGCAGAAGAATCTACTTCCTGCTCGCCGGCGGCACAATCCCATTCATCCGCAGATACTCCACCAGCTGCCCATAGTGGTCGAACCCATGCGCCACCAGCCCTCCCGCCAGACTGGCCCGCGTCTCTGTCCCATGAACGCTCTCAAACGCATTCTTCTCCGTCAGCGTCGCAAACGCTTTATGCGCAAACACAAACGAAGCCTTCAACGCATCGATCGCCTTGTCCTTGCCCTTGATATCGGCAAGCGCCTTCACATCCACATCCGGCTTCATCCCGCTCACCGCCGAAGCATAGAAGTAGTTCGCCGCGGCCACATGCAGCACCATCGCACGAAACGTGCTCACCGTTGCGTACTCGCTTCCCTGCCCAGGCACAAAGTTCGCAGCGCTTGGCGCAAAGTTGAACTTCTCCGCAGGCATCGCCTCAGCCAGCGGCACAAAATCCTTCTCAAACCCCGTCAACATCGCATCGAAGCTCTTCGCCGGCTCAACAATCGTTCCCGCAGCGATCTTTGGCTCCTTCGCAGCCATCTGCGCCTGCATCCCCGTCACACAACAACCAGCCAGCACCATCGCCACAACCATCCGCTTCATCATCGTTTCCTTCTCCAGGATCTATTTAGATTTATCGCGACCGAAGCCGCAGAACCGCGCTAAGCCTATCAGGTTTCGCGCTTCCTTATGTCAAAGCGATCCCATCCTCAGCAATCGCCCCAAAAAGCTATTCGCTTTTACTCTGCTGCAATTACTTAGACGCAGGATAAGCCGCGTCCGCTTTGATCTCTTCAATCTGAAATACGTGCCGCAGGCTATGCTGCCCCACCACCACCAGCCACTGGTAACAGTCCAGATCCCCAAACGCGATATGAGGAAAGAAGTGCCCCCGAAGATCCCGCTCCGTCTTCGCCGCGAACACCAGAGTCTCCGCCCGCGCCCTCCGCAACTCCGTCATCAACTCCACTTTGTCAGGCCAACGCCCCACTGGCCGCACAACCTCCCGGGCAACCAACTTGTTGCTCCGGCCATTCGCTACGCCCAGAACAAGAGGTTCTTTCCCCGCAGCCAGTGTTCTCTTATCGGGATCAGTCGGCTCCTCCATCACCTTTGCGATCACGCCTCGAATAAAATCCTCGAACACCACCAGATGCTCAACATTCTCGGCGATCGACCAACGCTCAGGCGTCTCTCGAAAGTCCCACTGCTCCGGCGTCAGCCCTTCAACAAGCTCCACCACCCGCGCCTCACTCGAAGCCAACTGATCCATCACAAACTGCCGTTCCCGTTCTTCCATAATCCCTAATACTCATCCCTCAACCCAATTCAATCAAGCGAGCAACCGCTCAACCGACCCGATCTGCTGACATCTACCAACCCAGCGTTCGAATAGACTGGTAGCGCTATGGTCACCTGCACTCTGCTCGCATCTATTCTCTGCCTCATGCCTTCGTTTGCCGCTGCCCAAACCGATACCGGCTCTGAGCGTGACATTGCGGCGATCCACCACCTCATCGAACAGTACGCCAAAGCTGTGGATACTGTTGATCTGGATCTGGTCTCGCAAATCTGGTCTCACTCGCCCGAGGTTTCGTTCATCTATCCACAGGGCGAAGAGCACGGATTCGATGCCATCGAGCAGCACTTCTTTCAGAACATCATGGGCAACATGTTCTCAGCACGCGATCTTCAGCCGCGTGGTGTAGAGATTCACGTTGGCGGCAACGCCGGGTGGTCGGAGTTCCACTGGACTTTTCATGCGACGATGCGGAAAGACGGATCAGCCGTTACCACGCATGGCGTCGAAACCCAGGTCTACCGCAGAGAATTCGGAAAGTGGCGGCTGGTCCACGTCCACTACTCCGAAGACCACCAGCCCATCCCCTGACGCTTGCCCACAACACAGCCTTCGGCATCCTGCAGAGCACAGCTTACCCTCCCCAGCTCACCCTCCCGGATGAAACGTCTTCGGATGACTCACCGCATCGCCATCCCCACGCTTCAGACTCGCGAACACAATTGTAGAAACAATCGTCAACCCACCCAGCGCAAGCAGCGCCTTATGCACCCCTTCAATCATTGACGACGACCCCGCATGCGCGCTCGGCACAAAGAACGCAGTCGCCAATCCAGCCGTAGCCACTCCGAAGCTGATCGACATCTGCTGCATCGTGCTCGCGATCGAGCTCGCCGAACTCGTCTCCTCCTCCGTCGTATCCGCATACACCAGCGTATTCATGCTGCTGTACTGCAGCGACGTAAACGCGCCATAGCAGAACGCCAGAAGCACAATCACCCAAACCGGCGTATGCACCCCAATCGTCGCAAATAACATTAGCAAAACCCCCAGCAGCACAGTGTTTGAGATCAACACCCCACGATAGCCGACCGTCGCAAGAATACGTGGCATCACCGTCTTCATACTCATCGCAGCCACCGCCTGCGGCATAATCAGCAACCCGGACTCAATCGGCGTAAACCCCAGCCCCACCTGGTAGAGCAGCGGCAGCAGAAAGGGCACACCGCCTATCCCCAGTCGCGTAAAAAAGCTTCCACTCACCGACGCGCGAAAAGTTCGAATCTTGAACAGACTAAGCCGCAGCAAAGGAAACTCGAGCATCTTCGCATGCAGCCAATACCCCGCCAGCAGCGCCAGCGACATCACCAGCAGCCCCGTTATCTCAATCGCGCTCAGCGTATGCTCGCCAAAAACCTCCAGCACATACGAGAGCAACCCAATCCCCGAACCGAACAAAATCAACCCCACCACATCCAGCGGATGCGTCTCCTCGTGATAGTCCGGCAGGTGCAGATACACCAGCACCAAACCCGCCACTCCAATCGGAATATTCAAAAAGAAGATGAACCGCCAGTGCAGATATCCCACAATCAAACCACCCGCAATCGGCCCCAGCATCGGCGCCACCAGCGCCGGGATGGAAACAAAGTTCATCGTGCGCAGCAGCTCCGACTTCGCAAATGTTCGCACCAGCGTCATCCTGCCCACCGGTACCATCATCGACCCGCCCATCCCTTGCAAAATCCTGCACGCCACCAACAGGTGAATATTGTTTGAGATGCCGCACAAAAACGATCCCAGGGTAAAAAGCCCAATCGCACTCGCAAACACCCGCCGCGTCCCGAACCGATCCGCCATCCACCCACTGATCGGGATAAATACGGCAAGGCTCAACGTATAACTCGCCAGCACCGCCTTCATGCTCAACGCCGTCACATGCAACGCCGCGGAAACCGCCGGCACCGCCGTATTCAGAATCGTCGTATCCAGCGACTCCATGAAGAACGCTACCGCAACCAGCCAGGGCAGCAGTCGTTTACTCGTCTCAGAAGGAGTCTGCGCAACCGACGCGGATGCAACAGGATTCGAAGCACTCATCCCTCTATGATGCCCCTTCACCCCCAACTTCGTTTGCGGAACACCAGAAGACTACACGTCCTTCTACCTATCCACTTCGTGAAGCAACAGGGCGTATCGACCTATAAGTTTCGGATAAGTGTTTAATGAGCAATAAAAGCCGTCATCCTGAGCGAAGTTTGGCGCGGCACTTTGCGCCGAACGCAGTCGAAGAGCCTGCACTGAGCTTGTCGAAGGAACCTGCCGCGCCGCTCTGAGCCGCCAACCGTTGACCATTTTCAAGCATGAATCCCGCTTTCAACCACGGCTGTATGTGAATACGCCCTCGCAACCACTGTCTTATTCGCTGCAGTAAAATAAACAGATGCGCCGAATCTACATGGACGCCAACGCCACCACGCCTCTCCTCCCCGAGGTCTTCGAGGCCATGCGCCCCTTCTTCCTCGAGCACTACGGCAACGCCAGCTCCATCCATCAGCAAGGCCAGTTCGCCCGCGCCGCCGTCGACCACGCCCGCGACCAGATCGCCCATCTCCTCCACTGCCGCACCTCCGAGGTCGTCTTCACCTCCGGCGGCACCGAGAGCGACAACCTCGCCCTCTTCGGTACCCTCAGCGCATCGGAAAAAGAGCCCGCCCACCTCATCACCACCAGCATCGAGCACGACGCCATCCTTCGCGCCGCCGAGTCCATCGCCAAAAAGAAGATAGAAGTAACCGTTCTCCCCAGCACCCCACAAGGCGTCATCGAGCCCACCGCCTTACTAGCAGCCATCCGCCCCGAGACGAAGCTCGTCAGCGTCATGTTCGCCAACAACGAGACCGGCGTCATCCAGCCCATCGCCGCGCTGGCCGCTATCGCCCACGCCTCAGGCGCCCTCTTCCACACCGACGCCGTACAGGCCGTAGGCCGTCTCTCCCTCGACCTCAGTCCCAAAGGCGCACTCAAGGACGTCGACCTCCTCACCCTCTCCGGCCACAAGATCTACGCTCCCAAAGGCATCGGTGTCCTCTTCGTTCGCCGCAACGTCCGCCTCGCCCCCATGCTCCACGGCGGCAGTCACGAGCGCCAGCGCCGAGCCGGAACCGAAAACGTAGCCGGCATCGTCGGCCTCGGCAAAGCCGCTGAGCTAGCCAGCACCTGGCTCGCCGAAGACAACCCCACTGACGGACCCACGCACCTCACCACCCTCCGCGACCGCCTCGAGCAAGGTATTCTCTCGCAGGTCGAAGAGTGCGGCATCAACGGCGACGGAGCCCCCCGCGTCTCCAACACCGCCAACCTCTACTTCGATCACCTCGAAGCCGAAGCCCTCGTCATCGCCCTCGACCTCAAGGGCCTCTCCGTCAGTGGAGGCTCCGCCTGCCAATCCGGCGCCACCGAGCCCTCCCACGTCCTCACCGCCATGGGCCTCTCTCCCACGCGCGCCCGAGCCAGCATCCGCTTCTCTCTCTCCCGCCTCACCACCGCCGAAGAGATCGACGAAGCCCTCACCCTGATCCCCACCGCCGTAGCCCGCCTCCGCGAACTCAGTCCAACCTGGAACAAGCCCACCCTCATCTCTGCCTAATCGAGCAAAACAAAGCCGCCTCGCAAGAGGCGGACGGAGCATCACCGAAACTAAAAATAAATCTCAAAAAGCTGGCGTATTTTCTGTCACGGAAAAGTGCGCAGCGAAACACCACGTTTCACCACGCGTTTCACCACAAACTCACCAGCAAAACACCACGCCAAAACAGCCGCTTTTCTCAAAACCCCCAGCAAAAACGGCCCTCCACCACGCTCACAGGTACCACGGAATATTAACCACCACAATCCGCTGATTTCCCTTCACCAGCAACAGCAACTTCAGCAGTTGAACCCGCTGATTATGCAGCGCATTCTCCCACCAGTGCCGCACCACCAGCTCCGGCAGCAGCACCGCCACCTTCCGCCCCGGATTCTTCTCTTCCAGCTCCAGAATGTAGTCCATCAAAGGAGTAATCACGAACCTGTAGTTAGAAGGAATCGTCACCAGCTCCGGCTCCTGCAACCCCTCCCGCTTGATCGGCGCCATCACATGCTCATCCCAAACCTCATCCAGGCTGCCCTCTTCATCGTCCGAATGCACATGCACCACCTTGATCTCCTTTGAAAGCAACAACCCAAACCGCATTGCCTTCTCCGTAATCCGGTCCCATCGCGCCATCGGAATCACCACAATCGGCTCCTGCAGATTCACCAGGTTCAGCGGCGTCATATCCGCCATCTCCCGCCTCACCCGCGAGTAATGTCGCTTCACCACCCACATAATTCCGATCAACACCGGCACCAGCAGCGCCGTAACCCAGGCACCCGCTCTGAACTTTGCCAACAGTACTACGATCGTCGTAATTCCAGTAGCAACCGCACCGACGCCATTCACAAACATGTGCCAACCGCGGCCCCTGTGCTTCTCCATCTTCATCCAGTGCACAACCATCCCAGCCTGCGAGAGCGTAAACGCAAGGAACGCTCCAATCGCATACAGCGGAATCAGCCGGTCCGTCACACCGCCAAACAA
>Ga0302220_10003429_pt1 | contig 11009 bp, 4 predicted proteins | sample II_Palsa_E1_3_FD_194572 | JGI IMG/M metagenome (GOLD analysis project Ga0302220, IMG submission 194572) | Peat permafrost microbial communities from Stordalen Mire near Abisko, Sweden - II_Palsa_E1_3 | ecosystem: Environmental > Terrestrial > Soil > Palsa > Peat permafrost | place: Sweden... | reverse complement strand
GGTACACAACCCGAGCGACAGCTTTCTGCGGACAGGAGATCTCTCCTCCGGTCCTGGCTGCACAGCTCTGACATTGCGCGTGACCGTCAAGGATTTCAAGAAAGGCAACCGTGCTCTGCGCGCGTCGACCGGCCCCCTGGGGATCTTCCTCGGCACAACGTCTCTCTCCTTCGATATCAACCTCCAGGATGTAAAAGACAATACCATCTTCGACGCGCAGATGAAGAAGAGTGATCGGAGCGACTCCGACAGCCTTGGACTCGCAGATGGCGTCGCCAAGTCAATCGCAAAGAGAGTGGACAAAGAGATGCAAAAGCGCGAACCGAAGTCGGCAGTCTGAACTGACTGAACCGAACAGCGAAGGCCTATCCGAAATCACCAAGAGGACGAACTATGGAACACAGCGATACCACGATGAACGAGTCTGATCCCTCACGGCAGCAACCATCCGACCTCAGCCAGCCACCAACAACCACTCGGACAGCAGCCACTGCGAGGCGCCGCATCTTAAGGTGGCTATTGGCGCTCATCGTGATCGCCGTCGTGATTGTCGCTGTGGTGAGCGGGGTTAAGAAAGGGAGAGCCGACGCTGCAAACCAAGTCCAACCTCCGCAGATTGCCACAATCAAAACCGCTACGGCACGCCTCGGTCCGATCGGCTATTACGTCCAGGCTCTTGGCACCGTAACTCCGCTGGCTACCGTCAATCTCTATAGCCAGGTCACTGGCCGCGTGATGGCAGTCAACTACGTCGAAGGGCAGATGGTGCGTCGCGGCGATTCGCTCATCGAAGTCGACCGTCGCCCTTATGAAGCGCAGTTGAAACAGGCACAGGGAACCCTGCAGCGCGACCGCGGAGTGCTCGCGCAAGCAGAGATGGACCTCGCGCGATACAAAGATGCCTCGGATCAGCAGGCGATCTCGCGCCAGACCTACGAGGACCAGGTACAACTGGTCGAACAAAGCCGCGGCACGGTTCAGAACGACATCGGACAGGTAGAGTACGCACAGGTTCAATTGAGCTACTGCCATCTGTCCTCTCCCATCGACGGACGAGTGGGACTTCGTCTGGTGGATCCCGGCAATGTCATCTTCTCCGGCGGTTCAAACCCTCTCGTCGTCGTAACCCAACTGGAGCCGATCACGGTCGTCTTCAATGTGGCAGAAGATGATTTAGACCAGGTACGAAACCAGATCCTGCACCGGAGTGCGCTCGCGGTCGATGTCTTTGATCGCTCGCAGCAGACGAAGATCGCAGCTGGCAGGCTGCTCACACTCGACAATCAGATCGACACGACGACCGGCACCGTCCGTTTCAGGGGACAGTTCGCCAATACCGATTTGCGGCTCTATCCGAATCAGTTTGTGAATGCTCGGCTACTGGTCAAGACATTGCAGAATGCCGTTCTTGTTCCGACCGCCGCAGTACAGCGCAACGGCACACAGGCCTTCGTCTACATCGTCTCCGGCAACACAGTCAAGATTCGGAACATTGAGGAGCTGACAAACGAGAATCAGGTCGCAGCCGTGACCGGCATAAACCCCGGCGACGTCGTGCCTACCACTGGCTTCGACAAGTTGCAGGATGGGTCCACCGTTAAGATCGAGGGCGCTCCTGCGCAGGAACAAGCAGCTAATCCCAAAGCTGAGGGCGGTCAGTCCGGGAGCAGCCGGTGAATCCTTCACGGATCTTCATTCTTCGACCGATCGCCACGATTCTCCTCATGGCGGCGATCCTCATCATTGGGTTTGTTGCGTACACGACTCTCCCGATATCAGCTCTTCCCGAGGCTGACTACCCGACGATCCAGGTGCTGACGTTCTATCCAGGGGCAAGCCCGCAGGTGATGAGCTCCGCCGTCACGGCTCCACTCGAACGTCAGTTCGGGCAGGTTGCCGGCCTCACGCAGATGACCTCGACCAGCTCCGACGGTAGTTCAGTCATTGTGCTGCAATTTTCACTCGATCTCAACATCGACGTAGCAGAGCAGGAAGTGCAGGCCGCGATCAACGCCGCACAAGGGTATCTGCCTACCGATCTGCCTGTGCCGCCGGTCTACAGCAAATCCAACCCCGCAGATGCTCCGATCCTTACCCTCGCGCTGACTTCTAATACCCTGCCGCTCTCAAAGGTAGAGGATCTGGTCGATTCTCGACTCGCGCCCAAGATATCGCAGTTGAGCGGTGTCGGTCTGGTCACGATCAGCGGAGGTCAAAAACCGGCCGTGCGCATCCAGGCCAACCCCGTCGCGCTATCATCGTACGGTATCAATCTTGAAGATCTACGGACTGCTCTCACCAGCACCACCGCCAACACCGCGAAAGGCAGCTTCGATGGGCCGGCACAAAACTACCAGATCAACGCGAACGATCAGCTGCTCTCGGGCGACGGCTATCGTGACGTCGTCGTAGCCTACAAGAACGGCGCGCCGGTTATGCTAACTGACGTCGCGAAGATCCAGGACGGGATCGAAAACTCGAAGCTCGCCGGTTGGATGAATCAGACTCCGGCAGTCATCCTCAACATTCAGCGTCAACCTGGCGCAAACACAATTGCTGTTGTTGATTCGGTCCAGAAGCTCCTTCCAAAACTTCAGGCAGGGCTGCCGCCCTCGATCAAGCTGACAATTCTCACCGACCGCAGCAATACGATTCGCGCCTCAGTATCGGACGTGGAATTCGAACTAATTCTCACCGTCGGATTAGTCGTGCTGGTCATCTTTGTCTTTCTCCGCAGCCTGAAGGCAACGCTTATTCCGGCCGTCGCGGTACCTCTATCGCTGGTCGGAAGCTTCTCCGTGATGCACCTGCTCGGCTACAGCCTGAACAACCTTACCTTGATGGCATTTACGATCTCGACCGGCTTCGTCGTAGACGATGCAATCGTCATGATCGAAAACATCTCACGCTACCTTGAAGAAGGTATGGGACCGCTGGAAGCGGCGCTCAAGGGCGCGGAGCAGATCGGCTTCACCATTATCTCGTTGACCGTCTCGCTCATCGCCGTACTCATCCCGCTCCTCTTTATGGGAGACGTGGTAGGGCGCCTGTTTCGCGAATTTGCCGTTACTCTGAGCATAACGATTCTGATCTCGGCCGTCGTCTCGCTCACGCTTACGCCAATGATGAGTGCGCGTCTGTTGAAGCATACTCCCGAAAACCAGCAAAGCCGCTTCTATCACTGGACTGAAGATCTTTTCAAACGCATTATTGCTGCCTACGGTCGCACCCTCAAATGGGTGCTGCAATACGAAGCCGTGACGCTGGTCGTCGCGGTCGCGTTGCTGGCGTTGACGATCTTCCAATACGTGGAGATCCCTAAGGGATTCTTCCCGGACCAGGATACCGGCATTATTCAGGGCATCACTCAGGCCCCTGAGTCCATTTCGTTCCCGGCCATGTCGCACAAGCAACAGCAGCTCGCCGAGGTCATCCTCAAAGACCCGGCAGTCTCAAGCCTCTCTTCGTTCATCGGGGCCGATGGTGTAAATACTACCTTGAACAGTGGACGCATTCAGATCAATCTCAAGCCCGTTGCCGACCGTCATCTCACGGCGACGCAGGTAATCGACCGTCTGCAGAAACATCTCGATCAGGTTCCTGGTATCCATCTTTATCTGCAGCCTGTACAGGACCTTACCGTGGATGATCGCGTGAGCCGAACGCAGTACCAATATGCTCTCGAAGATGCGGACGCAGCGGAGCTCGATGTCATGACCGCGAAGATGCTGACGGAACTACGCAAGCTGCCGCAGATTACTGAAGTTGCTACGGATCAACAGAACAACGGTCTCAGTGTGCAGCTGAACTACGACCGACCGACAGCTTCTCGGCTCAACATTTCGCCTGATGAGATCGACTCCACTCTCTATGACGCGTTCGGACAGCGGCAGATCAGCACTCTTTACACGCAGTCGAATCAATACCACGTCATCCTCGAGACGCTTCCAGATTTCCAGAGGAGCCCGGAGAAGCTCAAGGATATCTACATCCAGGGTTCCAGCAACTCCGGTTCGACCGCGCAGAGTACCTCCGGTCGCACATCTTCTGCTTCGAACGGATCTGTGAGCACGCTCAGTCCCTCATCGAACACAGGTCTGAGTTCCTCCTCGCCGGTCACCACCCTAACAAGCAGCACGTCCGGCACGACGGGAAACACGACCACCGTCTCCTCAAGCAGCACGAGTCTGGGGACTGCCAATTCAAGCTCTACCTCGCTCTCTTCGACGACTCCGACGACTGCGCTCTCCTCGTCGAGTCAGAGCTCGTCGAACAATCAAACCAGTTCTGGCTCCTCAGGATCCGGTTCTTCGTCGAACTCGTCTGTGGCCCTCGCCGCGCCTGTGCCACTCTCAGCAATCAGTAGCTTCACGACAACGCCTTCACCGCTGACGATCAGCCACCAGGGACAGTTCCCAGTTGTCACCATCTCGTTCAACGTCGCCCCGGGATACTCGCTCAGCCAGGCAGTCGACGCAGTCGAGAAAACCAAAGACGGGTTGAAGATGCCGGCCAGCGTCGACGGGAGCCTGCAAGGGACTGCCGCTGCCTACAAGACCATCGGCGGCAATGAAGCATGGCTTATTCTCGCCGCCCTGGTCGCCGTATACATCGTGTTGGGGGTTCTCTACGAGAGCTTTATCCATCCCATCACGATTCTTTCGACCCTGCCGTCTGCAGGTGTCGGCGCGCTGCTCGCACTTCGGCTCTTCCACCAGGACCTCGATGTGATCGCCATCATCGGCATCATCCTGCTCATCGGCATCGTCAAGAAGAACGGCATCATGATCGTCGACTTTGCGCTCGACGCCGAACGCAACCGAGGTATGAGCCCTAATGAGGCAATCTTCGAGGCCTCGCTATTGCGCTTCCGGCCTATTCTCATGACGACTCTCTGCGCCCTCTTTGCCGGTATTCCCCTGGCGTTCGGGTCAGGAATAGGTTCCGAACTGCGACGTCCTCTCGGTATAGCCATGGTAGGCGGCCTGCTCGTAAGCCAGGTCTTGACTCTCTACACCACACCGGTCATTTATGTGTTCTTCGACCGGCTAGCGCAACGCTTCGCTCATGCACCCAAAAACACATTCAATAGTTCCCACCCGGCGGAGCAGTTATGAATTTCTCAGCCATCTTCATCAAGCGGCCCGTCGCCACCATCCTGATGGTCATCGCGATTACGATCGCCGGGGCTATCGCCTTCCAGGCGCTTCCGGTGGCATCACTCCCGCAAGTCGACTTCGCAACCATTACGGTGGCAGCTACTCTCCCTGGCGCCAGCCCCGAAGTGATGGCGTCGTCTGTCGCCACGCCTCTTGAACGGCAGTTCGGACACATTGCCGGCGTCACCCAGATGACCTCTTCAAGCACCCTTGGTACCACGGGCATCACGCTGCAGTTTGACTACAGCCGTGATGTAGATGGCGCAGCACGCGATGTGCAGGCTGCTATCAACGCGGCTCGAACCTACCTGCCTTCGAACCTGCCCTCGAATCCCACCTACAGAAAGGTGAATTCCTCCGCCTTCCCCGCTGCTGTCCTCTACATGACCTCCCCCATCCACACCAAGGCCGAACTGTTCGACACCGCAGCCTCTATCGTCCAGCAGAAACTCTCGCAGCTCTCCGGCGTCGGTCAGGTCCAGGTCGTCGGAGGCTCGCTGCCCGCGGTCCGGATCGATCTCAACCCGCAACAGCTCAACAGCTATGGCATCGGCACCACCGATGTGGCGCAGAAGCTATCACTGCAGAACTCGAATCGTCCGAAGGGTCAGATCAGCGACGACTTCATTACGGCCGATATCAACGCCAACGATCAGATCATGAAGGCGAAGGACTACGCCCCACTCGTTATCGGTACCAATACCAGCACAGGCGCGATCGTACATCTCAGCGATGTAGCCCAGGTCTCCGACTCCACCCAGACCACGCGTTCCGCCGGCTATTCAAACGGCCAGCCGAGCGTGGTGCTCCTCGTTTATCGACTTCCCAATGCAAACGTCATCAAGGTGGTAGATAGCATCAAGAAGGCGCTCCCGGGAATCAACGCGTCCATCCCTGTCGCCGATAAACTCGAGATTGCCATCGATACCACAACGACCATCCGGGCCTCGGTCAAAGACGTCGAGAGCACCCTGATTCTCTCCATCGTCCTCGTGGTGGCAGTGGTCTTTATCTTTCTCCGCAGCCCGCAGGCCACGCTGATCCCGGCGGTAGCCGTGACCACTTCTCTTGTCGGCACATTCGCCGGTATGTACCTGCTTGGCTACAGCGTCAACAATCTCTCTCTTATGGCGCTCACTGTCTCCACTGGCTTCGTTGTCGACGACGCTATCGTTGTCATGGAGAACATCACGCGCTTTATCGAGATGGGCTATTCCCCGTGGGAGGCAGCGCTTAAGGGCGCGCAAGAGGTCAGCTTCACCGTGCTCTCGATGAGTCTCTCCCTCATCGCCGTCTTCGTGCCTCTCCTCTTCATGGGTGGTCTCATCGGTCGCCTCTTTCATGAGTTCTCGATGACCCTCTGCATCTCGATTGCGGTGTCGATGGTCATCTCACTCACCGTAACTCCCATGATGTGCGTCTACCTGCTGAAGCCTGCGGGCCCGGAACAGCATGGGCGCTTTTATCGTCTCAGCGAGGGCACATTTACCGCGCTCCTCGGAGGATATCGCCGGACGCTTACCTGGACACTCAAGCATCCGATACTGGTCATCCTGAGCCTCTTCGCGACACTTGCCCTTAACGTGGTTCTGCTGATCTACGTCCCGAAGGGACTCTTTCCAATGCAGGATACGGGCCTCATCTTTGGCGGCCTCCAGGGCTCCCAGGATGCCTCCTTTCAATCGATGCGAGACTCCCTTCTCGATGTGCAGCACGTCATCGGCCATGATCCCGCCGTGCAGACTGTGGCGGGCTTTACAGGTGGCGGCGGCGGTGCCAGTAACAGCGCCTTCGTCTTCATGTCGCTAAAACCGCGCAACCAACGCGATGTGAGCGCTGGGCAGGTCGTCGACCGGCTGCGTCCAAAGCTCACCGCGCTCACAGGAGCTTCGACATTCCTGCAGGCCGCACAGGATATTGGCGTCGGCGGTCGTCAGAGCAACGCCCAGTATCAGTACCAGCTCTCAGGCGATACCGTCGATGATCTCGGTACCTGGGGTCCACTTCTCTACAAGCAAATGCTGAAGATGCCGGAACTCAAGGATGTCACCACCGATCAGCAGAATGGCGGACTCCAGATGCTGTTGAACTATGACCGCCCCACTGCCGCGCGCTTCGGCGTAACGCCACAACTGATCGACCAATCACTCTACTATGAGTTCGGTGAAGCACAGGTCTCAACCATCTACACCTCGCTCAACCAGTACTACGTCGTCATGGAGGCTGCACCCCAGTTTTACCGCGATCCAACGACCCTCAACTCCACCTACGTCCACTCGTCGGGGCCGAAGTCCGTACCGCTGCAGGCCTTCACCAAGGCTCACGCCGCAACGTCTCCGCTTGCAGTGAACCACTCGTCGTTCTTTCCCTCGGTGACAATCTCTTTCAATCTCGCGCCGGGCACCTCGCTCGGCCAGGCCACCACGGCCATCAACCAGATGCAGCAGCGCATCGGCACGCCGCCGTCGGTGCGCGGCCAGTTCGCCGGAACAGCCCAGGCCTTTCTCGCGTCTTTGTCGACCGAGCCGATGCTGATCATCGCTGCGTTGCTCTCCATCTATATCGTCCTCGGCGTTCTGTACGAGAGCTTCATCCATCCCATCACCATCCTCACTACGCTGCCGTCCGCAGGCGTAGGCGCAATCTTCGCGTTGCTCGTCTTCCACAGTGAGTTCGATGTCATCTCCGTCATCGGTATCTTTCTGCTGATCGGCATCGTGAAGAAGAACGCAATCCTGATGATTGACTTCGCACTCCTCGCCGAACGCGAACAGGGCATGAGCACCGAAGACTCGATCTTCGAGGCCGCCATGTTGCGCTTTCGGCCCATCCTTATGACCACTCTCGCGGCCTTCTTCGGAGCCCTGCCACTTGCCCTCGGCACCGGCACCGGCTCAGAGTTGCGCCGCCCTCTGGGCATCGCAATCTGCGGCGGGCTCCTCTTCAGTCAGGTGCTGACGCTCTACACAACGCCCGTCATTTACCTTTACTTCGATCGTTTCAGCCAGTGGATCAAACGTCGGCGCGGCGTCAAGAACCCCGACATCCCAAACCCTTTGGTAGCGAGCCACCCAGCCAGTTAGGAAGACAGCATGAGAGTCATCAAAGCACAAACACATTACGCTCGAACACTCGCCCCCATGAGCATGCTGGTACTCACGGCATCGCTGCTGCTTCTTGAAGGATGTGCCGTTGGCCCGCACTACGTTCCTCCTGTCACCCAGGCACCTCCTGCCTTCAAAGAGACCGGGCCGCAATTATCATCCGACGGCACTCCATGGATACCCGCAACGCCGCAGGACGCGACCCTGCGCGGCAACTGGTGGGAGCTCTACCAAGAGCCGGAGCTGAACGCGCTCGAAGAAAAACTCAACACGTCGAACCAAAATATCGCCCAGTCATTTCAGAACTTCATGGCAGCGCGAGCGCAGGTCAAACAGGCACGCGCGTCCTACTATCCGACCGTCACAGTCGGGCCATCCTATACGCGAGGCCGTACCTCCGGCACCGAAAGCTCACAGCTCGCCGGCATCAATCCAAACAGCAACGACTTCAGCCTTCCCTTCGATGTCTCCTGGGAGCCGGACGTCTGGGGCCGCATCAGGAACACCGTTCGGGAGTACGCCAACGCCGCACAGGTAAGCGCCGCCGATCTCGCCAATGAACGTCTCAGTCAGCAGGCAAGCCTGGCGGAGGACTACTTCGAACTGCGGGGTCAAGACGCCCTCATCGATCTCTACGAGAAGACGGTCGTAGCGTATCGCGAAAATCTCAGGCTTACCCAGGTGCGCAGCAGGACCGGCGTCGACACGGAGCAGTCGGTCGCCGAAGCCGAGCTCAGCCTCAAGACTGCCGTCGCCGCCACAACCAACCTCCGTATCGCTCGTGCTCAATACGAACACGCGATCGCTCTGCTCACCGGGCAGGCTGCATCTACCTTTTCCATGCCCAAGCGATCGTTGGCGACAAGCGTGCCTGTGATCCCCATCGGTGTTCCCTCGCAGATCCTGCAGCGCCGGCCTGATATCGCGGCGGCCGAACGGAGCATGGCCCAGGCCAACGCCCTCATCGGAGTCGAAACTGCCGCTTACTATCCAGCCTTCAACATCGGGGGTGACCTGGGCTTGGAAAGCTCCAATATCGGTAAGCTGTTCACCTGGCCTAGCCGCTTCTTCTCGGTCGGCCCATCCGCATCCGAAACGCTCTTCGATGGAGGCCTTCGCCGTGGGCTTCTCAATCAGTACAAAGCGCAGTACGAAGCGAATGCGGCCGCCTATCGTGAAACGGTGCTCACAGCCTTTCAGCAGACAGAAGACTATCTTGCCGCGGAACGGCTCCTGGGCCAGCAACGACAAGAGCAGCAGGAAGCCATTGTGGCCGCGCAGCGTTACTACGACCTATCCAACATTCGCTACAAGACCGGGGTCGATACCTATCTGAATGTCTTTACTGCAGAGACAAGTCTATTGAGCAATCAACAAACGGGAATCAACCTGTATGTTCAGCAGATGACGAGCAGTGTTCAGCTCATTGAAGCGGTGGGCGGCGGATGGGAAATTTCACAACTTCCATCAGAAAAGGCTGTCGCAGCCAAATAGACCGAATAGAGGTGCGTGACCACGGACTACTGCTAGCCGCTCGTACCGGGACAGATGCTTATTCTCAACATATGCAGAATCGCCGACGCACTCATCAGGCTGGATGAGTACCGAGAAGCCGGCTTGTCATTACTAATCTGGTATCGGTGAGTGCATTGGCGATTTTGCGCTCATCGAAAACCTCCTAGGTGGAGTGAGGGGAAGCCCGTTGATGAGCCGGAACAAAGGACGAGAATTCGCCACAGCGGGCAAAAAAGAAAGATCGGGATGTCGGTTTCTTGAGTGACTTGACCTGTGGTTGTTGAAAAACTCGTTTTCTGAGAAAACAGCCTCAAATTCGGTTATGGAAAATGTCTACCCAGCTCGAGAAAATCGCTTGTAGGGAATCCTAGCGCGACTGTCGAATCGAACTCTCAGGAGTTAATGTCCCGGCGTGATGACTGTATTCTCAGCCAGCGATATAATCTTTCGCTGCCTCAAAAAATGTGCCAGTTTGACCGTGATCTATATGTCGATACGACCTGGAACAAGATCGAGGACTGGCCCGTTTCTCCACAGAAGGCGGAGCCATCTTGTAGATTCGCGTGAACCTAAGCGAGCCCCGCAAAGATGAGGCATACCTTTTTATAGGGTATAGCCTCCCCAAACTTCGATGTTAGCGACAATCAAGGGATAGGAGTAATACTCGTATCTCGGGTCATCCGACTGCAAATTGGGGACTTCGTCGTTCCACACCTGCAGGTCTCCGTCCGGAAAACGCGTATTGCACCACGCTGCCTCATTATCAGCGGAGACGTCTGGGTACTTCACGCTGAATTTCGTGCGTATCACCAAACATAACCGGACCGTAACCTGCCCGAAATTCCCGTCCCGACATTAGAGGCTCTCAGCGACACTGCGACATGGACGTCAACACTCTAATGGTCGTCCGGGAAAAGGATGCCCGTCTCAATGCCTTCCATCTCCGGATCTGGATTCGGAGCAGGAATGCGGTTGGTATTCTGCGCCACGGTAACCAGCCACTTCCTATGCGTCTTTTCAACGATCATCGTGAACACACCGAAGCGCGGCTTTCGGGGCGTCATATCGATATTTCGGTCACCTTCTATTCTCCAACTCCAGTGAATGACTGCCAAGTCTGTGCGGAGGAAACGCACGGAAGTTGCCAAAGGGGTTAGTTTCGAATCCTTGAAACGTTCCGAAAGGAGACGGCTATGATAAAGCGCGAAATCAGACCTTCCGCGCAGCCAGT
>Ga0302220_10003427_pt1 | contig 11010 bp, 12 predicted proteins | sample II_Palsa_E1_3_FD_194572 | JGI IMG/M metagenome (GOLD analysis project Ga0302220, IMG submission 194572) | Peat permafrost microbial communities from Stordalen Mire near Abisko, Sweden - II_Palsa_E1_3 | ecosystem: Environmental > Terrestrial > Soil > Palsa > Peat permafrost | place: Sweden... | reverse complement strand
ACTAGAGTCATCTTAAAAAACAAGGACTTAGATGAAAACATTGCCAGCCGGACGATAGAAAAACAAAAGCCTTCGGCGCCAACCGAAGGCTTTTGAATATTGGGCTTGCTGCTAACCGCCCTGTTCGCTTCCCGACGTCAATCGGTCAACGAGTCCACAACTCGAAGTGTAATAGATAGCGACTAGCAGTCAAGCGTTTGCCCTCCATTTTTTCAAATGGACGCATGACTATGCTTATCGCGCAACGCTTTGTTGCAGGCGAGGGTGACGATCGCCCTTCCCTGCTCGAAATAGACTCGCCAAACCTCGACAATGAAGCCCTCGAGGACTTCGCCTGTGATCGCTCCAACCTGCCTTGGATAGTCTTCCGGGCAGCACACCGCGCTAATCATATTGCAGCCATACCTTCACGCTCACGCGCCCTCCTCGCGGCACTCGCCCGTACCGTCGACGCTCAAAAGCCGTACGCCGCTATCTTCGCCCGCCGAGAACTCCTCACCGGTCGCGCACTGCAGTCAATGCGCACGTTCTACCGCAGTCTTGATGATCTCGCCGAAGTCGGCCTCATCGTGCGAGCACCCCAGAAGCGCCACGGTGATGCGGGCCTATTCGGACGCGCCTATATCCATCTCACCGAAAAAGCAGCCGAGCTGCTGGGATTCGTCGAAGAAAAAAATGCACCAGTCTTGGCACAAACGTCGAAATCCACAAGCGCCGGTCCACAGAATTCAGAAGTCGACGCCCACGAGAATCCTTTGCTCATCCGCCCGTCTGCCACCGTGGCAGACGGAGGTATATATAAGGATCTATTCCCTAAGAATCAAAAGAGACAACCAGGCACGCTCCCGCTGGACCTTCAACGCCTGCTGAGCTTGGGTTTTCATAAATTTTTGGTTTTCAAACTCATGCGGGAAGCAAAGCAACATGGCAAGCTTCTGACAGAAGTGGTCGAAGTCACCTGGGAGCACCTGAGTGCGGCGAAACGGCCCATCAGCTATCTCCGGTCTTTGCTTCGTTCGTCGGTCGATTTTGGTCACCAACTTCGCTCGCATCACGCAAAGATTCACGAACAACGCACCCGGTTGAATGAAATCAAAGTGGTTGACGATCTTGTAGCGCGTCACGTTGGACAAGTTTTTTACGACGAAGGCACTATCCGCCGCTTTGAGATTTCCGCGGATGGCAGCGAAATCGCCATCCGCGATTGCCGTGAGCCCCGCGCTCGCGTGTCTGCGGCCGGATGGAAACTCGATTTTGCCGCGGCACTTAGAGCCGGTCGCCTGCTGCGTGCATCACCTTCACACGACGGTACGTTTGCTGAAAAATGCACGTCGGTACCTTCGGTCGGCAGCCTTAGCGTTCGCGCGGAGAGCGATCCGAAGGAAGGCTCTAGCTCCAACGTCAAACCAGCGCCCACAGCCGCTATTTCTGCACGCCTCGCAGACATGAAACAGCTCCTTCGGGCCACATGCGCCGGCGTTCGAAAAGATGTGGCTGCGCAACCTAATGCCGCGAACTGAAGACCGGTCGCATAGTCTCGAGAAGTAACCTTGGGGTTGCTCGCTGCGACCACCCGTCATCGAAAAGGTCATCGAGATTCGCCCGAATTTGGCCCGAAGACTTGAGGAGATGACCGAGACGGCCGGAAGTGAGGAATCACCCTCACGCGAGCACACAGCAGATGCAACTGACACGGTATCCGTAGCGGCCTCCTCATAGTTGCGGAGGTAGAACGAACGAGACGTGACGTGCACTTCGCCATCTAAGTAAGCAGATCTCTCATTCCGGGGCTGGACTAGCTGGGCCAGCGATTTTCATGCGACCCAATACGGTTCGATTGTTTGCTACCCAAAACGGAAAATTGAAGATCGCCAGGAGGCGATCATGAGTCGGACAAGGGGAATAAACGCGGAGGAGAGGACTGTCCGGGCGCCCCGCGGCCTAGATTAACCCCAGAAACCCGACGCGCTCGCCTACATCCAACCCGCTTTCGACAACGCAAACGTGACGATCCATCCGCCGTTTCCGTAACTAGAAATAGGTCGGCACCGTTTGCGATGAGCGAGCCACGAGTAACCAATTAGTAATCCTAAAAAAATTGGCGATGAGCCTACCTCGGGACGAGATGCGACCGTCGTCGATGCGTAGCGCTTCAAGAGGGACGCATTGATGGTGGCGCAGCGCCTTGCCCCGAAGCGGAACTCAGTCGAAGAAAGCCTTCGCGCTTGAACAATCCGGATGAGCCGCTATTCGAGGTCGTCCTCAGGTCGCTCGCATAGGCTTGCAAACGAATGTCGCCTCAAGCTCAGCTCGACATTCCTATCTCCAATGTTTGGCAGGATGGCATCGTTCACGCCCGTGACGTTTCAGAAGTTCAGCTGAATAGATTGCGCTTCGCGCTCCGAGGCAAGCTTGTATTGCCGTCGCGCGCATGTGTTGTGCACGGAGGGGATTAGACGGTCTGCGAAGCTTGGCGAGTGCGAGACGGCAAGAGGGGAGGGCGATCATTGATCCGGAGCCGTCGTGCCTCGCACGCACCTCTTCTGATTCCGGCCGCCCAATTGCTAATCTGCGCGTCCGGTCCCGGCTCTTAGGCCTTGCTCAACGACGGCCCGTATTACTTTGGCGAACTCGTCGGGTGCTTCAACACATGACGTATGGCCCGTTTCGAGCACCACCAGTCTCGAACCTGCAATGCCGTTGTTTAGGCTTTCTGCATGGGACAAAGTGCGAGCCGGGTCGCGACTTCCATGAACCACCGCGGTGGGAAGGGATGATAGTTCGCTGAGCATGCTCGTGATGTCATTCTGTTGCAAACTGCGCAAACTCTCGACCGTCGCCTCAACAGTAACGCGGCGTGGATACGTCATAAACGAGTCCACAAGCTCGGCGGGGCAGACGCTTCCAAGCGAGCGTTCGGTCATGGCTTTCCACAGTGACGGACCCCATGTCTGAAGGACGCGCTCGATAACTGATTCGACATCGCCATGTCCCTGTGTATTCGCTCCGCTATTGCTCAGCACGAGACCAACCACGTTGCTTTTCGTCGAGCGTAAATCGAGCGCAGCGGCGAGCGCCGCGATCGGTGTACCTACCGAATGCCCTATCAAGACAGTTGGTCCGAGCTCTTTTAGTAGAATGGCTACACGCGCTGCAACCGAGTGAAGATCGTGCGGACCGGTACCCTCGAGCCAGCCCACGCCGACGGCCCGAAGTCTAACGATTCTTGTGACGGGCGCGATGGCGTTTGGCGGAATGAGGGCGCCAGGCAAGAAGACGAGGGTCGGTCGGTTTTTGGGTCCATGACTGAGATGGAACGTGGCTATTGCCTGCGTCATTTATCTACGTCTGTTTTGTTATTTGATGGGAGCGGAGCGGCATCTTCGCGATGAGTTTTTAGGCGGTTCCGCGATTTCCAAAATGATACGCCGAACGCTTTTTTGAAGCGCTGCGGTTGCCACGCGGGCAGTCGGCACTCCAGGCGTCGGCTCGCATTGAAACAGTCATTTGCTACTTTTGATTCGACAAGCTGGCACCCATATGAATGACCTTGCGTGCTGTCGTACCAGTTTCGGTCGTGCCGAATTTTGGGCTTCGCGCGGTCTGCCGCGGCCTCTTATCGGACGAATGGTCGTGGGATGTTAAGCGGCGCAGCCTATAAAAAAGCGGCTGCGATACAGCGCATTAGTGATCGCTCCCAGCTGAACAAATGCCAGATCTTGGCGAATGTCTTTAGGTGTTTTATTGTAAAAGTGAAGGGATGAAAATTCGTGTCTCGTCGCCACGGCGGCGGCGACTTACGCGCTGGCCAGTGACTGGCGAGTGGACCATGTGGCGATCTCCTGCCGGTCGTGGCCTTCGCGCAACCGGCTGAGTCTGCCGTGGCTGGACCGAGTTCGCCTTGGGCAACTGGCGTTGCAAATTGCACGGCACGATCTGCGCGCCGCATGTATTGCGTTAAAACAAGCGGACATTCCGGGTCTTTTCGCGGGCGACATGAAGTTGAACCGGCCAGTACGATCGTTCAGCTGATGCTTCAGGTATGTCGCCATGCGTTAGAGGATCATCGGTTCGCATGAGGATGGCAATGAACGCAACCAATTTGACCGAAGCTACTGTCGTTGACGGCGGACTCGCGGTCGCCTTCGAACTCATCGCTGCGGGTCGCGTCGTGAAATGCACGATTTCACGCGAATCGCTGCAACACTACTTTTGGCTTCAGCCTGGCGCGGACGATGCACGCGTGCTCAAAATCTTTAATGACGGACGCCAGCGAATCGTTGCTGTCGCCGAACGCAAGGCGCGTCGACTCGCTTCCGCTTCTATCCACCTGGAGGCGGCCGACTTTCAGCGGTAGGCAATTCGTTGAAGCGCGGCCATGCAATCCACAATGCAAAACATGAAAGCTGAGAATTCGAATCCTCGCGAGGCAGCGGCGCTGGCAAGAGTGGCCGAGGCCGCCCGCGAAGTGCAAGCAGCGTCTGCTGCGATAGAGGCGCACTTCACCGCCGTAGGAGAGCGACAAGCTTCCGCGCTGGAGCTTGCACGTCTAACTGCCGCAGTCCAGGAGCTCGAAGACGCTCGATTAGCCGTGGCGGCCGTCATCGACGACCGCAATTCGAACATGCATTAAGAGATTTGCATAACTTACGAAATGCAACATCTCGGAAGACTTTAACTTTCGGAATTCAAATTTCTGATACGCATCACTTCAGGAGTTGCTCCAAGAACTTGCATATTCGTGACACATATCAATTTTTTCTCAACTCGCTGTTGCCGAGCTACGCGACTCTTAATGCGATCCATATCGTTATCTTCCAGAGTGCCCGGCTTCATCTTGCGTACGGCATGCCCAGTCAGCGTAAGCGTTGTAGTTTCGTGTTGTACGTTTGGAAAAGCCCCGATCAAAAAATCCACGGAGATAGTTGTCTTCTGATTTGCCATCCAGATTCCTATAGGTACAAAAAGCATTAAGGCATCGTCCCATCAAAAGGGCGGGCTGTAACGTCAGTGGTATGAAGAGGGGGGTGGCCCCTCGAGCGTACCGGGCGTCCCAGAATCATCCGCTGGCCCTCCATTCGTATTCGTGGATGGATTCCAAGGTGGCAATCCCGATACAACGCAATCGTTGATCGTCGCAGTTGTCGCGGTGTGATGGACCTCGACGCGTCTGAGCTCGCAGTCGTGTCCTGTCGGCAACATTAGCGCGTCCATGCCTTTTTGAGCACTTTCAATGTCGGCAAAGACCTGCGCTTCGTCAATTCCCGCCGGGATGACTCCGGACCAGAACGGCGCACCGAGCTCGCAACGCAAGAAGATCCCATATCGTGAACTGTGAAGCACGTAACCGACTTTCCTCGAAGAAGCCAGTGCGAGTAGGCCCCTGATACGCGCCAGACGCACTGCTTCTGTGATCGTTCGGGTTTTCAGCTTGCTATTGATCGATCTAAAATAGCGCCGAGTCACCGCGTTGGGCGTTAAGTTGAGCGATGCCGCGATTTGCTCCGCGGTCTCGCCGCGCGCTGAGGAATCCAGGATGTCTAACTCGAACGTCGTCAGGCCGCTGCTCTTCAATGAAAAATCTCTTTCTTGACGCTCGTACCAGTCAAACACTTCGCCGGCAATTAATTTGAACAGCAGGCGGTTGTTCCGTAGAGGCTCTTCTCCTCCAGCGGATGGAAGAATCGAATTCGCGACGTAGAGGGCACCGAAGAATCGTCCTTCGGGACCATGTACAGGCATCGCGATCCAACTGCTCGCTCCCAACCTTCGTCCGAACTCACCCATCTCGCGCCGGCTGCCCCATAGATTTCCAATCAAGCCGACGTCGGACGAAAAAAATGGGTTCTGAGAATGCGTGGCGTGAGTAAGAAATGGATCTGTTGCGTACCATTTTCTCTCCACATACTTTTGTACAAAATCGGCGTGTGAGCCTGCGAGGACGCGATACGATTGGTGATCGCCGTTGTCGCCTCGTTCAGTCAAAAAGAAAAAGCAGGTCCCAGCACCCAAGTGTTGAACGACGGTCGTCATGCGATCCGCCAAAACCGCTTCGTCAGGTGCTCCAGCGAGTTTCCGAATCATTTCAAACGGATCCCCATCGCTCATCGGAGTAGATAGAAGGGCATCGCTTGCGATCGCGTCGCCGACCAACTGCGGAACTACGGACTGGACTTCCGGGTACGGTTCCGATTCTATGAAGTCCTTAACATTTTTCTCGTTTACCAAAACAACCTGAGTAAATCGAACTTCACCTCGACGACCGTGGGTGGACCGTGATTCACGTTCTAAGAGGCTACCAAAACGGCCGGTTCTCGCCCTCAGAATAATTTTTTCCTGCCCAACTGAAAGCTTGATTACACCTGCATTTACCAGCGACATGAACATCCTTCGTGGTGACGGTGTCGCTGCATTTAAACCTGTCCGCCCGATTCAATCATCTGATCTTACAAATCGTTGCATTACCGCCAGCACGGAATGACCCCCGAGGTCAAGGGGGATGACTCGGGGGTGAGTACCCGCTTAGCATTCGTAGGTCGTTTAAAACACAGAGGGCGAAAACACGATGTCACTGGATAATTTCAGTCTGCTGTCCAGCATCTGGGGAGCCACAGCGGTGATCACGCACGTGGAGTTTCAGGAGACCCGGCGCAATGATAGAAGTTGTTGGCGAGCCTTGATCGTTGCGCGGGACGGGCAGATGTTGTTTTCCACGATTTCAGGCACGCCACGATCTTGGACAACTCTCGGCCGGGCATATCAAGAGATGAGTTCTGCCGTGCCACCGGGTGTCCAAATGCGCATTGTCGGCGTGCGAGCCCGCGCTTATAAGCTCGCGCTAGGCGAGTAGGTCGATAGCTCGCTGGATGACGCCGACATCAACGTGCCCAGTGTTCGAGGCGGTTCTTGAAAGTGACGCAGCTTGCCGCGCTGGACAAAGCCAAGATGGCGATTCGCTCATCAACTTGCCAAGCGCAACTGCTTCCGGACGTCGAGCTGAATAGCTGCTGAGATAGTCACGAAATGAGGTCGATCGCTTTCTGCACGACGAGTGGATCGACCTGGCCGGTTTCGGAAGCGGTCTGATAAATCAACGCGGCAAGCTTCGCTTTTTTTTCTACATCTACCGAAAAAGTAACTTTGGAAAGGGCAGTTTCTACAGCGGTGAATACATTGCGTAGCAGTTCTTCACTGACCATCCCGTACCGAGGCGCTCGTTTTCCCGTAACGATGTAGAGCACGTCAAGATTTTGGGTGGCAAGGATAGACAAGTAGCCAGCATCCGGTAGTCGAACACTTTTCTCGTAAGAAAACTGAGTTTTCCGGCTCACACCCGTCTGGTCGCAGATTTGACCTTGCGACAGCCCGAGGCGCTCCCGCTCTGCGAGTAGGCGAGATCCGATCGATTGGGTCATAACTGATCTTTTATTTGTAAATGGGTACAAAATGACCCATACTGGGCACATATGAACAATTTGCTCAGTATACGGGCCGCCGCATGGCACTGAAAACATTGGAAGAGGCACGCGCAGAGTTCGACCGGTGTGGTGTCTCCGTTTCGAGCTGGGCCGTAAAACATGGAATTCCCCGCAGCATCGCGAGCGGAGTGTTGCAAGGGAGACTGAAGGGCAAGCGTGGCTACGCGCACAACGCGGCGGTCTTGTTGGGACTGAAGGAAGGCGTTGTAAATCGCGGGGACGGCGAAGCGTGAGGGAGTGGAAGCGGTAAGCGTCGATGTCGGTGACCACTGGAACGCGTCCGTCACGGTGACCTGGGTGGCAGGAGTGAAGGGCGCCTAAGAGAAGCGGTTGACGCCGGTGATGACACACCGACACCAACCTAACCATGAAGTTAGAACTGTAGAGGTCCCACATGGCGAACGCCACTATAAACCGCGTGCCGCGAGGTTTTGTCCCGCCGTCGTTTCGACGTATCACGCGGGTGGCATTGTCCGTGTGCGGAGCACTTCCATTGGTACAACCCATCGTTGCGCAAGCCGACGGCTGGGGCTGCCAGGTGCTGTTGTGCCTGTCCGATCCCCGCGGCCCGGAAGCAGAAGGGGCGTGCGTTCCGCCGATCGAGAAACTGTGGACGGCACTTCGCCACGGCGACCCGTTTCCCACCTGTGATCTGAATTCCAGCGTCGCCGATCTCCCGCCGCAAATCCGCAGCGCCATTCCAGCGAGCACCCTTGCCAGCCTCGGCAACGGCACTGGTGCCGCCAATGTCGGCGCTAGCGCAAATTATTGCCGTCCTAATCTTTTGTTCTGGGGTGGTCCCGAGCAAAGCGAGCTGCTGTGCGGCGCCACCGGTGCGATCAACGTGAACATCGATGGCAAGCTTTGGTCGCGGGTGTGGTGGAACACCACGCAAGGCGCGACTGTCAGCGAATACTACGGCGACGGTACTACGCCGACATACGATCCGGCCACCGCTCAGCAGCAATTCCTCCAGCTTCAGAATCAGCAGAACTCGGCCTCCGGTGGTCAGGGCGGTTAAGCGCGCGTCGATCTCGCTGACCGGCGCCTAGTCGTCTAGCAGCACTCACCTCACAACTCCCGGATCGAACAATGTCTATCTTACTGACTCAAGAGCAGCACGAAGCACTCCTAAACTCTAACGAGCGTGTCGGTGGCCTTGAACGCGAGATTCGTGAGTTGCAGGGAGCGAACCCTGGTGCGTTCCATACCGAAGCGACGTTGGCGCAGCGCATTTTCTTCGACCAACCGTTGCATGGTGAGCCGCATCACGCCTTCGTGCGCTCGATGCCGCAACAGAAAGCGGCTTAAGGAATCTCACGATGCGCCTGTTCATTTCCGAAAAGCCTAGTCTTGCCGAAGCCGTTGCCAAGGTGTTGCCGGGTGCCGTGCGCAAGGAGGGTGCCGTTACCTATGTAGGTGACGATGCGTTCGTGCCGCTCGCCGGTCACGCGCTCGCGCAAGCGATGCCCGATGCCTATCTAACCGACGATGTACCGCTTAACAAGAAGGGCAACAAGATCTGGCGCGAGCAGGATCTGCCGATCGTACCGACCATCTGGATCATGGAACCGGAAGCTCGGCTGCAGCGCAACCTCGCCGCGATCGAGAAACTGCTGAAGACGGTCGACGAAGTGGTCCACCTCGGCGACCCGGAGCCCGAAGGCCAGCTGATCGTCGACGAAGTGCTCCACTACTTCGGCAACCGGAAGCCCGTGATTCGCCTGCTCGTGAACGACTATAACGAGACGAAGGTCCGCCAGTCACTTGCGAACATGCGCAGCAATGACGCACCCGAGTTTCGTGCCTGGTACAGATGGGCCTATGCGCAATCGCACTACAACTGGTTGTTTGGCCTGAATCTGACACGTGCGGCGACCTTGCGGGCACGCGCACTCGGTTTCGACGGCGCGCTGACGGTCGGCAGCGTGCAGACACCGGCGCTCAAGATTGTCTGTGACCGGGATCGTGCGATCGAAACCTTCAAGTCGGTGCCGTATTTCACGATGACCGCGCGCATCGAACATGCAAACGGTTCTTTCGTTGGAACGTGGAAAGCGAGCGACGAACAGGCGGGACTGGATGATGCGAAGCGCCTGGTAGATGGATCCGTCGCCAAAGCGCTGACGGAGCGCCTGAGCGGACAGATCGCGAGCATCACCGACTACGAGAAGGCTGAGCGCCGCGAGGGTGCGCCGCTGCCGATGTCGCTCAACGAGCTGACGGTGGCCGCCTGTACCAAATTTGGTTGCACGGGAGCAGAGGTCCTGGAGGCCGCGCAAAAGCTGTACGACCGTCCCTTGCAGCTGACGACCTATCCGCGCACTGAAGTGCGGCATCTGTCCGAAGCGCAGCACGCGGACGCACCGGAGATCCTCGCGGCACTTCGCGAGAACCTACCCGCCATGCAAGGCTTGATCGATCGTACGGATCCGTCGCTCAAGTCCTCGGCCTTCAATGACAAAAAGGTCGATGGCACGAGCCACCACGGCATCGTGCCAACGGTAGCAACCGCCGATCTTTCAGGCCTCGCGCCGCTCGAACGAAACGTCTACGACATGATTGTGCGCAGCTATCTCGCGCAGTTCTATCCGCCAGCGGTCTTCATGCAGACCAAGATTGAAGCCCATGTCGATGGCGAGCGATTTCTTGCCAGTGGCAAAACGCCGGTGTTGCCGGGCTGGCGCGAGGTCTATGCGCCGGTCGAAGACGACGCGGCGGCCGCCCGCGCTGACGCCGATGGTAGCGAGGGCAAGCAGCAGTTGCCAGCGATGGCCCAGGGCGACGCCGCCACGTGTGCGGCTTGCACGCTGCAGAGCCGGGAGACAAAAGCGCCTGATCGGTTCGATGAATCCTCGCTGCTCAAGGCGATGATTGATCTGCACAAGTTCACCACCGATCCGGCCGCGAAGGCACGCCTCAAAGAAGGCAAGGGGATCGGCACCAGTGCCACGCGCGCCGGGATCATTTCGGAGCTACGAGAGCGGGGTTTCCTGGAACCGGTGAAGGGCTCGAAGACCAAGTTCATGACGAGCAAGAGCGGCCGAGGATTGCTCGATGCGCTGCCCGGACCCGTCAAGGATCCGACGATGGCCGGCATGTTCAAGATCGCGCTCGATGGCGTGGCTTCGGGCGAGATCAGCTATGAGCAGTTCATCGAACGCAATGTCGGGTTTATCACGAAGGTCGTGACCGGCCTGCGTACCGCGTCGATGAACTTGCCCGTGGCACTTGGTGTGCCGTGCCCGAAATGCAAGAGCGGCCAGTTGCGCGAGCTCAAGAGCGAGAAGGGACCCTTCTGGGGCTGCTCGAATTTCAATGCTGAGCCCAAGTGTTCGGCGTCTTATCCCGACCAGGACGGCAAACCCAATTTCCAGATGAAGGCAAAGCCGGCTAAGGGCTTCGGAATCAAGAAAGTGGAGCTCGCGTGATGGATTTTTTCGGGATAAAGGCCAAGCGTCAGCTCGCAGCGATTCAGGAAGTGGTCGTGCAGAGTGCGCATGGAATTCGTAAGCGCATCGACGAACACCGA
>Ga0302220_10003421_pt1 | contig 11025 bp, 9 predicted proteins | sample II_Palsa_E1_3_FD_194572 | JGI IMG/M metagenome (GOLD analysis project Ga0302220, IMG submission 194572) | Peat permafrost microbial communities from Stordalen Mire near Abisko, Sweden - II_Palsa_E1_3 | ecosystem: Environmental > Terrestrial > Soil > Palsa > Peat permafrost | place: Sweden... | reverse complement strand
GCCCTTGTGTGTCGTGTCGTTCATCAACTTTCTCCGTTAGCGCCAACCCATGTCGGCCTGCATGGAACGAAGATTAAGCGTAGACTCGAAAGTCTCAAATGTCGTATATGCCACTTTTTAGGCCATCGCACAGTGCATCGCCGGAAACACCCAAGGAAACCAACATGTTGCGTATTGGAATCGTGCTGTACCGCGGCTTCCAGGTCATCAACCTGGCCCTCACGACGGTCTTTGAATTTGCCAACATGACGGCTAGCGAAGCCCTCTATGAAGTCGTGCTGCTTTCCGAGCATGGCGGCCCGGTGCAGACCTCAGCCGGATTCGCGGTCGAGACGCAGCCGTTCGACGAGAGCCGTTTCGATACCGTGCTGGTGGTCGGCGACAACGAAGTGATCGAACCCGACGCAGCACTGATCGCTTTTTTGCAACGCGCGGCCCAGAACTCGCGGCGCATCGGCTCGACCTGCACCGGTGCGTTCAATCTCGCGCAAGCCGGCCTGCTCGACGGACGGCGCGCAACCACCCACTGGTTTTTTGCCGCGCGCCTGCGTCAGGACTACCCCGCGGTCAAGTTGGAGGAAGACCGCATCTTTATCATCGACGGCCCGGTGTGGACCTCCGCGGGCATGACGGCGTGCATCGACCTCGGGCTGGCACTCGTCGAAAAGGATGCTGGGGCCGAGATTGCGCGACTGGTGGCAAAGAAACTCGTCGTCTATCACCGCCGCGCGGGCGGGCAGTCGCAGTATTCAGCACTGCTCGAACTGGAGCCGCGCTCCGACCGCATTCAGATGGCGCTCGCCTATGCGAAACAGAACCTTCATACCGAACTGTCGGTCGAGCAGCTTGCGGAAGCTGCCCATTTGAGTCCACGGCAATTCAGCCGTTCGTTCCGGGCGGAGACGGGCCAATCGCCGGCAAAGGCGGTCGAGCATCTGCGCATCGAGGCAGCGCGTCTGATGCTCGAGTCGGGCCTGCATCCCATTGAAGTGGTGGCGCGCGATACCGGCTTTGGTGACCGCGAACGGATGCGGCGCGCGTTCCTGCGCGCCTTCGGCCAGCCGCCACAAGTGATACGGCGCGCTTCTCGCGGCGACGAATCGCGCCATTTGTGACACCCATGTCCGCAATGTTCGGAGCGTGAGCCTGTTTTTCCCGCTGCACAATCGCTATAGAGTTCTCGTCAAGGCAACGGACTTCCCACGCCCTCAGGCAAAACCAGGCGGAAGGTCCACCGTGCTAAACCAGATCTCAGGCAGAGGGAATCATGTCCAAACTCTTCACCGGCGTTCGCGTCGGCCCATATGAATTCAAGCACCGCGTGGTGCTCGCTCCGCTCACACGCATGCGCGCCGAGGATGGCGCCAAACCCGGCCCGCTGATGGCCGAATACTACGCACAACGTACTTCCGAAGGCGCGCTGCTGATCAGCGAAGCCACTATCGCCGCTGCGAACGGCAACGGTTATCTTGGCGCGCCGGGTCTCTTCGACGACAGCCAGATCGCCGGCTGGCGCCTTGTGACCGATGCTGTGCATGCCAAGGGCGGCAAGATCTTTCTGCAGCTCTACCACGCCGGTCGGCAATCGAACTCCGAAGTGCAACCCGCTGGCAGCCAGCCGGTTGGACCGTCGGCGATTCCTCACGGCGGCGTTGCTTATACAAAGTCGGGCTGGGTTCCCAACACCCCGAATCGCGCGCTGCAAATCGAAGAAATTGCCGGGCTGGTGGAAAGCTTCCGGCGTGCTGCTGAACGCGGTGTCGCAGCGGGCTTCGATGGCGTGGAACTGCACGCAGCCAACGGCTATCTATTCGACCAGTTCCTGCAGGACGGCAGCAACAGGCGCACCGATATCTATGGTGGTTCGTTCGAAAACCGTGCGCGCTTTCTGATGGAGGTCACCCGAGCGGTAATCTCGGTGTGGGGCAGCGACAAGGTGGCCGTGCGTCTTGGTCCGAGCGGCTCGTGGGGCGATATGTCGGACAGCGATCCGGTTGGGCTTTTCAGTTACGTGGCGGAGCAACTGGACAAGCTGGATCTGGCTTACCTGCATCTGATCGAACCACGGGTGCTGGGGAATGTCGACGATGAAAGCAAGGATCAGAACCCGCTGGCGGCGCAACTCATCCGTCAACATTACAAAGGCACCCTTATCGCGGCGGGCGGCTTCAAGGGCGACACGGCAGAGGCCATCGTCAAGGCTGGCGACGCGGACCTGGTTGCCTTCGGCCGCGACTTCATCGCCAATCCGGATCTGCCGGCACGTTTGCGCAACGAGCTGCCGCTGAATCCCTACGATCGCCCAACCTTCTTCGGTGGCACGGAAGTCGGCTATACCGACTATCCGGTTTATAGTGAGGAAGCCTTAGCGGTCTAAAAAAGCGCAGGTGACGATGGCGGGGTGCTCGAATCAACTCAAGACTGCGGCAGCCCGACCACGTACATCCCACCCTGGAACTGCTGTGCAGGATCGTCGAACTCCTCAGTCGGCGCCTGAGCCGGAAACAGCCCGTCGAACTCCGCCGAGCTGTCCTGCGGACGATAGCCTAAAAACGCAGCCTTGCTGTTATCCCACCACAAGACCCTGTTGTTCGACACGCCGTACACAATCGCATGCCCCACGCGGTTCGTGAACAGCGAGCAGCGCACCAGTTCGATAAAGTCGCGGTAGCTCAGATAGGTCACCAGCATGCGCGGATTCTTCGGTGCTTCGAACGAAGAACCGATCCGCATACAGACCGTCTCCAGGCCGAAGCGGTCGAAGTAGTAGCGCGACAGCGATTCACCAAAGCACTTCGTCACGCCATAGAGACTATCCGGACGCAACGGGGAATCCGCATCGAGCACAGACGTAGTCGGATGAAAACCAATTGCGTGATTGGAGCTCGCAAACAGCACGCGCTTCACGCCATGCTTCTGCGCCGCGGCATACAGGTTGTAGACGCCGCGGATATTGGCTTCGAGCAGATCGTCGAAGCGCGCATCCGTGGAGATGCCGCCCAGATGCACGACCGCGTCGACGCCTTCGAGCAACGCGTCCACCGCTGCGCGGTCCGCGAGATCCAGCACCACATGCTCTTCATGCGCCGCCGCTTCACCCATTGGAGCGATATCGGACAGGCGCACCACATCCGCCCATTGCGCCAGCGCGCCGCGCAGTTGCCGGCCGAGATTGCCGGCTGCTCCGGTCAACAAAAGCCGTTTAAACGGCTTACCCGTCGATTCCTGCTGATTGCTCATCCTGCGACTTCTCCGATTCTGCCACCGCCGTCCAGCAGGCCGTGGCCGGACAGAGGTAGCGGTTGCTTAGGCGCGTGCCGCATCGGCACCGCGCGGAACTGCATCGGTGGCGCGCTGCTGCGGCTCGGCCGGCTCCTTCAACACGAGCCATACTACGACGGCCCCGATAAGATCGAAACAGGCGAGCGAGACAAACAGCGGGTCATAACCGACCAGCGTCACCAGCACACCCACCGCCAGCGAAAACAGCGTAGCGCCCGCGTAACCGGCCATGCCCGTCAAACCGGTGGCAGTGGCGACATCGTTCTTGCCGAACACATCGGAAGCGAGAGTGTAAAGCGCGCCGGACAGCGTCTGATGCGCGAACCCGCCGATACAGAACAGCGCGATAGCGACATACGGGCTCGACACCAGACCGATACAGGCAGGTCCGATCATACACAACGAACCGGTCACCACCACCAGTTTGCGCGAGGTGATCAGCGAGGTGTTGAAGTGCTTCTGATACCACGGCGCCAGATAGCCACCCAGCACGCAACCGATGTCCGCCGCGAGGAACGGCAGCCACGCGAACATCGCGATCTCTTTCAGATTCATGTGACGCACGCTCACCATATAGAGCGGAATCCAGAAATTGAAGGTCTGCCAGGCCGGTTCGGCGAGAAAACGCGGAATCGCGATGCCCCAGAACGCACGGCGCTTGACGATGGCGCGCCACGAGGGGCGGCTTGCCGTAGCTGTCTTGTGTTGCGCTTCCTGGCCTTCAAGGATGTAGTCACGCTCGGTATCGGACAGGCGCGGCTGATCTTTCGGCGCGCGGTACAGCAGCAGCCACAGTACGCTCCAGACGAGCCCGAGCACGCCGATCGACACGAACGCCATGCGCCAGTTGCCATGCAGCACCCACCAGACGACGAGCGGCGGCGCAATCACCGCGCCAATCGACGAGCCGATGTTGAACCAGCCCGTGGCAATCGAACGCTCTTTGGCAGGAAACCATTCGGAGGTGGCTTTGAGGCCGGAGGGGATGCCGGCCGCTTCGGTCAGGCCGAGCATGCCGCGAAACACCGCCAGCGAAATCCAGCCGTTGGCCGCGCCGTGCAGCATGCAGGCGCCCGACCACGCGATGGCGAACAACGCGAAGCCGATCTTGGTGCCGACCACATCGAGCACGTAGCCGGCCACCGGTTGCATGATCATGTACGCGCCCTGGAACGACGCGACGATATACGAGTACTGCGCGGTCGAAATGCTCAGCAGCCGGTTCATTTCCGGCGCGGCTACCGCCAGCGAATTGCGCGCAATGTAGTTGACGATCAGACCCGAGGTGACGAGTCCAATCATCCACCAGCGCATGCCTCTAACCTTGCCCATTTGCTCCTCCGGAGTGCCGCCGTGTGCCGACGTGCTGTTTAGTGTGGTGTGCGGCGTCTGCTTGCCATGGATCGCGCCGCGGACGCACAACCGTGCAGCGTCGCACCATGGGCGCCAAGATAATCAACCGGGGGAATAGTTGTCAAGCAACATTGAAGTTGAATGATTTGATGCGGCGGGCGAATTGTTCTTTTGAGTTATTTTTATCGCCATTTTGCCGGATTTTATTTATGTTTTAGGCAATCAACCAGCCAACCGGGTGTTTACCCTCAATGTATTTTTGCCAAACAACTTTGCAAGGTTCGCCAATAGTTCCTGCCCATAGCAAAAACGCCCCGAAGGGCGTTTTTGCCGGGCACAACCGCGTGCCCTCTTCCTGACGCTTATGCGTTAGAAATTGAAGTTGTCGATATTGCTCGAATCGAACGTAGTCGGCGGTCCAAGAATGATTTCGCCCTGCGGTCCGATAGTGCGCTTGCCGAGCTTACCCGCGTCGAACGACTCGCCTTCCTTGCCGGTAATCGTCCCCGACGAGAGCGCCGCAGCGGCGTAAGCAGCCAGATATCCGAGCTGGTTCGGATCCCACAACTGGAACGCCTTCACCGTACCGTTCTTAACGAACGCACGCATCTGGTTCGGCGTGCCCAGGCCGGTCACATCGACCTTGCCCTTGCTCGACGAAGTCGAGATGTAACGTGCCGCCGCCGCAATCCCCACCGTCGTCGGCGCAACGATCGCCTTCAGATTCGGGTAGGCCTGCAGCAGACCCTGGGTTTCGACGAACGACTTCTGGTCGTCGTCATTACCGTAGGCAATTTTCACCAGCTTGATCTTCGAGTATTCCGGCTTCTTCAACTCCTCTTGCATCCACTTGATCCAGGTGTTCTGGTTCGTTGCATTGGGCGTAGCCGAGAGAATCGCAAACTCGCCCTCGCCGCCCATCAGCTTCGCGACCAGTTGCACCTGCCCACGCCCGATGCCTTCCGCGTTGGCTTGATTGACAAACAGTTGCCGCCCTTCCGGCGCCGTATCCGAGTCGAATGTCACGACCTTGATGCCTTGCGACATCGCCTTCTTCAGATAAGGCACGACAGCATTCGCGTCGTTGGCGGCGATCACGATCGCGTCCTGACGCTGCGTGATCAGCGTATTGATGTACTGCACCTGCGACGATGCGCCCGCATCCGACGGTCCCACCACCTTGCCGACGCCGCCGAATTCCTTGATTGCGGCCATACCGCCGTTATCGGCGATCACCTCATACGGGTTGTTGATCTGCTTCGGAATAAATGCAATCTTCAGGCCGCTCTTGAGATCGGCCGCGCCTGCCGCGAGGCTGATGCCCAGCAGCGTGGCGCAGAGCGCGACGGCTCCGGCCTGACGTAGGGGTTTGAACATGAAGTGTCTCCTGGCTAGATAATCGGACGTTAAAGCGTCCGGGTTGTTGATATCAGGAACGGCACACCGTACAACAGCCGTACGGCAAAACTAGGACGCCGACGACCTGGCGATAAACCGCCGGTCGCGCATCGCGCGCCAGCGGGCCACCAGATTGGGGATCAGCACCGACGCTAGCAGCAGCACGCCCGTGACGATCGTGAGCGTTTCGCTCGAGACGTCATCGAGCGTCAGCGCGTTTTTCAGCACGCCGATAATCAGCAGCGACAGCAACACGCCGACCATCGAGCCGCGTCCCCCAAAAATGCTTACACCGCCAAACAGCACCGCCGCGATTACGGAAAGCTCGAAGCCCTCGCCGTTGTCGCCACGCGCGCTGGTAAAGCGCAGCGTGTAGACCACGCCGGCCAGCGCGCTCATCACGCCCGACAACACAAACAGACGCAAGCGGATCTTCGCCACTTCGATACCGGAAAACGTCGCGGCAGTCGGATTGGCGCCAATCGCATAGAGGCTGCGGCCAAACGCGGTGGCCTGCAACAGCACCGTGAAAATCACAGCGCCGACGATCACGATCACAAACGGCAACGGGATAAACGTCGGGCCGAGATTGTTCATGCCGAAGGCCGTATAGCCAGGCGGAAAATCCGCGACCGCCTGATCGCCGAGCAGCACATAAGCGAGGCCGCGAAACAGCGCGAGCGTGCCGATGGTGACCGCAAGCGAAGGCAGATTCAGCTTGACGATCACGAGGCCGTTCAGCAACCCGGCCAGCCCGCCGACAATCAGCACCAGCACGATCACGACCGGCATCGGCAGACCCATATGCCATAGCACGCCCATCAACGCACTCGATGCCCCGAGCACCGACGCCACCGAAAGATCGATTTCAGCGGCCACGATGATCAAGGTCATCGGCAGCGCCATCAGCGCGATTTCGGTGAGATCGGCGAGGACGTTGCTGATATTCGCGCCGGTCAGAAACACCGGCGACAGCACCCGCCCCAAGGCCAGCGACAACGCCAGCACAATCACAAGCAGCACTTCCCAGCGCAAAGGCGTTTCGCGTTTGCGGGTCAGCAGCGCGGAATCGGGTTTAGCCATGATCGCGTTTCCTTATCATGCGTTTGGCGACGGAGCGGGCCAGCAAGGTATCGGCTGCGATCGCCACGACGATCAGGGCGCCCTGAATGGCCTGTTCCCAGAATGGCGACACGCGCAACACCACCAGCGCGATACTGATCACGCCGAGCACCAACGCACCGAGCGTCGCACCGAGGATGGTGCCGACACCGCCCGTAATCGCGACGCTACCCACCACCGCTGCGGCCACCACTTGCAGTTCGATACCCTTCGCAGTGCTTGCATCTACAGTGCCGAAACGTGCAAGCCACAATGCGCCCGCAAAGCCCGCAATCGCCCCGGACAACAGAAAGCCCGACATCACGCGCCGCTCGACATTCACGCCCGCGAGGCGCGCTGCCTCCGGATTCGAACCGATCGCATAGTGTTCACGGCCCGCGCGAAACTGCTTCAGATACACCGACAAGCCGATCAGCACCACAATGGCGATCAAGGCGAGCGTCGGCACGCCGAAGAACACGCCGGTCGCGAGCCGCGAATAGGCATCCGGCAAACTGGTCGCATTGATCTGTCCGCCGTGCACCCACGCATAGTCCGCACCGCGGAAGATATAGAGCGTCGACAGCGTAGCGACCAGCGAAGGCACTCGCCCTACGGCCACCAGCAGCGCGTTGATGCCACCCGCTACCAGGCCGATCCCAAGGCCAGCCACCAGCGCCACAATCACCGGCATGTGCGGAAACGCGACGTACAGGCTGCCGACCGCATAAGCGCTGATACCGACCGTCGATCCCACCGAGAGATCGATATGTCGCATCAGGATCACGACCGTCATGCCAGCGGTAAGCAAGCTGATAATCGACACATTCAGTAGCACGTCACGCAGATTCTGCAGATTCAGAAACTGCGGCCGCGCGAGCGCCGTGCCTACGATCAGCAATATCAGCACGACAAACAGCGTGGTTTCGCGGCTTTTTGCCAATGCGGAAGCCAGTCCGCCCGTTTTCGCGAGCGGACCGCCGGCGACAGGTGGCCGCACCGGCGCTGGATGAGGATGAGTATGGGAGTGGCGCATCATGCGGCGTGCCCTAGTGGGTTCACAGGCTGGCCTAGTGCGGCGCCCATGATCCGTTCTTCGTTCGCATCGGCGCGTGCAATCTCGGCGCTGATACGTCCTTCGTGCATCACCAGTACGCGGTCGGCCATGCCGAGTACCTCTGGCAATTCGCTCGAGATCATCAGTACAGCCATGCCGTTCGTGACCAGTTCCGCCAGTGCGCTATACACCTCCGCTTTGGCGCCGACGTCGATGCCGCGCGTGGGTTCGTCGATGATCAAGACCTTGGGATCGGTCGCAAGCCATTTGCCGAGCACGACTTTTTGCTGATTACCGCCCGAGAGGGTGCCGACCGGAGCATTGGCGTCACCTGCTTTCAGACGCAAGCGTGTGCCCCATTGCGCCGCGAGTTGCGTTTCGCTGCGCGTCGAGATCAGTCCATGTTTGACGAGACGCCCGAGCACCGTCATCGAGGCGTTGCGCGCGATGCTCAACTCAAGCGCCAAACCCTGCTGGCGACGGTCTTCCGGCACCAGCGCCAGGCCCGCCCGCACCGCCGCGGCAGGGCGTCCGATGGCAAGCGGTTTGCCGGCGATCCACACCTCGCCCGCATCGAGCGGATCGATGCCGAAGATCGCGCGCGCCACTTCGCTGCGTCCCGCGCCGACCAGACCCGCCAGCGCCACAATCTCGCCGGCGCGGACCTCGAACGAGATGTCCTTGAATACGCCCAACCGCGTCAATCCACGCACCGACAAACGCACTTCGCCCGGCGCGACATCCGCCTTCGGATAGAAGCTCTCCAGATCGCGCCCGACCATCTTCGCCACAATCGCCGCCGTCGTCAGATCGGCGGTGGGCGCGTCGAATACCTTCGCACCGTCGCGCATGATGGTGACGTGTTGCGTCAGGGCAAACACTTCATCGAGACGGTGGGTAATAAACAGGATCGCGACGTCGCGTTCACGCAGCTTGCGCACAATCGCAAAGAGCCGCTCCACTTCCGTCAAGGACAATGCCGCGGTGGGTTCGTCCATGATCAGCACGTTCGCATTCAGCGACAGCGCCTTGGCAATTTCAATCACCTGCTGATCGGCAATCGACAACCCGCGCACGAGTTGATCCGCCTGGAGATCGACACCGAGCGACGCGAGCAGGCCATTCACTTCGTTGCGCATCGCGTCGTACCGAATCCGCCCAATACGGTCCACCGGCTGGCGGCCCATGAAAATGTTCTCGGCAATCGAGAGATCGAAGAACAGCGTGGGTTCCTGATAGATCACCGCAAGACCGGCATCGCGCGCCGCGGCGGGCGTCGCAAAGCTCCGCGCGACGCCGTCGATCAGGATCTCGCCGGTATCGGGTTGATGCACCCCGGCGAGAATCTTCACCAGCGTCGATTTGCCCGCGCCGTTTTCGCCGAGCAGCGCATGCACTTCGCCCGGCAATAACTTGAGGTCGCCGTCGGATAACGCGCGCACCCGGCCGAACGATTTGCTCGCATGCCGCAGTTCAAGCCGGGGCGTAGCGGTTGTCTGTTGCTGCACTGCCTGTCTCCTCCATCATGCGGCGTCGCAAGCGCGCCGTGTTTCTTCGGGGATGATGTCCTGCCCTGCCGCGTCGGGTAACGACGTCAAAGCCGCGTTAGATCCGGTACACGCGCTCCGCATTGCGGCGAAACAGCGCGTCCTTCTCGGCAACGCTTGCATCCGCAACGATCGATGCGTAGGCGCGCCAAAGATCTTCGTACGACCCAAACAAACGGTCCACCGGGAAATTCGACGCAAACATCGCCCGTTCGACGCCAAACGTATCGATCGTCTCAAGCACATAAGGGCGCAGGCTTTCCACCGTCCACTGGTGATCGAACATCGCGAAGCCACTGAGTTTCACTGTCACGTTCGGGCAGTCAGCCAGCTTGCGCATGCCATCGCGCCACGCGCGATAGCCGGCCACGCTGCTGCGGTCGACGAACATCCCCGCGTGATTGACGATGAACTGCGTATCCGCGTGAGCCTGCGCCAGCGCCACGGCCTCGTCCATCTGCGACGGATAGATTTGCATATCGAACGACATGTCATAGCGCCGCAGCAGCGAGAAATTCTCGCGCCACACGGAATCGCGCATCAGATGGCGCCCGATGTAGTCGAACAGTTTGTTCTCGTGCACGTTCAGGATCTGCCTGATCCCGCGCGTATTCGCAAACGCCGCGTGCCCTTCCAGAACCTGCGCGGCATTCGGCGCCGCGAGGTCGGCTCCCGCGACGATGCCATTCGGCATGCCTCGCGACGCCGGTTCATTCGCGAGACCTTGCAACCAGCGAGTCTCCTCGACCGGATCGGCCGGGTCGTGATTCGCCTCCACGTGCACCACTTTCAGAATCTCGATCTCGCCCGCTTCGCGCAGCAGATCCGCCAACAGATAGTCGTGCTTGAGTTCGCGTGCATCGCCGACGAACGACACGCCCGGATTCGCGAGCCACGGATAGTGGTGCGTCTTCAGATCCCACAGATGGATATGCGGGTCGACAACTTGCATGGCAAAGCCTCCTTGCTTCAACCCGGCGACTGCAAATGAAACACCGGCTCCAGCGCCTGTTGCAACGGCGTGTGGTCCGGGGCGGTCTGCATGATGTCGGCCATGTGATCCCACCATTTGCGCATGACATCGAGCTCCGGCAAATGGTCCATTTGATGATCGCGGGTGCGCGTCAGGACGGCAAAGAGGTGATGGGAGTCCGCGTCGAAGAAGATGCGGTAGTCGCGCACGCCCGCCTGTTGCAATGCATCAACCAGCTCGGGCCAGATCTGCTGATGCCGGCGTTCGTATTCCTCGCGCATGCCGGGGTTAAGCACCATCCGGAAAGCGATTGT